>Ga0099827_10000958_pt1 | contig 14274 bp, 10 predicted proteins | sample CZO8metaG_FD_79339 | JGI IMG/M metagenome (GOLD analysis project Ga0099827, IMG submission 79339) | Vadose zone soil microbial communities from the Eel River Critical Zone Observatory, Northern California, USA - CZOApr15con1.8 metaG | ecosystem: Environmental > Terrestrial > Soil > Vadose zone ...
AGGATTCGACACACTCGACCTGAAGCAGGCCAACGCCTTGCTCGAGGAGCTGGCGTGATAAAGGACGCTTGCGGTCAGGGAGCGGCACGATGGTAACGACCGCAGCGCATCCAGCCCGAATCCAGCCGCCGGAGCAGCGACTGCCGACATTTCGGCTGTTGCGAGCCGTGATCGACAATCCGGTCAAGGCCTGGCCACGTGTAATTTATCAAGAGCGCATGTTCCGCTCGCGCATACTGGGCTGCGACATGATTTATGTGATGGCGCCCGATCTCATTCGACGAGTGCTGGTCGATGACGCCGAAGATTTCGAGAAGGGTGAAATGTTCCGCCGCGCGCTCGGACCGGCGCTGGGGGACGCGATCCTGACCGCGGAGGGATCGAGGTGGCGCTGGCAACGCCGCGCCGTGGCTTCCATCTTTCGGCAAGAGCGGATTCGAAGCTTCCTGCCAGCAATGATCGCCGCCGCAGAGCGTACCCGCGATCGATTTCGCTCGCATCCTCCGGCGGCAGAGATCGACATCGCGCGCGAGATGATGCGGACGACCTTCGACATCATTCTGAGCACCGTTGTCTCGGGCCGGCGCAGCATCGATTGCGATCTGATGGAGCAATCCATCAACCAATCCCTCGAGCCGACCTCCTGGATCATGGCCCTTGCCATGGTCGGCGCGCCGGGCTGGGTACCCTATCCCGGCGTTCGCAGGGCGCGACGCGCGCGCGAGCACCTCCACCATGCCCTGGACGCTCTGATCGACGACGCCAAGCACAACCCGGGAGACGGAGGAGATATTCTGTCACTGCTGATGAACGCGACCGACCCTGAAACCGGCACATCGATGAACGAGATGGACGTTCGGTACAATCTATTGACGTTCATCGCGGCAGGGCACGAAACGATGGCGGTGGTGCTGACCTGGACGTTCTATCTCCTGAGCCTTTACCCGCAGGTCGAGGAGCGGGTCAGGCGCGAAATCGCGGCGGCGACCGGCGGCGGGCCTGTCCGCGCCGAGCATATCGAAGCGCTCGCATATACGAGACAGGTCATCCAGGAAGCAATGCGCCTCTACCCTCCCGCGGCATTGATCGTGCGCGCGGCACGGCGAGACCTGCGGCTCGGCGACGAGGAGGTCCGAGCGGGAACGGCCGTGTTCGTGCCGGTCTACGCCATCCACCGGCACGAGGCCTACTGGCGCAAGCCCGACGAGTTCGATCCGAGCCGTTTCGAGGCGGACGCGATCGAGGCGCGCGACCGCTACACCTATCTCCCGTTCGGGGCGGGACCGCGTATCTGTATCGGACAAAGCTTCGCGCAATGGGAGGCGACCGCTGTGCTCGCCACGATCATCAGCTCGTGCCAGCTTCGCCTTCGCCCCGGCTACATTCCCGAACCGAGGCTGCGGGTGACGCTGCGGCCGGCAGCGGGCATGCCGATGCGGATTGCAGGAGTCTGCGATTTGGCCGACACCGCTTCGGTCGGGCCACCGCAAAGGTGAGAGCGGCAGGCGCTCTCGCAAGCGTCCAGAGCCGCTCGAGTTGCGACCGGCAGCCAGCCCGCGCCATCCGCGCCCAGCGCGGCATAGACGCCCAGCGCTGCCGGATCAGCGAAAGTTCGGTTACTATCGGCTTGTCACCAGGCGTGGAGAGCGCGCGAAATGAACGACGGGAAGGCGCTGGGGCCGGGCACCATCATCGGTCGGCACTACACCGTCCTCGCCGCCGATGGCCGCGTCGGAGACTGCCTGCAGTATCGAGCACAGAAGATCGATGCCCAGTCTGTTTGCACCATCGTGGAGTACTTCCCGGACCGCCTCGCCGTGCGGACGGCCGAAGGCACGGTGGCGGCCTCGAATGACGCCGCGGGCGTGCTCTACGAAGCGGGCCGAAAGCGCTTTCTGGCTCGTGCGCATGGACTCTCGCGGATCGCTCATGCCGCGCTGCCGCTTTCTCAAGCGCCGATCGAGGAGCGCAACACCGTCTACGCGATCACCGAGGCGGTGGACGGCCCAACGCTCGGCACCTGGGCCCGCAATCTCGGCCGCTCGCCCAGTCAGGGCGAGATCGATGCGTTGCTTCTCCCGGTGCTCGATGCGCTGGCGCGGTTGCACGGCTCCGGTCTTCTGCATTTGGCCATCACGCCCGATGCGATCGTGCTCAAGGACGGCCGCCAGCCGGCGCTGACGACGCTCTGGGCGGGGTCGCTCACGAGCGCGAGTACGCCGCGGCCTCCGGATGCAATTGCGGCCTATGCGGCTCCCGAGCTGCTCGCTGGCCGGACGGCCGAAATCGGCCCGCGCACCGACATCTACGCGCTTGCGGCAACTTTGTATTCGATGTTGACCAGGACCCCACCCGTCCGATCCACACCTGCGGAGGGCGAGACCTGGATCCCGCCGGCCATTCCAGCGACCGGCGCAGACTATCGCCCCGAATTCCTGCAGGGCGTGGCGATATCGCTCGCGCCCGATCCTGCGCGACGCCCGCCGAGCGCCGCCGCGTTGAAGAGCCTGTTGCTCGACGATGGGCTCGTCGAACCGTCGATCGCCGACGAGAAAGAGCCGAGCGCCCGGCCGCATGCAAGCCCCCCCGGTGCTCGCATCCAGGCTTCGACCCCAAGCTCCACCGCCGTCGAGCGGCCGCCGCGTGCGCGGGTGCCATGGCTGGTGATCCTGCTGCTCGGCGGAGGCATTCTCGCGGGCCTCAGCTATCTCGGGATGCGCCCGACTCTGCCGCCGCCCAAAGTCAACGCAACGGCGGAGAACCCGCCGGCGGCAACCGCCGCTCCATCATCGACGGCACCGGATCGCCCTGCGACCGCGGACCGTGCCGCCTCGCCAGCCAAGGGCGAGCCCGCGCAGCCCCCCGCCGCGCCGCAGCCGGAACCGGACCGCGAGCTCCAGCGCGCCGCAGCGGCGGCGCAAGCGGCTCTGCAACGGATTGCGCAGGCCACCGACCGCAACGAGCTTCTGCTCATCGCCGAGGCGGAGCCGGCTCACCGCGGCGAGGTCGAGGCGCGCCTCACCGCGCTCGGCTACCTTCGCCTCGTCAAGCGCGACGCAGTGCTCTGGCTGCGGCCGGGCCGAGACGAGAGCTTCAGCGAGTGCGAGGATTGTCCCGAGATGGTGGGCCTGCCGGCCGGCACATTTCTGATGGGCTCGCCGAGCAGCGAGCCGGGGCGCCAGGATGATGAGGACGATACGCCCGGACCAGGCGGCAAACCCGTCTCGATCGCCATCGCTCGACCGTTCGCGATCGGGAAATACGAGGTCACTCGGGGCCAATTCGCCGCCTTCGTGAAGGCGACCGGCTATCAGGCGGAACCCGGCTGCTATGCGCGCGAGGGGCGCCGGCAGCTTCGGCCGGAGCTGTCGTGGAGAGCACCCGGATTCGACCAGGACGACAGTCACCCCGCGACCTGTGTCAGCTGGCGGGACGCCGTTGCCTATGTCAACTGGCTCAGCGCCGCGACCGGCGCCAGCTATCGGCTCCCGACCGAGGCGGAATGGGAATACGCCGCGCGCGGCGTCTCAACCGCCCCCTATTCCTTCGGCGATAAGGAGACCGATCTCTGCAAGTACGGGAACGGCGCCGACCTCACCTCCCGCGAGACCGACCCTGACTGGGTCGTGGCCCTGTGTCGAGACGGATTCCGGTTCACCGCACCGGTCGGAAGCTTCATGCCCAACGGCTTCGGTCTCTACGACATGCACGGCAATGTGTGGGAGTGGGTCGAGGACTGCCAGTCCGACAGCCTCAGGCATCTCTCCGGCCTCAAAGTAGCCGGCGGCGAAGGCGCGAGCCTCCCGTGCTCCGCCGACACGCCGCGCGTCTTGCGCGGCGGGTCATGGAGCGACCCGCCGCAACGGCTGCGATCGGCGGCCCGCGTCGCGGGGCCTCCCGATGCGCGTGATTACATCGTCGGATTCCGTGTCGCGCGCAACCTCGCGCCCGGCAGATAGGCGATCCGAAAATTGCCGGGCCGCCCTTCGTCGCGATCTACCGCGGCCCCATGGCCGGGCACGACCCCGAACGCGTGGCAACGAAACGCGCCGCGCCCTTGCGGAACAAGAGCCTGATCGCGAGACCGCGGTTTCCAGGCCGTCATCGGCGATCCGGCCGGAGGCTTCATCGGCTCTTGGTTCTGCCGAGGCGGGCGAGCGACGTATAGATGACGTTGAGGACACGTCGAGCTTCCGGCGTCGACTGCGCCTGTCGATGGAGCTCTGGCCCCGGCTCGGGACGCCTGTGAGCCTGGCCGGAATTTGCAACGAGGCTGGCGGTCGTCGGCCGATCAGCACAGGCGGGCCGCGGCTTCTTTCCCGGCTTGATACCCTCGCAGCCGTCGACTGGGGCTTCGACCAACGCGTGCTTGCGCCAGCCCGGCTTGCCGTCTTCGGAAGGAATCGGTGAGATATCGGCGCGCGTGGATACCGCCGGTGCTTGCGCCTCTGCCGGCTCCTTGCCGGTGTCCGGGACCGCAAGCGAGACGGCGTATGGCGGCGGCGCGGCCTTGCCGCCGATCTGCCCGGCGTCCTGCAGCATCGTCATCGTGCCGATTAGGGCCTCGGGCGGGCTCGGCACCTGCGCCGGTGCCGGCAGCACGCTCATGAGCACCATGGGGAGTGCGACAGCAAGCAGCTTCGGAACCTTCATGAGCGTAGGCATGGTGGCTCTCCAACAGCGGTGGGATCGAACTGGCTTGGTCATGCTGCCCTCCCCTGGCGCGGCGCAGGATTATTGACCACGGTGACGAGGCCGCCGCGCATCTTGCCGAGCAGCTCATCGCGCGGCCCGATCGCAACCATCTGCCCGAGCGACATGATCAGGACCCGATCGGCATTGGCGAGGGCCGCCGGCCGGTGCGTGATGACGACAACGGTGCGGCTGTCGGCCTTCAGTTTCTCGATCGCGCCGGCGAGCGCCCGTTCCCCCTCTTCGTCGAGGTTGGAATTAGGCTCGTCGAGAACGATCAATCGCGGATTGCCATAGAGGGCGCGGGCAAGACCGATGCGCTGGCGCATGCCGCCGGACAAGGCGACCTCGCCATCGCCGATGCGCGTGTCGTAGCCCTTTGCCAGCCGCAGGATGGCCTCGTGTACGCCGGCGGCTTGCGCGGCGGCAATAACGGCCTGCTGGTTGCCGCTATCGAGGCGCGCGATGTTCTCGGCGATGGTTCCGGTGAACAGGTCGACGTCCTGCGGCAGGTAGCCGATGTGCTTGCCGAGCTTGTTGGCGTCCCATTGGGCATAGGCCGCGCCGTCGATGCGGATGCTGCCATCGGCCAACGGCCACACCCCGGCGAGCGCCCGCGCCAGGCTCGATTTCCCGCTGCCCGACGCCCCCAACACCGCCACGCACTCACCCGGCTGCAGCGAGAAGCTGACATACTTGACTGCCGGCCGCTGGCTCAGGGGCGGCCAAACCACGGCGTTCTCCACCTCGATGCAGCCGGTCGGGGTCGGGAGTTCGGCCGGCGCGGGCGCCTGCGGGTGCGCTTCGAACATCTGGCGCAGCCGGACATAGGCGGTCCGGCAGGCGACCAGTCTTTTCCACTGGCAGATGAGCTGCTCGATTGGCGCCAGAGCGCGCGCCATCACGACCGAGGAGGCCAGCATCGCGCCCGGCGAGACCATCCCCTCGATCGCCAGCAGGGCACCGGCGCACAGCAAGGCGGTCTGGATCGCCAAGCGGACGAACTTCGTCAATGCCTGCATGGTGGCGTTCTTCTCGTGCGCCGACGCCGCTGATGCCTGCGCCTCAGATTGCACGCCGCACCAGCGGTCGAGCACGATGTCGCCCATTCCGAGCCCGCGCATCACCTCGCCGTTACGCAGGGCCGAGGCGGCAATTCCGTGCGCCTCGTTGGTCAGTTTCGCGGTCTCCTGGACATTGGCGTTGGTGATGAAGTTGGTGACGAGCGCGATTGCGATCAGCGTTGCGGCGCCGATCAGGGCGATGAAGCCGAGCACCGGATGGATGATGAAGCACAGCGCCACGTAGATCGGCATCCACGGCAGATCGCACAGGATGGTTGCGGTCCCGCCGGCGATGCTCTCGCGCATGAGCTCGGCGTCGCGGATGATCTGCTGGCCGGGGCGGTTGCGCGGCGAGAGTTCGGCCTTGAGCATGGTTTCGAACAGGGGCCTGCGAAGCGCCGTCTCGAAATGCAGCGCCGTGCGCACGAGCACGCCCGACCGCGCATATTCGAGCAGCCCGTAAAGTGCGAGAAAAGCGACGACGATGACGGTGAGCAGGACCAGTGTGCCGAGATTCCGGCTGGTCAGCACGCGGTCGTAGACCTGCATCGAATAGAGCGGCGAGACCAGCATGCTGGCGTTGATGAACAGGCTCAGGACGAATGTGGCGCCGAGAGCGGACCCGCAGCTGCGGATCGTGGCGGTGAGCGGATTGCTGGCACGCGGCATTTCGCATCTCCTCATCCTGGTGGGGTGCAAGCTTTCGTGCACCTCGACCAGGACCATAGGGGCGGTACCAAAGCTGGTCTGTTCCGCTGGGAACAAGGCGCGCCACCGCGACACGTCCAGTCACGCCAGGCCAACTTCGCCGATGGGAATAGAGAGAGAGAGAGAGAGATGAATCGCCACGATAAGGCGGCAGCGACGTCCGAGGGCGCTCTAGACGGCGATTTTGGGACGGCTGGGCCGAGAGCTCGACCTTTCGGCTCGGTGCGTGGCAGCGCCGGTCCGGATTCTATTCGGTCGAGCGCCCGGGCGACCCGATCGCGGGGCGCCCGGTGGGCACCTGCAGGTCGATCATCTGCGCGCGCGAATTTGAGGCTGGACGCCAAGCGTGCAACGTCGCGGCCCAACAAGATCGGCAGCGAAGGCGGTCATGAAGCGCACGTAAGTCCATGCCGCGTAAGCCGCATTTCAGCCAGTCGCGGTGGGCCAAGTTCGATCACCGAGGCGGAGCAACGCAAGCGCGAGCACGACCCAAGCGGCGAGCAGCGGCGCGAGTAGCTCAACCGCCGAAGTCGACGCCATGGCGAAGCCAACGACGCCTTCGAGTAGGCCCACCACAGTTAATGGTAAGACTGAATTGCGGGACATTGCTTCCTCCTATTTCGGTTCGAGGCCGAGGATCAGTGATCGCTCGGTTCTCGCACCCGGGAGGCCCGCCGGTCTGTTCCGCAGGGAACAAGCGCTTATTTCGCTTCCAGTGAGGCCGAAGCGGCGCGAGGCCGGTGCCGCTCCTGGATCAGATTTCAACTGTCCGAAAAGTGCGCCACGCCATTGTGGATCAAGCTGGCCCGAACCTGCTTAGCTCGCGATGAACACCACCGAGGCCGGCGCGCGTTCGAGCACGGCCGCGGCGGTGTCGCCGAAGAACAGCTCGTCGCCGGGGCGCCGGCCGACCCCCATGACGATCAGGTCGTGCGCGGCATTCTTGGTTTCGGCGAGGATCGCCTGATCCGGCGCCACGTCGGAATGCACCGCGGTCTTGATCTTCAGGTCGTAACGGTCCGCCATCGCGACGATGTCCTTGATGATCGCTTGCTCGTGCTGGCGCGCCTGAAAGCCGCGGCGCCGACGCGGCGCGCCATTGCTCCTGCCGGTGCCGGCCACGTAGAGCGCGGTGATCGGACAGCCGCAGGCGCGCGCGATCGCGATCGCCACCTCGGCGGCGCGCCGCGAGACGTCGGTTCCGCTCACCGGCACCAGGATGCGCAACGTCGATCGTTCGGGTTGCTGCAGATGGGCGCCGCGCGCGGCGACGATCGCGAGCGGACCGTCGAAGGCGTTCGCGATGCGCGTGACCTGCCGATCGAATGTGCCGTCCTTGGCACGCGTGTTCTCGACCCCCACGAACAAGAGACCGTAGCCCTTCTTGGCTTCTTTCGCGACCGGCTCCCCGCTCTCGGCTTGCAGCTTGCGAACGGTGACGTCGATCGGCACCGGCTCGTCATCGGCTTGGCGTCGGGTCCGCGCCGTGTCTTCGGCGGTCGCCTTGACGGCGGCCTCGGTTCGCTCACCGGATGCGTCGGCGGCCGGCGTGCGGTCCTTGCCGCCTTCCGCGCCCGACAGCGGCAGCATCGTGATCGGGATGCCGCGGGGGCCGGCCAGGAGGCGGGCGAGTCGGGCCGCGAACTTGCCGTTCGGGCTTTCATCGACGGCGAGGAGGAGCCGCTCGAGGTTCGGCACGAAGCCCTTGGCCGCGAATTCCTCGCGCTCGAGCCGCTCCTTCTCGGCCCGGCCCAACGGCACCCGCGCCAAGGCCGAGCGCAGCATCGGCGGCATGGCGAGCGTCGTGACGACGGCCATGGTCACGATCAGCGTGAACAGGTTCTGGTTCAGGGCGCCCATGGAAAGTCCGATGCTGGCGACGATCACCTCGGTCGAGCCGCGCGCGTTCATGCCGCAGCCGAGCGCGAACGCCTCGCGCCGGCTCAGCCCTCCGACCGCGCCGCCGATGAAGGCGCCGGCGAACTTCCCGACGCTCGCGATCGCGATCAGCCCGACCGCCATCAGCGCGAGGCTTCCTTGCGTCAGGACCGTCAAATCGGCGGAGAGGCCCGCGGCGCCGAGGAATACCGGCATGAAGAATGCCAGGATCATGCCGCGCAGCTGCTCGTCGATGTGCTTGGCCAGAATCGGCGATTCGCCGATCAGGACGCCGGCGACGAAGGCGCCGAGCACGGTATGCACGCCGATGAAATGCGTGGTCAGCGCCATCACGCCCATGATCACCAGGATGGTCGTGATCACGGGGAAGTCGCTTTCGAAATTGTCGTTCACCCATCGGATCAGGAAAAACACCACCCGGCGCCCGATGGTCAGGCTCGCGACCAGGAACAGGGCGGTTCCGATGACGCTGGTGGCGATGCTGGCGAGATTGATGGTGCCCGCTTCGGCGAGGCTGAAGGTGATGGCGATGATGACCCAGCCGATCGAGTCCTCGCAGATCGCCGAGGCGACGATGATCTGGCCGAGATTGCGGCGCGTGAAACCCATCTCGCGCACGATCGCGGCGACGATCTTGATCGACGAGATCGACAAGGCGGTGCCGAGGAACAGCGAGGTGATCAGGCGCTGGTCGGGATGCGGGAGCAGCGTCTCCGGCATGAGCTGACCGAGCGTGAAGCCGCAGGCGAACGGCACCGCGACGCCGGCGACCGAGACGCTCAGCGCGGCGCGCCCGACCTTGCGAACGAGCTCGAGGTCGGTCTCCATCCCGGTCAGCAGCAGCAACAGCAGGATCCCGAACTGGGACATGGCGTCGAGCATCGCCTTTTGCTCGGGCGTGCGTGGGAACATCGCGTGCTGCAAGTCGGGCCACAGCCACCCCAGCACCGAGGGTCCGAGCAGAATTCCCCCCAGCAGCATCCCCATCACCGACGGTTGGCCGAGGCGGTTCATGGCCTCGCCGATCAGCCGCCCGACCACGACCAGCGCGATCAGCTGGCCGAGGAAAATGATCTCGGACGGCGCGCTTTGCGCGCCTTCGGCGGCGCTGGCGCCGCCGGTGCTCGCGGCGAAGGCGGCGATGGCGCAGGCCAAGGCGAGCGCGCATCGCGCGATCAGGGGGAGGGGGGGTGAGCGCGTCATGGAAAATCGGCCCGTGCCGGGCTCAAATAGCCCGATCCGGCTGGCGCTAGCGTTCGACCCGCTTCCAGCCGTCGGGCGTCAGCCGCTGCTGCGGCAGGAAGCGACCCTTATAGTCCATCTTGCGCGAGCCCTCTACCCAATAGCCGAGATAGACGTAGGGCAATCCCATGCGGCGGGCGCGGGCGATATGATCGAGGATCATGAAAGTGCCGAGCGAACGCGGCGCCGCGTCCGATTCGAAGAACGAGTAGACCATCGAGAGCCCGTCGCCGAGCACGTCGGTGAGCGCGACCGCGATCAGCTCTCCCGCGCCGCGGCCGTTGACGGCGCTGTCGGGCCCGCGCCGCCGGTACTCGACGATGCGGGTATCGACGTGGCTGTCCTCCACCATCAAGGCGTAGTCGAGGACGGACATGTCGGCCATGCCGCCGTCGCGGTGGCGGGCGTCGAGATAGGAGCGGAACACGGAATATTGCTCGGAGGTCGGCACCGCGACCCGCATCTCGCCGACGAGGTCGTGGTTGCGCTCGAGGATGCGGCGCATGCTGCGGGTCGGCCGAAAATCCTCCGCCACCACCCGTACCGAGACGCAGGCGCGGCAGGTCTCGCAGGCCGGCCGGTAGGCGATCGACTGGCTGCGCCGGAAGCCGCCGTGGGTGAGCAGGTCGTTGAGCTCGCCCGCGCGCTCGCCGACCAGGTGGGTGAACACCTTGCGCTCCTCCTGGCCCGGCAGATAGGGGCAGGGCGAGGGCGCCGTGAGATAGAACTGCGGGGTGTTGCGCGAGTGCTGGGTCACGGCTGTCTCATGCCGGCAAGATTCGGGCTCTCCGGCGCCCTAGGATCGCGCGCTCGGCCCCGCTCGTCAAATCCCCCGTTCGGTCAGCGGCGCGCGCCGCGCAAGGCTTGCGCCCGCACCGGATTGTTGATGACGATGGTGCCGACCAGCATGTCGTGCAGGAGCCGCCGGCGCTCGTTGAAGAAGGCGACCAGCAGGATCAACGGGGTGAGGAACGAGATCGTGACCCAGAAGACGATCGCGTGCACCGCGCCCAGCACGAAATAGCAGGGCGCCCCGTACCAGGTCCGCATCTCGATCTCCATGACCCGCATGCCGATGGTCGCCGACGCCGGGCTCCCCAGCGTCATGCCGTAATAGACGATGGCCCAGATCACCGACGCCGGCCACAACAGCCAGAACAGCAGCCAGCCGAGCCCGAGCGTAACCAAGCCGAAGATGAAAATGAACAAGGCGGCGAACAGCACCGGGACGGTGATGATGGTGAGATCGATCAGGAAGGCGATGCAGCGGCGTGCCAGCACCCCCTCGAACAGGTCCGGGTTGGCGGCGGGGTCGTAGGCGTGGGGCTTTAGCTCGATCGACACGCCGATCCTTCTCGGTCCGTTGTCGGTCATGGCCGATATCCTCGCGAAGAATCCTTGGCTATGCTGCGAATCCGCCACAGGCAAGCCGGGCCTGCCGACTTGCGCGAGTTTCAAGGCGCGGCCCGGGCGAGCCTCGGGAGAGAGTAGACGGTCTTGGCGCAAGAAGCACGGCCATTTGCGGGGGCGCGGGGCGTGACCATCGCCGACGTCGAGGCGGCGCGCCACACCCTCGCCGGCGCGGTGCTGCGCACCCCGATGCTGCCGGCGCCAAAACTCTCCGCGCTGACCGGCGCCGAGGTCCACGTCAAGTACGAGAACCTCCAGGTCACCAACTCGTTCAAGGAGCGCGGCGCGTTCAACAAGCTCGCGTCGCTCGATGCGGCGGCACGCGCGCGCGGCGTCATCGCGATGTCGGCCGGCAACCACGCCCAGGCGGTCGCCTATCACGCCGCCCGGCTCGAAATCCCGGCCACCATCGTCATGCCGGTGACGACGCCGTTCGTGAAGGTCGAGGCGACCGAGGCTCAGGGCGCCGAGGTCGTGCTCCACGGCGAGACCGTCGCCGACGCGCAGCTGCGCGCCGAGGAGATCGCGCGCGAGCGGGGGCTCACCTTCGTGCACCCCTACGACGATCCGCTGGTGATCGCGGGGCAGGGGACGATCGCGCTCGAAATGCTGGAGGACGCGCCCGATCTCGACCTCTTGGTGGTCCCGGTCGGCGGCGGCGGCCTGATCGCCGGCAATGCGATCGCCGCGCGCGCGCGCCGGCCGCAGATCGAGATCGTGGGCGCCGAGGCGGCGCTTTATCCCTCGTTCTGGAACGCGCTCACCGGCGACGCCCTCCCGCTCGGCGGCGCGACCTTGGCGGAGGGCATCGCGGTGACCAATGTCGGCGCGCTGACGCTGCCGATCGTGCGCGAGCTCGTCTCCGAGATCGTGCTGGTCGACGAGGCGCATCTCGAGCGCGCGGTCAACGCCTACCTCACCCTGCAGAAGACCATGGCCGAAGGGGCCGGCGCCGCCGGGCTCGCCGCGATGCTGGTGCGGCCGGAAAAATTCCGCGGCCGCAAGGTCGGCCTGATCCTCTGCGGCGGCAACATCGATCCGCGCATTCTCGCCTCGATCATGGTGCGCGAGCTCGAGCGCGAGGACCGCATCGTCTCGTTCCGGCTCACCATCCCGGATCGGCCCGGCGTGCTCGGGCAGATCGCCACCCGGCTCGGCCAGCTCGGCGCCAATATCCTCGAGGTCGAGCACCGCCGCCTGTTCCTCGACGTGCCGGCCAAGGGTGCCAAGCTCGACGTCACGGTCGAGGCGCGCGACCAGACGCACGGCGAGGAGATTTTCCAGGCCCTGGAGGCGGAGGGCTACCAGCCGGTGTGGATCGACACCGCGACCACGATGGAGTGAGACGGAATTCGTAGGTTGGGTCGAGCCCTTGCGAGACCCAACAGCGACCGGTCGCGCCGATGTTGGGTCTCGCGCCTTCAGCGCGTTTACGCGGGTCTTCGGCCCGCCATGGCGCTCGACCCAACCTACGGCTACGATTGCACCGGCGGCAGCAGCGAATCATCCGGGGTGAGGCGGGGCCTTGCGCGAGAAGGAGCTGCGCATTGCGCTGGTGTGCTTCGGCGGGGTTTCGCTCGCCGTCTACATGCACGGCATCAGCAAGGAAATCCTGAAGCTGGTGCGCGCCTCGCGCACGCTGCACGCGATCGCGGATCGCTCCTGGCGCGCGCGAGCGTCATTCTTCGATTTCGCCGACCGCGACGATCCGGAATTCGACACCGAGGAGGTCTATTTCGAGCTGCTGCGCGAGATCGGGCGCCACGTCGAGCTGCGCGTGGTGGTCGACATCATCGCCGGCGCCTCGGCCGGCGGCATCAACGGCACGATGCTGGCACGCGCCTTGAGCCACGACCTGCCGATGGGCGCGCTGCGCGCTCTGTGGCTCGACAATGCCGACGTTGCCGTGCTGCTGGCACCGGACGCCCGCGCCGGCACCTGGAGCAAGTGGTTCCTCAAGCCGTTCATCTGGGCGGCGACCAGGTTCAAGAGCTTCCCCGCGATCAAGGACCTGGAGGTGCGCCGGAACCTGTAGTTGTTCGTGCGCTCGCGCTGGTTCAAGCCGCCGCTCGACGGCCGTGCCATGGCCGGCCTCATGTACGACGCGGTGCTGGCCATGGGCGCGGGCAAGGATCCGAAGGCCTCGCTGCTGCCGTCGGGCCAATCGCTCGACCTGTTCGTCACGCTGACCGATTATTACGGCTATCAGGAGCTCATCCAAATCCACGATCCGCCGCTCATTCACGAGCTCGACCATCACCACATCCTGCGCTTCAGCTACCGCCGGCGCTCGAGCGGCGAGGTCGAGAGCGATTTCACCCTCGACAACGCCGCCGGGCTCGCCTTTGCCGCGCGCGCGACCTCGTCCTTCCCCGGCGCCTTCCCGCCGGCGCGCATCGTGGAGATGGACGAGCTGGTGGCGCAACGCCAGGACGGCTGGCCGCGGCGCGCCGATTTCATCGCCAAGGGATTTCCCAATCATCTGCGCGCCGGCGTCGATCCGACGACGGCGTCGTTTCTCGACGGCTCGGTGCTCAACAACCGGCCGTTCCAGGAGGCGATCTCGGCGATCCACGGCCGGCCGGCCTATCGCGAGGTCGACCGACGCCTCGTCTATATCGACCCGCATCCGGCGCCGCCGGTGGCGCGGCGCACGCACGCGGTCCCGGGCTTCTTCGCCACCCTGCGCGGCGCCTTGTCGGACCTGCCGAGCTCGCAGCCGGTGACCGACGAGCTTGCCCGGGTGATCGATTTCAACGATCAGGTGCGGCGGCTGCGGGCGATCAGAGACAGCGCGCGCCCCCACGTCAGCCAATTGGTGGCCAAGGTCGTCACCACCACGTTCGATCGGGCGCTATCGGCCGACGAGATCGGGGCCTGGCGCGAGCAGGTGAACTCGCACGTCGCCCGCGACGCGGGATTTGCCTACCAGGCCTATGTCCGGCTCAAGCTGGCGTCGGTGCGCGCCTTCGGCGCGGAGCTGATCGTCAAGCTGCGCGGCGTGTCGACGCAGTCCCCGCTGTCGCGCGTGGTGGCCGAGATCATCGACGCCTGGGCGCTCCACCGCGGCATCGTCTACGAGCGCGCCGACAGCGAGGCGCTCGAGCTCGAGGCGCAGACCGCCGAGCATCTGCCCGCCTGGGTCAAATACCTCCTCGCCTTCGACGTGAAATATCGCGAGCGCCGCCTGCACTTCCTGATCGAGGGACAGAACCGGCTTTATCAGCTGATCGGGCAGGAACGCTTCGCCGGCCTCGAT
>Ga0099827_10000963_pt1 | contig 14252 bp, 14 predicted proteins | sample CZO8metaG_FD_79339 | JGI IMG/M metagenome (GOLD analysis project Ga0099827, IMG submission 79339) | Vadose zone soil microbial communities from the Eel River Critical Zone Observatory, Northern California, USA - CZOApr15con1.8 metaG | ecosystem: Environmental > Terrestrial > Soil > Vadose zone ...
CGTCACCGCGACCGGGGTCGCGTGGCTCGGCCTGAACTCCACACTGATCAGGATCGAGACCAGGACAGGCCAGGTCCGCTCGTGGGCTATCCCGGCACCCCGATCGACCGGGAAGGGACGGCCAGCGGTCGAAGCGATCGCGGCCAACGCCGACGGGCAGATCGCAGTCGCGATGTCGCATTCGAGCGCCGTCCAGCTCTTCAGCCAGCGGTCCGACCGCTTCACCGAGGTGACGCTGCCGGCCACTACCGACCAGCCCCGATCGATAGCCTTCGCCCGCAATGGCACGCTCGGCGTCAGCTTCACCGAGTCGGGCCGGGCGGGTGTGTATCTGCTGCCCAGAACCGGGCCGCTGTTCGTCGCGGCGGTCGACGATCCGATCGGCGTCACGCCGTACGGTTCGAGTTCGCTGATCGTCGGAGTTGCCAGCCCCGATCTGGTGTCTTCGACCGGCATCGTCACCCAACTGGTCGGCCCGGGCGATCTGGCCAACCTCGACGTCGCGACCTCGGCACCCGCGCAGCTTCCGAACAACAAGCTCAGCACGGTCGTGGGCGCTGGTTACCTGTCTTACCCGGTCGGCGCCCAGTCGGTAACCGCGGCGAAGACCAGCTCGGTGCTCTACCTGGCCGCGCCGAACTCGTGCGGCACGGTCACCGTCAAGCTGCCGGGCTCGGCCGCCACCCAGCCGACCGAACCGGCCCCGAGCAGCTGCCCCTGGCCGTTTCGCCTGCTCACCAGCGATTCGACCGGTGGTGTCTGGGTAGTTCCTGCGGCCAGTAGACGCACAGTCGAACTTCTCAAGGCGTAGCGGCTGACCGACCTCCTGCTCCAAACCCTTCACTGTCAGAGGCATCTGTTACTGATATTGGGCAAGGAGAACAGGAATGAGTCACGTCAGCTGGCAGTTGGCACACTACGTGCCCGGTGCTGCCCATCTTTACCTGGGAAGCGGTGATTGCCGTGTCGGCTAACCCGGAGACGCGCACGGACTCGGCCAGAGCAGACACAATCGACACTCACACTCTCGGAGTCGATGGTGTGCCGCTGTCGGAGCTGGAGGCCGAGCGACATATCGGGACCGTCTGCTTCAAGACCGGCCCACCCGGAGTAATAGGCACTGAGCTCGAATGGCTGGTGTGCGACGATACCAATCCGTCGGCACCAGTCCCCTTTGGTCGGATTAGTGGGATTTTGGACCGGTTGAAGGACTCGGGATCTATGCCCAGCGCTGGTCTCCTGACACTGGAACCAGGAGGCCAGGTCGAGCTCAGCAGCGCTCCAGCGAAAGACCTGGCTAGCTGTATCGCAGCGGCCAGCGAGGAGATGGACGTCCTCCGGCAGGCCTTCGCGGCCGATGGGCTCACGCTCACCGGTCATGGCCTCGATCTGCATCGTCCACCGAGCCGGGTGCTCGAACTGCCGCGGTACGCGGCCATGGAGGAATTCTTTGACCGGCGCGGCCCGTGGGGCCGCCTGATGATGTGCAGCACCGCCTCAGTGCAGGTCTGCGTCGACGCCGGGCTAGACGATCACAGCACCTCCGGATACCAGTTCCGGTGGCGGCTTATGCACGCCCTCGGCCCGGTGCTTGTCGCCGCGTTCGCGAACTCGCCGCTGCGCCGAGGCAAGTCGACCGGCTGGAAGTGCACCCGTCAGCTGGTCTGGTCCAGGCTCGATCCGTACCGCACCAGGGCGCCGACCGGCGCCGAGCCGTCCTGGCCGGTGAAATCCGGTATCAGCCCGCACCAAGCCGACGCCGATCCGCGCCAGGATCTGATCGGCTATGCGATGGACGCGGAGGTGCTGTGCCTTCGAAAACCAGACGGCCAGCCGTGGACGGTGCCATCCGGGCTGACGTTCCGCAACTGGCTTCGAGGGGCCCGGCTGAACGGATCCGCGCTTCCCGGCCCGACCGCCGATGACCTTAGTTACCACCTGACCACATTGTTCCCGCCCGTGCGGGCGCGCGGTCATCTTGAGCTCAGGATGATCGATCAGCAGCCAGGCGACGGCTGGATCGTTCCGGTCGCGCTCGTAACGGCACTCGCCGACGACCCGGCGGCCGCCGATGCGGCGATGGCGGCGACCGAGCCGGTATGGTGCGCGACCCGCGTGCCGGCCCAGCGACTCGCCAAGGCCAACGGGACCGAGCCCTGGCTCAGAGCGGCCAGATGCGGCCCGGGTGATCCCGTGATCGCGAAGGCCGTGACCGACTGCTTCGCCGCCGCCGAGTCCTCGCTCGCCCGATCCGGCGCCCCGGAGACGATCAGGACAGCCGTCACCGACTTCGCCGAGCGCTATCCGTACCGTGGCCGGTGCCCAGCCGACGACATCCTCGACGCCATCGGAGCAGGGAACAACGGAGCAGCAAACTCCGGAGCAGGAAAGGGACAGTCATGACTCCACTCGCCGCCGAAGCCAACGCCGAGACCTTGCGCGACGAGATCGCATCGAGACTGATCAACGCTCGCACCAGGACCAGCGCGCTTACCGACTGCGTGGACGAAGCCGACCTGGTGCACCAGCACTCACCGCTGATGTCACCGCTGGTCTGGGATCTTGCCCATATCGCCAACCAGGAGGAACTCTGGCTGCTACGCGGGGTCGGCGGGCGGGAGCCGATACACCCCGAGATCGACCCGCTGTACGACGCGTTCGAGCATCCCAGGGCGCAGCGGCCCACGCTGCCGCTGCTGGCGCCCAAAGAGGCGCGCAGCTATGCCAGCGACGTCCGCGGCCGGGTGCTCGACCTGATCGAGCGGGTCACCTTCAGCGGCAGCGCGCTGGTGGACCGCGGCTTCGTGTTCGGCATGATTGCGCAGCACGAGCAGCAGCACGACGAAACCATGCTGGCCACCCACCAGCTCAGGAAGGGCCGGCCCGTGCTAAGCGCACCACCGCCAGGCCCGTTGCCCGCCGACGGGCTGCTCCTGCCCGCCGAGGTGCTCGTGCCCGGCGGATCGTTCACCATGGGCACATCGACCGAGCCGTGGGCGCTCGACAACGAACGTCCCGCCCACATCGTCGAACTGTCGTCCTATTACCTGGACACCACGCCGGTTACGAACGCCCGCTACATCGAGTTCATCGCCGACGGCGGCTACGACGACCCGCGTTGGTGGACACCGGCGGGCTGGGAATACCGGCAGGGCGCCAGCCTGTCCGCACCGTTGTTTTGGCAGGCAGACGGTGCCGGGCAGTGGGTGCGCCACCGGTTCGGCGTGACCGAGCCGGTGCCACCGGCCGAGCCGGTGATGCACGTCTGCTGGTACGAGGCTGACGCCTACGCGCGCTGGGCCGGCCGGCGGCTGCCGACCGAGGCCGAGTGGGAGAAGGCCGCGCGCCACGATCCCGCCTCCGGCCGGTCAAGGCGCTACCCGTGGGGAGACGAGCACCCCACGGCCGAGCGCGCCAACCTGAGCCAGCGCCACCTGCAGCCCGCCCCGGCGGGCTCGTACCCGGCCGGCGCGGCACCGTCGGGGGCCAGGCAGCTGATCGGTGACGTCTGGGAGTGGACCGCCAGCGACTTCCTCCCGTACCCGGGCTTCGTCGCCTGGCCGTACAAGGAGTATTCCGAAGTCTTCTGGGGACCGGACTACAAGGTGCTGCGGGGCGGTGCGTTCAGCGCCGACCCGGTCGCGTGCCGCGGCACCTTCAGGAACTGGGACTATCCGATCAGGCGGCAGATCTTCGCTGGATTCCGCACGGCGCGCGACGCGGACTTCGCCTGATGTGCCGCCATCTCGCTTACCTCGGTCAATCAGTCACGATCAAGTCGATTCTGCTCGACCCGCCGCACAACCTAGCCGAGCAGGCCTGGGCGCCCCGCGAGCAGCGGAGCGGGACGATGAACGTCGACGGCTTCGGTGTCGGCTGGTACGCCGACGGCGATCCCGAGCCGGCCAGATACCGCCGCTCCGGCCCGATCTGGGCCGATGACTCGCTTCCCGATCTGGCCAGGGTCACCAAAACAAAGGCCATGCTGTGCGCGGTGCGCTCAGCATCGCTCGGCACTGACGGCGGTGCGGCCGCTTCTGCGCCTTACGGCGAAGGAAAATGGCTTTTTAGCCTTAACGGCAAGCTTTTCGGCTGGTCGGACGCCCTAGGTAGCCCGCACCCAGGCCGGCTCCGACCCGACACCGGCGCGTCGCCGCAGACGACGGCGGCCGTGCTGAAGCTGGCCGAGAGCCTTCCGGCCGCCGATCTGCTCGGGCTGCAAGCGCGCTGCGACACCGCGCTGATCTGGGCGCTGGTGCGGCGGCGGCTTGAGGCCGGAGACGAGCCGGCGGCGGCGCTGGCCGGGACGGTTTCCGAGATCAAGTCGGCCGGCGGGTCGGGCCGGTTCAACTTGCTGCTCACCGACGGTGAGGTCATCGCGGCCACGGCCGCCGGCGACTCGCTGTACTACCAGCAGCGGGGTGGTGGCGTGATCGTCGCGTCCGAGCCCTCCGACGACGAAACCAGCTGGCAGGAGGTACCACAGCACAGCGTGCTCGAAGCGACCGCCACCACGGTGCTCGTCACGTCGCTAGGGGCACAGGCGACCGATGGGGAAGGACAACCGCCCATGACGACCCCGATCGAGATCGACCGGAGGCTGCCCGAGCGCTTCTTCGAGGCCGCGCTGCGCGCCGACGCGGCGGCCGGCCTGACCTCGACCCCGAAGTCGCTGCCGCCCAAGTGGTTCTACGACGAGCGCGGCAGCGAACTGTTCGACAAGATCACCATGCTGGACGAGTACTACCCGACCAGGGCCGAGCGCGAGATCCTGACCGCCAGAGCCGGTGAGATAGCGGCCGCGACGAAGGCGGCCACGCTGGTCGAGCTTGGCTCGGGCAGCGGCGACAAGACCAGGCTGCTGCTCGACGCGCTCAGCGACCTCGGCACGCTGGCCACCTACATCCCAGTCGACGTCAGCGAGTCGGCGCTGGTCACGGCGGCCAACCGGATGATCGAGCGGTACGACGGCCTGCGCGTGCACGCGGTGCTGTCTGACTTCACCGAGCATCTGGGCCTGCCGTCGGGCGACGGCACCAGGCTCATCGCCTTCCTCGGCAGCACAATCGGAAACCTGCTGCCGGACGAGCGCGCGGAGTTCCTGCGCGGCCTGCGGGCCAAGCTTCGACCCGGGGACAGTGTGCTGCTCGGCACCGACCTCGTCAAGGACCCGGCCGTGCTGGTCGCCGCCTATGACGATGCCGCGGGGGTGACCGCCGACTTCAACAAGAACATCCTCGCCGTACTGAACGCCGAGCTCGGCGGGAACTTTGACCTCGACGAGTTCGAGCACGTGGCGGTATGGGACACCGGCGCCGAGTGGATCGAGATGCGGCTGCGGTCGTGCGTGGATCAGACGGTCGAACTGTCCGGTCTTGGCCTGTCGGTGCCGTTCGTGGCCGGGGAGGAGCTGCGGACCGAGGTCTCGGCTAAGTTCCGCCGCGACGGCGTGGCCGACGAACTCGCCGCCGCTGGCCTGCGACTGCGACACTGGTGGACCGACGATCGCGGCCGGTTCGGCTTGTCCCTATCTGATCCGGTCTGATCCGACGTATCGTTCGGTCGTGGGCGATAGCAGCAAAATAGAGCTAGCGGAGCTGTACCGGGACACCAGAGAACGCTTGTGCTCTCTAGTGTCCGGTTTGGATGATGTGGCACATGGCACCGCCGTTCCGGCCTGCCCGGGCTGGGCCGTGCGGGACGTGATCGCGCATCTGACGGCGATCGTCGAGGATGCGATCGCCGGGCGGCTGGCGGGTATCCCGGACGACGAGTTCACCGCCGGGCAGATCGCCAGGATGGCCGACGTGCCGGTGACCGAGATGCTGGACCGCTGGGTGGCCGGAGCGCCGCAGTTCGAAGATACGATCCAGGCATTCAACGTCTGGCCCGCAGTGATCGATGTCGCGACCCACGAGCAGGACATCAGGGGAGCTATCGGCCTGCCAGGGGCCAGGGACTGCGCCGCGATCAGGCGGTGCACCCCGATGCTGCTCGACTTGCTAGCTCCGCCGATCCCGGTGCGGATCGGCACCGAGGACGGCGATCAGGTCGTCGGTACAGGTGACCAGGCCGAACTGGTGCTCTCGACGACCAGATTCGAGGCCTTCCGGTGGCGGATGGGCCGCCGCAGTCACACCCAGCTGGCCGCGATGGACTGGTCCGCCGACCCGGCGCCGATTCTGGGCGAGCTCACCGTATTCGGCCCGTCGCCCACCGACATCGTCGAGTAGCCGCAGCGGGGGTTGATAGGGGGTCCCGCCCACTACGCCCCCCGCCCACCACCCTGGCCAACACTGCTCGCTGTCGGCCGCGGGGCGTACGATCGTTGACTTACATCGTCGACGATTGGAGATCGCATGGCTGGCGGCCTGACGGCGGGCGGACTCGACCGCATCGACTCGGCCGTGGCCGATTACATCGGAGACGACAAGGTGCCGGGAGCGGTTGCCCTCGTCGCACGCGGGCAGCAAGTCCACGTACTAGCCCAAGGCCACCTGTCGATCGGCGGGCCGCCGGTGGTCAGGGACTCGCTGTTCCGCATCGCCTCGACCACCAAGCCGATCGCGGCGGCGACCGCCATGGCTTTGATCGACGAGGGACTGATCGGCCTCGATGACCCGGTCGACAAGCTACTGCCAGAACTGGCCGACCGTCAGGTGCTGCGGGCGCTGGACGGCCCGATCGACGACACTGTTCCAGCCGTCCGGCCCATCACCACCAGGCACCTGCTCACCTTCACCATGGGCTTCGGCCTGGCGTTCGAGATGTTCGGCCCGGCGACCTTGCCGGTCGTCGCCGCCGCCAGCGAGCTGCCGCTCGCCACCCTGGACCCGCCGCAACCGGACGCCCAGCCGGACCCCGACACCTGGATGGCTGAGCTCGGATCGCTGCCGCTGATGGCCCAGCCAGGCGAGCGGTGGATGTACAACACCGGGGCGTCGGTGCTTGGTGTGCTGCTCGCCCGCGCGGCCGGCCAGCCGATCGGTGAGGTCATGCGCACCAGGCTGTTCGAGCCGCTCGGCATGGCTGACACGGCGTTCTGGACCGCGCACACCGGGCGCCTGGCCACCTCGTACCGGTCGACCCCCGACGGCTTGGTGGTCAACGACCCACCGGATGGCCAGTGGAGCCACCCGCCGGCGTTCGGGGACGCGGCCGCGGGGCTGGTCTCGACCGCCGACGATCTGCTCGCGTTCGCCCAGATGCTGCTGCGGCGCGGTTCGCCGGTTCTGTCGGAGTCAGCCGCGGAGGCCATGACCAGGGATCAGCTCACGGCCGAGCAGAAGGCGCGGGGCGGCTTCGGGCCCACCTTCTTCCACGGCCAGTCCTGGGGCTTCGGCCAGATGGTGCAGGACTCCGGCGCCTTCGGCTGGGACGGCGGCCTTGGCACCTCGTGGCACGTCGACCCGGCTTATGACCTGACGGTGATCGTGCTCACCCAGCGCATGTTCGATAGCCCGGACCTGCCGCCGTTGCACGCCGCTGTGCGGGCAGCGGCCTATCAGGCGCTAGCGTAGCGAGAGCTTGCCCGGATGAGTCGGGGCCGGCTCGCTCGCAACCCGCCAGGACCACAGCGACGCGGGGCCGCCCGCGTTGCCGGGCGCCCAGGTGAAGACCGTGGTCACCGGCGTGCCGCTGACCTTCCAGTGCGTAGTGAGCTTGGAGTAGTAGCGCACGCCGTCGTGCGTGCGCACCCGGGACAGCGTCAGCTCGGCCGGAACCTTGGCGAACTGGCCGGCCGCGCAGTTCGGATCGCAGCTGTTGGCCCACCGTGAGCCGTGCGCGATCGCGCGCCGGTCGCCCCAACTGGCCCAGCGCAGCCCGCGGATGAGCAGGCTGCCGCCGGTACCGAAGTAGACCGCGGGCGGCTGGATGCCCGGATGCTGCCAGCCCGATGCGCCCGCGAAACCGTAGACGACCGGAAGTGATGATGAGCCCGCTGAGGCCGTCGCCCGCAGCGCAAACCCGACCCCGATAACCGCCAATCCGACCGCAGCGACCCCTGCGACGCCCTTCATCCCTAATCACCCGTCACCATCAGCTATCGATCAATCACGATCCGTGCAGTTCCTAGTGTGCCATGTAAAGACGACGTAATGCTCTCCGGCCCGCCACGGATTAATCACCGGATGAACAGATCTGCCATATCGTGCTGACGTGACCTCTGCACATAGGTCTTCGCTGACGCTGGCGCAGCGCCGGATGCTGGCTGCACTAGAGGCTCAGCTGGTGAGGCAGATGCGTTATGACGACGAATCGATCGTGGCCGAGAAATGGATCAGGCAGCGGTACGACTGCGGCTGTTATCCGAGCTACGGGCCAGCCCGCCGGGCGGTCGTGCGAACGGCCTGGCACGAGGCCGGCCACGCGGTCGCGGCGCTCGCGGTCGGGGCTGAGTTCAGCTCGGCGAGCATTCACCACGGCCATGAGAGCGAGGGCCGGGTGCATCGGATCCGAGGAGCAGGCGACCAGGCTTTCGTGATCGATGCGGCCGGACAGATCGCCGAGCGGCTGGCGACCTGGACGATGCTTGAGCGCGACGATGAGCTGGCGCTTTGGTTGCGCAGCTGGCAGGGCGATGGCGGCGACGCACGACATTTCCGCCGGTCGATGAAGGCTCGATTCGGCCCGGACGAGATCGGAGCCTGGCGCTACGCGGAGACCATGCTGGTAGCTTTCCGACCAAAAATCCATCGACTTGCCCGCGCCTTGCTGATGCATCCACGGCACTTGCCCTATCCGGTCGCGGCCGCCCTGGCTGGCCTATGAAGTACGCGCTGCTGATCCTGCCGTCGAGCAACCGGGTGTACGCCGATTCGTCGATCGCGCTGACGCGGGCCGAGGTCGAGCTGTTCGGCCAGGCCTTGCTGGGCGGGCGGCTCGGCGAGGTCGAGCCGGAGCTGATCGGCGGCGTGCCCTACGTGACGTTCGGTGTCGACGGCGGGCTGAGCCGCCGGGAGGTGGCGCTGCTTAGTAATGTGTCGACGGCCTATGCGGTGTTCGCGGCCGAGGGCGAGTTGCTCAGGCCGGTGGAGCTGAGCCGACTCGACCGGTTCGATGATGACCTGATCACGATCCAGAAGTACCAGGGGAAGACCAACGAGCAGTTCACGAAACTGCTGGTCAACGTGACGCTACTGGCGTCGGAGTTCGGCGGGCAGGTGCTGGATCGCAAGCTGGCGGTGCTCGATCCGTTGTGCGGCCGGGGGACCACGCTCAATCAGGCGCTGATGTACGGCTGGGACGCGGCCGGGCTCGATGTCGATCTCAAGGACTTCGACGCGTACGCGGCATTCATCCAGACCTGGCTGAAGCGCAAGCGGATCAAGCATCAGGCCCAGATCGGCCCGGTCAGGCGGGAGCGGCGGGTGGTGGCACGGAGGCTGACGATCACGCTGGCCGCCGAGAAGGGCGACTACAAAGCGGGACTCACCCAGCAACTCGACGTGGTCAACGCCGACACCAGGCAGGCGGGGGAGTTCTTCGGTCCGGAATCGTTTCATCTGGTGGTGGCCGACGCGCCGTACGGCGTCCGGCACGGCAGCCGCACCGCGGCGGGGGGTTCCGGCGGGTCGCCCACCCGGGCCAGCGCCGCCAAGGTCCTGGTCCGCAGCCCGCTTGACCTGCTGTCTAGCGCGGTGCCGGGGTGGGCTAGGCTGCTCAAGCCCGGGGGCGCGGTTGGCATTTCCTGGAACACGTTCGTCGCGCGGCGCGAGGCGGCCGCTCAGGTGCTGGCGGACGCTGGTCTCGAGGTGATGGACTACGGTCCGTATCTGCAATTGGCACATCGGGTTGATCAGGCCATTAATCGGGATATTCTGGTCGCCCGTAAGGTAGTTAATACGGCCAATCGCGGCGCGGCTAGTGCCGTTGGTGCGGCCAGAGTGGCTGCGGACAGTGACGGCGAGTGATAGAACTACATTGGCGTTATTTCCGATCCGGCCAGTCCCCGGTTCGGCCAGTCCGTTGCCCGGGAGGGCGATAAAGGTGCGTGTTCCTCAGCTTGCCATGCTGTCAGCGACGATTCTGGCGATGGGAATCGCCATGGCGCCCTCCAGCCTGGCGGCATCGACAACTAGCGTCAGGTCCGAGCCAGCAGTCGCTCCTGTCACTCCGGCCGTGGTGCTGGTGAATCAGCCGGTGAAGTCACTGTGCGCCGGCCATAAGTTCACCGTCGGCGTGTGGTACCAGAAGTTCTCCGGTGGTTCTCGCGCCTACCGGGTCTCCATCTGGGGCCCGAGGCACCTGAGCTTCTTCCACCGGGCCGGGATGGCGTCGCCGGCGCACTGGCAGATGTGGAAGGTGCTGGCCGGACGGCACGGGCGCTACCGGATCCTGTACTCCGGACACAAGCCAGGCTCGACGAAGTGGTCGAAGTACCAGGTGCTGGTCAGTGCCAAGCGGTGCGCTAAGTAATCTGGGCCGACCGCTCCGTAGGCTAGGGGGATGTCTTTCTCTGATGCCTCCGCTGGCTCCACGCACCGTAGTGTCACTCTCAATCGCGTAGCGGGCAGCCGCTATACCGTTGCCAATGATCGGGGCGGCGAGCTGACTATTGGCACCGGCGCTGGGCCTGAGTTCACTCCGGTGGAACTGCTGCTGGTCGCGATCGGCGGCTGCACCGCCATCGACGTCGACGTGGTGACGTCTCGACGGTCGAAGCCGGAGACGTTCACCGTGCGGGTCGAGGGGGAGAAGGCGCGCGATGAGGGCGGCAACCACGTAACGGGCATTGTCGTGACGTTCGGTGTGTCGTTTCCCGACTCGCCGGATGGCGAGGAGGCTCGCGCGATCTTGCCGGATATTGTGCGGAAATCGCATGATCGGCTGTGCGCGGTCGGGCGCACGGTCGAGCTGGCTACGCCGATCGAGACAAGGATCGTCTGATCATGGGTGGTTCTGGGGGTGGCGTGGCCGGGATTGTCGATTCACATCAGCATTTCTGGGATCTGGCGGCGCATGATCAGCCGTGGTTGCGGCTGCCTGGGAACGAGCCGTTGCTGCGGAACTTCTCCGAGGCCGATTTGCGACCGCTCGCGGACGCGGCCGGGGTCACCGCGACGGTTGTCGTGCAGACGATCATCGGGCCGGAAGAGACGCCTGAGCTGCTTGATCTGGCGGCCGCGAGTGACTTGGTGGCCGGCGTGGTCGGCTGGGTTGATCTGCAGGACGGCGGTGTGGGCCGAACGCTCGCTGAATTGCAGGATGGTCCTCATGGTGGCTACCTGCGCGGGATCAGGCATCCGGTGCTGGTCGAGCCCGATCCTGACTGGCTGCGGCGGCCCGCTGTGCTGCGTGGGTTGTCCGCGGTGGGCGTGGCCGGGCTGTGCTATGACCTGGTGATGCCGGCTTCCGTGCTGCCGGCCGCGGTGGCCGCGGTGTCGGCCTGCCCGGACGTGACGTTCGTGCTCGATCATCTCGGCAATCCGGATGTGGCTGCCGGGCGGCCCGATGAGGGGTGGGTCGCGTCGATCAGGGAGCTGGGCGGGCTGGGCAATACGTTCTGCAAGCTGTCGGGGGTTCTTGGGGAGCCGGCGCCGGACGGGGGTGTGGGCTCGGGCTCAGGCTCGGGCGTGGGGCATCTGCTGCCGTATTACGAGGTCGCGCTGGAGGCGTTCGGGCCTGAGCGACTGATGTTCGGCTCCGACTGGCCGCCGTGCACGGTGTCGTCGTCGTACGGGGCGGTAGTGGCGGCGGCGGCGGCGCTGACGGCCGGGCTGAGTCCGGACGAGCGGGCGGCTGTTTTCAGCGGGACCGCGCGCCGGGCTTATCGCCTGGATGGATAGATGGCTGTCGCGGTGGACCTGCTGCTGCCATTCTTCCTGGTGCCCGCTGGCGGGCTTGATGCCTGCGGCCGGCGGGCGATCGGGTTCTCGGTGCTCAAGGGCGGGGAGTTCCTGGAGCGCGAGGTCGCGGAATTGCAGCGGAAGGCCTTCGGGCGCAGCGGGTCGAACTGGCGGGTGGAGACACGGTTTCATTTCGGCGGCTACGCGCGCCGGAACGCCGAGCTCGACAGCTTCATCGCCGACTTTTCCCGGCGCCACGGGATCGTGCTCGACTGGGTTTATACGGCCAAGATGATGTACGGAATATTCGCGCTAGCGCAGGAAGGCTATTTCGAGCCCGGCACCCGCGTAATCGCGCTAATCACCGGCTGACCCCGCAGCGGGCGGGGGCCAGTGGGCGGCGGCGGATGGCGGGGAGGTTAGGTAGCTGGCCAGGCCGCGGATGATTACATCGAGGCCCCACTCGAAGCGGTCCTCGGCACTGCCGGCGACGAGCAGGTCGGCGAGTTCGACCGTGTTCGGGAACTGGTCCTTAGGCAGCGACTTCAGCCAGGCGGCGGCCTGGGCGGCGAAGTCGCCCGGTTCGGTGATCGGGGTCACTTCCTGCTCATAGGCGATCGCCCCGACGTAGAGCCCGCCGAGATCGCCGACAAATGCCACTACCTGGTCAGGAAGTCCGGCGGCCCGCAGCTGGCCGAGGATGTACTCGCTGCCCTTGAGCATGCTCGGCCCGAACGGCACGCGTCCCATCGTCAGCCCGGCCACACCCGGATGCCGCTTGAAAATGCCGAGCATCTCGCGGGCGAAGTTACGCACTAGGTCTTGCCAGTCTCCGTCCGACCCATCGGCACCGACTGTGGGCGGGAACGGGACTTCCTGGATGATCTGCTCGAGCACGAGCTGGACCAGCTCTTCCTTATTCGCCACGTAGCCGTAGAGCGCCGACGCGGAGACTCCGATCTCGTCCGCGACCCGGCGCATAGTCAGCGCGTCGCCACCGTCTAGCTCGATCACCTTGAGCGCCGCGCTGACGATCAGCTCCCGGCTCAGCTGCGGCCTCGGTGCTGACCGGCCGCGACGGGGTGGGGTCCGCCAGGGCGGCTCAGGAGTCCCGGGTGTCTCGCTCATTCGAACAGCGTACTTGACGAGAACAACGTTCTCTAGTAAACATTGTTCAAGTCGAGAACGTCGTTCTCTACATCGAACGGCGTTCAGAAGATACTGGACAACCGTGAGGAGCAGCGCCATGACAGGCGAGGCAACCGGACTAGTGGAGGCTCGCGGCCTCCGCAAGACCTACAAGGGCGGGGGGAGCGGAAAGAAGAGCCAGCCGGTCCGCGCGCTCGATGGGCTCAGTTTCAGCGTCCCGACGGGAACGGTCTACGCACTGCTCGGGCCTAACGGCGCCGGCAAGACCACGACCGTGCGCATCCTGACCACGCTGTCCCGGCCGGACGAGGGCAGTGCCACCGTGGCTGGCATCGACGTGCTCGCGCAGCCGGGCAAGGTCAGGTCGGAGATCGGCGCCGTCAGCCAGCACAGCGGTGCCATCGGCCTGCTGACCGGCCAGGAGAACCTGGCTATGCAGGGACGGCTGTACGGGCTCGGCGGCCGCGACCTGCGGCGACGGGTGTCTGAGCTGATCGACGGGTTCGGCCTGACCGAAGCGGCGAGCCGTCAGGCCCGCACCTACTCGGGAGGCATGCGGAGGCGCCTGGACATAGCGACGGTGCTCGTGCACAGGCCGGCGGTGCTGTTCCTCGACGAGCCCACCACCGGTCTTGACCCGGAGGGCCGCGCCGACTTGTGGGCGGTGCTCACCGAACTCGCGGCCAGCGGCACCACGATTCTCGTGACCACGCACTACCTGGAGGAAGCCGACCAGTACGCGGCCAAGATCGCGATCGTCGACCGAGGCCGGATCGTCGCCGAGGGCACCTCCGATCAGCTGAAGGCCGAGCTGGCCGGTGACTCCGTGCTACTCGAACTCGACAGCGCCGAGCGGGCCGAGCTCGCCGAGAAAGTTCTGCTCGGCGTTCCCGAGGTCGCGGGCGCTTCGGCCGATGGCGCCACCGTCCGGGCGCGGGTCGCGGACGGGCCGCACGCGCTGCCCGCCGTCCTCGGCGGCCTGGAGGCCGGCAACGTCGGCGTCCGCTCCGTCACCGTCGCGCGCCCCTCGCTCGACGATGTCTACCTGCACTATGCCGGTCGGTCATTCCGCCAGGCAGAAAGGTCAGCGGCCTAACATGAACCTGTTCAACATCAACGTGCTGCGTCAGTCCTGGGTGATCTTCACCGGACGTCATCTACGCGAGCTCTACCGCCAGCCGGTAGTCATCTTCATGGCGCTGCTGCAGCCGATCATCTGGCTGTTGCTGTTCGGCGCCCTGTTCAAGGAAGTGGCCAAGATTCCCGGCTTCGGGTCCGGCGACTACATCCCCTATCTCACGCCCGGCGTGGTGA
>Ga0099827_10000965_pt1 | contig 14234 bp, 12 predicted proteins | sample CZO8metaG_FD_79339 | JGI IMG/M metagenome (GOLD analysis project Ga0099827, IMG submission 79339) | Vadose zone soil microbial communities from the Eel River Critical Zone Observatory, Northern California, USA - CZOApr15con1.8 metaG | ecosystem: Environmental > Terrestrial > Soil > Vadose zone ...
ACAGTGGTCGCGCTCGGCAACCTCGGACTGAACGCCGTGCTCGACGCGGCGTTCTACTCCTTCGGGACCTGGGGGATCCCCCTGTCGACCTCCGTCGTCAACATCGCCGGGACGGCGGCGCTGGTCGTGCTTCTGCGCCGCCGTTTCGGCCGGATCGAGCTCGGCGAGACGGCGAGTGCCTTCGCGCGGATCGTTGTCGCGTCGGCGGTCGTCGCAGTGGTGGCGTTCGGGATCTGGTGGCCCATCGACCACGCGCTCGGGCGCTCGATCGGGGCGCAGCTCGTCTCCCTCGACGCCGCCCTCGCGGCGAGTATCGCCGTCTATCTCGGTTGTTGCCGTCTGCTTGGAGTTCGCGAGCTCGAGGCATTGCTAACTTTGCGAAGCCGTTTCCGCCGGCCGTGAGCACGAATGGACCAACACCACATCCGCAACTTCTCGATCATCGCGCACATCGACCACGGCAAGTCGACGCTCGCCGACCGCATCCTCGAGCTGACGCACGCCGTCTCGAGCCGCGACATGCGTGCTCAGGTGCTCGACACGATGGAGCTCGAGCGCGAGCGCGGCATCACGATCAAGGCTCAGGCCGTGCGCGTGCTTTGGAAGGGACATCAGCTCAACCTGATCGACACGCCTGGTCACGTCGACTTCACCTACGAGGTCTCGCGTTCGCTGCAGGCGTGCGAAGGCGCGGTCCTCGTCGTCGACGCGGCGCAGGGAATCGAGGCGCAGACGCTCGCGAACGCCTACCTCGCGCTCGAGAACGACCTCGAGATCGTTCCCGTCGTCAACAAGATCGACCTGCCACAGGCGGATCCGGAAGGCGCCGCCGCGCAGCTCGCCGAGCTGCTCGGCATCGAGCCCGAACAGGTGCTCCGCATCTCCGCGAAGACGGGCGAGGGCGTCGAGGCGGTCCTCGACGCGGTCATCGAGCGCGTCCCCGGGCCTGCCGGCAACCCCACCGCGCCGGCCCGCGCGCTGATCTTCGACTCCTCGTACGACCAGTACCGCGGCGTCGTCGCGTTTGTCCGCGTGGTCGACGGCACGTTCTCGACGCGCGAGCCGCTCCGCGCGATGGCGCTCGGCACGCGCCTCGAGGCGCAGGAGCTCGGATTCTTCTCGCCCACGCTCCGTCCCGCCGACATCCTGAGCGCGGGCGAGGTCGGCTACGTGATGACGGGGCTCAAGGACGTTTCCGAATTGCGCGTCGGCGACACGATCACCTCCGAGCGCGCCCCCGCCGCGGAACCGCTGCCCGGCTACAAAGAGGTCAAGCCGATGGTGTTCGCCGGGCTCTTCCCGACGGACTCCGACGACTACCCCGACCTCCGCGACGCGCTCGACCGGCTGAAGCTGAACGATGCGGCTCTCTTCTACGAGCCCGAGACGTCGAACGCGCTCGGCTTCGGCTTCCGCTGCGGCTTCCTCGGCCTCCTGCACATGGAGATCGTGCGCGAGCGGCTCGAGCGCGAGTTCGACCTCGACCTGCTCGTGACGGCGCCGACCGTCGCGTACCGCGTGCAGACGCGCACCGGCGACTGGGTCGAGGTGCACAACCCGGCGGAGATGCCGCGCGAGGTCGAAGTCGTCGAGGAGCCGTACATCAAGGCGTCGATCATCGTCCCGAAGGAGTTCGTCGGCGCCGTGATGGAGCTGAACAACGAACGGCGCGGACGTTTCGACCACCTCGAGTACCTCTCCGAGGATCGCGTCCACTTGACCTACGAGCTGCCGCTCGCGGAGATCGTGCTCGACTATTACGACCAGCTGAAGTCACGCACGCGTGGGTATGCGAGCTTCGACTACGACCTCGCGGGCTTCCGTCCCGGCGAACTCGTTCGCGTCGACGTGCTCGTCGGCGGCGAGCCGGTGGACGCCCTCTCGCTCGTCGTGCACAAGGATTTCGCGTACGGGCGCGGCAAGGCGCTCGTCGAGCGGCTGCGGGCGGAGATCCCGCGCCAGATGTTCGACGTCGCGATCCAAGCGGCGATCGGCGCGCGGATCATCGCGCGCGAGACGGTGAAGGCGCGGCGCAAGGACGTGCTCGCCAAGTGCTACGGCGGCGACATCACGCGCAAGCGCAAGCTGCTCGAGAAGCAGAAGGCGGGCAAGAAGCGGATGAAGCAGGTCGGCGCGGTCGAGGTGCCGCAAGAGGCGTTTCTCGCGGTACTCAACCTGGGGGACAGCCAGCGATGAGCGTTCGGCATCTCTACGTGCATCTCCCGTTCTGCGCAAGCCGCTGCGGCTACTGCGATTTCGTCACCGTCGTCGGGCGTCGCGGCGAACACGACCGATACGTCGACGCGCTGCTCGCAGAGCTCGAGCTCGAACGAGCGCTTCTCGCCCACGACCTGGAGACGGTATTCCTCGGGGGCGGCACGCCGACGTTCACGAACGGCGACGCCCTCGGGCGCTTGCTCGAAGCCTTGCCCCGTGCCGACGAGGTCACCGTCGAGGCGAACCCCGAGACCATTACACCGGAGCTCGCGGCGCTCCTCCGCCATGCCGGCGTGACGCGCGTCTCGCTCGGCGCGCAGAGCTTCTCGCCGCGGCTGCTCGAGGTGCTCGAGCGACGCGCCCAGCCGGACGACGTCCGGCGCGCGTTCTACGCTTTGCGTGATGCCAAGTTTGACAACATCTCGCTCGATCTCATCTACGGGATTCCCGGCCAGAGCCCCTCCGACTTGACGCGCGACCTCGACGCGGCGCTCGCGCTCGAGCCGGACCACCTGTCGTGCTACGAGCTCGAGGCCAAGCCGGGGACACGCTTCACGCATACCTTCGGGGATGAGCTCGCGCGCCAGGCCGAGGCGATGGAGGACTACTTCGAGCAGGTCGTCGCACGCCTGACCGGGGCCGGCTTCCGCTGGTACGAGACGGCGAACTTCTGCCGCCCGGGCGGGCCTGCCGGAGCGCCGGACTTCCGCTCGCGCCACAACCTCGCGTACTGGCAAGGCCGCGAGTACCTCGGGCTCGGGATGGGCGCCGTGTCGACCGTCGGGCCGCGGCGTTGGCGGAACGCGCCCGGGCTCGCGCGCTACGTGGCAGCGCTCGCCGCAGGGCAACGGCCCCCACGCGAGGTCGAGCCACTGGACGGGGACGTCCGCCGCCGCGAGCGCGTGATGCTCGGGCTTCGGCTCGACGAGCCGCTGCCGCTCGCCGGACTCGAGCAGGCGCTCGATCGGCAGGCGCTCGCGCGCCTGGAACGGCTCGGCCTCGCGCGGTCGGACGCGTCGACGCTCGCGCTGACCGAGCGCGGCCGCTTCCTCGGCGGCGGCGTCACCGCCGAGCTGCTCGCGTGACGAGCTGGGCTGAGGGCTAGAATTTCCCTGCAAATGCCCATTTCACCGCCGCAGCTCAGCCAGCGCCAGCGCGACATTCTGCGCCTCGTCATCGAGGAGTACGTCGCGACCGGCGAGCCGGTCGGGTCGAAGAACCTCGTCGTCCGCGGCGCCATGGACGTGTCGCCGTCGACGGTGCGCAACGAGCTGGCCTCGCTCGAGTCGCACGGCCTGCTCACGCATCCGCACACCTCCGCAGGCCGCGTGCCGACCGAGCGCGGTTACCGGCTCTACGCCGGGGGGCTCCTCGAGCGGCTGGACGCGAGGCCGCGGGCCTTCCCGCTCGACCTGACGTCGGTTCGGAGCGAGGTCGACTCGGCGCTCCAGGCGACGACCGAGATGCTGTCGCAGGTGACGCGCCTGCTCGCGCTCGTGTCGGCGCCGCCGCTCGAGACGACGACCGTCCGGCACGTCGAGGTGCTGCTGCTGCAGCCGGACGTCGTGATGGTCGTCGTGATCACGTCGACCGGCGGCGTCACCAAGCGCGTGTTCGCGTTCGAGCGTCCCGTCGATCCCGGCCTCGCGCAGTGGGCGGTCGAGTACCTGAACGACCGCGTCGCCGGGCTGACCCTCGGCTCCGTCGTCCTGCGCAAGCGCCTCGACGACGACCAGCTCGCACCGCAGGAGCGTCAGTTCCTGCACGCGCTGCGTCCGGCCTTCACCGACGCGGCGGACGACGAGCGCCGCCTCTATGTCGGCGGCGCCGCGGGGCTCCTCGACGACGTGCGCGCCGAGGAGCTCGGCGCGTATCGCCGGCTGCTCGAGGTGCTCGAGAAGCGTGCCGCCTTGCTCGACCTGCTGCGCGGCTCGCTCGATCCGCGCCGGCCGTTCGTGCGCGTCGGCGACGAGCTCGAGCATCCGGCGCTGTCCAACGTCGCGCTCGTCGGCGCGGCCTACGGCCTCGCGCATCGCACACTCGGCACGGTCAGCCTGCTCGGGCCGGTGCGGATGGACTACGAGAAGGCGATCCAGTCCGTCCACTCGGCCGCCGCCGCGCTCTCGCGCTTCGTCGAAGAGGTCTACGAGGACAACTGACAGGATCGGTCCCAGATATCGCCCGGCGGGCGAAGACGGGCTCCGCCCGGCTGGAGCCTAAGCGGCTGCAGGAAGGGGTTCCCAGGGGGAACCTTCTCGTGCCCCCTGATAGCCGCCGGCGCGGATAGCGTCGGCGTGGTCGCTACACGCGGGGGCCGCCGGCGAGGGCGTCGGCGCAGCGGAGGCAATCGGCCGAGCCGCAGTGTGTGAGGTCCGGCCGCTCGCGGATCGCCGCCGCAGCGGCGTCGACCGTTGCGCGCGCCGGAAATGCGCGCCACAGGCTTTCGCCCACACGCGTTTCGCGCGCGAGCGGCGCCAGCACCGGCTCGAGCTTCCGGAAGCCGTCCGAGCAGCTGCCGACCTCGACTTCCAACGGGAGGCCGTCGGGACCGTTCGCCCAGCGGCGGAACGGCGCCCGGCCGGACTTCTCCTCCGCGAGGTGGACGAGCGTCATCCGTTCGAGCCCGACGCCGATCAGGAGGACGAAGCCGCCGCGCGCACCGAGCAACCGCAGCGGCGCGTAGACGTCGAGCGGCCGTTGCTCGCGCACGAGATCCGCGCCCGGGCCGAGCGCGGTGAACGAGCAGAGCGGATTGTTCCCGCGCACCCGTCCGGGACGCGCGAGCACGGCCGCCGGGATCGCGCCCATCGACGCGCTCAGCTCGTTCGACTCGGGCGTGAAGATCCGGCCGCTGCCCGGCGACTCCTGGGCCGACCCGTAGTCGAACCCGTTGCGCGGCGGACGCATCCCCTCCGGCGGCGCGATTCCGAACATCACGGCCGAGAACGTCGGCACGACCAACGTGCACCCCTCGTCGAGAAACGCGTCGATCACGGTGTCCGCACCCCCGACGACGTGGCCGAACGACCGCAGCGACGAGTGCACGCAGACGGGCAGCCCGGCGAGCCCGAGCGAGCGAATCGCCTCCCGAATCTGCCCCCCGCCGACCGCCGCCGCCACCCGGCGATGCTAAACCTTGAGCGATGGCAACCACCGGACGCGACTACTACGAGCTCCTCGGCGTCTCGCGCGAGGCGAGCGAGCAGGACATCAAGCGCGCCTTCCGCAGCCTCGCGCGCGAGCTGCACCCCGACGTTTCCGAGGCGCCCGACGCGCAGGAGCGCTTCCGCGAGGTCGCCGAGGCGTATCAGGTGCTCTCTAAGTCCGAGACGCGGGAACTGTACGACCGGTACGGCCACGCAGGTCTACGCGGCGGCGGCTTCACGCCGGGGACGTTCGACTTCGGGAGCCTGTCCGACCTCTTCTCCGCGTTCTTCGGCGACGATCTCTTCGGTGCGACTCGCAGGCAAGCGCGCGGAGCAGATATCGCCGCCGAGGTGGAGATCGAGCTCGTCGAGGCCGCACACGGCGCGACGCGTGACGTCCCCTTCAGGGTCGCGGTTCGGTGCGGGCGCTGCGACGGTGACGGCGCCGAGCCGGGCACCGTGCCGACGACGTGCCCGACCTGCGGCGGCGCGGGGCGCGTGCAGCAGGTGTCGAACAGCGTCTTCGGCCAGTTCGTGCGCACGCAGAGCTGCCCGCGCTGCGGCGGCGCCGGCCGGATCGTCGAGACCCCGTGCGCCGAATGCGGCGGCTCCGGACGGAGGGTCGAAGAGCGCCGGCTCGAGGTGAAGATCCCCGCCGGCATCCACGACGGGCAGCAGATCCGGATCTCCGGCGAGGGGCATACGGGACAGCTCGGCGGCCGTGCCGGCGACGTGTACGTCCGCGTCCACGTGATGCCAGATCCGCGCTTCGTGCGCGAGGGCGACGACGTCTTCTCGACGGTCGACCTGACGATCGCGGAAGCGGCCCTCGGCGCGACGCTCACGACCGACACGCTCGACGGCCCGGTGGAGCTCGAGTTTGCGTCGGGCACGCAGCCCGGCGACATTCGCGTGCTTTCGGGTCGCGGGATGCCGGTGCTGCAGGGCTTCGGGCGCGGCGACCACCGCGTGCTCGTCAACGTCGTCGTCCCGCGCCGGCTGACCGAGGAGCAGCGGCGCCTGCTCGAGGAGTTCGAGCGCCAATCGACCGACGAGACATACAAGCCCGACGAAGGCTTCTTCGAGAAGCTGAAGAGCGCGTTCCGCTAGAGCTCCCTTCAGAATGTCCTTCGTTGCCGGGGTGTGCTGGGCGTCGCGAGGCAAGGACGCAGGGAGCGCGCATATGCCGTGCATATGGGCGCGACCGAGGACGCCGCATCGCGGCGTTCAGCGCGGCCCGGCGACACAAGGTTCATTTTGAAGGGAGCTCTCAAGCGCGTCTCGATCCGCGTTCCGGCCGGGCGCGCCGAGGAGGCTCGCGCGGCCTGGCTGGAGCGCTTCCCGGCCGGCTTCGAGGAGCGCGAGCTCGACGGCGAGCTCGAACTGGCGGCCTACACGGACGATCCGCCGGCGGGAACGCAGGTCGAGAACGTCGAGGAGGGCTGGGAGGATCGCTGGCGCGAGTTCCACCGGGCGGCGCGCGTCGGGCCGTTCTGGATCGGCCCGCCGTGGGAGCGCCCTCCGCGCGACGTCGTGCCCGTAGTGATCGACCCGGGCCGCGCGTTCGGAACCGGCGCGCACGCGACGACGCGCCTGTGCGTCGAGCTCGTTGCGGGGCTCGAGCCGCAAAGCCTTCTCGACATTGGCTGCGGCTCGGGTGTCGTCGCGATCGCCGCGGCGCTGCTCGGGTTCGACCCGGTGACCGCGGTTGACGTTGATCCCGTGGCGATCGAGGCGACGCTGCGGAACGCCTTTGTGAACGGCGTCGAGCTGGACGTGCGCGAGCTGGACGCGACCGAGGCGTTGCTGCCCGCGGCGGACGTCGCCGTGGCAAACGTCTCGCTCGAGGCGGTGAACGCGCTGTTGAGCCGGCTCAACACGCAGCGTGCGGTCATAAGCGGCTACCTCGAGCGTGACGAACCCGAGCTCGGGTCGTATCGGCGTGTCGAACGTCGAACGCTCGACGGTTGGGCGGCCGACCTGCTCGAGCGCGCGCAGTAGAGTCCCGCGACATGGCGAGCTTCTCCGTCCGCTTCCTCGGCTGCAAGGTGTCGCACCTCGACGCGCAGGCCGTGCGCGAGCGCCTGCTCGCAGACGGCCACGAAGAGCGCGACAGGACCGCCGACGTCGCCGTGATCAATACCTGCTGCGTCACGAACGAGGCCGTGTCGAAATCGCGGCAGGCCGCCGCACGGGCCGCGCGCACGCACGGGAAGGTCTACGTCACCGGCTGCGGCGCGAATCTCGACGGGAACGCGTTCGCCGGCCTGCCAGGCAACGTCATGGTGATCTCCCGGCGCAGCGAGGAGACGCCGGCCGCAGTCGCAGGCGATGTCGGCGCGATCGGCTGCGTCCAGAGCTCCCCGAGGCTCGAGCGCGTGCGTGCGTTCGTCAAGATTCAGGACGGCTGCAGCTTCTCGTGCAACTTCTGCGTGATCCCGCTCGTCCGAGGGGCGACGCGCAGCCGTCGCGCCGACGCTGTCCTGCAGGAGATCCGCCGCCGCGTGGCGCAGGGCCACAAGGAGGTCGTTCTGACAGGCGTCAACCTGGGCTGCTTCCGGGACGGGCCGACGACGCTCGCGCGCCTGGTGCGCGAGGCGGGCAAGACGCCGGGGCTCGCGCGTCTGCGCCTGTCGTCGATCGAGATCAACCACGTCACGGACGAGCTCGTTACCGCACTGCGCGAGACACCGACCGTCGCGCGTCACCTCCATGTGCCGCTGCAGTCCGGCGACGACGGCGTGCTGCGCGAGATGGGCCGCCGCTACACGGTCGCGACGTACCTGCGCCGGCTCGAGCCGCTGCCCGACTTCAACCTGACGGCGGACGTGATCGTCGGCTTCCCGGCGGAGGACGAGCGCGCGTTCGAGAACACGCTGCGCGTCGTGCGCGCCGCGCGTCTGACGAAGGTGCATGTGTTTCCGTACTCGCCGAGACCCGGCACGAAGACGGCTGCGGAGGACCCGGTGCCGCCGGCGGCGAAGAAGGAGCGGAGCGCGCGTCTGCGCGAGGCATCGCGCGTCGCCTGCCTCGGGCACTGGCGCACGAAGCTCGGCCGCGAGGACACGGTGCTGGTCGACCGGCCCGGGCGCGGCTACGGCGACGACTACTCACCGTGGCTCGTCCAGGGCGAGGTCGGCGAGCTCGTGCGCGTCCGCGGCCGCGCGGTCACGGAAGGGGGGATCCTCGCTGCCTGAGGACTGTCTCTTCTGCAAGCTCTTCCAGGAAGGCGACCACGTCCACGCGGCGGACGGCTTCGTCGCGATTCGCGACATCAACCCGAAGGCGGACACGCATTTGCTCGTGATCCCCGAGCGGCATGTGCCGACGCTGCGCGAGATCCACGAGTTCCCGCCCGAGGACACGCAGCGGATGCTCGAGTTCGTCGTCGACACGGCGCGCAGCGCGGGGCTCGAGGACTACAAGGTGGTGGTGAACGTCGGCCCCGGCGCGGGACAGACGATCTTCCACCTCCACTGGCACATCCTCGGCGGGCGGATCAGGGGGCTGGCGTGAGCCTGATCGCGCGCATGGAGGACGAGCTCAAGCAGGCGCGGCTCGCGCGCGACGACGCGCGTCGCGACGCGCTGAGCCTGCTGCTGTCGTCGCTGCGGTCGGCGGAGAAGGAGCTGCAACGCCCGCTCTCCGACGACGAGGAGCTGCAGGTGCTGCAACGCGAGCGCAAACGCCGGCACGAGGCGGCGGAGGCGTTCCGATCGGGCGGGCGCGAGGAGCAGGCGGCCGCGGAGGAGCAGGAGCTCGCGGTGCTCGAGGAGTTCATGCCCGCGCCGCTCAGCGAAGAGGAGCTCGAGGAGATCATCGACGACGCGATTGCCGAGGTCGGGGCGACGAGCCTGCGCGACCTCGGCCGGGTGATGGCCGACGTGATGCCACAGGTCGCCGGCCGGGCGGACGGCTCAGAAGTCAGCCAGCTCGTGAAGGAAAAACTGGCGTAAAGGCCGCTCGCCGGCTGTCCCTCGCTTCGCTTCGCTCACGCTCGGAGCGCGCCTTCGGCGCGCATTGGTCGGCCGGCCTCGGGAGCGCTGCTTCGGCAAGCGGGTGTGAGCGGCGCGGCTTTAGCCGCGCCGCCCGTCCCTCCCGCTCGATCAGTGGCCGAGCGTCTGCAGCTTCAGCTTGTAGGGGTGATCGCGGTCGGCCGCGCCCGCGACGCCGACGACGTGCAGGTAGTACGTCCCCGCCGCCAGAACGCCCCGCACCTGCTCGCTCGCCGACGAGCGCGTGTGCGGCGCCTGCAGCACGGTTCCGTCCGCGCCGACGAGCTCGAGGTCGTAGTCGGAGGTCAGCCCGTAGAGCTGGGCCCGGTAGTTCGAGGTGCCGTCCGCGTCGAAGCGGAACCAGTCCTCGTCGCCCTGCGGGAAGATCGTGCGATCGAGCTTCGCGTCGACCGCGATCGGCGCCGCGAGCTCGCGGTAGCCGGGGGCGTCGTCGGCGACGATCGACTGCGGCTCCTCGTCGTTCCCCTGCTTGTCGACCGAGAGGAAGTACACCGTCGAGTAGAGCGTCACCGTGAACGGGCCGTCGTACCGCAACGCCGGCGCGTCGTCGGACGTGACGATGTAGCTCGAGCCGACACCGGATGCATCGTCGCGTGCAAGCAGTTGCACGGAGGAGGTTCCCGCGTCGGTGATCGTCCCGCCGCCGATCGTGGTCGGCGGCGTGCCGTCGGCCGTCGTATCGCCGACCGTCGTTGCGCTCGGAGCGAGAGTCTCGTCGACGGTCCCGTCACCGTTCGCGTCGACGGCGAGCCGCGCCGCGGCGAGGTCCTGGTCGCTCGTGAACGCGAGCGTCAGCACCTGCCCCGGCCGCGGCGACGGCACGAAGAACGTCGACTGCTGCTGCACGCTGCCGGCGATCCGCTCCACGGCGACCTTGAGCGGGTACGCATCGGTCGGACGGATCGTGACTGCGTATGTCCCGGGCGCGTCGAATGCGAGGAGCTGCTCGTTCAGGAACGAACCCACCGGCACGGCGTCGCCGGCGACGTCCGAGGCCGAAACGTCGGCCGATCCCCAGACGTTGACCTCGGTTCCGGTCGGCGGCGCGGGCGCGTTCTCGTTCGGGAGATCCGTGCCGTCGATGTCCGGGGGCGGCGCGTCGTCCGCGGTTGTCCTGCGCAGTCCGCTGACAGTGCGTGCACCGAAGAACCGCAGCGCGATGTTGAGCGACTTCGCGTCCTGCGCCAGCTGCATGTGGTTGAGCCCGTCGACGTACCTGTTCGTCACCGAGGCGGGCTGGTGGTTGTAGCACGCCGGGACGCCCACGTCGCAGGTGCCGACGAGCGACGCCGACTGTGCCGCTACGGTGCCGTCTCCGTAGAAGCTGTCGGACTCGATCCCGTTGGTCGTGTACTTGCAGAAGCGATGCAGGTCGACGCACAGCTTCTTGTTCGGTACTTCGCGGAACGCGACGGGCGTCGACTTCGGCCCGCTGCCGATGATCCGAAGCATCTTGTACGGCGCTCCCGTCGGATCGAACCGATCGAAGATGCTCAGGTGCACCCCGTCCGCTTCGTTGATCAGCGCCTCGTTGAGCGGGTGATCTGGAGCCCGCAGGATCTGGATCCAGTTGGCGAACGACAGCTGGTGACCATCAGGGCTCGTGATCGGGGACGTGCCGACAGCCGCCGCGTAGCCGGACGGCGGGAAGAGCTCGTAGACGCCCGGCATGTTCAGAACCGTGTTGCGGACGACGTTCATGTCGGCCTTGCAGATGCCGATGAGCTCGCCGAACTCGCACGGCTTAGCCCATTTCGCGATGCCGATCGCCTTGGCCGCGCCGAGGATCGGCGTTGCGATCGTCACGACGCGCCGCACGTGCTGGGCGAGGTCCGGATGCGCTGCGAGGAACGCCATCGTGACGAGCCCGCCCTGCGAGTGCGCGAGGATGTCGACGCGCGAACGGTGCGTCTGGTCCATCACGTCGCGGATCTCCTGGGCGAGCCTTCGCTGAGTCGCCTTGTCGAAGGTGTCGTCGACGGCGCTTCGGCGCCAGTCGTAGCCGAACGTGAAGAGCGTCGCGTCGCGACCGTCTCCTTCCTCGTAGCCGGCTTCCTTGAGCTTGTCGACCGTCCGGTCGTAGGCGTGGAAGATCAGCAGCCCGAGCACGGGCCCGCGCGATTCCACGTTCTCGCCCGGCTGGTTCTGGAGGTCGGGAGAGAGCGAGAGGTCGTTGAACAACCCGGGCTGGCCCGGCGGGATCGCGGCTTCCGGCCACAGGTGGTCGTCGGGCAAGAGGTGCACGTTGTTCACGAGCCGCGAGCCCATGATCCCCGGGATGAAGATCAGCGGCACGAGCTGCGGCGTCGGGAGAGGCGCGGCCGCGCCGGACGCGGTGGTCCCGCCGCTACCGCCGCCCCCGTCGCCCGGCGGAGGCGGCGAGCCGGGGCAGTCGGAGAACGTTCCGCTGATGCGGAGCCGGACGAAGGACCCGGGCGCGGCGAGCGTGCCGCCCCGTGGACACTGGTCGGTGATGCGTGCCGTCGTGAGATTCCCGACGAGCAGCGATGGGTTGAAACCTGCGTCCTGGAGGGCGATCACGCCCTCGATGTAAAAGATCCCGGTCACGTCCGGGACGGGCACCTCGCCGTCGAGCGAGGTCGTGGTGCGCGCGAGCGCCTGCGGGGCCCAGAGGAGGGCGGACATGGCGAGGGCGCAGATGAGTGCGGTGCTACGGCTCACCGGGGGGACTCCTTCCTGATCGAGGGGACGCCCTCAGCAAAGTGGGCCGCGCTGAAGCGACGCTGACGATCCGCTGAAGGCGGCCCTAGGCGAGGCGAATCCGGGGGTCGATCCAGGCGTAGAGCAGGTCGACGACGAGGTTGCAGATGACGATCGCCGTCGTGCCGAAGATGACGATTCCCATCGTCACCGGGAGGTCGAACGAGTTGATGCTCTCGATCGCCTGCGCGCCGAGTCCGGGCAGCCCGAACACCACCTCGAGGAACAGCAGCCCGCCGAGCACGAAGCCGAAGTCCATCCCCAGCATCGTTACGACCGGGAGGATCGCGTTGCGCATCGCATGCATCCAGATCACACGGGTCTCGGACGCTCCCTTGGCGCGCGCGGTCTTCACGTAGTCCTCGGCCATCGTCTCCATCAGGGTCGCGCGGATCATCCGGATGTAGTACGCGGAGTGGTGGAGGCCGAAGACGATCCACGGCAGCGCCAGATGCCACGCCCACTGCGCCGGCCCGTAGCAACCGGTGACGTTGTGCGTGAGGTCGCAGTAGCCCTGGATCGGCGTCCACCCGAGCTTGAAGCCGATCAGAAACGAAGCGAGCAGCCCCGTCCAGAACGTCGGGATCGAGACGCCGGCGAGCGCGAAGGTCATCGCGGCCCGGTCGAGCTTCGAGCGCGGCCGGAGCGCGGACAGGATCCCGATCGGGAACGCGAGCAGCAGCATCACGAGCATGCCGCCGATCGCGATCGACGCCGTCACGGGCGCGGCGTTGCCGACGATCCGGTTCACGCTCTGGCGGTTCACGAACGAGCGGCCCAGGTCGCGGTGGTACGTCACCTTCCAGACGAAGCGCGCGTACTGGACGTAGATCGGTTTGTCGAGGCCGAGCGTCTTCTTCGCGAGCTGGATGCAGATCACCGACGGCCGCTGGCCGCACGCGTTCCGCGCCGGGTCGACGGGGATGATGAAGAAGATGACGTAGGTGACGACGGTGACGACGAGGAAGAGCCCGATCGCCCACATGACCCGTCTGAACATGTAGCGGAGCACGGTGTTCGGAAACGTATCTTGCGGCCTACACTGGTCCCGTGCAGGAAGTGCTGGACATCTCCAATGAGGTCGCGGCCGAGCTGGCGGGGGTCGTTGACGGCGTCCTCGACTCGCTCCGCGACCGGCTCGACTGCACGATCCGGCTCCGCGGCAACCGGCTGACGATCGAAGGCAACGAGCCGCAGGTGATCGAGGCCCGGGCGGTCGTGGACGAGCTGGTCGAGCTCGTCGAAGGGGGGCACGAGATCGGCCCGTCCACCGTGGACGCGGTGCTCGGCGCGCTCGACGAGGCGCACGACATCCGCGAGGTCTTCGAGGACGTCGTCTGGCGGCACCGCGGCAAGAAGATCGCGCCGAAGACGATCACGCAGAAACACTATGTGGACGAGATCCGACGCTGCACGGTCACGTTTGGGATCGGCCCGGCCGGAACGGGCAAGACCTATTTGGCGATGGCGCTCGCGGTCGCGGCGCTGCAGGAGCGGCAGGTGGCGCGGATCATCCTCACGCGGCCGGCGGTCGAAGCAGGCGAGCGGCTCGGCTTCCTCCCCGGAGACATGCTCGCGAAGGTCGATCCCTACCTGCGGCCGCTGTTCGACGCGCTCTACGACATGCTCGAGGCGGACAAGATCCAGGCCTACCTGGACAAGGGGATCGTGGAGGTGGCGCCGCTCGCGTTCATGCGCGGCCGCACGCTGAACGACTCGTTCATCATCCTCGACGAGGCGCAGAACACGAGCCCGGAGCAGATGCAGATGTTCCTGACGCGGCTCGGGTTCGGCTCGAAGGTCGTCGTCACCGGCGACGTGACGCAGGTCGACCTACCGCGTGAGCAGGCGTCCGGGTTGATCCAGGTGCAGAGCATCCTCGCCGGCATCGACGGGATCGCCTTCGTGACGTTCACACACCAGGACGTCGTCCGGCACAAGCTCGTCCAGCGCATCGTCGAGGCGTACAAGCATCATGCGGAGCAGACCGGCACCGCGCGTTCGCGCTAGTGGGGCACTAGGGGCCTGTCCGGAAAGTGGCCACGGTGGATGACACGCGGCACGGGCCGGGAGGCAAGGACGCAGGCGCCGCCGATATGCAGGCATATCGGCGGGGCCGAGGACGCAGCATCGC
>Ga0099827_10000967_pt1 | contig 14227 bp, 12 predicted proteins | sample CZO8metaG_FD_79339 | JGI IMG/M metagenome (GOLD analysis project Ga0099827, IMG submission 79339) | Vadose zone soil microbial communities from the Eel River Critical Zone Observatory, Northern California, USA - CZOApr15con1.8 metaG | ecosystem: Environmental > Terrestrial > Soil > Vadose zone ...
CCGCACCCGCGACCTCTATTTCGTCGCCGACGGCACCGGCGGCCACGTCTTTTCGGAAAATATCGACCAGCACGCGAAGAACGTCGCGCGCTGGCGCGATGTCGAGAAACAACAGCAGGATTCCCCGGCGCAAGCCGTTCCTGCGGCTGCGCCGCCGCAACCGGCCGAGCAGCCCAAGGAGCAGGCGAAGGATCCGGTGCAGAACGCACAGGGTCAGACGGTCCCGCCGGCGACACCGTCCGCCCCGGGGCCGGAAGCCAAGCCGCAGCCGGCGGCGGCAGCCGCACCGTTGACTTCGCCGCGCACGGTGATCGCGAACCAGAAGAAGAAAAAGGCCGCGAAGAAGACCGACGGCGGCGGACAATCGGCCGCGACCCCGCCGGCGCAGGGCACCAGCCAAAAACAATAGCCCGGACTTGAGGGCGTCCGGCGGCGCGGCTAAGGTCCGCGCCGTCAGAGCATGAACCTGAAAAGTGGGAACCGGTTTTCGGAAAAGGTCATGCTCCAGCAAAAGAGCATGATCCTGAAAAGTGGGAACCGGTTTTCGGAAAAGATCATGCTCCAGCAAAAGAGCATGATCCTGAAAAGTGGGAACCGGTTTTCGGAAAAGATCATGCTCCAGCAAAAGAGCATGAACCTGAAAAGTGGGAACCGGTTTTCAGAAAAGATCATGCTTCAGTAAAATGTTAGGGCGCGTGCTGACTCAATCTAGAGCGATTGTGCTCTAAACGATCAGCCGGGAATTGGCTTCGATGCCGCTCGCAAGCATGACCGGCTTCGCTCGCTCGCAAGGGTCGGCGGGCGGCTATCACTGGGCCTGGGAACTGAAATCCGTCAACGGCAAGGGCCTCGATCTGCGCCTGCGCCTGCCGCAAGGCTGGGATGCGATCGAAGTGCCGGCGCGCGCCAGCGCAGCGCGCCATCTCGCGCGCGGTAATGTCTCGGCGATTCTCACCGTGGAGCGCACTGGCGCGTTTGCGGCGGTGCGCGTGAACGAGGAAGTGCTCGCGGCGCTTCTCGAGACGATCGGCAGGATCGCCCAGCGCGTCGGGGCAAGCCCGCCCAGTCTCGACGGAATCCTCGGGCTCAAGGGCGTTATGGAAATCACCGAGACGGAAGAAAACGCCGCTGCCCGCCGCGAAGCAGAAGCCGCCGTCGCCGCCGGCTTCGAAGCGGCACTGTCCGATCTCGTTAGCGCGCGCCGCAACGAAGGCCTCGCGCTCGCCCGCTTGCTGGAGACGCGGCTCGTCGAAATCGCGCGGCTGACGGCCGCCGCCGAGGCGTCTCCCGCGCGCGCGCCGGAGGCGATCCGCGCCCGCCTTGCCGAGCAGGTCAAGTCGATCGTCGGCACCGGTGAGAAGCTCGATTCCGACCGCCTTTATCAGGAAGCGATCCTGCTCGCCGCCAAGGCCGACGTGCGCGAGGAACTCGACCGGCTGAAGGCGCATGTCGAGGCGGCGGAGAAATTGCTCGCGGCGGGCGGGCCGGTCGGCCGCAAGCTCGATTTCCTCGCCCAGGAGCTGAACCGCGAATCGAATACGCTTTGCGCGAAATCGAACGACGTCTCGCTCACCGCTATCGGGTTAGATCTGAAAGCGGTGGTCGACCAGTTTCGCGAACAGGTGCAGAACCTCGAATGAAAAAGCCCAAGCCGAAAAAATTGCGCAAGACGAACGGCGGCAAGCGCCGCGCGCGCGCGATTACGCGCCGCGGGCTGATGCTGGTGCTGTCCTCGCCTTCGGGGGCGGGCAAGACGACGCTGTCGCGCCTTTTGCTCGACGCGGACAAGTCCATCGAGCTCTCGATCTCGGTTACTACACGTCCGCGCCGGCCGGGCGAGGTCGGCGGCCGGCATTATCATTTCATCGGCGCCGATCGCTTTGCCTCGATGGCCCGCTCTGGTGATCTGCTCGAATGGGCGCAAGTCTTCGGCCATCGCTACGGAACGCCGCGCGCGCCGGTCGAGCGCGCGCTGGCCGCCGGCAAGGACGTCCTTTTCGACATCGATTGGCAGGGGGCGAACAAGCTCCGGCGCAAGGTCGGCAGCGACCTCGTGACCGTCTTCGTGCTGCCGCCGTCGGCGCCCGAGCTCGCCCGCCGGCTCAAAAGCCGGGCGCAGGATTCGGAGCCCGTGATCAAACGCCGGATGGCGGAGGCGGGAAGGGAAATGAGCCACTGGCGCGAATACGACTACGTCATCATCAATTACGACCTGGAGCGGGCCCTTGCCGCGTTGCGCGCGATCGTCGCCGCCGAGCGGTTGAAGCGCGGGCGCCAGACCGGGCTCTCGGCTTTCGTGCACGACCTGCAGGCGAGGCTTTAGAGCATGATCCCGAAAAGTGGGAACCGGTTTTCGGAAAAGATCATGCGCTTTGTATTTTAAGGCACCAGCACCATGCGGCCGACGGTCTTGCCGGCGCGCAGATCATCGAGCGCGGCTTGTGCTTCGGCGAGCGGCCGCGTCGAGACGGGAATCGGCGGCACCCGGCCGGCGCGCACGAGCGCAAGCATCGCCTTCGCTTCCGCAAGCGATCCGACATAGCTGCCGAGGATCGCAACGCCCTTGAGCGGGAAGGTCGGCACCGGGATCTTCATCTCGCCGCCGATCAGGCCGACGAGCACAAGCTTGCCGCCCTTGGTGAGCGAGCCGAAGCCGAGGGTGGCCGACTTCTCCGCGCCGACGAAGTCGATCGCGCCCAACACGCCGCCGTTGCTCGCGGCCATGATGCCCTTGCGCGCAGCCGGATCGCTCGGATCAAACGCGGCGGCGGCGCCGTTGGCGAGCGCGTATTCGCGCTTTTTTGCGTCGATCTCGACCACGATCGGCGGATGCTTCGAGCGCGCCTTGATGAACGAAAATCCCATCATGCCGACGCCGCCGAGACCGATGATGAGCACCAGATCGTCGGCGGCGGCGCCCAGCTTCTCCACCGCCGAATAGGCGGTGAGGCCGGAACACATATAGGTGCCGGCCAGCGCCGCGGGGATCGGATCGTAGTCGAAGAGATAGCGCGGGTGCGGCACCATCACATGCGTCGCATAGCCGCCGTCGACCTGAATGCCGATCTGTTGCGGCTTGAGACACAAATGCTCCTCGCCGCGCGCGCAAAACGCGCAAGACCCGCAACCGATCCACGGATAGACCACGACCCGCCGGCCCGGCCGCGCGTCCTTGGCGTCGGGCCCGGCGGCTTCGATCACGCCTTCGATTTCATGGCCGAGCGTGAAGGGGAGCGGACGCCCGCCCGCGAGTTCGAGCTTGCGACCGCCGCCGAGATCGAAATAGCCCTCGTGCAGATGGATGTCGGAGTGGCAGACGCCGCAATGCCCGACGCGCACGAGCACTTCGCTGCCTTTCGGCGCCGGGACTTCGCTCACCGCCTCGCAGAGCGGAACGCCATAGTCGTTGAATACTTCACGCCTCATGCGGCTCATGTTCGCTCCCCGGCGCCGGCGGATTTTGCTCGACCTTAGCAAGCGCGTTGGCGAGCGCAACGAACCCGTCGACGCCGATTTCCTCGGCGCGCTTCGTGGGTGCGAGCCCCGCGCGCGCGAGCAACGCCGCGGGATCGGTGCCAAGCGTGCGCAGGCTTGCGCGCAGCATCTTCCGGCGCTGGCCGAAAGCGGCGCCGGTCACGCGCTCGAGCAGGGCGCGCTCGCAGGCGAGCGGTGCGGCGCGCGGAACGAGCCGGACGATCGAGGAGGTGACCTTCGGCGGCGGCACGAAGGCGGACGGGTTCACGTCGAAGAGAATCCGCGCTTGCGTGCGCCAGCCCGCGAACACGCTCAGGCGGCCGTAGCTTTCGTCGCCGTGCCCGGCGACGATGCGCAGCGCGACTTCGCGCTGGAACATCAGCACCAGCGAATCGTAAAACGGCGGCCACGGCTCGATGGAAAGCCAGCGCACCAAGAGCGCGGTCGCGATGTTGTAGGGGAGGTTGGCGACGATGCGCGCGGGGCCGGGGCCGAGATGGGCGCGCGGGTCGAAGTCGAGCGCGTCGCCCTCGATCACCTTGAGGCGCCCGGGATAAGTTTCAGCGAGCTCCTCAAGCGCCGCGATGCAGCGCCGGTCGCGCTCGATCGCGACGACGCGCGCAGCCCCTTCCGCCAGCAGCGCGCGGGTGAGCCCGCCGGGACCGGGCCCCACCTCAATCACCGTGACGCCGGCGAGCGGCCCGGCTGCGCGCGCGATGCGGCCGGTGAGGTTGAGGTCGAGGAGGAAATTCTGTCCGAGCGATTTCCTCGCCCGCAGCTCGAAACGGCGAACGACCTCGCGCAGCGGCGGCAGCTCCGTCATTTTGCCGCGACGGCGGCCTCGGCCGCGGCCAGGCGCTCGGCAAGCTTCAGCGCGGCGAGAAGGCTCGCGGGGTTGGCGCGGCCGGAGCCGGCGAGATCGAACGCCGTGCCGTGGTCGGGCGAGGTGCGCACGAACGGAAGGCCGAGCGTGACGTTGACGGCGCGGTCGAAGGCGATCGCCTTGATCGGGGCGAGCACCTGGTCGTGATACATGCCGATCACCGCGTCGTGGCGCTTGCGCGCCTCCGGATGAAAGAGCGTGTCGGCGGGATGCGGTCCGCTGGCAGCGACCCCTTCCTTGACGAGCCGCGCGATCGCCGGCCCGATGATCTCGATCTCTTCCCGGCCGAGGCGTCCCTCCTCGCCGGCGTGGGGATTGAGCGCGCATACGGCAAGGCGCGGGCGCGCGATGCCGAAGCGCCGCGCGAGTTCGCGCGCGACGATCCGCCCCGTCTCGACGATGAGATCGGCGCTCAACAGCGCCGGCACGTCTTTCAGCGGCAGGTGAATGGTCACCGGCACGACGGAGAGCTCCTCGCACCAGATCATCATGACCGGGCGCGGCGCCGCTCCGCCTCGTCTCGCCGCAAGATGGGCGAGGTATTCGGTGTGACCCGGGAATTCGAATCCGGCCTCGTACAGCACGGACTTGGCAATCGGATTGGTGACGAGGGCGGAAACCTTGCCGGCGCCTGCGAGTTCAACGGCGCGCTCGATCGCCGCGCGGGCGGCTGCGGCGCTGGTACGGTCGGGCTTGCCCGGCGCCGCCGTCGCCGCCTCGCCGGTGGGGAACACCGGCAGCGCGCCGGCGAAGCGGGCCGCGGCCTCGCCCGGTGCGCATTCGGCGAGCGGAACGTCGAGTTGCAGGAGCCGCGCGCGGCTCGCGAGCAGCGCCGGATCGCCGACCGCGATGAAGGCGGGAACGCCGAGCGCCTTGCGCTTGATCCAAAGCGCAAGCGTAAGTTCCGGCCCGATGCCGGCGGGCTCCCCGAGAGTGAGCGCGAGCGGGCGCATGACGCGCTCAACGATAATCGATGATCGACTGCTTCCTGAAGTAGTCGAGCAGGTATTTCTCGTGCTCCGCCAGACGTTTGGTGAGCAACTCTTCCTTGAATTCGCGCCGCGAGGAAACGTCGGCGACGACTTCTTTGCGACTGCAGATGGCCACCACCTCGATGCCGGTGGCGGTGACTTCTGGCGGCGTCATCTTGCCGTCGGGCGTCCGGTCGAGCAATTGCTTGTATTGCACGGCGATATCGGTCGAGAGCCGCACGATCCGCTCCTTGATGACGACTTCCCTGATCTCGCGCGCGAGATCCATATCTTGGTCGCAACTGGAGAATCGGCCGCGCAGGCCTTCCGCTTCCTTCATGCGCCCCGCGCGCACCGGCTCGGCAGAGTTGCGCGGCACGACAAGGATGATTTGCTGCAGGGAGTATTCCGTCGCCTTGGTCTGCGCCGCCTCGCCGCGCGCCATCAGGATCGCCACGAGGTCGGCGTCGCGCACCTGAAAAACGCCCGGCGCGCGCTGCTCGAGCACTTGCCGCCAGCCGAGCTCGGCGCGCAAACGCATCTTGAATCGCGGCATGTCGATGCCCGCCTGCGTGAGCGCCGCCGCGAAATCGGCCGTCTTGCGCGACGTGCGCTGCGCCATTCCGGCGAACACCTTGTCGACCTGCGCGTCGGTAACCTCGATTCTCTGGTTCTTCGCCTGCTGCAACTTGATCTTCTCGTTGATGAGCTCCTCGAGCGCTTCCTGCCGGCCCTGCGCCTTGTGCGTCATCAGTTCGGACAAGCGCATGCGATGGACGACGTCGAGCGCTGTGACGGGATCGCCATTGACCAGGGCGACAACCTGCCCGCCGCCCGCCGCGGGAGGAGACGGGGCGGCATGCGCCCAAGTGGCGGCCCAAGTGGCGGCGCAAGCGGCGAAGAGCGCCAACGCGAAGAACAGCCCGATGGACGGAACGGCTCGAAGCGTGCGTGTGTTGATTGGTTTAGTGTCGCTCATGCGCCATTGATCGGGCTGGCCGGCGTTTCCGATCCTCTGTCTCGTACCTCGACATGCACAAGTCTTGTGGCTGCAATGGGACCGCGGTTCAGTTTGGCGTCGTGACCACGCTCGTACCGGCTGTCGGTCCGAGAGTCGTGATGCCGGTTGGCGTATCCGGGCCGCTGAGCGTTCGCAGGCTGACGCGGGCCATGAACCTGTTGTCCGGCCTCTGGATGAGGAAATTCGTGTTGTCGTACGTGTAGGTGGCCATGAGCGCGAAGCATTCGTCAAGATAGTTTATCCCGACCGTGTAAAGGTTGATGTGGTTGAGGTCGAGATCGTAGCGAATGCCGCCCGTCACGCTCCAATGCTTCTCGAAATTATAGGTGACCGTTTGATAAATGCCGTCGCGGCGGGTGAGGAATCCGATTTCCGGCTGCGGCTGGTAGGTCGCGTAAATCGTCGACAGCTTGAGCCGGTCCCAGGTGACCGTCGCCTCTGCTTCGAAGCGGTTCAGCGCGAAGGTGTTTCGATCGAAAAGATAGCGCGTCGAGAGGGATAGGTTGTTGGTGGGCTGATAGTAGAGGCGCCCGACATAGTCGGAGACGTCGTGTTCGAGCCCGGATTGCAGGCCGATATTGGTCGCGTCGGTGAGGCCGAACGAGTTCTTGCCCGCTATGTTGTAGGACTGTCCGAACAGAGCATTGATGGCGCCGAATCGATTGAGGTTCAGCGAATATTGAACACCGGCATTGACGCGCGACCCGCCTTCGACCCGGTCGAAGCCGGAATATTTGTCGATCGAAAACAGATTGGCGTCGCTGAACACGAGGCTTTGAGCATCTTCGTTGGGGAATTTGCCGATTTTCGTCTCGTTCGGCCGGATGATCAGCTGCGCGATCGGCTCGAGAATTTGCGTGCCCCATTCGTGCACGGCCATGAACGGCCAGCGCGCTTCAAAGCCGACCGCGGGCATGGCGCGCACGAGCGTCTCGCCGCCGGTGTTGATGAACTGCGAGACGACCCCGCCGTCATTATTGATGTTGCTGTAGGCCGCGTCCGTGCGCAGCCGCACGAACGGCGTGAACATCTGGCCGAGGCTGTTGGTGATCGTCCGCTTCCAGTCCATTTGATAGGACGCACGTGAGTACTCGCCCGGCGCGCCACGCATGACGCAGTTCGCCGGGCTCGTGCCCGCCAACCCGGGGACGATGTTTCGGCTGTCGCAAAGATTGCCGTCCTTGGCTGCCTGATTGATCGCGTCGAACTCCGCTTCCTGCCGCGTCATGCTCGCGAAATTCACGGTGAAGCCGAGTTGCCCGCCCACGATCGGCTGACCGTAAATATAGGAATAGTCCACCACCGGGTGGATGATCGGCTGTTCGTTATTGCGGTCGAGCTCCGACATGCCGAGGAAGCTCATCCCGCGCATGTCGAAGTAGCTGCGGTCGCCCTGACCGACGAGATAGAGCTGCGAAACTTTTTCGTTCGCGCGCGCCTGCGTGAGCGTGCGGTAGTCGTTGAGATAGGTACGATCGGTGGTGAGTGTACCGTCCCAGCCCCACACCCATTGCTTGTTGATGTTGAATTGGCCGGCGGTTTCCAGCGCGCCGCGATTCGTTCGCGATCCCGAGCCCGGCGAGCCGTTGGAGAGATTGAAGGCGTCCGGATCTTGCTGAATGATGCCCGACGCCTTGACCGTGAAAGCACCCGTCAACAGCCGCTGCCGGTATTCGGCCTTCAGAAAAGCGCCCTGGCGGGAGACCGGCACCGCCGCGAAGGTCAGATCCTTGTCCGGCGAGATTTCCCAGTAATAGGGGAATTCCGCGCCGACTCCCAACCTGTTTGACGAGAACAGATGCGGCACCAGGAATCCCGATTGCCGTTTCACCGTCGGATCGGGATGCGAGAAGAAGGGTATGCTGAGGACCGGTTGGCCGAGCAGCTCGAAAACCGCGTTTTCGTAATAGATGACCCGCTCGTTTTCGTTGTGAATGATGCGCTGTGCCTTGACCTGCCACAGCGGCGGCTTACTCGGGTCGTCCTTGCAGGCTTCGCATGCGGTGTAGATGCCGCTTTGGAACACGGTGACATTGCCTTCGGTGCGGTCGGCACGCGCCGCGGCGAAGCGGGTTTTTTGCGGCGTCTCTAACAGCAGCGAGTTGGCGAAGCCCTCGCGGAAATTCTTGTCGAGTTCCAGCACCTCGCCGTACAGGATCCTGCCCTCTTTCGTCTTGTAGCGAACGTTGCCCTGCGCATGCAGGCGATTGGTATTGCGATCGTAGGTCACGCGGTCGGCCTCGAGCACCGCCTCCTCGTAATAGATCTGCACGTGGCCGACGGCGGAAACGAGATTGTCGTGATAATTGTGAACGAGTTCGTCGGCGTTCACGAGCATGGTCGCGTTGGGATTTGATTTCTTCTTCTCCAGCGCCCCTTGCATCAGCGTCGGCCTTTTCTTGGCTTGCTGGGGCTGGGTCTGCGGCGGGCTCTGGTCCGATTGCGCATTTGCCGGAGCGGCGAACAGCACGAGCGGCGCGAACAAGAGCGCGCCCGCGCCGAGGCGCGCGAACGCTCGCCACGACCGGCGACGGAGCAGGACGGGACTACGCCGAACCATCAGCCGTCCTCTTGCTGCAACAACACCCAGAAGCCCATCGCTCCGCCGAGGACGACGGGCAGCCACCCGGCCACGACCGGATTCAAAATATTGTTCTCGCCGAGTTCGCCCGTGAGCTTTTGCGCCACGTACAAGAGAAAGCCCGCGAGCACGCCGCTAAGGATCATTTTTCCCACGCCGCCGAGCCGGAAGATCCGCAGGCTGACGGAAGCGGCGATCAGCACCATCGTCGCGAACAGCAGCGGCCGGGCAAGCAAGGTTTGGTATTGCAGCTTGTAGCGCTCGGCGCGGATGCCGGCGCGCTCGGACGAGCTGATCGCCTCGGGCAGGTCCCAAAACGAAAGGGAATCGGGGCTGCCGAGGCTGCCTTGTACTTGCTCGGGCGTGAGGTTGGTGCTGACGAGATAGGAATCGTAATCCTGCGGCTCGGCGCCGGCGGCAAAGACGCGCGCCTTCGTCAATCGCCAAATTCCCTTCTCGAGTACGGCCGATTGGGCCTCGACGCGTTCCACGAACTTGCCGTCCCGGTCGAACGAGAAAATGCGAATGCCCGTCAGTGTTCGGCCCTTGTCCGAGGTTGCCTGTGCTTGCAGGATCGCTTGGCCGTCGACGCTCTGCTGCCGCACCCAGATTCCGTCCGTGCTCGCCTGAAACAGTCCGCCGCGATCGCTGAACAGCGACGCTTCGATCTTGTTCGCGCGCTCTTTCAGCGCGGCGGAAACCGGGTTGTAAACGGTCGTCAGGAAGACGCCGAGCAGGACCGCGAGCGTAAGCGTGGAAAGCGTGAATTGCCAAACTGATGCGCCCACCGTGCGCGCGATGACGAGTTCGAGCCGGCGCGACAGCGTGAGAAAGCTCGCCATCGCCCCGAGCAAGATGGCGAATGGAAACATCTGCTCGCTGTAGGCGGGCAGGCGCAAAAGCACGAGATAGCCGATATCGGCGATCGAGATATCGGCGCGCTCGCCGAGCCGCCGGCTGAATTCGAAGAAATCGACGATGCCGATCAACAGCGCGCAATTGATGAACACGAGCATCACCGCGCCGATAAAACGGCGGCCGAAATAACGCCCAAGCCTACCGAACGCGACCATCACCAATTCCTTACGCCGGTTGCAGACGCTCGATCCGCGCCATCACCGTGTTCGTCAGCTGCTGCACGAAGGCGGGCATGCGCAAATCGATGAGGCCTGCGACAACCAGGAGTCCCAGCACGATCGCCGCAAGCGGCATGAGGTAGGGAAGGAACCAGGCGTATTCGTTGCGCTGGACGAATCCCCAAGTGCCGAAGCCGGCGATCTCGATCGCCATGAAGATGACGGCCGCGCCCGCGATCGCGGCGTTGCGGTTTTGCCGCGTGGTTTGCGGCGCGCCGAGAAAGGCGAATGGGATCACGAAGGCGGCCAGCGGATAGAACGGAGCCGAAAGCCGCTTATGCAGTTCGACTCGGATGCGGCTGTCCTCGATCTTGCGGAGGTCCTCGACCGTGCGGTTTTCCTCGGCCTTGCGGCTGCCCCCGATCTTGCGGCTGTTCTCGATCTTGCGGCTTTCCTCGAGCTTGAGATTGGGATCGTCCTCCGGCGGCCACAACAGCTCGGCGAACGGCCTGTCGGCCGCGCGCGCTTGCGCGGCTTTCTCGCCGGCGTTGAATTGCGACATGTCGAACGCGTAGTTCTTGAATTCGACCATCGAGGCGCCGCTTGTCTTCTCCGACGAGCGGTGCAGCGTGCCGTCTTCGAGGATGAGAAAGAGTCCGGCGTCCGAGGAAACGATCTGGCCGCGATCGGCGATGTAGGTCGTGATCCCCTTCGGGTCGCGCGAATCATGCACGAAAATGCCGCGCAATGCGCCGCCCGGCGCGCGTTCGCGAATGTGAAACGTCAGACCGCGGTCGAGCGCCGCGAACCGGCCCGGCTGCGCGACATTGCTGATGATGTCGGCGTTCACCATCGCGAGCTGGTCGCGCAGCACCCGGACGCTGAGCGGGCCGGCTTCGATGCTGAGGACGGCGGAGATCGCGGTCACCAAGAACGCGAACAGGAAGAACGGCCGGAACAGTTGCCATTGGCTGAAGCCCGCGGCGCTCATCACGATCAGTTCGGAGTCGCCACTGAGCTTGTTGAGCGTGTAGGCAATCGCAAGGAACAGCGCCATTGGCGCGGTGAGCTGAACGAGCGTGGGAAGAGCGAGGCCCGTCACCGTGAAGAACATCAAAATGGTTTGGCCCTGGCTCGTCACCAGATCGAAGCGGCGCAGGATCTGGGTGAGCCAGACCATGCCGGTGAGCGTCGAAAGCGCGGCAATGAACGCCCCGCCCGCCGTCACCAGGATGTATCGGTCGAGCCGCCCCATCGATTGCGTCCCCACGCCGCCTCGCGTCAAGCGCGCAGCTTGCCCATGTCCCCATGCTCTAAAGACTTGGAAGATTTGGCGATATTACGGCTTTAGGGTGCATCTCGCTCCTTTTGGCCCGATCGGTTAACACTTGTTGCGACGCCTTGAATCGACAGGGAAAACCATGTCCGGAACCGCCAAAATCTCGTTTTCCGAGCCGAAACCGCCCTTTGGCGGCACGTTTGTGATCCTGGTGGACGAGAATTTGCACTCCGGGCGACTCACCCGGCGGGCACTCGAGCGCGCCGGCAACCTGGTTTCCCGCGCCGCGCGCACCGCTGGCTTCAAGGGCAAGAAAGGCAAGGTCCTCGACCTCGTCGCCCCCGCCGGCCTCAAAGCCGACCGGCTGATCGTGCTCGGTCTCGGCAAGCTGCGGGAGATCGGGCCGGGGGAGTGGGTGAAACTGGGCGGCGGCCTCATGGGCAAGATCGCCGCCGCCGGAAATGTCACCGTGTTGTTCGATTTTCCGGAAGGCGCGGCGCCGGCGGAAGCGGCGGCCGATTTTGCCTTCGGCATGCGGCTGCGTGCCTATCGATTCGACCGCTACAAAACCAAGAAAAAGGACGGCGAGGACAGGAACGGGCCGACGCCAGCGAATATCGCCATCGCGCTCGCCGATCCCGTGGCGGCGCGCAAGAAATGGAACGCGCGCGAAGCCGTCGCCGACGGCGTGGCGCTCGCGCGCGATCTCGTCAACGAGCCGCCGAACGTGTTGTTTCCGGCAGAATTCGCGCGCCGCGCCGCCGCCTTGAAGAAGCTCGGCGTGGCGGTGGACGTTCTCGACGTCAAGCGAATGAAAAAACTCGGCATGGGCGCCCTGCTCGGCGTCGGCCAGGGCTCCGTGCACGAGCCCCGGCTCGTCGTCATGCGCTGGGACGGCGGCAAGCGAGGCGACAAGCCCGTGGCGATCGTCGGCAAGGGCGTGTGCTTCGATACCGGCGGCATCTCGATCAAGCCGGCGGGCGGCATGGAGGACATGAAGGGCGACATGGCGGGCGCCGCCTGCGTCGTCGGCTTGCTGCACGCGCTCGCCGCGCGCAAGGCGCGCGCCAACGTCATCGGGGTCATCGGCCTGGTCGAAAACATGCCGGACGGTGCCGCGCAACGGCCCGGCGACATCGTGAAGTCGATGTCAGGCCAGACCATCGAGATCATCAACACCGATGCCGAGGGCCGCTTGGTGCTCGCCGACGCGCTTTGGTACACGAAGGAGCGCTTCAAGCCGAAGTTCATGATCGATCTCGCGACGCTGACCGGCGCCATCCTGATTTCGCTCGGCCAGGAATATGGCGGCCTGTTCACGAACGACGACAAGCTCGCCAAGCACCTGATCGAAGCCGGCGGCGAGACCGGCGAGCGCCTGTGGCGGCTGCCGCTCGGCCCCGAATACGACAAGCTGATCGATTCCAAGTTCGCCGACATGAAGAACACCGGCGGCCGCCATGCCGGCTCGATCACCGCCGCGCAATTTCTTCAGCGTTTCGTCGACAAGACGCCGTGGGCGCATCTCGATATCGCCGGCACCGGCATGGGGGCGCCTGCCTCCGACATCAACACGAGCTGGGGGCCGGGCTGGGGCGTGCGGCTGCTCGACCGGCTGGTGCGCGACCGTCACGAGGGCTGAATGACCGAGGTCCATTTCTATCATTTGCAGTCGCAGCCGCTCGAGCGCGCGCTGCCGCTGTTGATCGAGAAATGTCTCGAGCGCGGCTGGCGCTGCGTGGTGCAGGCGGCGTCCGACGAGCGCGTCGATGCGCTCGACTCGCTGTTGTGGACCTATCGCGACGACAGCTTCCTCGCCCACGGCACCGACCGCGACGAGGAAGCGGCCGAGCATCCGGTGGTGTTGACCACCAAGCCGGGAAATCCGAACGGCGCCGCGGTGCGTTTTCTGGTCGACGGTGCCGCCGCCGCCGATCTTGCGGCCTACCGGCGCGCGATCGTTCTGTTCGACGGCAACGACCCCGACGCCGTCGATAGCGCGCGCGACCAGTGGAAAGAGGCGCAGGGCGAGGGCTTCGAGGTCATCTATTGGCAGCAGGACAAGGAAGGCCGCTGGCAGAAAAAAGCGTAGACGCCGCAGCCGTTTATCAAGGCATCGCGCGGACCGCGATCTCGCGCAAGGCAATCACAATAAAGATTCCGGCGAGCGGTCCGAAGCGCAGCCAAGCCGGCGCATCGCGCCGCATGATGACGCGTGCGGCGACGGCGGGCGTCGCGATCAGCCCGCACAGCATCGTCCAGTAGATGTAGCGATAATCGCTCGCGATCCCGACGACCGCGAAGGCAAGGGCATAGAGCGCGCCGGATGCCGTCATCGTCAGCGTGATGCGCCGCGTCAGCGGATCGGGAATCGCGAATGCCGCGAGCAACCAGGCGAGGCAAAGTGCGAGCCACACATAGGGCCGGCCGAATGGCGAGTCGTTGATCGCCTCCGATGCCCAGTCGATCGCCGCATAGAGAAAGGTCGGAGTGAAGGTGAATTCGTGTTGGTTCGTCGACTGCGAGCCGGTGTAGATCATCTGCTTGCAATCGCCGCAGACGAATTGCAGGAAGCGGTTGAAGTGGGCGAGGCGGTGCGCGAGGTAGGAAACAGGATCGGCGGCGAGCGCCGTGAGCCACATCTTCGACAGCGGCCAGCCGAATTGCGGCTTCAGCTTCTCGTAGACTTCCTCGCAGCCGCCCCAGCCGTAAACGTCCCAATGAAACGGGGTGTAGCAGGTGCGGTTCTTCGTCACGAAATCCGGCCCGAAAAATCCCTGGAAGCGATCGATGCCGGAAAAATAGCTGATGCCGCCGATGTCGAACATTTGCAGCTGCGAGATCGGATGAATGTCGTTCACGCGGAAGACGTGGCGGTCGGCGAGGATGTGGGCCGGCGCCAAGGCAAGCGAGACCAGGCATACGGCGATACCCCGCTTGAG
>Ga0099827_10000969_pt1 | contig 14214 bp, 9 predicted proteins | sample CZO8metaG_FD_79339 | JGI IMG/M metagenome (GOLD analysis project Ga0099827, IMG submission 79339) | Vadose zone soil microbial communities from the Eel River Critical Zone Observatory, Northern California, USA - CZOApr15con1.8 metaG | ecosystem: Environmental > Terrestrial > Soil > Vadose zone ...
TGAAGCATGCCGGCCTCTGCTACGGGGCCAAAGACGACGCCAAGAAGGCGATGGAGCCGCTCAAGCCCCTGGGAGCCACCCAGAGCGGCAAGACGCTCTTCGAGGACGTCTCGCACTGGGAGGATCTGAAGAAGTACGCGCTGGAAAAGAAGATCAACGCCGGGAGGAAGCTGAGCACCGCCGTCGTGACCGTCAGCAACTTCTTCAAGAAGGGCCAGTTCAAGGCCAAGGTCTTCTACGAGGAGGGTCTGGCGCCGCTCTTCAAGGACGAAGAGTTCCTCAAGGACGAGGACGTCCGGGTCAAGGACGACTCGGTGCGCGACCAGGACAACGCCGAGGAGATCATCGCGGAGACCAAGCTCCAGTACGAGCGCTTCGCGGGGTGGGTGCTCGGGGAAGCTTCCAACCACGATTGGACGAAGGACGACAAGACCATCAAGCGGCTGCGGCGCAAGATGGTGGCCGGCCTGCACGACGACGAGAAGCACGAGGCCAATCCGCCTTACCACATCCTCTTCAAGGACAAGCTGGCCGATGGCCTGCTCTCGCGGATGCAGTACGACATCTACAGCCTGGTTGAGGCTAAGGACTTTGGCAAGAACGTCAAGAACGCCTGGAAGAAGTTCTGGGCCCCCAAGAAGAAGGGCGAGATCGGCGTGACGCTCTTCTTCATTGGCACCGGCGTTGCGGTGGCCATCGGCACTGCGGGCGTCGGGCTGCCGGTGATTGCCTTGATCGGCCTCGCCGCTGCCAAGAAGGTGACCCAGAAGGCGGCCCTCAAGGGCGTCAAGAAGGTCAATGCCAAGCTCAACACGGCTGCGCTGAAGGGCAAAGAGAAGGACGGCAAGGACTCCCCCGACAACGAGCAGTTGACGCTGACCGCCACCCAGGCGCGCGAGTCGGCGCAGAGCCTCGCGCGGCACTTCGTCAGCTCCTTCAAGAATTTCCAGCGCATGACGGAGCTGAAGGAGCTCCACAAGGCCAACAAGGGGAAGAAGTTCTACTGGGACAACTGCGGCTCGGCAGTTGGTTACGCCTACGCGGCGTACGCCTTCGACCACCATTTCACCAAGACGGTGGCGCGGCTGCAGTCGCTGACCGCCCTGGCTGACGCCCTGCTCGGGGCGCTGGCGGAGTGCGAGACCGATTCCGAGGCCTGCTACAAGCTGATGGACGATGTGGTGGCCGTGGTGAAGCAGCCGGTGGACTGGCACGTCGAGCACTGCGACGGGCGCAAGGACGGCAAGGCGCGGATGGCCGCCTCGCGCGGGTCGCCGACGTACATCAGCCAGAATTTCCCCTCCTGCATCTGCTACGCGCCCAACGAGCACAACCCGGCGCAGCCCGACTCCGGCTCGTCGTACGCGCCCTTCTCGCCCTCGCGCGGGCTGTTCCACCTGGACTACATCCTCAAGAAAGAGGGCGCGTACCCGCCCTACGACATGCTCGAGCACTGGGTGAATTTCCGCGACGTGCACCTCGCTGCTCTCAAGAAGGAAGTGAAAGCGGTCACCGAGGAGGAGAGGAAGAAGGCCAAGGAAGGCCTGGCCAAGGACAAACCAGACCAGGACGCGCTCGCGCATGAGATGGGCGGCGACGAGGACGACTTGATCGATCTGGAATAGGCGCTCGCACGTTGCTTGACCGCGGGGCGCACCGGGCCTAGACCCTCGGCCGTGCAGCTTCCGGTGCTCGACAGGCTGATCCTCGGCGCGCAGAAGCCGTCGCGGTACGCCGGCGGCGAGCTGAATGCCGTGCGCAAGGATCTGTCCAAAGCGGGCGTGCGGTGGGCGCTGGCCTTTCCCGACACCTACGAAGTGGGGATGAGCAACGTCGGGTTCCGGCTGCTCTACCACGCGCTCAACGAGCGGCCCGACGTGGCCTGCGAGCGCGTCTTCATGCCTTGGGCGGACATGGAGGCTGCCCTGCGCGCCGAGCGGCTGCCGCTCTTTTCCCTCGAGAGCAGGGCGCCGCTGCGCGCCTTCGACATCCTCGGATTCACGCTCCAGTTCGAGCTCTGCTACACCACCGTGCTCGCCATGCTGGAGCTGGGTGGCGTGCCCCTCTTGACCGCCGATCGCCGCCGCGAGGATCCGCTCGTGCTCGGCGGCGGCCCGTGCACCTACAACCCCGAGCCGGTGGCGGACTTCTTCGACGCCCTGGTCATCGGCGAGGGCGAAGAGGTGGTCCACGAGATCAGCGACGCGGTCGCCTCCTGGAAAGTCTCGGGCGCGCCGCGCGGAGAGCTGCTCTGGCTCCTGGCGGAGATCCCCGGCGTCTACGTGCCCTCGCTGTTCAAGGTGCATTATCGAGTCGATAACCAGATCGATTTTTACGAGCCGCTCAAGCCCGGCTACGAAAGCGTGGTGCGGCGGGTGGTGCCCGATCTGAACCTGGTCCCGCAGGCCGAGAAGCCCATCGTGCCCTTCATGCAGACGGTGCACGACCGCTTGCCGCTCGAGATCCAGCGCGGCTGCACCCGCGGCTGCCGCTTCTGCCAGGTGGGGATGATCACCCGGCCCACCCGGCAGCGCGATCCCAACGAGGTGCGCCGGATCGCCGAGAAGGGCCTTGCCAACACCGGCTACGAGGAGGTGGGGTTTCTCTCGCTCAGCGCCGGCGACTACTCCTGCATCAACGGCGTGCTGGAGGACTTCTTCAACGAGTTTGGCCCGGAGAACGTGGGCATCTCGCTGCCGAGCTTGCGCACCGAGACCATGAACGCGCGCCTCGCGGAGCAGATCAAGCGGGTGCGCAAGAGCGGATTCACGGTGGCGCCCGAGGCGGCCACCGAGCGCATGCGGCGGGTGATCAACAAGGGAAACGCGGAAAGGGATCTGCTCCACGCTGTCGATACCATCTTCGAAGCCGGCTGGGACCTGGTGAAGTTCTATTTCATGATCGGCCTGCCGGGCGAGCGCGACGAGGACGTGCGCGCCATCGTCACGCTCTGCGCCGAGGCGCTGCGCCGGGGAAAGAAGCTCAACCACCGGGCGGAGATCAACGTCGGCGTCTCCACCTTCTGCCCCAAGCCGTTCACGCCTTTCCAGTGGGATCCGATGATTTCGCTGGAGGAGACTCAGCGCAAGCAGGGCCTGCTGCGCGACGAGCTGCGCAAGCTCGGCGGCTCTTTTCGCGAGCTGCACGTCAAGCCGCACGACGCGCGGCAGGGAGCGCTCGAGGGCGCCCTGGCGCTGGGAGACCGAAGATTATCGACGGCGGTTTTGCAAGCTTATCGAAACGGCCAGCGCCTCGACGGCTGGACGGAGCATTTCAAATTGCAAATCTGGCAGCAGGCCTTCGCGCGCACCGAAGCGGAGCATGGCGTCGGGCTGCATTTCTTCGCCCATCGCGAGAAGGGCGAGCGCGAGGTCCTGCCTTTCGACCACATCGACTGCGAGGTCACCAAGCCGTATCTCTGGAAAGAGCGGATGAAGTCGCTCTCCGAGAGCGCCACTCACGACTGCGCCTACGGCGACGAGACCTGCACTGCCTGCGGGGCCTGCGACTATGAAGTCGTGGACACCATCGTCTACCACCCGGAGGAATACCGCCCGCAGCCGCGCCTCGCGCCTCTGCCGCTGCCCGCGGAGCGCACCTTCCTGCGCATGCGTTACGCCAAGGAGGGGGTCGCGGTCGCGCTCAGCCATCTGGAAACGATGACCGCTCTCTTGCGCACTTTCCGGCGCGCGTCGTTGAGCATCCCGCATTCGCAGGGCTTCCATCCCAAACCAAAAGCAAGCTTCGGTCCGGCCTGCCCGGTGGGGACGGAGTCGCGGGCCGAGTACCTCGACCTGGAGCTGTACGGCGAGCTGCGCGCGGAGGAGGTCGCCGAGCGCGTCCGGGCACGGCTTCCCGAAGGCTTCCGCCTGCTCTCCTGCGAGCGACTCCAGGGCAGCGAGGACGCGCTCAACCGGAGCATCCGCGGCATCGAGTATCGAGTCGAGCTGCCCGAGGGCGCGCCGGACGCTTCCGAGCGCATCGCGCAGTTCACCGCTCTTCCGGCAGCGAGCGTGCTTCGCGAGCGCGAAGGAAAGAAACCGGTCCGGATCGATCTCAAGGCCGCCGTCCACGGCCTGGCCGCGACGGGCCCGCGCGAGCTGCGCTTCACGCTCCGTGCGGGCGAGATGGAAGCAGTCGCCCGCCCTTCGGAGTTGCTTGCGACGCTGTTCGGAGCGGAGTGGACGAAGCCGGGCGTGGCCCGGCTGGTGCGCGAGAACGCCATCTTCGGCGCTCCCTCGGTGTCGTGAGCGGGCCCGTTTCGGAGCTGCCCTTTCCCGAGAGCCTCTGCCACCGCTGCGCGGCGCCGCCGCGCTATGTGCCGACCGGAACGAGCATCTTCATTCTCTGCCCGCTCCTGCCGCAGAAGTACCCCCCGCAGCCGGTCCTGCGCTGCCCACTCTTCCGCCCGCGCACCCCTTGACACCTCTTGCTCATGTGCATATAACAATATGCGCATATGAGTGATTCCGCTTTCAAGGCGCTCTCCGACCCGACCCGGCGGGAGATCCTGCGCCTTTTGAGCGCCCGCGCGCGGACCGTGAACGAGATCGTCGGCCAGTTCTCGCTCTCGCAGCCGGCCATCTCGCGCCACCTCGCGGTGCTGCGGCAGGCGGGGCTGGTCGTCGCCGAGCGTCAGGGCCAGAACGTCGTCTACGCACTCGACACCACGGTGTTCCAGGACGTGGTCCGGGCGCTGCTCGGCCTCACCGGAAAGCGGAGGAACTCGACATGACTCGGCTGCGAATCGCCGGACTCTCGACCCTGCTGGCGGACGGCGCCGCCACCATTCTGGCCTGGAGCCGGATGCCCGCGCGCGTGCCGGTGCACTGGAACATCCGCGGCGAAGTGGATCGCATCGGATCGCGGCTCGAGCTGCTTCTCCTCGGCCCCCTCCTCCTGCTATTCCTCTGGGGAGTGTTCGAAGTGCTCGGGGTCATCGACCCGCGCATCGCGGCGCCCAGGGATCCGGAGAAAACCGAAGCGGAGCGCTCGGGCGCGCTGCAGACCGCGTTTGCGCTGCTGCTCTGCCTGATCTTCGCCTTGCACGTGATCCTTCTCCTGCATGGGATGGGCATCCTCGACGAGCCGCGCCGGATCATCGCCTTGTGGCTGGCCGCCTTCCTCCTGCTCTTCGGCAACTTCATGGGCCGGCTCCGGCCGAGCTGGTTCGTGGGCATCCGCACGCCCTGGACGCTCAGCTCGGACGATGTCTGGCGGCGCACCCATCGCCTGGCCGCCAGGCTGATGGTCGGGGGAGGAGGGCTTCTTCTTCTGCTGGCGCTGGTGCTGCCGCCGCAGGCGGCGCTCGTCGCCGGCATCGTGCTCGTGCTTGCCTGCACCCTCGCTCCCGCGGTGGTCAGCTTCTTCTGGTGGCGGGCGACTCGATCGCTGTAGCGGTTGCGGACCCCGATTGCGGATGGTACGCTTTGTCGTCTGCTCCGGGCTCCGCACAGCGCGGCCGTCCGGGGCCTCAAGGCGCATCGGGGCGGCGCGCAGCCGCGCACCCCGTTCAGGGCGCCACGAGCGAGGCTGGGTGGCCGTACCTGGAACACTCTCCGGTTTCACGAGCGAGCGCCGAACCGGCGCCCGACCGGCCCCGCGCGCCTTGGCGCGAGCGGGAAAAGGACTCTTCGATGTCGAACATCTTGGTGATCAACGCCTCGGGTCAGGAGACCCGGGTCGCGCTGATCGAGCAGGGGACCATTTCTGAGTACTACCTGGAGCGCAAGAACGAGAAAGGGATAGTCGGCAACATCTACAAAGGAAGAGTGGTCCGGGTGCTCCCCGGAATGCAGGCCGCCTTCGTAGATATCGGGCTGGACAAGGCCGCGTTCCTTTATGTCGGAGACATCGTCTCCGACCCCAGCTTTCCCGGGTTCTCCGAGGAAATGGACATCAAGGCGGGCTCGGTCGAGGGCGATCCCCTCGAGGTCCCCGAGGATCTGCCCGAACCTTCAGAAGAGCCCTCGCTGCCGCAACAGTTGCAGGCAGCGCCACCCGCCCCCGCGCCCGTAGAGGGGGGTGCCCCGCCCGCTGCGGAACTTTCAGAAGTTCCGCAAGATGTTGCGCAACATGCGCAAGTTGCGGAAGTTGGGCAAGTTGCCCAAGTTGCGCAAGTTGGGCAAGTTGCGGAAATGCCGCCCGTTCCTCTTGAGGCGGCCGCGGGCCCCCAGACCACCACCGAGGTGGTCGAGTTGAGTGCCGACGAGGCCCTCGAAGACGACGAAGAGGACGACGAAGAGGAAGAGCTCGACGAGGCCGACGCGGCCCACAACGCTGCCGAGGAAGTCCTCGCCGCGGAGCAGGCCCAGGCTGCGGGCGAACCGATTGCGGCGCTGCCTGTCGAGGCGAAGCCCGTCGAGGCCCCTCCGGCGGCGCCCGAGGCTGGGGCGCGTCCGGTGCCGGCCGACGCTGCCGGCGCGCGTCCCGCCCCCCGCGAGGGGCGCCGCGGCCGCCGGCGGGGCGGCCGTGGCCGCAAGCGAGGAGGAGGCGGCGGCGTCACCAGTCTCCCCGGCCCCGCGGGCGAGCAGCCCAAGAGCGAGCGGCGCAACGACAACGGACGCGGCTTCCCCGGCCAGGAGCGCCGCGGGGGCCAGGGCGAGAAGCGCAATGGCAACGGCAAGCGCGCGCAGATCCAGGACCTGCTCAAGGAAGGCGACGAGGTCCTCGTCCAGGTGGTCAAGGACCCCATCGGCAGCAAGGGCGCGCGCATCACCTGCCACATCTCGCTGCCCGGCCGGCACCTGGTCTTCATGCCCACCGTCGATCACGTGGGCATCTCGCGGCGCATCGAGAACGAGAAGGAGCGCCGCCGCCTGCGCGAGCTGGTGGACAAGTACCGCCCTCCGGGGACGGGATTCATCGTCCGCACCGTGGCGGAGAACGAGCCCAGCGAGAAGCTCACCGCCGACATCAAGTTCCTGCTCGGCCTCTGGAACGAGGTGGGCAAGAAGCGCGAGAACCTCAAGGCGCCGGCGCTGGTGCACCCCGACCTGGACCTGATCCTCCGCTCCATCCGTGATCTCTTCTCCGACGAAGTGGAGAAGCTGGTCATCGACGACCGCAGCGAATGGGAGCGCGTCCGCGCCTTCGTCGAGCAGGCCGCGCCCGAGCTGCGCGAGCGCATCGAGCTGTACACCGGCGAGGAGCCCATCTTCGATGAGTTCGGCATCGAGCAGGAGCTGGTCCGCGCCCAGAACCGCAAGGTCTGGCTGAAGAGCGGCGGCTACATCATCATCGACCAGACCGAAGCGCTGGTGGCCATCGACGTGAACTCCGGCCGCTACGTGGGCAAGAAGGGCGCCGGGGCAAGCCTCGAGGACACGATCACCAAGATCAACTGCGAGGCGGCCAAGGAGATCGTCTACCAGCTGCGACTGAGAAACATCGGCGGCATCATCATCATCGACTTCATCGACATGGACAAAGGCGCCAACCGGGAGAAGGTCTTCAAGACCCTCCAGGACGCGCTCGCTGCCGACCGCGCCAAGACCAATGTCCTCAAGATCAGCGACATCGGCCTGGTGGAGATGACCAGAAAGCGGGTCCGCGAGAGCGTCACCCGCCTCACCACCGAGACCTGCCCCACCTGCGACGGGCGCGGCCACGTGCGCAGCAAGGCCACCATGGCGTACGAGATCATGCGCGAGGTGCAGCGCGCGGCCGGCAAGCACCGCGAGGACCAGCTCGTCGTCTCCTGCCACCCCGAAGTCGCCAAGCTCCTCCAGGGCCAGGAGCGCGAGGCGATGCGGCTGCTGATGATGAAGCTCAACAAGAGCATCACCGTCCGCCCGCAGCCGCAGTACCACGTCGAGCAGTACGATCTGCACGCCAAGTGGAGCCGGCCCGAGCTGCAGCAGCAGCGCGGCGGGAGCGGGCGCCGCGACGGTGGGCGCCGCGATCAGCAGCAGCGGCGCGACGGCTCGCAGAAGCCGCCGCAGCCCGAAGCGAAGGCCGAGCCGCAGGACGCTCCGGCCGCCAAGCCGGCCGAGTGAACCCGCGCTGGATACTGCTGCGGGAGCACCCCAGCGCACGCCGCTTCATCCGCGCCGTGCTGCTGGTGGCGCACGGCTTCCGCGGCGAGGCCATCACGCTGCGCTCGGCGGCGCTCACCTATCTCACCTTGCTCGCGCTCGTGCCTCTGCTCGCTGTGGCCTACAGCGTTGTCGATCTCGTCACCGGCGAAGCCCAGATCCACGACCGCCTGCAGAGCTTCGTCAACGCGCAGCTGGGCATCGGCGCGGGCGCGGCCATCTCCGGCGCGCTGACCACCTTCACCAGCAAGGCCACCATCCAGACCCTCGGGGCGATCGGCTTCGCCCTGCTGCTCGTCTCCGTCCTCTCGCTCCTCTGGAACATCGAGAGCGCCTTCAACCACATCTATGCGGTCCGGCGGCCGCGCAGACCGGTGCAGCGGCTGCTCACCTACTGGTCGTTCCTCACGCTCGGTCCGATCATGCTGACCACCTCGCTCTACGTGACCTGGGCCATCTCCCTCCTGCAGGAGGGACACGGGCGGCCGGGCCACAGCGAGCTTCTTCACGGGCTGGCCGCGCTTTCGTCGGTGGCCATCACCTACGCGGGCCTCGCCTTCCTCTACAAAGTGCTGCCCAACGCGCGCGTGCGGCTGCGCTCGGCCATCATGGCTGCGCTCACCGCGGGCACCGCCTGGGAGCTGGCCAAGTTCCTTTTCGCCTGGGCATCGGGGCGGATGGTGCAGGTGCACAAGGTCTACGGCTCGGTGGCCGTGCTCCCCATCGTGCTCACCTGGATCTACATCTCCTGGTACATCGCGCTGGTCGGCTGCCGCCTCTGCTACGCGCTCGATGCCTCGCGCATGCCCGAGCCGCACCCCGACATCCAGGCCGCGGCGGCGCGCGAGACGTTCGTGGCGCGGCTGATGATCCTGCTGGTGCAGCTCTCCCGGGAGGGACCGCTTGCTCTCCGCCCGCTCTGCTCCGAGTTGCACGCCACGCGCCGCATGGTCCGGGAGGGCCTGCGCGCTCTCGCGGAGGCGGGCCTCGCCGTCGAGACGAAGCAGGGCCGCTGGCTGCCGGGACGCGACGCGTCCACCATCACGCTTGCGCAGGTGCGCGCCGCGGCGCGATCGACATTGCGCTTTCCCGCGCAGGAAACCGATCCTCTCACCGAGGCGGTCGCGAGAGCCTTCGCCCAGGCGGAGGGCGCTGTCGACTCGGTGCTGGGGGAATCGCTGGATTCGTTCCTCCAGCGCCTTGACAATGGATCCGTCCTGGAGGCGACACCGCCGCCGTTGGCCCCAGTCCGGTCGGGGTAGGCGAAGGTGCGCAGGAATTCGCTTGCAGGTCTTGCTTTTCGGCGCTTGCCCGAGGCCCGGCAGGTACAGTAACGTTCGCATTCGTCGAAGCTTTTTTCGACTCGCCGATACCGCGCGGAGTGCAACGATGCTGAAGAGCGACCTGATCGCCATCCTGGTGGCAAAGCGCCAGCTGACCCAGAAGCAGGCGGAGCTCACCGTAGAGACGATCTTTGACGCCATGAAGGCCGCCCTTTGTAAGGGAGACAACATCGAGATCCGCGGTCTCGGTGCGTTCCACGTCAAGAACTACCAGGGTTACAACGGCCGTAACCCCAAGACCGGCGAGGTGATCCCGGTCAAGCCCAAGCGGGGCATCCTCTTCCGCACCGGCAAGGAGCTGCGCGACCGCGTGAACCGCGCCGCCGCTGGCCGCGAGAAGGCTTCCGAAGCGCCGGCCAAGTCCGAAACCGGCACGGCGTAGCCGGATCGATCCTCGACCAGCTCGAGTTGTTTCGCGCGTCCGTTGACACCCGGGCGAGCAAGCATATACTGCCGCGTTTTCACGAGGGTCCTCGGATCCTTTTAGAAGGCGGTGATACCGAGAATGCCGGGCGTGCGAGTGAAGGAAGGCGAGTCTTTCGAGAACGCCATGAAGCGCTTCAAGAAGCAGTGCGAGAAAGCTGGAATCCTGAGTGAGATCAGGAAGCGCGAGCACTACGAAAAGCCGTCGGTCAAGCGCAAGAAGAAGGCGCTGGCGGCGAAGAAGCGCGCCCTCAAGAAGGCGCGGAAGGGCATGATGTAGCCCGTTTCGCACGGTTCACCATCCGGGGCCCCGCCGAGAGATCTCGCGCGGGGCCTTTGATCGAGAAGAGATGCTCGCTGAGAGGATCGACAAGGAAATGAAGGAAGCGGCGCGCGCCCAGGACAAGCGCCGCCTCGGGACCCTGCGCATGCTCAAGAGCGCGATGAAGTACCGCGAGATCGAGGTGTCCAAGACCCTCGAGGACGCGGACATCGTCGCGGTGGTGGGCACGCTCATCAAGCAGCGGCGCGATTCGGCCGCGCAGTACACGGCGGGCGGCCGGCCGGAGCTGGCGCAGAACGAGAATGAGGAGATCAAGATTCTCGAGGCTTTTCTCCCTCGGCAACTGACCGATGACGAGCTTGCCGCATTGGTGCAGGAAGCCGTCGCCGCGTCGGGCGCCAAGGGGCCCAGGGAGATGGGCGCGGTGATGAAAGCGCTCATGCCCAAGGTGGCCGGCAAGGCCGAGGGCAAGCGCGTGAGCGATGCAGTCCGGTTGGTATTAATCAAGCTGGGGGCTTAGCTCTTAGAATGGGTCTGGCGGCAATCCACTTGTCCAGCATCTCCGACGAGAGACTTCAAGATTTGCGCGATCGCGTCGATCTGGTCGCGGTGGTGCAGCGGCGCGTGCCTTTGAAAAAATCGGGGCACGACTGGAAGGGGCTCTGCCCGTTTCACGGGGAGAAGACGCCCAGCTTCTACGTCGTGCCCGACAAGAAGATGTTCCACTGCTTCGGCTGCGGAGCTTCCGGCGACGCCATCAAGTTCGTCATGCAGGTCGAGGGGCGCAGCTTCCGCGACGCCGTGGAGCAGCTCGCGAACGAGGCCGGGGTCGACCTGACTCCCCCCGATCCGGAGGAAGCTCGCCGATCGGCCCGCCGCGCCGCGCTGGCGGAGGTCAACGAGAAAGCCTGCACCTTCTACGAGCGCGTCCTCTGGGAGCACCCCAAGGGGGAGATCGCGCGCGAGCACCTCCGCAAGCGCGGCATCACCGAGGACACCGCGCGAGCCTGGCGGCTCGGCTATGCGCCGAACCTCTGGGACTCGCTTTGCAAGTCGCACGCTCTCAAGGGCGTGGACCCCCGCCTCGTCGAGGAAGCCGGGCTCGGCGTTCCGCGCAAGAAAGGGCAGGGCCTCTACGACCGGTTCCGCGGCCGGTTGATGATCCCCATCAAGGAGAGCGGGCGCATCGTCGGCTTCGGCGGCCGCCTCATTGAGGGACAAAGCGAAGCGAAATACCTCAATTCGCCCGACACGCCGCTCTACCAGAAGGGGCTGACGCTCTTTGCGCTGGACCGGGCGCGCGAGACGCTCCGGCGCGAGGCGACGGCGCTCTTCGTCGAGGGATATTTCGACGCCATGGGCCTGCACCAGGCGGGCGTGCAGACCGCGGTCGCAACATGCGGCACGGCCCTGACCGAAAAGCACCTCGAGCTGGTGATGAAGGCGGGCGCGAAAGAGCTGGTCTTCGTCTTCGACGGCGATGCCGCCGGGATGCGCGCTGCGCAGCGCGCTTCGGAGATCGCCGCCGCGCAAGGGGTCCCTGCCCGCGTTCTCGTGCCGCCCGGGGGAGAGGATCCGGACGAGACGGTGCTGCGGGTCGGCGTGATGGCTTTCCGCGAGATGCTCTCGTCGGCACAGCCCTCGCTGGAATTCCTTCTCGATCGCGCCCTCGCCCAGCTCCCCAAGGGCGCTCCCATCGAGGCGCGCGTGCGCGCCGTCGAGGCTGTCAAGGGAATCGTGCATGCAGCCCCGAGCGCGCTCGCCCGCGACCTCTACATCGAGAAAGTCGCCGAAAAGCTCGGCGCCGGGGCGGACATCATCCGCCGAGCGCTCGCCGGCAAGGCTGCTCCGGCGCCTGCCGCCAAGGCGCCCGTGCGAGACAACACGCCCCTCCCTCCCTCGGTCATCAAGGCCGAGCTGGTGATCCTGGCAGCCATTCTGCGCCAGCCGCCGCTCTCGGCCGTCCTCGGCAAGAGCGGCGCAGTCGGGGATTTCGTCCATCCCGCCCTCAGGGACGCCGCCGATGCGGCCTGCTCCGGCGCGGAGAGGGAAAGCCTCATCCGGCGCATCGAGCCGGACTCGCTCAGGCAGCGTCTGCTCGACGCCATGGCGGAGCAGGAGCAGGCAGGCGACCACACTGACGCGAAGCGTCTGGAGCAACTCCTGAAAAAACATTCGCAAACCGTGGCTTTGGAGCGGAAGCAGCGTGCATCGCCACGGGTTCCAAGAACCTGAAAGATACTGAAAAAAAGCGGCCCTTTACCCACTTCTCGATTAACCTCTCTTTCCCCGCCTCGACGGAGTCCCTAGACATGTCCCACAAGAAGTCCGGAGCAGCCCGTGCTCACAAGGGCGACCACAAGAAGCGCGCGCCACAGCACCGGCCGGACAGGAAGCACGTCGCTCCCGCGGGGAAGAAGCTGCACAATGCCGGGGCCTCCGAGACGCCGGCGGCGAAGGTCCGGCGCGGCGAGAAGGAGAAGGCGCCCAGGCAGGCCAAGAAGGGCGCGGCCAAGGGCGACGAGGAAGCCGAGGAAGAGGTCGAGGGCGAGGAGCCTGACGCACAGCCGGTGGCCGTCGAGGCGAGCGACGACGACGAAGAGACGCCGGCCGCCGAAGAGCTGGACGACGACGACGACGACGATCTCGCGCCCCCCAAGAAGGGCGGCAAGGCGACCGATCGCAAGGAAGTGAAGGACCTGCTCGCGCTGGGCCGCGACAAGGGCTTTCTCACCTACGACGAGGTCAACGACGCGCTGCCTTCCGACATCGTCAGCTCCGACCAGATCGACGACGTCATGTCGATGTTCGGCGACAACGACATCGCCATCGTCGACGAGGCCAACAAGGTCAAGCTGCCCGAGACCAAGCCTCCCGAGCCGGAGCCCACCGCCGCCGCCAAGGCCGAGGAAGAGGCCCAGGCCACGCCGGGGGAGCGCGCCGAGCGCGAGGAGGAGGAAGACGCCTACTCCAAGTCCAACGACCCGGTGCGCATGTACCTGCGCAAGATGGGGTCGGTCTCGCTCCTCACCCGCGAGGGCGAGGTGGAGATCGCCAAGCGCATCGAGGACGGCGAGAAGGAAGTCCTCGAGGCGGTGCTGCACTCGTCCATCGCCATCAAGGAGATCATCCAGATCGGTGAGCGGCTGAAGAAGGGCAAGATGCGCGTGCGCGAGGTCATCCGCGACGCGCCCGACGAGGACGACGAGACCTTCGACGAGCAGGGGCGCACCGATCAGGTGGTGAAGCTGATCGACAAGATTCGCCGGCTCGACCGCGAGAACGAGCATTACGGTGAGCTGATGTCCTCGAAGACCCGCAAGGTCTCCGAGAACAAGCGCAAGGAGTACCGCGACGCCATCGCCCGCAACGAATCGTCGATGGCGGAGACGCTTGCCGAGGTGAAGCTCAACAAGCGCCAGATCGAGCGCATCATCGAGAACCTCAAGAAGCTGATCGAGCGCGTCGAGCAGGTGGAGCGCGAGCTGAGGCAGATGGAGAACCGCGCCGGGATCTCGCTCAAGGAGCTCCGGTCGCTGCTCCGCGATTCCGAGCACGAGGGCAAGGAAGGCTTGCACGCGCGCCGCAAGCTCAAGACGATGGGCTTCGGCGAGGAGGAGGCCGCGGAGATGGCGCGGGCCATCGCCGCCGCGCCCCGCAAGGTGAAGCGCGTCGAGGAAGAGGCGCTCCTGCCGATGGAAGAGCTGAAGCGCAGCTACGGCGCGATCATCGCCGGCGAGCGCAAAGCGGAGAAGGCCAAGGCGGAGCTGGTGGAGGCGAACCTGCGCCTGGTGGTCTCGATCGCCAAGAAGTACACCAACCGCGGCTTGCAGTTCCTCGACCTCATCCAGGAGGGCAACATCGGCCTGATGAAGGCGGTGGACAAGTTCGAGTACAAGCGCGGGTACAAGTTCTCCACTTACGCCACGTGGTGGATCCGCCAGGCCATCACCCGGGCCATCGCCGATCAGGCGCGCACCATCCGCATTCCGGTGCACATGATCGAGACCATCAACAAGCTCATCCGCACCTCGCGCTACCTGGTGCAGGAGATCGGCCGCGAGCCGACTCCCGAGGAGATCGCGGAGAAGATGGAGCTGCCGCTCGACAAGGTCCGCAAGGTCCTGAA
>Ga0099827_10000970_pt1 | contig 14212 bp, 12 predicted proteins | sample CZO8metaG_FD_79339 | JGI IMG/M metagenome (GOLD analysis project Ga0099827, IMG submission 79339) | Vadose zone soil microbial communities from the Eel River Critical Zone Observatory, Northern California, USA - CZOApr15con1.8 metaG | ecosystem: Environmental > Terrestrial > Soil > Vadose zone ...
CCTGGCTCGATCAGCTCCAGGCGCACTGGGCTGCGCAGCTTCAGTCCTTCAAGCGGCACGTCGAGGAGAGGCCAGCGCCATGAGCGAAGCCCGGTCGGTGTCCGCCGAGGTAGAGGTCGCGGTGGACCGTCGACGGCATTCGGCTCGTTCACCGGGCGGCCCGCATTGCTAACCAGACAGAGACAAGACTGAGTCCCTCGAATAGGGTGGCCATGCCGCAACGGCCGGCGCATACTAGGGGACTTCTGATACTGGGGAACCGCTTAATGGTTCATCGAGGCGGTTGGGCGGGAATCCGCTCTGGGGGAGTGTCGACGGGATCATGCTTGCCGGAAAAGGCGCTTGTGAGCAGCACGCGGCGGATGCCCAGGGTTGCGCGGACCGGTTCGCTCGTGTCGGCAAGGCCGCGCGCTACGCCCTCGCGGGCATCCGGGTGGTCAGTGGCGCGGTCGCGCTGATAGCGCCTGGCGTCATCATCGGACGGTTCGGCGAGTCGCCGTCGGATGATAACGCCGCGGTCTACGGCCTGCGGATGTTCGGCGTACGAACCGTTCTCATCGGTTTCGATCTCTTTACCCTGTCTGGGGCGCCGCTTCGGCGGGCTCTTGGCCAGGCCGTCATCATCCACGCAAGCGATACGGCGACCGCGGCTTCCCTCGGTGTGGCCGGGCGGGTGAGACCGCGTACGGCGGTTCCGCTCACGCTGATCTCCGCGACAAACACCTGCCTCGCCGTCACGGCGTACCTTGCGGCCAGAAGGGACAGGGTGTGAGCGGCGCCGGACAGCGCGTGCGGCGCTGAGGACAAGGCGAAAGGTACCACCGTGACGCAACCGGCCGGGTCAAGGCGTGACTATCGGAATACTTTGTGGTGGCGGCTGTATGACTGGTCAGCAGAGACAGCCGACCGGAAATTCGGCTGGGACAAGCTGCCGAAGCCATTGGGCTTGCATGTGCTCATCGGCCTGCGGAACATCTTGCGGCAGCGCAACCTCTATGACACAACCGACCTGCCGTCGAAGGTCACTCCCAAGGTGCCGGATCCGACGCCAGAGACCCTCACGACGAGGACGCCGGACGGTGCCTACAACGATCTCGGCAGCCCGGCGATGGGCATGGCAGGCACGCGCTTCGGCCGTAACGTACCGCTGAGCTGGGGGCATCAGGAAACCCCAGACCGGATCCTGGATCCGAACCCGCGTGAGGTCAGCCGGGAGCTGCTGACCCGGCATGAGTTCATCCCGGCGACCAGCCTGAACCTGCTCGCGGCAGCGTGGATCCAGTTCATGGTCAAAGACTGGTTCAGCCACGGCCCCGGCGACCCGCAGCACTTCTTCGAGCTGCCGCTCGCCAAGGATGATCCATGGCCGCAACGGCCGCTGAGAGTCCTGAAGACGCTGCCCGATCCCACCCGCTCGGCCGGCGACGACGGGCCGCAGACCTTCCTCAACGCCGAGACACCCTGGTGGGACGCGTCGCAGCTCTACGGTGGCGGCGCCGCCTCCGGTGACCAGTTGCAGCGGCGCAGCGGGACGGATGGCAAGCTGCTGATCGGCGCGGACAACCGGCTGGTGTTCCCGGACGACCCGGCGTCAAGCCCGGCGCACACCCCGGGCTGGTGGCTAGGGCTGAACATGCTGAGCACGCTGTTCATCCGGGAGCACAACGCCATAGCCGACGCGCTCAAGGCGGCCTACCCGCGGTGGGGCGATGAGGAGCTCTACCAGCGGGCCCGCCTCGTCACCGCGGCGCTGATCGCGAAGATCCATACCGCGGAGTGGACACCGGCGATCCTCGCCCACCCCACGACCGTCACGGGCCTGCGAGCGAACTGGTGGGGTATCGCCGGGGACCGGATCCACCGGCTGTTCGGCCGGATCAGCGGCAGCGAAGTGATCAGCGGGATTCCCGGGTCTGAGCAGGACCATTACGGCGTTCCTTACTCCCTCACCGAGGAGTTCACGATCGTCTACCGGATGCATCCGCTCATCCCGGATAGTTACACGTTCCGCTCGGCCGCCGACGACCGGTTTCATTGCCGAGCACACCTTCCCGGAGATTGCCGGGCCTCATGCCCAGGAGGTGACGGAGCAGATCGACCTCGGTGACGTCATCTACAGCTTCGGCACCGCCCATCCCGGCGCGCTCGTGCTGAACAACTATCCGCGCTTCCTGCAGGAGTTCCAGCGCCCGGACAATGAGCGGCTGATGGACCTGGCGGCTACCGACATCCTGCGGAGCCGCGAACTCGGCGTTCCGCGCTATAACCAGTTCCGCCGGCTGCTGCATCTCGCGCCCGCGCGCAGCTTCGAGGACCTGACTGACGACCCGGCCCAGCTCGACGCGCTCCGCCGGCTCTACAGGGACATCGACTCCGTCGACACGATCGTCGGCATGTTCGCCGAGAAGCGGCCGGCCGGCTTCGGCTTCAGCGACACCGCCTTCCGGATCTTCATCCTCATGGCGTCCCGCCGGCTGAACAGCGACCGCTTCTTCACCAGCGACTTCACGCCAGAGATCTACACCCCGCTCGGCATGACCTGGCTGGAGGAGACGTCGATGATCGACATTGTGCTACGCCACTACCCACAGCTTCGCCCGGCGCTGCGCGGCGTCGGCAACGGGTTCCAGCCCTGGAAGCTAGTGAGCTCCCGGTGAGTCCGCCATGAATGGCCCGCAGCGAGGAGAGCTGGCATGCCGCACCAGCTTGGCCTGACAATCCGGGCGACGGTCACGGCGGAGCAGGTGCCCGGTCTCGGCAAGTGGCTTGCCGAGACCGCACGCAACGGCGTGGCGGACGGCCCGTTCGACTTCATCCGGATGCGCGGGCTGCACTTCGCCAAGCTCTGCCTGCTTGAGGAGACCGTGGATGTCGACGGCGAGCCCATCCCGGCCAGCCTGGTCCTGATGACCGAGGTGGACGCCCCATTGCGGCGTCACCTGGCCGAGCTCATCGACGTGGCGGGCGACGGAATCGATCAGGCGTTCGGCTACTGCGCGGGCTATCCGGGCGCGGGCGCCTGCCGCCGCGCCAGGATCGGCTGGCTGCGCCGCCACCTGGTGTCGGCCAGCGCCGTCTATGTCAACACCGTCGGGCGCGGGCTGCAGCAGATCCGCCAGGAGGCGAAGCTGCGGGACGCGCTGCAGGACTACCTCGACCAGCGGGACTGGTCCGGTCTCGCCCCGGCCGAGGTACGGCGCGACCTGCGGGCCCATGTGGCCGGGCGCGCCGACCTGGCGTGGGCGATGAAGCCGCCGGCGCCGCCGTCCCTGCTGTTCCGGGCACGCGAGGCGGTACACAAGGCAGCCGTGCCGCTGGTTCTGCTGGCATTGCTGCCGGCGCTGATCGCCATCCTCCCGGCATGGGCGGTGCTGCTGCGGATGGCTGAGCGCAGGGAAAAGCCGCTCACCCAGCGGCCGACCCTGCAGCACATCGAGGAGCTGGCCAAGTATGAGGATTTCGTAACGCAGAACCCGTTCGCGGTTGTCGGCTTCATCAAGCCAGGGCGGCTGCGGAGGGTGACCATCCGCGCCGTGATGTTCGCCATCGACTACGCGGTGCGGCACCTGTACAACCACGCCGACCTTGCCGGGATCAAGACCATCCATTTCGCCCGCTGGGTACCGCTCGACGGCTGGCGGCGGATGACCTTCGCCAGCAACTACGACGGCGCCGTCGAGGCCTATAACGACGACTTCATCGACAAGGTCTGGTGGGGGCTGAACGCCGCGTTCGGCAACGCCGTCGGCTATCCGCCGACCCGCTGGCTGCTCTGGGGCGGAGCCACGCACGAGCAGCCGTTCAAATACATCTTGCGCGCTCGCCAGGTGCCCGTGCCGGTGTGGTATACGGCCTATCCCGCCCTCAGCGCGGAAAACATCGAGAACAACGCCCAGATCCGGGCCGGCCTGCGGGGCGACATGAGCCCCGGGAAGGTCAGGCACTGGCTCTCGCTGCTGTGAGGCAACCGTGGCCATGCAGCTCGACCTCGACGACATCCAGGGCCTGCTGGCCCGGGGGTACAGCTCGCTCAGGCACGCCCGGTTCACGGTTTTCGCCGCCCGCGAGCCAGCCCAGGGCCGGGCGCTGCTCGCCTGGCTGCTGCCGCAGGTAACGACGGCCGGGCCGTTCCGCGCCGGCACCGCGCTGCAGCTCGCGTTCACGCCCGCCGGCCTGCGCAGGCTCGGCCTGCCTGACCGGGTCATGGCCGGATTCTCGGCCGAGTTCGCCGAGGGCATGGCCAACCGGAGCCGGTTCCTCGGCGACCTCGAGGAGTCGGATCCGCGATCGTGGGCTTGGGGCGGGCCGGAAGGGCCGCCGGTCGACGGCCTGACCATGCTCTATGCCAGCGAGCCTGACGTACTCAGGGGCCGGCAGGCAGAGCTGATGCAGCGATTCGCCGATGCGGGCATCCGGGACGTCACGGAGCTTGACGACCTCGAGTTGACCGACCAGGAGCCGTTCGGCTTCCGGGACGGGATCTCCCAGCCCCTCATCGAGGGCCTGCCCAAGGCCGCCAGGGGCCAGCGAACCGTGCCAGCCGGGGAATTCGTACTCGGGTACAAGAACAACCGCGGCCAGCTGACCGACCGGCCGCTGCTGCCCGCGTCCGCCGATCCCCAGCGCCTGCTGCTGCCCGATCCCACCGGGAGCGGGCAGGCCGACCTGGGACGCAACGGCAGTTACCTGGTGCTGCGCCAGCTCGAGCAGGACGTCGAAGGCTTCTGGCGGTTTCTTGGCCAGGCCACCCGCGCGCCGGACGGAGCGGACGATCACGGCAGGAAGATCGCGCTCGCCGCGAAGATGGTAGGCAGATGGCCCAGTGGCGCTCCGCTGGTCAAAGCGCCGGACCGGGACGCCCCGGCGCTTGGCGGTGATAACGATTTCGGCTACCGCGGCGACCCGCTCGGGCTGGCCTGCCCGCTCGGTGCGCACATACGCCGGGTGAATCCGCGCGACTCGCTGGACCCGGAGCCCGCCGCTTCCCTCGATGCCACCGGCCGGCACCGCCTGCTGCGCCGCGGGCGCAGGTACGGAATGGCCGGCCACGGGCGGTACGGAACCGGGCTGTACTTCATCTGCCTGGTTGCCGACCTGGCCAGGCAGTTCGAATTCGTGCAGCACACGTGGCTGGACAACCCGACGTTCAGCGGACTGTACGACGACGCGGACCCGCTAGCGGGAAGCCGCCGCCCGTCGGGCGGAACCTTCACCGCTCCGGCCCGCCCGGTGCGCCACCGTTACCTGGACCTGCCGCGGTTCGTCCGGACCCGGGCGGGCGCCTACTTCTTCCTCCCCGGCGTATCGGCCATGCGCTACCTGGCGCAGCTGCAGGACACCGGTCCTCCCCCGTCCGCGGGGAGGTAACGAGGAGGGCGGAATGTATCAGCAGCGATGGCACGGCCTCCGTGTTATTGAGCCACCAGCTCGGGAGGGGAGCATGCAGGACATCAGCACCACCGATCCATTGACCCTTGTCCCCGCCAGCAGGCGTGAACTCGGGAGGCTGTTCGGCTCAGGAAGGGCCGGGGCGATTCCGGACGGCCGCGGAAGGGGGACCGCGCTGCTCGGCACCGGCGGGCTTGCCGCCCGGCTAGCCGCTGGCCTGTGCTACGCCCTCGCGTGGCGCGGGAAGATGGTGAACGCTCGCCAGGCGCGGCTGAAGAACATCTTGACGCCGTTCGGGATCCAGGCGATAGAGGCCACGATCTGCCAGCAGGACAGCTGGTACGACGGGCAGCCGTGCATCGTGCTCGACTACTCGAAGACGTCGTTCGTCGCCCGCATGATCCGAGACGAGATCCGGGAAATTGCCCCGGGCGTTTTCCTCGGCCTGGTCTTCTGGGGTCGCCGGCATGTCCTCGACTTCGCGCTGGACTTCACGCAGTGAAGACGATGGGCCGCCGCGGGCCTGCGGCGCAGCCGAGGGGGACCGCGGCGCGGGTTGCGCCAGCCGGCCGGTCCAGGCGGCGCATGTTCACTGCCCTGGACCCTGCGGGACTGTTCACCTTCCTGGTCCTGCGGCCATTGAGCGACCTGTTCCTCTGGGTGTGGCGGCTGGAACGGCGGACGGAGTTCCTGTACCGCCCCCAATTCGACAAGTGGCTCAGGCCGCCGCTGTTCTCGTTTGCGCAGGCAGTGCAGAACTCCAGGCGGCGTGATGAGCATCTCCAGCTGGCGGAGGAGCGGTTGCTTCCGGACGAACAGCGCTGCACGCGCGAGATCATCGACGAGCTCGCCCAGTTCACCAGGGAGAACTGGCTTCCTGGCGCCGCGCAGCGGTTCGGCAACACCAAGACGTTCGGAGTCCTGCGCGGCGAGTTCTCGGTCCTGCCCGGCCTTCCTGGCAACCTCGCACGGGGACTGTTCGCGGCGCCGCGGACCTATCCCGCCTGGGTGCGCTTCTCCGGGCCCGGCCCGTATGCTCCGCCGGACATCGAAGATCTCGGGCAGTGCTCGGTCGGCATCAAGGTGATGGACGTGCCGGGGCCGAAGCTGATGGAGGACGAGCGCCTCACCCAGGACCTCATCCTGGTCAGCCCGGCGAGTTTCGTGACCCCGAACATCGCCGAGAACGCGAAGCTACAGCGGTGGGTGCGCGCCAAGGCACCGCTGGCGTACGCCATCAACCCCCTCGACTCGCACCTGCTGCACCTGTTCATGCAGTTGCTCTACTCGCCCGTGCATGCGAACCCGCTTGAGGTGCAGTACTACAGCAACGTGCCATTCCTCCTCGGCGAGGATCAGGCAGTCCAGTACTCGCTGAAACCGCGCTCACGCGCGATGACACCGATCCCGGCGCGTCCCGCGGAGAATTACCTGCGGGATGCAATGGTCAGGACCCTCGAGGCGGGGCCCTGGAGCTTCGACTTCATGGTGCAGGTGCAGACCGACTCGCACCTTATGCCGATCGAGGACGCCACGGTCAAGTGGCCTGAGCACCTTTCCCCGTACGTTCCCGTGGCGCGTCTTCGGCTTCCGGCCCAGCGGTTCGACTCCGACGAGCAGCTCGCTTTCGCCGATGCCCTGCGTTACAACCCGTGGCACAGCCGTCCGGAGCACAAGCCGCTGGGGAACTCCAACCGCGCGCGCAGGCAGATGTACTGGGAGCTCGCGAAACTACGCCAGGCGATGAATCAGGTAGAGCACATAGAGCCGACGGGCGAGGAGCAGTTCCCGGCATAGCCGGGGCCTGCCCGCAGCGGGATGAGGGGGAACCTTGGCAGGCAATTGTCAGCCAGCCAAGGAAGACTCACGCCGTATTACGGCGATGGGACCAAGGGGGCCGGCATGTATCCAGAAACATCTCCCATCAGCGATGAGCCAGGGCGGGTCACGCCGTCAGCAGGCGCACCGGGCGCTGCAGGGGCCAGGCCGTCAGCAGGCGCACCGGGCGCTGCAGGGGCCACGCCGTCAGCAGGCGCACCGGGCGCTGCAGGGGCCACGCCGTCAGCAGGCGCACCGGGCGCTGCAGGGGCCACGCCGGCCGCGCAGGCTGGCGCCGATGCTCAACCCGCAGCGACGGATACGGGCGGGTGGCCCGTGGTCAGCGACGCGACTCAGGACGTCCGGTTCGCCGTCGCGATGTCGGGAGGGGTGAGCCTCGCCGTCTGGATGGGCGGGGTAGCCCGTGCGGTGAACCTGCTGCAGCAGGCCAGCAATCTCCGGCTGAACGAGAATGGCGGCGACGCGCCGGGCCAGCGGCAGACACGGCCAGCCCGGCAGCGCCGGGCAGCTCCCGCACCCCTGACTGGGACACGAAGTCCCGCGACCTGTACCTGAGACTGCTGCGGCTACTTGACGTCAAGGTCACGGTGGACGTGGTGTCGGGCACCAGCGCCGGCGGGATCAACGCGGCACTGCTCGGGCTGTCCAGCGCGGCCGGGGTGGACCTGGGCGGATTACGCGATCTGTGGCTGGCCACCGGTAGCAGGCAACCCAATGGGGCCCGGCGTCCTGGGACACCTGGCCGGTGCCGGGCTACCGTTCCTGCTCGGTGGGGCGGATCAGCATCTCGTTGACTGCGACGTGCCGCGGCCGGGTGACGATGTAGGTGATCGCGTCGGCGATGTCCTCGGCTTCCATCCGTTGCCCGAACTGGTTCCGTATGCTGTCGAGCACCTCGGGCCGGTTGTGGCCGGCCAGCTCAGTCGCGGTCGCGCCCGGCTCGACCAGTGAGACGCGTACGTAGCGCCGGGCCAGTTCCTGGCGCAGGGACTCGCTAGCCAGGCGTGCCTGACCTGCGTCCGGACCGGCAGCGCTGGTGTTACCTCGGCCTCGCCCGCGCGCAGCGAGCCTTAACGGGTGAGCGTTTCCTTCGGGCGCACTACGCAGAACTCGTTTCCCTCAGGGTCGGCCAGGACAGTCCAGGACTCAGCGCCGGCCTGCCCGATGTCGACCCGGCGCGCCCCGAGTGCAAGAAGGCGATCAATCTCCTGATCGCGGTCCGCGGCGCTGCTGGTGAGGTCAAGGTGCACACGGTTCTTGACGGTCTTGAGATCCGTGACCGGCATGAAGCACATGCCGACGGGCGCGTTCTCGTCAGTCCCGATGACGATCTCGCGCTCGCGCTCGGAGAGAACCTTCCAGCCAAGCGCCCGCGTCCAGAAACGGGCCAGGCTGGGCAGGTCGTGAGCATCAACGACGATGTGGTGGAGTCGGACGGGCATGCCGACAGTATGCGCGGCACGCTGGACTACATCACGTGAACCCGCACTCTTCCGACCCTATGAGCGGCAGTCGGGCTGTTGTTGTTCATCCATTCGGGGTGTGACGGTTGTACATCCGACTGTGAGCCATTTAGCGGTCCGTCACCGGTGTCGCCGGGTAGTACGACCCGACGATGTCGGCAGCCGTGGGCACAGGGGTGGTCGCGACCCGGGCGGCTGAGTCGCGGCCGAACTCCTTGAACGCCGCCAGTTCAGGCAGGGGGTTCGACCCGTCCGGCGTGTCCGCCGACGACACGTGCACGAACGACACCCCGTCCTGAAGGCGCACGACCTTGTACTCGACATTGCCCGGCTGCTCGGCATGCAGCTGCTCGAACACGGCCTCGATCAGGCGGACGTGCTCGGCGACGGCCTCGGGCCGGACCTGGTAGCTGACGACTACGCTGCTGATCACGCAACACCCCCTTCTGGCTGGCCTCACCTCCGGCTTCGGGCAGGAGGTAGGCACACACGCAGTATTACCGTCCGGACGGGCACTGGCGACCGTTGCCGAACGATCGGGACGGGCGCCAGATCGCAGAATTTAGGCCTCCTTAGCGACGGGCCGCTACACACCGTCAGTGACCAAACCCTGCCGCCAGATAGACGTCCTCAACGGCGGCGGACACCCATGCGAGTGAGCCGCAACCGGTAGAGACGCGGTGGGCTGCGCGGCCGGTGGGTCGGCACGCCGGACGGCTATCGCTGGATCCCGGTGAACAGCACAGCGACGCGGTCATGGTCGCCAATCGCACCGGAGCGCCGCATCTCGAGCAACCCGGCCAGGCCTGACGAGCCGGTGGGGTCGACCTGGATCCCAGTCTGGGAGACGGCCAGCCAGTTGGCCTCGACAAGCAAGTCCTCACTCACCACCAGCGGCCGGCCGCCTGTCGTCAACATGCCCTCCACAACGGCCCGCCAGTCGTAGGTCTCGTCGTCGAGAATGCCCGTCGCCACGCTCGTGGGCTGCTCCTCCCAGGCCTGCATGAACGCCGACCGGTGGGCAGCGGCCTTTACCATCGCCTGGCGCACCGTTTCTGGGCCGGATTCATCCGGCAGCAACGCCCGCACCCGCCTGTAAGCTCGTTCCAGTGGGTGCGCTCCAAGCGTCTGCACGGTGTGGATGCGTGGAAGCTGGTCTAGTGCGCCCAGCTCCACTGCCTCGTGTAGCGCCTGAATGCACGAGCTGGCCAGGGCTCCCCCACCGACCTGGACGATCAGGTGGTCCAGGCCGCCGGGCAAGATCGCGAGATCAATCACAAGCTCATAGCCCAAAGTCTCGCCACCCTCGATAGTGAGCCCGTTCTCGTTTCCCTGAGTGGTGAACGGCAGCGCCCCGCAGTCCAGTTCCTCCCGCAGCCGCAGGTACGCCGGGTCCCCGAGCCCTCCGCGCTCGCGGGGGCAGACCACAACATTCGCCTGGAGCTCGCGCAGCCGGTGAACTATGCCCTGGTCGGCATCGGGCGAAACGAACACCCTGAGCCGCCAGCCGCCGGCCCGGGCCACCACGGCCGCGGCCAGTGCCGCGTTCCCGCAGCTCGCGATCGCCAGGTCGCGGCGGTTTCCGGGGTGTAGGAGAGCGCATTCTTCCATGACAGCCAGATGTATGAGCACACCCATGAGGTGCCTGCCCTTGTGCGAGCCCGACACGTTTTCGGTCTCGTTCTTGATCCACACTCCGCCGGTGGCGGAGAAGGCCAGTGACTCGCTCAATTCCCGGCTGCGGAAGAATGGCGTGACCCGGAATCCGTGGCCGTCGACGGCGGCGACCGACACGTCGAGCGATGCCACCAGGTCGCTGTAGCCAGCGTCAGAGATTCCGTGGGCCATGGCCACGTGGTAGGAGTGCATGAGAGCGCGATAGCGCAAGAACGGGTTCTCTTCGCTGCCGCAAGGACAGTGAGTACCCTCCAGGCCGAGCACACGGGTCAGCACATGGTCGGTGTCATCGGTCCCGGCCCGCGGGCACCGGAACGGGTAAGGGTCGTCCGGGTCGGCGACGTACCGCATCCCTGGCAGCGGATTGTGCTAGCACGCGATGTCATCTCGCCATCGCTAGGCCGGTCCGCTCGTTGAACTCCTCGATCATGGCGTCCCACGCGGGCAGCAGGTCGCGCAGGCCGACCCAGAACTGCTGATCACGCCGCGACTCGAAGTCGGACAGCGATACCCCTTGCTGCTCGACCCAGGTGTAGTAGCCGAGATTGAAGATGCGATCCCGGTCCGCCAGCGTCGCCTCCAGCAGGTCATCGGTGCCGGCCGCGAGCATCCACCGGCCGAAGGCCTCGGCCGCGTCGACCATCCCGAACCCGCCGGGGAAATCGCGAGCAGCGATGCGCTCACGCTCGCTCCCGTACATCCCTGCCCCGTCCGTTGCCACCGTAATGATCACGTCGTCCGGCCCGAGACGCAGATATTTCGCAGTCTTCACGGCGGCCAGGATGTTGCAGATGCTTGACAGCCCGAAGGCGGGCAGCGCCTCAAGCACGTGCTCCGGGACCCGCCGCCGCACCCGGAGGTAATCAATACCCTCCCCGGCAGCGAAGAGCACCGACAACTGGTCGGTGGCACGGTCGGAGATCCCGGCGACCAGGTCGGTGTTCATCACGTTGTGGATGAGCGGGATGTGCTTGTCGCCGATTCCCTGGATGTTGTGCTCGCCGAACCCGTTCGCCAGCATCGTCGGGCACTCGAGCGCCTCCACCGCGACGATCTTGGAGCCGTAGCGCTCCTTGAGGTAGTCACCGGCGCCGAGAGTGCCGGCCGAGCCCGAGGCCGACGTGAAGGCCCGCAACCGCAGGCCTGGCTCGGATTCGGCCATCGAATCGAACACTGCCCCGAGCGCCCTGCCCGTGCACCGGTAATGGACGAGGTGGTTACCGAACTCCGAAAACTGGTTGAAGATGACATTGCCGGGATCGGCGGACAGTTCTGCGCACTTGTCGTAGATCTCCTTGACGTTGCTCTCGGTTCCCGGCGTGCAGATGATGTCCTCAGCGTCGCGGACCCAGTCCTCAAGCCACGCGAAACGCTCCCGGCTCATTCCCTCGGGCAGCACGGCCATCCCCCGGCAACCCATTAGACGGGAGATCGCGACACCGCCCCGGCAATAGTTTCCCGTGGAAGGCCATACAGCCCGGTTCCTGGTCGGATCGAACGCGCCGGTGACGATGCGGGGAGCCAGGCACCCGTAGGCGGCAAGCACCTTGTGGGCCCGGATCATCGGGAAGAGGTCGCCGATGGCCACCACGATCCGCGCTTCCACGCCAGTGAGTTCACTGGGCAGGATTACGTGAACCGGCACGGCTACCTGGCCAGTGCGCCCGCCGTCGTTGTACCAGTGCACTCGGAAGAGGTTCCGCGGGTCCGCCTCATCCGCCTTCACCCCGGCCAGCGACTCCCGGACCTTCGCCGGGATGCTGCCCGGCGTGGCCAGCTGGGCGAACGTAGGCAGCAGAATGCCTGCCTCACGGAGCCGGTCGACGGTTCGACCGTAGACCTCGCGATCGACGACATGCCGCTCAAGCCCCAGTGATGTCACCTCAGACCGCCTTTCTGCGAGCATGGCAAACCTGGTGGCCAGGCAACGCAGTGCTTGGTGGCGGCATCGCCGGTTCGGCCCAGGTCACCGACGGGATCTCCGGACGTCATCAGTTATGCCCAGTGGCCGGCTGTTCTGTTGACTTCGGGGACTTCCACACCCGCCTCCTCAGTCGTTGGCAGCTTCGGCGAGCTTGCGGGCAAGCTCGGCCGGCCGCGTGAACATCACCTCGTGGCTGCCCGCCATCTCGACGATCTTGCACCTGCCCAGCCGGGATGACATGCCAGGATGCCAGGCCCCCTCCGGCAGGGCCCGGTCCTCCGCCACCGCGATGTAGCTCGTGGGCAGCCCGGCGCGGTAGAACTCCGCGAGGTCGAGCTTGGCGTCCCATGGCTGGAACGGCTGCGGGACCAGGCGTTCCCAGACGGACCTGGCGTCCTCAGCCGACGCGTCCTGGATGAACAGGTCGCGGAACACTTCCCAGGGGCACTCCACGGTATTGTCGGGGCTCGCACTGGCGGACCGGGCGAACAAGGCCGTCTGCTCGGGAGCGAGGTTGTCGTTGACGCTGCCGCCGTCCTCCACCACGAAGGCGGTGTGGAACACCAGGCGTTTGAGCCGTTCGGGTATCCGCTGCGAGACCCGGCTGACCACGGATCCACCGAAACTGTGCCCCACGAGAATGACTTCCCGCAAATCCCTCCGCTCGATGAAGCCAGTCACTGCCGCCACGTAATCATCGTGAGTGATGCCCACCCGGCTCACCCCTGGCCAATGCCCCGGATACGTGGGCGCATACGCGGTGTGGCCGAGTTCGCGAAGGCACCACGCGGTTGGCTCCCATGCCCATCCGCCGTGCCATGATCCATGCAACAGCACGAAAGTATCGCCCATCATTTCCTTCCAAACGATTATCCGTGGACGCTTCACCCGCCTGGGCGTCGCTACCATGATGACTATGGGCCAATTGCGATCTGGTGTGGATGTCCTTCTCGAGATTCTAGCGACAGAACATGTGCGGCATATTTTCGGAAACCCTGGAACTACCGAGCTCCCGCTCATGGGCGCTCTGGCTGGGGAGGACCGGTTTCATTACGTGCTCGCTTTGCACGAATCCGTAGCGGCTGGCATGGCCGACGGTTATGCGCAGGCCACCGGACGGCCATCCTTCCTCAACGTCCACACCGCCACTGGCCTGGGAAACGCGATGGGGAATCTGTCCAACTCGCGGGCCACCGGCACGCCGATGGTGGTGACCGCCGGACAGCAGGACCGGCGTCACCTGCTGGCGGAGCCGTTCCTGTCCGGCAACCTGACTGGCATGGCAGCCGGCCTGGTGAAGTGGGCCCACGAGGTCCACCGGACCGCCGACCTCGGGCCGGTGCTCCGCCGGGCCTTCCATGACGCCGCATCGCCCCCCACCGGGCCGGTGTTCGTTGCGATGCCCATGGATGTCCTGCAGGACAAGGGCGAGTTCCCGGTGCCTGCGGCGTCGCGCATCGAGCGGCGGACCGTCTCCGCTGCGCTGGCCGGCCTGGCCTCGACCATCCTGGCCGCCCCGCGTGCGCGTTTCGCGGTGGTCGCGGGTGATGAGGTGGGCCGCTCCGGGGCGACCGGCGCGCTGGTCGCGGTGGCCGAGCGGCTGGGCTGCCGGGTATACGGGACCGCGATGCACTCCACGCTCGTCTTCCCCACGGCCCACCCGTTGTGGGCCGGCGCGCTTCCGCCGGACGCCGAGCAGGTGCGCTCTCTCCTGTCCGGGCTCCATACCGTGCTTCTCATCGGCGCGCGCGGGTTCATGACGTTCGGGTACCGGGAGACCTGGCCGGTGCCGCCAGAACTCCAGCTGCTCCATCTGTCCCCGGCCGGAGAAGATATCGGGCGGACCTACCCGACCTCGCTGGGATTGGTAGGCGACCCGCGCGCCACCCTCGAGGCGCTCCTGCCGCTGCTTTCCGGGATA
>Ga0099827_10000971_pt1 | contig 14207 bp, 12 predicted proteins | sample CZO8metaG_FD_79339 | JGI IMG/M metagenome (GOLD analysis project Ga0099827, IMG submission 79339) | Vadose zone soil microbial communities from the Eel River Critical Zone Observatory, Northern California, USA - CZOApr15con1.8 metaG | ecosystem: Environmental > Terrestrial > Soil > Vadose zone ...
CGACGACGAGCAGGATGCTGCGGATGGCGGCCAGATCGGGCTTGGCCGCGCGCGTGTCGCCCATCGGCATCAGGTCGTCGAAGTAGACGGTGCGCTCCTGCTGGATCGGATCCACGTAGATGGAGCGCTGCCAGCGCGAGGGCTGCGTCTGATCCTCCGCGCCGCGCAGCTGGACGGAAACGCGCATCGCGTGTTCAGCGCGGATGGACACCGTCAGGCGATCGTGGTCGCTTACACCGCGCGGCGTGTCGTATGCCAGCGCGGCCACCTGACCGCCGGGCGCGCCGCCGGCGAGCCCATATCGGAAGCGAAGATCGGCGCCGCCAACGATCGGCGCCGGTTCGACGGCCACGAGAGACGAAGGGTCGTGCTCGACGCGCCAGCCCACGGCGGATCGGCCGTCAAAAATCGGTACCTTCACCGTCGCCGGTGGACGAGCGGCCACCGGTGCCGGCGGCTCGGTTCCTCGCACATAGATCGCGTTGCTGCGGATCCAGGCCAACGGCGGCACCGCTGAAGCCGCGCCCCACGCCCGATCGCGGCCCGTCGCTCGGATCTCGACCCAGTAGACTGCTGGCTCTGCCGGCGCCTGGACGGAGAACTCCTGCTCGTGATGGTCGGTGCTCATCACGGTAGCGCCGCGCCAGACCGTGGCCGTGAACGACGGAGGCGCATTGCTGCGAACGCGCAGCGTGACCGCTCCGCCAACGTCGAGCTGATCGCCTTCGTGGACCGTGCCGCGATCGTTGGTCGCCGTGAACTCGAAGGACGGCGGCGTGGCGACCCCGTCGACTGCCGTGTAGAGATGCCCGCCCCGAATCGCGCGGATGACCACCGCCGCGTCGGCAGCCCCGCTCCCCGTCAGCGCGCGGTCGGTCCGCACATGAACGGACAGCACGCGAAAAGCGGGGTCATAGCCCGGCACCGGCAGCGCGATTCGTTCATCGTCGCTCAACGGAAGCTTCGCGTGCGCGTCCACGCCCGCGATAGCGACGACGCGCCTGCGACGCGTCAACGCTTCCCAGTCAGAGGACGCGCGGCTCGTTTGAATGAGGCTGGCTATCACCTCGGTCGGCCGGAAAGGATAGTCCACGAGCGTTGCGAACAAGCGACGCCTCGCCGGCCAGCGTGTCGCCGACCGACGGGCCTGCTCCACCCAGAGTCGCCAGGCGCTGTCCGGATTGAGCAGCTCGAGGCCGTCGACGGGTGCCGTCCAGTCGCGCCAGCGGAGCTCCGCCTTGGGCGAATCGGGATGAGCCGCGATGCCGAACCCGCCCATCCGGCGGACGTCTTCGACGACGTCTCGCGGGTCGCCGGCGAGGGGATACGGCGACGCCGGCATGTCGATGACGACGTAGTGTCCGCCGCTGGTGCTGATTTCCACCCCGTCGAGACACAGCACTCCGGAGCGATACTGCGGCGGATCGGGCCGTCTGGTGCCATCCCCGTGATCGGTGAAGACGACGAACCGCAAGCCGGCGCGCGCGGCGGCGGCCGCGATCTCGTCCGGCCCGCTCAGGCCGTCCGATCGGTTCGTGTGGACGTGAATGATGCCGGGGATCGTGCCGTCGGACGTCGCGGCGAGCGCGAGGCGGCGCGGCGGCGCCGTGAACCCGACAAAAACAGCGACGGCGGCCACGAAGGCCGCCGTCACCAGCAGAAGCTTTTTCACGAGCAGGGACTGGGGGCTCGAGGCCGGGGCTACCCCGCGCGCGATGTCAGCACCGCCGCCTTGTCGGTGCGCTCCCAGGTGAACTCGGGTTCGGTGCGGCCGAAGTGCCCGAACGCTGCCGTCTTCTTGTAGATCGGCCTGCGCAGGTCGAGCTCCTCCATGATGCCGCGGGGCGTCAGCTTGAAATGCTCGCGCACGAGCTGCGTGATCTTCTCTTCCGGAATCCGCCCGGTGCCTTCGGTATGGACCATCACCGACACCGGTTCGGCGACGCCGATGGCGTACGCGAGCTGCACGAGCGCGCGCTCCGCGATGCCGGCCGCGACGACGTTCTTCGCGATGTAGCGCGCCATGTAGCACGCCGAGCGATCGACCTTCGTCGGATCCTTGCCCGAGAACGCGCCGCCGCCGTGCGGCGCCGCGCCGCCGTAGGTGTCGACGATGATCTTGCGGCCGGTCACGCCGGCGTCACCGTGCGGGCCCCCCACGACGAACCGCCCGGTCGGGTTGACGTAGATCTTCGTGTTCTTATCAATCAGGTCGGCGGGAATCACCCGGTTGATGATCTTCTCGACGACGTCTTCCTTCATTGTCTCTTGCGTGACGAGCGGGCTGTGCTGGCTCGAGACTACGACCGCATCCACCCGCAGGGGGCGATTGCCGTCGTACTCGATCGTCACCTGCGATTTGCCGTCCGGTCGCAGGTACTCGAGGACGCCGTCGCGCCGTGCGCAGGAGAGCCCCTTCACCAGCTTGTGCGCGAGCATGATCGGCAGCGGCATCAGTTCTTCGGTCTCGGTGCACGCGAAGCCGAACATCAGGCCCTGATCACCGGCGCCGCCCGTGTCCACGCCCATCGCGATGTCGGGCGACTGGCTGTGGATGGACGACAAAACGGCGCAGGTCTCGCCGTCGAAGCCGTATTTGCCGCGGTTGTAGCCGATCTCGTTGATCGTGGCGCGCACGATTTCCTGGAAGTCCACGTAGGCACTGGTCGTGATTTCGCCGGCCACGACCGCGAGGCCGGTCGTGACGAGCGTTTCGCACGCGACGCGGCTGACTGGATCCTGCGCCAGGAGGGCGTCGAGAATGGAGTCGGAAATCTGATCGGCGATCTTGTCCGGATGTCCTTCGGTGACCGATTCAGATGTAAAGAGATGCCGTCCCTTACGGCTCATGCCGCGCTCCTTCGTAAACCGTTGCTTAGAGAAAAGGCCGTACCGTAAAACGGTTAAGTCTATCAGAATCACGTCCGCGGGTGGAAGCGATCGTAGACGGTTCGGAGCCGCGCCTCGAGCACGTGCGTGTAGATCTGCGTCGTCGACAGATCGGCGTGGCCGAGCATCATCTGGATCGCGCGTAGATCGGCGCCGCGCTCGAGCAGGTGCGTCGCGAACGAGTGGCGGAGCACGTGCGGGCTGACGGAACGCGGCAGATTGGCGCGGCGCGCGTGCCGTTTGAGGATCTTCCAGAAGCCTACGCGGCTGAGCGATCCGCCTCGCGCGTTGACGAACAGCCGCGGCGACGCGCGCCTCCCGAGCAGGTCACGGCGCGCGGTCGCCTGGTACTTACGGACCCACGCGGCGGCCTGTTCGCCGATCGGCACGAGCCGCTCCTTGCTGCCCTTGCCGATGCAGGTCAGGTACTGCTCGGTCAGATGCAGGTCGGCGAGGCGCACGCCGACGAGCTCGGAGACGCGCAGGCCTGTGGCGTACAGCAGCTCGATCATCGCGCGATCGCGCAGGCCCAGCGGAGTCGACACGTCGGGCTGCGCGATGAGCGTGTCCACAGCCTCGACCGATAGAGACTTGGGGAGCGCAGGCCATGCGCGGGGGGGACGTAAGTCGTCGGCGGGGCTGCTGGCGAGCCGACGGTCGATCACCAGAAACCGGTAGAACCCGCGGACGGCGGCCACCAGGCGCGCGACCGACCGGGGCGACAGCCCGCGCGTGCGCTGTTCGCGCACGAACGCCTCGAGCGCCGGGCGATCGAGCGCCTCGATCGCGCGGCCGGCGCCCGCCGCATAACCGAACAAGGCCGCGAGATCGCGCGCGTAGCTCTCGAGCGTGTGTTCGGCCAGCCGCCGCTCGACGCGGAGATGGTCGAGGTACGCGTCGACAACGATCGGCGGCTTACGACTCATGACGAACGACTATGATAGTATTCGCGGCTTGTTCTTGAGGTGTGATCGCATGCCTGTGCATTCGAAATGGCAGTCGCTTCCCACCGAGCAAATCAACCCGGCGACGCTCGCCATCGACAAGCTCTCCCCCGCCGACATCGTCGAAGGGATGCTGAACGAGGACCGGAAGATGCTGGCCGCCGTTCAGCGCGAGAAGGAGCGCATCGCCGTCGGCGTCGAGATCCTCACACAGGCGCTGCGGAAGAACGGCCGGATCGTCTTTGTCGGCGCCGGCACGAGCGGCCGGCTGGGCGTGCTCGAATCGGCCGAAATGCCGCCGACCTTCGGCACCAGCCCCGACCTCGTGCAGGCAATCATGGCCGGCGGCAAGGGCGCCGTCCTGCGCGCGCGCGAAGGCGTGGAAGACAACTACGAGGAGGGGGCGCGGTCGATCAACCGCCTGCGGCCCACCAAGAAGGATGTCGTCATCGGCGTGTCGGCGAGCGGCATGACGCAGTTCGTGCGCGGAGCGCTGACGCGCGCGCGGCGAGCCGGTTCGAAGATCATCTTCGTCACCTGCGATCCGCGCACCGAGCTCCAGACGTTCGTCGACCTCACGATCGCGCCCGCGGTCGGGCCGGAGGTCATCGCCGGCTCGACGCGGCTGAAAGCGGCCACCGCGACGAAGATGGTGCTCAACATGCTCACGACCGCGGCCATGATCCGCATCGGCAAGACCTACGGCAATCTCATGGTCGACGTCCAGATGGGATCGGAGAAGCTGAAGGATCGCGCGCGGCGGATCATCGGGATCGTCACCGGGCTCGAATACGAGGAGGCCGACGCGCTGCTGCGGAAGGCGCACTGGAACGTGAAGGCCGCGATCGTCATGCAGAAGGGCTCGCTCACCTACCCCCAGTCGCTGTTGCGTCTTCGCCGCGCCCACGATTTCGTGCGCGATGCGATTGGCGAGGACGTCGAGGCACGGCTGAAGGAGCTGCTGAAAGTTGGATAGGACAATTCCAAATTCGACGCGGCCGGCCGATCAATCCACACGTCCACGTTTCTGTGCAGTTGAAGAAATGAGGCCGGCAACCTCGGAGTGACCGGGCCCCTGATCATCCGTTCCACGCGTCGCGCCTTGGTGACGCCGGTCGCCAGCAGGACGACCCGCCTCGCGTGCAGAATCGTCGCCATCCCCATCGATATCGCCTCCCGCGGGACCGCGCCCAGCCGGTGGCCGAAGAGCGCCGCGTTCGCGCGCCGCGTGCCCGGCTTCAGCCGTGTGCGATGGGTCCGCGCAATCAGCGCCCGCGCAGGCTCGTTGAAGCCGATGTGCCCGTTGAGCCCGAGGCCGAGAATCTGCAGGTCGATGCCGCCCGCGCGATCGATGGCGCGTTCGTAGGCCCGGCATTCCTTGTCGACGTCGCGCGCCGTCCCGTTCAGGAAGTGAATCCGCCGCGGCGACAGGTTGACGTGATTGAACAGGTGGCGCTGCATGAATGCGCGATAGCTGCGCGGATCGCCGGCGGCGAGACCAAGGAACTCGTCGAGGTTGAAGGTCGTGGCGCGGCTGAAATCGACGCGCCCGGCCTCGTGCAGCCGAGCGAGCGCGCGATACAGCGGAATCGGCGTCCGGCCCGTTGGCAGGCCCAGCACGAGACCGGGCCGCGCCGACAGGGCGCGCGCGATATCACGCGCGCACGCGCGCGCCAAGCCGAGAGGGGTGTCAAAGACTCTGATCCGCATCATGGCTGATGGCTGATGGCTCATGGCATAGGGCAAATGGTCTGTCCATCGACCATATGCCATCAGCCATCAGCCATGACAGGTTTGTACCGTGGCACCCGTGCCCCGCCGCGCGCCTCAGCCAGGGCGAGCCAGACGGCGCCGACGGCCGGCTCCTGCTGCAGCACCTGGACCTGACAGCGCGGCGCGACTTCGGCGAGACGCCGCGCCAGTTCCTCGCCAAGCCACGGAACGACCCGGAAGACGCCGCCGGCCAGGTAGAAGGTGAACGCGTCCCCCCGCATCTCGAGCTGCGACGTAACCGACCGCGCGGCCAGGACGAGCTCGTCGGCCGCGCGCTCGAGGATCCGCCTAGCGACTGCATCCCCGTTGCCGGCCACGCGCTGCACGATCGGGCCGAGCGCCGCGACGCTCATCCGGGGCACGTCGCGGTCGTAGACGATGCGCGGCAGCCGGGACACGTCGTCCACATTGAAGTGCGCGAGGATGTCGGCGGTCAGGCGCGTTTCCGGGCCGCGCCCGTCGGCGCCGCGCATCACGGCGGCCAGCGCCTCGCGGCCGATCCAGTAGCCGCTCCCCTCGTCGCCGATCATGTGGCCCCACCCGCCGGCCCGCGCCGCTTCGCCGCCGGCGTTGCGGCCGTAGACGATCGCGCCGGTGCCGGCGATGATCACGATGCCAGGGTCGTCGCTCGCGCCGGCGACGAGGGCGATGAGCGCGTCGTTGACCACCAGCACGCGCGATTTGTAGCCGATGCGGCGCATGATCGCGCGCACCGTCCGCTCCTCGTCTTCGCGGTCGACGCCGGCGATGCCGAGGCAGACGGCCGCCGGCAGAATCGGCCGATCGCCGACCATGCGATCGCCGATCGCCTCCTCCATGACCTCGTGCAGAACCTTTTCGACGGCGAGCTCTCCGGCCGCGTGCAGATTCGCGCCGGGACCGCGCCCTTCCGAGACGATCGCGCCGTGCTCGTCGGCGAGCAGACAGACCGTTTTCGTGCCGCCGGTGTCGATCCCGATGACGTGCATGCCACGTCAATTCTATGCTACGCTCCGCAGGTTTCATGCTCAGAGCAGGCCTGTGCAGTGCTGTCGCGGCGTTCGCGGCGGCGCTGATCCTCTGCCGACCGCCCGTCCAGGCTCAACACGAAGTCCGCGCGCTGTGGGTCGTCCGCACGACGCTCACCTCCCCGTCCGCGATCGCGACGATGGTCGATGCCGCGAAGGCGGGCTCCCGCTGCCTGTCGCAGGTCAGCCGCGCCGCGTTCAGCACGAGCGGCCAGTAGCGCCCGACCCGCATGGTTCTGACCTGGGCCGACTACCTCGTGATCGGCGGCTACCTGCTGGCGATCACCGCGTTCGGCTCGTATTTCGCGCGCTTTCAGAAAACCACCCGCGACTATTTCCTGACCGGGCAGTCGGTGCCGTGGTGGGCGATCTGCTTCACCATCGTCGCGACCGAGACCAGCACGCTCACCTTCATCAGCGTGCCGGCGACGGCGTACGGCGGCGACATGACGTTTCTGCAGCTCGTCTTCGGCTACGTCATCGGGCGGATCCTCGTCAGCATGCTGTTCATCCCGGCGTATTTCCGCGGCGAGCTGTTCACCTCGTACGAGCTGCTGCAGCGCCGCTTCGGGCCGCGGGTGAAGAACCTGTCGGCGCTGATCTTCCTCGCCACGCGCTCGCTCGCCGACGGCGTTCGACTGTTCGCGACGGCGCTCGTCATCTCTGTGGTCACGAACGTGCCGGTCACGTGGGCGGTCGTCATCCTCGGCATCGCGATGATCATCTACACCGTGCGCGGCGGCGCGTCCGCAGTGATCTGGACCGACGTCGTGCAGCTGTTCGTCTACATTTCCGGCGCTGGAGTCGTCTTCGCGTCGCTGCTCGCGCTCATCCCGGGCGGCTGGCCCGAAGTCGTGCGCGTTGGATTCGCCGCCGGGAAGTTTCGCGTGCTCGACTTCAACACGACCCTGACGCGGCCCTACACGTTCTGGGCCGGCGTCATCGGCGGCATCGCGCTGACGCTGTCGACACACGGGACCGATCAGTTCCTCGTCCAGCGGCTGCTGGCGGCGCGATCGGCGCGTGAAGCCTCACGCGGCCTGGTGCTCAGCGGCGTGCTCGTGCTGCTGCAGTTCGTCCTGTTTCTGCTCATCGGCGTGATGCTGTTCACCTACTACCAGCGCGTGCCGCTGCCGCGCGCGCTCGCACGGGGCGATGAGCTGCTGCCCACTTTCATCGTGACGGCGCTGTCGCATGGCGCCGCCGGATTCATCGTCGCCGCCATTGTGGCCGCCGCCCTCTCGCCGTCGATCAACGCCATGGCCGCCACGACGGTGAACGACTTCTATGCGAAGTACGTCAGACCCGACGCCGACGAGCAGACGCTGATGCGCGTCTCGCGCCTGTGGACGGTGATCTGGGGCGTCGTGCAAATCGGCGTCGCGATTGCCGCCCAGTGGATGCAGCGATCGGTGCTCGACGCCGGCCTCGCCGTGCTGTCGTACGCCTCCGGGCCGGTGCTGGGCGCATTTCTGCTCGGCACGCTCGCGCGTCCCATCACCGAGGGGGAGGCGTTCGCCGGCATGCTGGCGGGGCTCGCCGTCATGACGCTGGTCTGGGGCTGGACCACGGTCGCGTTCACCTGGTACGTCTTCATCGGCGCCTCGACGGCGATCGGGGTGGCGTGGCTGGCGCATGGGGTCGTCGGATCGCGGCCGGCACGGGCATGAGAGCAGAGGAGGCAGCGCGCCGCGTCATTCACGACGCGATTGCCGCCCGGACGTTTCCGTCCGCGGCGGTCGATCTCGGGGACAGCGCAGGCCCGCTCTGGACAGACGCCTTCGGCACGATGACGTTCGATCCCGCGTCGGCGGCCACCAGCATCGACACACCCTTTGATCTCGCGTCGCTGACCAAGGTCATCGCTACGACAACCGTCGTCATGGAACTGGTGCGAACCGGGACGCTTAGGCTCGACGAGCGCGTGTCGTCGTCGTTCGAGGACTGGCGGAGCGCAGATCGCGAATCGGTCACGATCCGCGATCTGCTCGAGCACGCATCCGGTCTGCCGGCGCGGCTGATCGACGCGCCGCCTCACACGCGGCGTGAGTTCGAGCATGACATCGGCGCCTTGCCGCTCGAATACGCCCCACGATCGCGGTCGATCTACAGCGATCTCGGGTTCATCCTTCTCGGATTTCTTGCCGCCGACCGCGGAGGCGCATCGCTGGCGGAGCTATTCGATCGGATCGCTGGCCCACGTCGCGTCCGGCTTCCGCCTTCGCGGAACGCTTCGGCGGACCACCGTGGCCCTGGTGGAGGCGGTCGGCCGGACCGTCGCGAAATCGCGGTCCGCCTGCAAACGGACACGGCGTCCGAGGCGCTCCTGACGTTCGATCTGCCAACTGAGCTCCGCCGCCTTGCCGCGCCGACGCGGCCGATGGATGCCGATCCACGTCGTGGACGGCTGCTTGTCGGCGACGTGCACGATAACTACGCGGCGGCGCTGGGCGGCGTCGCCGGGCATGCCGGCCTGTTCGGGACGGCGCCCGCGACCGGCGCGTTCGCGCGCGCGGTGCTCCGCGCGTCGCGGGGAGACCTCGACGGCCCGCCACCATTTACTCCGGCGCTCCTTGCCGAGTTCACCGCGAAAAGCGCCGTCGATCAGAGCTCGCGAGCGCTCGGCTGGGATACGATGCTGCCGACTTCGTCCTGCGGGAGCGGCATGTCGCCTCGGGCGTTCGGACACGTCGGCTTCACCGGCACGTCGATCTGGATCGACCCGGCGCGGGATCGGTACTTCGTGCTCCTGACGAACCGCGTCTGCGACGGCGGAACGATCGACGAGATGCGCGCGGTCCGCCGCGCGTTTCACGATGCGCTGTCCGACGTGTAACCGCAGAGCCCGCAGAGATCGCAGCGCGACGCCTCTCTCTGCGTTCTCCGCGATCTCCGCGGTTTCTGTCCTATGACCCTGACCGCCGTCGACTGGCTCGTCATCGCCGCCTATTTCGCGCTGAATCTCGCGATCGGCCTGTACTACGCGCGGCGTGCGCGCGGCAGCACGACGGAGTTCTTTCTCTCGGGCCGCAACGTGCCGTGGTGGCTCGCCGGCACGTCCATGGTCGCCACCACCTTCGCCGCCGACACGCCGCTCGTGGTCACCGGCATGGTGGCGCGGTACGGCATCGCCGGCAACTGGCTGTGGTGGAACATGGCGGCGAGCGGCATGCTGACCGTCTTCGTCTACGCGCGGCTGTGGCGCCGCGCCGGCGTGATGACCGACGTCGAGTTCGCCGAGCTGCGCTACGCGGGCCGCCCCGCCGCGTTCCTCCGCGGCTTTCGCGCGCTCTATCTCGGCATCCCGATCAACTGCATCATCATCGGCTGGGTGAATCTCGCCATGATGAAGATCCTGCAGGTGACTCTGGGGCTCGACGCGTCGCGCGCGTTGTGGGTGCTGCTCGCGCTGCTGATCTTCACCGCCTTCTACACGACGCTCGCCGGGCTCTGGGGCGTGCTCGTCACCGACCTCGTGCAGTTCGTGCTCAAGATGGGCATGGTCGTCGCGCTCGCGTACTTCGCGGTGCGCGCCACAGGTGGCCTCTCGGCGCTCGAAGCGAAGGTCCGCGCGCTCGATGCGGCCGCCGGCGGCGGCTCGCGCCTCGCGTTCTTTCCGTCCACCGACTCCGCGTGGATGCCCGCGATCACGCTGTTCGTCTACCTCGGCGTGAGCTGGTGGGCGAGCTGGTATCCGGGCGCCGAGCCGGGCGGCGGAGGCTACGTCGCGCAGCGCATTTTCTCGGCGCGCACCGAGCGCGACGGCCTGTTCGCGACGCTCTGGTTCAACATCGCGCACTACGCGGTGCGGCCATGGCCCTGGATCCTCACCGCGCTCGCCTCTCTCGTGCTCTATCCGACGCTCGCCGACAAGGAATCGGGCTACGTCCGCACGCTGATGGATCCGAACGTGTTTCCGCCGTCGCTGCGCGGCATCATGCTCGCCGCGTTCGCCGCCGCCTACATGTCGACCATCGGCACGCAGCTCAACTGGGGCGCTTCCTACGTCGTCAACGACGTCTACCGCCGGTTCGTCCGGCGCGGCGCCGCCGAGCGCGAATACGTCATCGTCTCGCAGGTGGTGACCGTCGGCCTGATGCTCGTGTCGATCTACGTGACGCTGCACCTCGCGTCGATCGAACAGGCCTGGAAGCTGCTGATCGTGACGGGCGCCGGCACGGGCACGGTGCTGCTGCTCCGCTGGTTCTGGTGGCGCATCAACGCGTGGTCGGAAGTGTCGGCGATGGCCGTGGCTGCCGCTGTCTCGCTGTATCTGCAGATTGCGCTGAAGTGGGACGGCGACCGGCCGCGCGACCTCGCCTACACCATGATCGTCACGGTGACGCTGACGACGATTGCGTGGCTGGCCGTGACGTTCATGACGCGTCCCGAACCGGACGAGACGCTGACGGCGTTCTATCTGCGCGTGCGGCCGCAGGGTCCGGGATGGACGCCGGTCGCCGCCGCCGCGGGTCCGATCGTCGTCCCAGGATCGCTCCGGCGCGAGCTCGCCAACGCGCTGCTCGGCTGCGTCCTCGTCTACAGCGCGCTGTTCGGCGTCGGCGAGATCCTCCTCCGCAGTGCGCTTCTCGGTGTGGGCCTGCTCGTTGTCTCGGCGCTCGCCGCGATTGTCATTGTGCGCAATCTCGACGAATCGCCGACACGATGATGAACGCTTTTTTTCTGCGCGTGCTGCGTTGTAGGTCGTGAGACCGATCGGCCACCAACGTCTGCGCGACGTCTAACCTCAGAAGCGGCCACGCGGCGTCGGCGGGAAGATCGGCTGGGCCGTGCCCGGACCGAAGCCGCGGCCGCCAGGGTTAGTGCCCGGTGGGCCGGGGCCGCCCGGCCTGCCCGGGTTCTGCGTTCCCTGGCCGCCGCGACCGCGGCCGCCGATGCCGCCCGCACCGAACGGATCGCTTGGCTGTCCCGGCTGACCGCGCTGTCCCGGCTGCGCGGTCCCGGGCGCGCCGCCCTGGCCCGGCGCCTGAATTTGCGGAATGTAAACGAAGGCCCACTCGTTGTAGTGGCCGCGACCGTTATAGAGCCGAATCGATTGATCCTTGCTCTTGCTCGTCACGCCGCCGATGCCCCCCACGGTCCCGCCGGTCGGATTCTGCGTGCCGATCGGCGCGAGCGGGGCAATCGGCGCGAGCCCGCCGCTGCGCCCGGCGGCCGCCTGGCTGGGCTGCGGTGCCGTCGTGGACGCCGTTCCGCGACCGGCTGTCGCACCGGGCGTCGCACCGGGAGTTGCGCTGCCGGTGCCGCGCTGACCAGCGGTCCCCAGCCCGACGCCCGGCATACCCGCGCCGGCCGGAAGGAGCACGAAATCGTCGTTCGTGATTGGGTCCTTGAATTTCTTGCGGAGGAAGCGCTGCTCCACGAGAACGTCGACGTTCGGCGGGTACGCGTTGGCGAACTTCCGCTGGAACATGGCGATCGCGTGGACGTACTGAAGCCCTCGAAAGACCAGCTCCTCTTCCTTCTCGCGCTGCGTGGCGTGCTTCCAGACGGGCATGACGACGGTCATCATGAGAGCCATGATGCTCATCGCCACGAGAAGCGCCGCCATGGCATAGCCTTGCTGGCTTCGCGGCGATCGGCTGGCTTGACCCGCTAACTTCATGGGAACTATGATAGTTATGGCCTTCATGATATCACGCTTTCGCTGCGCGTTTGCTCTCGGTGCCGTTGTGACGAGTTTGGTCCTTCTGACTGTCGCCTGCGAGAAGGTTCCGCTCCTTGCGCCGACCGGTTCCACCATCAGCCTGACAGCCTTGTCGACTGCGCTGCCGATCAACGGCACTACGAGCATCATCGCGCAGGTGATCGAGGCCGCCGGCACACCGCCCCACAGCGGCACGAGGATTACCTTTACGACGAACCTCGGACGGCTCGAGCCGTCCGAGGCCGACACCGACCTCACAGGCCGTGTCGTGGTGACATACGTCGCCAGCGGCGGATCGGGAACCGCCACGATCACCGCGATTTCTGGCGGCGTATCGGCGAGCGGCACGAACGCCGTGAAGATCGCCGTCGGTTCTGCGGCAGTCGGCGCGGTATTTGTCAGCGCGAGTCCGGCGACGCTGTCGTCGGCGGGCGGCGCCTCGACGATCACCGCGTCGGTCACGGACACGAGCGGCAATGCCCTCCCTGGTGTGCCGGTCACCTTTGCGATCGATACGGCAACCGCTGGATCATCCGGATCGTTGAGCGCGACCCTCGTCAACACCGATGTGAGCGGCCGTGCTCAGACCGCATTGACGACGAACCGGACCACGACTGTCAGCGCAACCGCGGGGATCGCGTCGACGACGGGTGGTACGACTCCGACGACGACCGCCGCGCAGACCGGCAAGGTGACGGTGACCGTCAATACGACCGCGTCGATCACCATCGGCGCCGCTTCGCCTGCGGCACCGCTGGTCGGACAGACGGTCACCTTTCCGCTGACATTCGGTACTAGCGCGACCGCCAGCCCGGTTACCCGCGTGACGGTCAATTGGGGCGATGGTCAGGTGCAGCCCTTCACCGGACAACCGGCGGCGATCTCGCACCAGTACTCGGCGGCAGGTTCCTACCTGATTTTGGTGACAGGCGTCGACACGTTTGGAGACCAATCGACGAGCACGACGTCGGTTACCGTCACCGCCCGTCAGCCGCTCAGCGTGTCGGTCACTGCGACGAAAGATGCCGCTTCCGACCCCGCTAATACCATAGTCACAGTTACAGCCACGGTAAAACCCGATAGCGCGATCGCAGCAAGGTTCGATTGGGACTGGAATGATCCTGACCCGGCCAAAAACAAGACGAGTACCACGAGCAACACCACATCGCACATTTACCCGAAAGGCTCCGGAATCAAGACAATTACCGTCACGGTTACATCAACCGACGGCCAGACAGCGTCGAACTTCGTTTTCGTTAGCCCGTAGCGTGTCGTCGCGCTACCACTCAGAGTATTTGGTGCCGTCGAGAGCGGTACCGTCCGCGCCGCTCTTGACGTCGTAGACGCCCGGCTCGGCGATGGGATTGTTCGGGTCGGGTTCGGCGGGAATACTCTGCCAGCTGCTGCTGCTCTTGGTGAACGGGTCGTCGGGCAGTTTGCGCATGTAGCCGTCGCTCACCAGCGCATCGAGCGTGCTCGGGTACTGGTTCTTGTCCGCGTAGTACTGATCGATTGCGTCGCGCATCCGGAAGAGGTCTTCCTTCAGCACGGCCTCCTTGGCGAACACCTGCGAGGACTTGTACTGCGTCATCCCCATCGTCGCCAGAATGACGATCAGCGTCATCACCACCAGGAGCTCGATCATGGTGAAGCCGGAATCGCGCTGCTGAATCGGGTGGTCGGGTGACCCGTCAATCGGGTGATCGGGTGATCGGGTGATCGGGTGATCGATTGGTGGATTGAACGAGGAATTGAGCGCACGAATGCCAGGATGCCTTAACAGCCCGTGGCGAAAGTCTGGCTGCATTCGACGGGCGATGCATCCCCGCTCCACCCCAACGCGGCTGCCGCGTTGGGGACCCCGCTGGCGGCGTTGCTCCTCGCTCAAATACTCCCGGTATTCTCGGTCGTCGCGCCTTGCCATCG
>Ga0099827_10000975_pt1 | contig 14174 bp, 15 predicted proteins | sample CZO8metaG_FD_79339 | JGI IMG/M metagenome (GOLD analysis project Ga0099827, IMG submission 79339) | Vadose zone soil microbial communities from the Eel River Critical Zone Observatory, Northern California, USA - CZOApr15con1.8 metaG | ecosystem: Environmental > Terrestrial > Soil > Vadose zone ...
CCCGAGGCGGCGCGGATCTTCCTGCCCGGCGGCGCGCCTCCTCAGGCCGGCCAGCGCGTGATCAATGGCGACCTGGCGCTCACGCTCGAGCGCATCGCCGCGCTCGGTCGCGCTGGCTTCTACGAAGGCGAGACGGCGCGCGAGATGGCCCGCTGGGCGGGTGCGCACGGCGGTTTCTTCACCGAGCGCGATTTCGCCGAGCAGCGCGCCAAGTGGGGCGAGCCCCTGAGCACGGTCTACCGCGGCGTGACGATCTACGAGACTCCCCCGCCGACCCAGGGCATTTCCGTGCTCCAGATGCTCAATCTCCTCGAGCCCTTCGACCTGGGCAAGCTGGACTACCTGTGCCCGGATCACGTCCATCTCCTAGTCCAGGCCAAGCAGATCGCATTCCACGACCGCGACCGGCTGATCGCGGATCCGGAGTTCGTCAAGGTGCCGGTGGAGAGGCTGCTTTCGCGCGCCTATGCCGACGAGCGGCGCCGCCTCCTCGACCTGCGGCGCGCGCTGCCGTGGGACGGCATCCCGTCGTCCGGCAGCCTGACCGGCGACACGGTGTACGTCTGCGCCGTGGATCGGGAAGGCAATGCCGCTTCGTTGATCCACAGCATCTACTTCAACTATGGCTCGGCCATGGTGGGGGGCCGGACAGGCGTCGTGCTTCAGAACCGCGGCGCCTATTTCTCGCTGGATCCCGCGCATCCGAATCGCCTGGAGCCGGGCAAGCGGCCGCTGCACACGCTGATCGCGTCGCTGGCCGTCAGGGACGATCGGCTCTGGCAGGCCTTCGGCTGCATGGGCGCCGACGGCCAGCCTCAAATCCATTTGCAGGCCTATTCCGCCATGATCGACTTCGGTCTCGACATCGCGCGCGCGATCGACTCGCCGCGCTGGCTGGCGGGCCGCTTCGCCCTCGGCGACCCGCGGGACCTGCTCAATATGGAAGGGCGCTTCCCGGAGGCGACCTACGCCGAGCTGGCGCGGCGCGGGCATGTCATCAACCGCTGGGGGCCGTGGAACGAGCTGGCCGGCCACGCCCACGGCATCACCATCGATCCCGCGACGGGCGTGCGGACGGGCGCCGCGGATCCGCGCAGCGACGGCGCCGCCCTCGGCATTTAATTCTTCATCCCTCTCTCCCTCACCTTTGTCCTCTCCCCCTCTGGGGGAGAGGGTAGGGTGAGGGGGGAGAGGGCAGGGTGAGGGGGACTCATGCCCTACCAGGTTTACGCCCTCAAGTACGCCGAGCGGGACACCACGAAGAGCCAGTTCTTTTTCCGTGAGCCGTCAACCGACCCGCTGACGCTGCACTTCTATCTCTGGGTCATTCTCGGCGGCCCGCACCCGGTCGTGCTCGACACCGGCTTCTCGGGTGAGGCCGCGAAACGGCGCGAGGCGCGCAACTGGGTGAGCCCGGCCGAGATGGCGCGTCGAATCGGCGTCAATGCCGCCGAGGCGCCCGAGGTCGTGGTCTCGCACCTGCACTGGGACCACTGGGATGGCTACCGCTTCTTCCCCGGCGCGCGGTTCTGGATCCAGCGGGAGGAGGCCGCCTTCTGGACGGGCTTCGCGGGGCAGTACGCGAATTACCGTCAGTTCGCCGAGGTCGAGTCGCTGGCCGATCTGGTCCGGCTGAACTATGCGGGACGGGTGAAGCTGGTCGAGGGCGAGGCCGACGTGCTGCCGGGCATTCGCGCCTACTGGATCGGCGGCCACACGGCGGGGCTGCAGGTGATGACGGTGGAGACCGCGCGCGGCCCCGTGGTGCTCACCTCGGATGCCTCGCACTTCTACCGCAATATCGAGCGCCGAGACCCGGTGCAGATCATCACGAACCTGCCGCAGATGCTGCGGGGCTTCGACCGCATCGACGAGCTGGCGGGCGCCTCCCACCTCGTCGTCACGGGCCATGACCCCGAGGTGGCCAAGCGCTTCGACGAGGTGGAGCCGGGCATTATCAAGATCGCCTAGAGGTCGTTGGGACCCCTCACCCCGGCTGAGCCCGCCCTCAACCGAAAACTTGGCCCGGAGTTCCCCGGCCCCTATCATGAGGCCATGCGCGACGTCGCCGTCATCGGCAGGCGAGAGGGTGGGGACGGGCCTTGACCCGAGGAGCGCCGAGACGATAGCCGCCCGATGAACTGGATCGAGAGGCTGTTGGACTTCTTTCGAGGATCCGCCCCGCAAGCGCCGCCGACGGCGACACTCCCGTCCAATCCGGCCAAGCGTCCGGTGTCGAAGGAGGAGATTCTAGAGGCGATTTGCGAACATGTGGCGCGCAGCTCTAAGGGCAAATGGACGGCAGGCCGCCTCGTCCCCACCGCTCGGATGCTCGACGAGGGTTACATCGACTCTTTCAGCCTCGTTGAACTTCTGGTGTTCATCGAAGGAACCTACGGAATCGCTGAGATTCCGCAGGTGGCCCTGCTCGGGCGGCTGGCCACTGCGGACGCCCTGGCCCAGTACGTAGCCGACCAGACGAAAGCCACAGTATGAAGCCGGCCCGAATCCTTGCAGGCGAAATCCGCGCCAGGTGCGCCGCCTTGGGGGATTCGCCGGCTGTCCATTTTGTTTCGAAGGCACTGGGAGACCGAACGGTGTCCTGGGCGACACTTCTAGAATCGGCGGACACCGTCGCGCGGGAGATTCGGTCGGCGCCGCTGCAATCCGGCGTGGTTGTTATCGTCCTTGACCATTCCCTCGAACTTCTGGACTCACTAATCGGATCCATCCTGGCGGACCGTACTCCTACCATCTTCAGCCTGCCATCGGTCAAGCTGAACATGCCGAAGTATTTTGAGGCCCTGCCCAAGCTCTTGGCCAACGCCCAGCCTGACCTGATCATCACCAGCCCGGAACTCTATCGCCAGTTGTCCACGTGGGGAATCTCGCTGCGAGGAATCGCCGTGATGGCCGGAGGCAAGCTTGTCACGGGAGAAACGACGGGACCGTCGCAGAGTCCTTCTGCCGAACGGCCGTCCAAACCCGCCGCGATCCTTCAATACTCGTCCGGTACGACCGGACTCCGCAAAGGCGTCGCCCTGGACGACGCGGCCATCCTGGAGCAGATCGACGGGTACGGCCGGGCGATCCGTCTCAGCGCGGACGACATCATCATCAGCTGGCTGCCGCTGTACCATGACATGGGGCTGATCGCCTGCTGCCTGATGCCGCTGGTCAAAGGCGTCCCGGTCGTGTGGATGTCGCCGTTTGACTGGGTTGGAGATCCGGCCCTGTGGTTTCGGTACGCGCACCGGTTTCGGGCGACGCTCTCCTGGCTGCCCAATTTTGCGTACAACTACTCCGCGCTGAGAGTCACGCCGGCCATGATGTCCGGCGTCGATCTGTCGTCGCTCCGTTGCATTGTCAACTGCGCGGAGCCAGTGCGGGCGGACAGCCACAGGCTGTTCGTTGAGAGATTCTCCTCCCTCGGCCTTGAGCCTTCCAGCCTCGGCACCTGCTACGCCCTCGCCGAGAATACCTTTGCCGTCACCGAGGGCGGCGTCAGCGCCCCGGTGGTGCATGAGGAGGTCGACGCCGACGATCTCCTACGTCGCAACCTCGCCCGCCGCGTGCCCTCCGGCCGCGGCGGCTATCCGATGCTCTCCTCCGGCCGGCCGTTCCCCGGTCAGGAGGTCAAGATTGTCGACGCCGGACGTGTGGAGCTGCCTCCGCGGCGCGTGGGGGAGGTCGCCATCCGCAGCGCCTGCATCATGCGTGGCTACTACAAGAACGAGGAGGCCACGGCCGAGAGCATGGACGGAGAGGGCTGGTTTTACACCAAAGACCTTGGATATCTGACGGAAGAACGCGATCTGTTCGTCACCGGCCGAATGAATGACATGATTATCGTGGGCGGGGTCAACATCTACCCGTCCGACATCGAATACTTTGTCTCCGAGGTTCCCGGAGTCCATCCCGGCCGGGTTGTCACCTTCGGCGTGAACAACGAAGCCAAAGGCACGGAGGATCTGGTGGTCATTGCGGAGCTGGAGCCGTCATGGAAAGGCCGAGAGCAAGAGGTGGAGGCGGGAATCCGGCGCGAAATCTCGATGCGCGCCGAGTGCCCGGTGGCCGATGTCCGTTTGGTGCCGCCAATGTGGCTGCTGAAATCGTCTTCGGGCAAGATCGCGAGAGGAGCAAACAGGGGAAGATATCTCTCGGAACGGAATCGGCGCTGAAGGCCGGGCTCCAGCTCTCGGCCCTACAGCGGGGCGCCCTGCTCGCCGACATCGGCCACTCCCAGGATGGCTGCCCGCGCCGTGGCGACGACCGCCGCAAGGGCGGCGGCCACAATCTCCACTCGCGGCCCGACCATTCTCACGGTGACCCCCCGCCCGGACGGGAGTTCGCTGGCGCCGCCGAGGAGGTCTCCCGAGTCCTGGAGGACGCGATGCAGCCGGTCGCTGAGATCGCGCGGGGGAATGCTGCTGGTCCACACGTGAAGGGTCCCCAGCGCATCGAAGCGGCCGAGCAGCCCGGGGTGCGTGGGGCTCATGGTGGCCGGCGCCAGGTGCGTGACGTCCAGGAATTCCAGCCTGCCGTCGGGCCGCTGTGCCGTGACGCGCGAGGCGTAGAGATCGTAGGCGTGGGCTTCGCCCATGGCCACGCGGCCGGGGCTCAGGATACTGCCGTACACCAACGTTGCTCTCGGATGGGCCACTAAGGTCACTTCCTCCAGGAAGCGGGAGCCGCGAAAGGGGATCACCGGCCCCGGGAGGTATTCGACGTAGCTCCCCGCAGCAGCCTGAATGTGCAGACGGTGCGAGGCGGGCGCTGCCGGTGAGCGGTAGATCTTCGTGGCGGCCGGGGTCGTCACGTGAACCTGGGCCTCGTCCCGGGCGATGATCTCGGTCTGGAGCCGGTCCCCCTGGACGATCCCGCCGGTCACGGTAAGGACGTACACCCAAGCCATGCCGGGGAAGGCCGCGTGCGGATAGAGAACCTTCTGGACCTGGAGCGGGGCCTCTTGGTACCGGTCCGCGATCGCCGTGACGCCGTCCCGGGAGGCGAATTCCAGCCTGAGCACCCCCTCCATGCCCACCGGGCGCTACTCCCGAGCCTGCCGCTCCACCTCCTCGAACAGGACCTCGCGTTTGATGAGGATCACCACCTCGTCGATACCGACGCGCGTCATACAGTTGGTGAACAGGAACGGCTTGGCGCCTCGCATTTTCTGGGAATCCCGCGCCATGACCTCCAGGCTGGCCCCGACGTGGGGCGCGAGGTCCACCTTGTTGATTACCAGGAGGTCGGATTGGGTGATACCTGGTCCGTTCTTGCGGGGGATCTTGTCCCCGGCCGCCACGTCGATGACGTAGATGAAATAGTCCACCAGGGCCGGGCTGAAGGTGAGAGTTAGGTTGTCCCCTCCACTCTCCAGGAACAAGAGGTCCGAATCCGGGAAGCGGGTCTCCATCTCTTCGAGGAAGGCCAGGTTCATGGTCGGGTCCTCGCGGACGGCGGTGTGGGGGCAGGCCCCTGTCTCGACGCCCAGGATCCGTTCCGGCTCGAGGATTCCGGCGAGGGCTCGCTTCACGTGGAGCGCGTCCTCCACGGTGACGATGTCGTTGGTCACCACGATGACCTTGTATCCATCAGCCATCAAGCGGGGGACGAGGCACTCGATGAGAGCCGTCTTCCCCGAGCCCACCGGGCCGCCGACTCCGATGCGTGGGATGCGTTTCGCCATGGGCGTCCTCCTCAGCTGATGAACAAGCGGACGGAGGCCCGCTCGTGCCCCATGGCCATGATGTCGATGAGGGGAGCGAAGGCGCGCATCTCCGACGCACTCCGGTCCATGTTCTCCTCGGCCACACGCAGCATCAGGGGCTTCACGCGGCCAAGGATAACCTGGGCCTCTTCGTGGTCGAGCCGGACGAGGCGCATGGCGGCCCCGAGCAGGCTCGTGGCGAAGGTGTAGAGCTCGATCAGCAGGGCCTCCCGCCGCGGGATGCCGAGGATGGCCGCCGCCGCCCCCAGGGCCACCGCCGCGTTCCCCGGGCCGGCGCCCGCCTCGACGGCGGCCCGGTAGTCCGCCAGCAGCCGCTCGGGCACGAGGGCGATCGCCGTCGTCAGGATGCGCTTGCCGACCCGCCGCGAGGCCTCGCGGACCTCGCGGACCAGCTTCATGGCGAAGAGGCGGCGGTCGATCTCCAGGAGGCGCGCTAAATCCTGCGCCTCGACGGCGCAATGGGCGTGGGAGAGGGCCACGCCGTCGGCGGGGCCCAGGACGTTCTCCAGGTAGTCCCGGAGGAGCGCCTCGACGTCCGACTTGGAGGCCAGCCCCGCCTGGACGAAGGCCTCGAACCCGTGGGAAAGCGTGTAGAGGCCGGTGGGGAAGAAGCTGTCGGAAAACTGGAGGGCGCTCAGGAACGCTTCACCGGTCGTGCGCGGCGATGGGCCCTCGGTCTCGGACGGGAGGCCGCCCTCAGTGGTGATGTTCATGGGGGTGGGGGTGATCGTGGGGGACCACACGCGAAATGACCCCGACGCTCCCCTGCTCGAACCGGTACTCGATCCCCTGCAGGTCGTACGTCTTGAGGACCGTCTCCATCACCTTCTTGTCCACGGAGACCGGGACGTACACCGACAGGCCTTCGACCTTCACGGGCCAGTGCTGGTTCCCCAGAACGTGGCCGAGCCGGACGGCCACGCGGAGGAGCTCCTCGGCGGAGGCGGCCGGCTGCACGGTGATCACCAGCACCTCCTCCGGCGTGAGCCTCGCCACGATGATCCGCCGTTGCGCCTCGTCCAGGTAGAGAACGTCGCCGTCCCGCAAGGAGGCGCCCCGCCCGAGGCTCAGCCCGAGGGGCGTCCCCTTGTCGGTCTGGATGCGGAGCCGGCCCTTCTGGGCGTCCAGGGGCGTCAAGGCCACTGTCTCCGCGCACCCCTCCGCCTGCCAGCGCCGGTGCAGGTCCCGAAGGCGCGCGTCCTCGCCGAGATTGCCCAGGACTGCTTCGACGACGATCATGCGTTAGGATGCCCCGCGCTAGAAGAGGAAATACCGCTGGGCCAAGGGCAGCACGCTGGCCGGCTCGCAAGTGATCAGCTGGCCGTCCGCGTAGACCTCGTAGGTTTCTGGGTCCACGTCCACCTTGGGGAGGGCCGTGTTGTGGATCATGTCCTTCTTGCCCAGGGTGCGGCAGTTGCGCACGGGGATCACCCGCTTCTGGAGCCCCAGCTTTTTGTGGACGCCGGCCTGGTAAGCCGCCTGGGAGACAAAGGAGATGGAGACAGACTGCTTGGCGCGGCCCATCCCGCCCCACATATAGCGGCCGATGACGGGCTGCGGGGTTGGAATCGTGGAGCCGGGATCGCCCATGGCCATATAAGTGATGAACCCGCCCTTGATGACCATGTCGGGCTTCACCCCGAAGAACTTCGGCCTAAAGAGGACGATGTCGGCCAGCTTGCCCACTTCCAGGGAGCCGATATGCTCCGCGAACCCGTGGGCGATGGCCACGTTGATGGTGTACTTGGCGACGTAGCGCTTCACCCGCACGTTGTCGTTATCACCCCGCTCCTCGGGGAAGCGGCCCCGCTGCCGCTTCATCTTGTCGGCCGTCTGCCAGGTGCGGATGATGGTCTCGCTGACGCGTCCCATGGCCTGGGAGTCCGACCCGATCATGCTTACGGCGCCCAGGTCGTGGAGGATGTCCTCGGCGGCGATGGTCTCGGCGCGGATGCGGGCCTCGGCCTGAGCGATGTCCTCGGGGATCTTGGGCGACAGGTGGTGGCACACCATCAGCATGTCCAGGTGCTCCTCCACGGTGTTGACGGTGTACGGCCTGGTCGGGTTGGTGGAGGAGGTGAGGACGTTCGGATAAGAGACGATCTTGATGATGTCGGGGGCGTGGCCGCCGCCGGCGCCCTCCACGTGGTAGGCATGAATGCTCCGTCCGGCGATGGCGGCAATGGTGTCCTCCACGAAGCCGGTTTCGTTCAGCGTGTCCGTGTGGATCGTCACCTGCACGTCGTACTCGTCGGCCACCCGCAGGCAGCAGTCGATGGCAGCGGGGGTGGTCCCCCAGTCCTCGTGGAGCTTGAACCCCATGGCGCCGGCCTCGGCCTGCTCCCGCAGCCCCTGCGGCAGGGAGGAGTTCCCCTTGCCCTGGAAGCCGAAGTTCATGGGGTACTCTTCGGCCGCCTCCAACATCCGGTGGATGTTCCAGGGGCCCGGGGTGCAGGTGGTGGCGTTGGTGCCAGTGGCCGGGCCGGTGCCGCCCCCGATCATGGTGGTGATGCCGGAGCCGAAGGCCTCGGTGACCTGCTGCGGGCAGATGTAGTGGACGTGGGAATCGATCCCGCCCGCCGTGGCGATCATTCCCTCGCCGGCCAGGGCCTCGGTGGCGGCGCCCACCACCATGCCGGGCGTGACTCCCTCCATGATGTTCGGGTTGCCGGCCTTGCCGATGCCGGCGATCTTACCGTCACGGATCCCGATGTCCGCCTTGACGATTCCCCAGTGGTCCAGGATGATGACGTTGGTGATCACCAGGTCGAGGGCGCCGCCCTCCCAGGTGGCGTCGGGGGACTGGCCCAGCCCGTCGCGCAGCACCTTCCCCGGCCCGTAGCGCGTCTCCTCGCCGTAGACCGCGTAATCCTTCTCCACCTCGATGATCAGGTCGGTATCGGCGAGGCGCACGCGGTCTCCGGCCGTGGGGCCGAACATCGCCGCGTAGCTCTTGCGGTCGATTTTGAGGCTCATTCCCCCGCTCCTTTGAAGCCGCGGGCCCGGGCCTGTGCCAACGCCCGCTTGCGGACCTCGGGAGAGGCCATGTCACCGTCGGTCAGGGCGTTCAGCCCGCGCATGATCTTCTTGCCCAGGATCTCCACCAGGGTCACGGTCCGCTCGTCCCCCGGCTCGAAGCGCGTGGTGGTGCCCGAAGGAATGTTCAGACGCATTCCGAAGGCCTTCTCCCGATCGAAGCGGAGGGCCTTGTTCACCTCAAAGAAATGGTAGTGCGCGCCGATCTGCACCGGCCGATCGCCTGTGTTGGCCACCATGAGCTGGACGGTCCGGCGGCCCGCGTTGGCCACGATGTCGGAAGCCGCCGGAAAGATCTCCCCCGGTTTCATCGAGCCCTCCCTATGGGATGGGGTTATGGACGGTGACCAGCTTGGTCCCGTCCGGGAACGTAGCCTCCACCTGGACCTCCTCGATCATCTCCGGGACACCCTCCATCACGTCCGCGCGCGTCAGGATCTTGGTCCCGGCCTGCATCAGGACGGACACCGACTTTCCATCCCGCGCCCCCTCTAAGATGTCGGCCGTGATGATCGCCATGGCCTCGGGGTAGTTGAGCTTCAGGCCCCGCGCGCGGCGCCGCCGGGCGACCTCCGCCGCGGTGAAGATCATCAGCTTCTCCTGCTCTCTGGGTGTCAGGTGCACGCCGAGGCCCCCCTTGTGTTGTCGCCGCGGCCGCGACTCGGCCGGACCGCCCCCTTTGTACCCGAACCTCCGCACCGCGCGCAAGGCGAATCCTCTCCGCGCGCGGCGGGGCGACGGCGCGATCCGGTGATCCCCCAGCCGCGCCAGTCATCAGGCTGGTGACGAGCGGCCTCAGTTCTTTGGTTGAACGTGTGGCGAAGAATGATGATGAGCTATGCGCCATTCGCCTCCACGCTTAGTGACTAGCATGGTGAAGCGCGACGGCCCTGGTACTGGCTTGCCCTCCACCATCCGGGTAAATACGTAAAAGCCAGTGACTACGACCGCGTTGTCGTCGACCACGATTGTGCGCCTTTCGCCAATCGCGTTCTTGTTGCCGCTTCCCTTTAAGGGCGAGAAATAAGTTCGGATTGCCTCAGTCCCCTCGGACATAATGGGACTGACAGTTCCGAGAAGAACCGCGTCCGGCCAATAGTGTTTTGCGACTGCCTCTGGCTCATTGCTGCTATATGCCGCTGACTAACTGTCAACCGCCGCATTCGCATCTTCCGCTGGGCCGGCGGTCGCCACCGATGGCGCTAGTACCAGCAGCAGCAAGATACTAACCCGTGTGAACTCTCCCATTGCTCCCCTCCATCATGAGTTGACAAATCAAAATACTTTAGCTCCGTCAGACTCGCCACAGCCGACATAAAGGCCGCTATCGGGAAGTGGCGGCTCCGACACGGCCGAGCGCCTCGGGGTTCACGACATTGATCGGCGTGCCAGCTGCGTAGGCCAGGATCTGATCGAAGATCGTGCTGAACTGCCCTTCGAGGCCGTCGCGCTCGACATAGCCGAGATGCGGCGTGCACACGACGTTGTCCATCGCCAGCAGAGGGTGGCGGCCGTCGAGGACGGGTTCGTCCTCGAAGACATCCACGGCGGCCAGTCCCGGGCGGCCGGCGCGCAGCGCGGCTTCGAGCGCGCCGGGCGCGATCAGCCCCGCCCGGCTCGTGTTCACCAGGAGCGCCGTCGCTTTCATCCGCGCGAGGTCCGCCGCGGTCACGATGCCCCGGGTGGCGTCGATCAGCCGCAGGTGTAGCGAGAGCACGTCGGAGTCTGCGAACAGCGCTTCTTTGCTCGCGGCGGTCGGGTAACCGTCGGCCCGCGCTTTCTCGATCGAGGTCTCGCGTCCCCACGCGAGCACGTTCATGCCAAATGCCTTGCCATAGCCGGCCACGACGGCGCCGATCCTGCCGTAGCCGTAGATTCCGAGTGTCTTTCCGCGGAGGCCGCCCCCAATGGGGTACGCCTGCCACTTCCCGGCCTGAAGCGCGGCCGTTTCCTGGGGGATGCGCCGCATCGCGGCGATGACGAGCCCCCACGTCAGCTCGGCGGTGGCATAGGACGGCCGTCCGGGACCGGTTTGCGACGACAGGATCACGCCGCGCCGGGTGCAGGCCTCGACCTCGATGTGGGGATAGACGCTCACCTGGCTGATGATCCGGAGCCGGTCGAGGCGCTCCAGCAGCGGCGCGCGGATCGGCGTGCGCTCGCGGATGAGCGCCAGGGCCTCCGTGTCCTTGAGCCGCTGCGCCAGCACGTCGACGTCCTTGGTGTGGTCGTTCCAGATCGTCACCTGGTGGCCGGCTACCTTACTGAAGCACCGGAGCGTGCGGACCGTGTCCTGGTAGTCGTCGAGAATCGCGATCTTCACCCCGCTTTGAGCTCCTTGCGCACGAGCGCAGCGCCGGCGCCGAGGGCGCGGAGCTTGCCGCGCGCCACCTCGCGGTCGAGCGGCACCATCCCGCAGTTGGTGCAGGGGAAGATGCGCTCGGGTGGAACGTGCTTCATGGCCTCGCGGATCACCGCCGCCACCTGCTCGGGCGTCTCCACCCGCTCCGTGGCCACATCGATGGCGCCCACCAGTACGTCCTTGTCGCCGAGCAGGCCGATCAGCGCGGTGGGGACGCGCGAGGTCGCGCACTCGAGTGAGACGCCCCCGATGCGGCTCGTCGCCAGCAGGGGGAAGGTCCGCTCGTACTGGCGCCACTCGCTGCCGAGCGTCTGCTTCCAATCGGTATTGGCCTTGATGCCGTAGCCGTAGCAGATGTGCACGGCGGTGCGGCAAGTGAGGCCCTCGACCGCGCGGTTGAGCGCGTCGATGCCCCAGTCGCGCACCTCGTCCATGTACACGTTGAAGGCCGGCTCGTCGAGCTGGATCATGTCCACGCCGAGCGCCTGGAGCTCCCGAGCCTCTTCGTTGATGAGCCGGGCGAACTCCATCCCGAGGCGGGCGCGGCTGCGGTAATGCTCGTCGTGGATCGTGTCCACGATGGTCATGGGACCCGGGATCGTGAACTTGAGCAGGCGTCGCGTCTCGGCGCGGGCGAAGCGGACCTCGGCCGAGTGAATGGGACCACGACGCCGGATCGGCGCCGTCACCGTCGGCACGTCGGCCTTGTAGCGGTCGGCGCGGATGCCGATGGTGACCATGCGGGAGAAGTCGATACCCTCGATCTGCTCGACGAATCCCCAAACGAAGTGGCGGCGCGTCTGCTCGCCGTCGGTGACGATGTCGATGCCGGCCTCTTCCTGGTCGCGCAGGGCAAGCCGGACGGCGTCGCGCTTGCCTTCCTCCAGCGCCGCGCCCTGGAGCAGCCACGGGGCCCAGAGCGTGCGGGGGGGCGCCAGCCACACGGGCTTCGGCAAGCTGCCGGCGATGGTGGTCTTGAGCATGGGCGGCGACATGGTATCATGTCCGCCGTGACACGACGGAATCGGCTCTTCGCAGGCGCGCTGGCTTCGATCGCACTCTTCTCGGTGACCGAGTGCACCCTCGAGCCGGACCGGCAGTGGTACAAGCCCAATCAGGACATCAGCGCCGCGGAGCTGAAGAGGCTGCTGCAGCGCGACTACGCCGAGTGCAGCAAGAACAGGGTTCTGGATGAATCTTGCATGCGTCAGCGCGGCTGGGTCTCGCTCTCCGGTGATCGCGAGCCGCCGGCGCGGCCGCAGCAGCCGACGGGCAAGAGCGCTCCCCGTTATTAATCCCCAGGCGGTCATCCTCGATTTCGGCGGCGTTCTGTGGGACATGCGCTGGGACGTCGCCCAGGAGCTGGACCGCCTGCACGGCCTGCCGCGCGCATCGGTGTTCCAGACGCTGTACCGCACCGATACGTGGCGCGACATCGAGCGCGGCAAGGGCGATCCGGCCGCCTGGCGGGAGGCGGCCCACGCCGAGCTCGAGGCGCGGGCCGGTCGGCCGCTGCCGCGGCTGCACGAGGAGTGGCGGGCCAGCCAGCAGGCGATCGCGCCCAATCTGGATCTGGTCAAGGCCCTCCGGACGCGCTATCGGCTGTCCATCCTCAGCAATGCCGACATCTCGCTTCGCCGGCGGCTCGAGCACGACATCGGCATCCATCATCTCTTCGACGACATCGTCTGCTCGGCCGAGGTCGGCCTGGCCAAGCCCGAGCCGGCCATCTTCGCGCTCGCCGCGGCGCGCCTGGAGCTGGCGCCGCATCAGTGCGTGTTCGTCGATGATTGGGATCTGAACGTGGATGCCGCCCGCGAGGTGGGAATGCACGGCGTACTCTACCGGGTGGATCGCGGCGACGATCTGCGCTCCCAGCTCGCCGCGCTCGGCGTCACGGCCGAAAGCTAGGGAGCCGCTCGCCGATGGCCCGCACCGCGGTCTTTCTCAATCCGGGGGCTCGACTCGCCGATTCGCTCGGGATCGCCGGCCGCGCCGACGCTCTCGGCTACGAAAGCATCTGGGTCACCCACGGCCTCGGCCGCGACGCGCTGCTCACGCTGTCGGCCTACTCCCAGGCGGCCCCGCGCGTCGGGTTGGGCACGGGCGTCATTCCCATCTATCCGCGTCATCCGGTACTGCTGGCTCAGGAGGCCCTCACGCTCTCGGATATCACGGGCGGCCGCCTCCGGCTCGGCATCGGCGTGAGCCACCGCCCGATGATGGAAGGGGCGCTCGGGCTCGACATGGGCCGGCCGCTCGACGTGATGCGCGAGTACGTGAGCGTGCTGAGCGCGGCGCTCGGAGGGAAAGTGGATCACCGGGGCCCGCGCTATCGCGCGACCTGGCAGAGCGGGCTGCCCGCGCTGCCGCCGGCGCCGCCCATCCTGCTGGCCGGCCTCGGCGCCAAGATGCTTGAGCTCGCGGGCGAGATTGCCGACGGCGTCGTGCTGTGGCTGTGCGCGCCCGCCTATATCCGAGACAAAGCGATCCCCGCGATCAAGCGCGGCAGGCAGCGAGCGGGCAAGTCCCTCGAGGGTTTCGAGATCGTGGCGGCGGTGCCGGCGGCGCTGACGGTGGATAAGCCGGCCGGGACCGCCCTCTTCAAGACCGAGCTCATGCGGTACCTGGCGCTGCCGTTTTATCGGGCGATGCTCGAGGGGAGCGGCTTCGCGGCGGATCTGGCCGCCTTCGATCGGGCCCCGCGCCTCGACGCCGTGTCCGACCGGCTCGCCGCCGCGCTGGGGGCCGTCGGCGACTTCAAGACCGTGTCGGCATTCGTGACGGCGCATCGCGAGGCCGGCGTGACCCTGCCCGCCATCCGCCCCATCGGTTTCCCGGACGCCGCCCACTATGTGCCAACGGTGGAAGCAGCCATCGCGACTTAGACACTTCGCCGGCAGCGCAGGAGCAGCAGCGCGCCGCCGGCGCCCAGGGCGAGCAGCGGCAGTCCCAGCCAGAAGCGCTGGCGGTAACGCGCGCGCTGCCGCAGCGTTCCGAGCACCATGCGGTCGCCCCCCGCGATCTCGCCGCGGCTAGCCA
>Ga0099827_10000976_pt1 | contig 14172 bp, 15 predicted proteins | sample CZO8metaG_FD_79339 | JGI IMG/M metagenome (GOLD analysis project Ga0099827, IMG submission 79339) | Vadose zone soil microbial communities from the Eel River Critical Zone Observatory, Northern California, USA - CZOApr15con1.8 metaG | ecosystem: Environmental > Terrestrial > Soil > Vadose zone ...
CCATGTGCGACAGCAGCACGGTGACCATCACGAAGCCGAACTCGATGACGAGGAACCCGAACGCCATGCCGATCACGAGACTCGGCTCGCGCGCGGCGCCGTGGACCAGGGACACGATGACGACGCCGTAGACGACGTTGAACAGGTAATGCAGGATGGTGAAGAGCGCGAGGCCGCCCAGCACGGTGAAGGTGCGGAACGGCTGTCCGACGGCAGCGTCCACGACGGCGAGCCAGACCCAGATGCTCGTCGCTACGACGACGCCGAGCCAGGCGCCCTCACGCAGCGAGTCGTGTTTGCGCGCCATCGAGAGACCTCCGAGCTACGGCGAGCCGCCTTCCTTTTGCCGCAGCAGCGTGTCGACCAGGGCGACCAGGGTGTCGGCCTCGAACGGTTTTGTGACGAAGCGATCGGCACCCAGGGCCACGGCGTGCCCCCCCACATCGATCGCTCCCGCGCTTTTGACGCCGGACATCGCGACGATCTTCACCGCCGGCCACTCGCGGCGCAGCCGGCCGATCGTCTGCAGCCCACCTTGTCCGGGCATGAAGATGTCCACGATCACGACGTCGGCGGCATGCCGCTCGTACGCCTTGATCCCGGCATCGCCGTCCGCGGCCTGTCGGACTTCATGGCCGGCGTGCTCCAGATGCTTCGTCAGGGCTTGGCGGAGCGTGACGTCGTCGTCGATGATCAGCAGTCGGGCCATGTCACCCGTGCGGTGGGCTCAAGCGCTCGGCGAAGTCCATACGCTCTTCGAGCTCGCCGAGCCTGCGCTGCACATCGTCGAGCGCCTGCGTGAGGCGGGCGACGTCGGGCTCGGTGGAAGTCTGCCCGGCGCTCTTGTCCGCGGTTCCCATGAGCCGTCGCGCCACAACGTTCGCGGCCGCGATCACAACGATGATGAACGCGGTGCCGATGGCCCAGCTCGGAATGATCCACACGCTCCACCCCCTGCGCGGCAAAGAGGCGCCGGTCGGAATCGAACCGACGAATAGAGGTTTTGCAGACCTCTGCCTTACCACTTGGCTACGGCGCCGCGACACGTAAACTCGCAAGCTACTTGGACTTTCTCAAGCCACCCTGGGAAGTTCTTCCGACCTCTTTTTAACCTCTGTCGTGCCGCACGCGCAGAGTCAAGAACGGCCGAGATAGCTGGCCTTCCTAGCCCACTCGAAGAATACGGCCTTAGCCAAGAGTCAGTGTGGGGGTTTTTGTGGGTAGTTGTCGTCAGGCAAACGCATTTCGGCGGCTCACTTCAGCTTCCTAGCATAGATGAGCAACGCAACGAGTTGTTGCTGCTTCGCAGGCTCGACGGTGAAGACGTTGATCAGGGTAAGAAGCTTGTCGCCCTTCGAGATCGTGGGCGTGGCCAGCTTTCTGTCGTGACTTTTGGAGGGAAGTGGCCGACCGTCCGCACCCGTCAGGGGGGAATTCGTGGCTCTCCCGCCGTTCCAGGCCGAACAGGCGTTTGAGCGCCTCCACGAGCCCGTACTCCCGCCCAGCGCGCGCGGCTTCCTTGAGGGCAATAGTCGGCTGGTGCAAGAACTTGTTGAGCAGCGTATGGCTGAAATGATCGAGCTGGGCTCTGTCGTCCGGGTTCAAGTGGCGCAGTCGTCGTAGTGCGCGCTCCAGCTCGGCGGCCCGAACCCCTTCCATCTGATCACGGAGCTCTTTGAGCACGGGCACCACGATCATCCTCCTCAGCTCGCCACCTTCGTGGGGCTGGATTCTTCCCAGTTGACAAACAGGAACCCGTCAGGTGCGTCGAACCTCGACTCGCCCCGGCCGGGCAGAATTTTCAGCTGCAACTCTTCGATTTTCTTCCTGGAGCAATCCCAGCAGGCGAGCACGAAACCTCCGTCGCGCCGGGTACCGGACAACAGCATCACGTGCACCATGGCGTTGTCGGTGACGACCGCGCCGTTCTTGTACAGGTGCCCGAACGTCCGCAGCGCCACCGCACCGTTGATCGGCACCAGCGGCGCCTGCACCGCGGTGTTGCCGTGGAAGTGAAGCCCGAGGATCACGCCGGCGAAGCGCGGGTAGTGAGGGACAGCTTGCGTCTGGACGTGGTCCAACGCGAGTCTCCAGCCAGCGCCGTCCCGAGTCAACCATTCGGCGACTCCGTCCAGCGAGTCGCGCACCGCGCCTCTGTGCCAGGCAGTGAAGGTGAAGGCGCCGGAGATCGGGGTCACGGTCATGGCTGTCTCCGTTCGTAAGAGCCCTTGGCTGTCGAACGCCGCCGCCGAATCACGAGCCACGCTCCCCCACCGTAGACCACGACTTGCAACCAGAGGGCGCCCCAGGATCGCCATGCCTCGCCAAGCCGAGCGCCCATCTCTCCGAGCTGGAGAAACCCGCGGATCCCGAACGTGCTCGGCAACACCACGGACAACGTCCGGACCCACGTCGCCTGCGCGTCCACGGGGAAGCTCGCCCCCGACAGGAACAGTGCGGGAATGGAGGTCGCCACGAGCGCGATCGTCGAGGTCTCGGGCCGCTCGAACAGCTCGGCGACGACCAGCGCGAGGAGTGTGGTCGCGGCGATGAACGGAACGAGGAACGCGACGACGGCGCCCGGGCTCGCCCGCATCGGCAGCCCGTAAATCCGGAACACGACGACAAACAGGTAGGCCGCATGCACCAGGTAGATCAGGGTGAGCGCCGCGACCTTGCCTCCCAGCACCGCCCAGATCGGCTCGGCGGCGTCAGTGTGCGTGTGGCGCTCGGCCACCCGCAACGTGCCGATGCCGATGAGCATGGTCTGTTGCAGAATCAGGATAAAGACAGCAGGCACGATGAAGGTCGCGTACCCGGCAATCGGGTTGAACAACGGCCAGCCTGCCACGGCGACGGGCTGCCGCCGCGTCACCGCCTCGGCGTAGCTCGCCCCGCCAGCCTGCAGATGCCGCACAGTCACGCCGGCCGACAACGTACCGACGACGCCGTTGACCGCCCCGGTCACCGTCCGGTAGACGAGCAGATAGCTCGCGTCGGCGTAGGCCCCCACGTAGGCAGGCTCACCCCGCAGGACCTTCTTCTGGAAATCCTTGGGGATCAGCACAACACCGCCGGCGCTGCCCGCGCGTACCGCATCCTGTGCCGCGTCGAGATCGTTGGTCCGTCCGCGGATCGCTACGCCCTCGCTTGCGTCCAGCCACCGCGCGATCTGCCGGCTCAGGCGTGTCTGGTCTCGGTCGACCACCACGACCGGCACCTTGCGCAACACCTGGCGGAGGTACGGCGTGGGATAGAACAAGCCGTAGATGACCGTCGCCCCGACGAGCACCGTGAACGCCTCGCGTTCGCGGGCGATCTGGCGCAAGGTCGCGCGAAAGCAGCGCAGCAGCGCTGTCATGTCCGTCCCCAGAGCGCGGCCTCACGCAGCACCCGGCCCATCCGCCGGCTGGCGAGGAGCAGGGCGATTACGGCGATGACGCTGAGTGCCAACAGCTCAGCGGCAGCGACACCCCGCGGCGCGCCGACGACGATCTCCGCGCGCATCAGCGCCATCACGTGGGTCAGCGGCAACGCCCCGGCCCACCCGCGCGCGAGCGCGGGCATGCCGCTCAGCGGAAAGCTCACCCCGCTGAACGCCGCCGCCGGCCCGAAGAGAACCGAAGCCGCACCCAGCGCCGACCCCAGGTTGGCGGTGAGGACGATGAGCAGGACCGCGAGCGCCTGACAGGCAAGCACGAATGCCACGCAGCCCGCCCCCAGCAGCCATGCCTCGCCGCGCACCGGCATCCGGAACCAGGCGGCGTAGGCCCCCACGAGCGTGAGTACGAGGAGGCAGTCGTACACGGCGTACGGGACCAGCTTGCCGACCCAGGCGATTAACGGCGATCCCCCAGCGGCGGCGACCCACTCCTTGACCGTTGCGTCCGCAAGCTCCCGACCGATGGCGTAGACGGTCGTCACTCCGATGGCGATCTGCAGGACAGCGCCGATGAGAAGCAGGCCGAGCGCGCGGGCATAGTTCACCCCCGGATTGAAGAGTACGTGTGTATCGACGACTATCGGCGCCACCTCGGCGGCCGCGGCAGCCGCGGTCCGACCGGTTGCCTCCTGTCGGCGGACAGCCAGCGCCGTTGCGCCCGCGCTCGCCGCTCGTATGACGTCCCCCACGATGAGATTCCCAGCGGTCATGGACTGCTCGTTGTAGAGCAGTGTGACGTGCGGCGAGCGTCCGCGCAGCAGGTCACGCTCGAAGTGCCGGGGGACGACCAGCACCGCGTAGACGGCGCCCTCGAGGAGCAGAACGCGAGCCGCCCCAAGATCGTCGATGTGGGCCGTGATGCGGGCGCTCCGCGTCGCCTCGAGCCAGCGCGTGGCGGTCTGTGCGGCCGGGGTGCGATCGAGATCGAGAACGGCGACCGGCAGGTCCCGAGCGACCTCGGAGTTCAGCACGCCGATGAGGAGCAGTGTCGCGGCGACGGGGATCGGCAGGAGCAGCGCCCACAGCGCCGGGAGTCGCGTCAGCCGACCCGTTTCCCGGCGCACGACGCTTGCGAGCGACCTCATCGCGCGGCGATCGGTGGTCACCGCCGCGGGCCGGGCCACTCGATCAGGGCCGTCATTCCGGGACGGAGGCCGTCGATCGGTTGCGTTGGACGGGCGCGCACCTCGAAGGTGCGCACATCGAAGCCGCCGGCTTCGCGCGTTGCCCGCCACGTCGCGAACGATCCGAGCGGCGAGATGTAATAGACGGTGAACTGCCGGCGCTCATCACTCACTGCCGGGATGGTCGCGCTGAGCTTGGCGCCCACTCGCAGCCCAGCCAGGCGGTCCTCGCGAAGATTCACTGTGACCCACTGGTCGGAGAGATCCACGATGGTGAGGAGCGGCAAGCCCGGCGACACGAGCTCACCCTGCTCGACGACTTTCACCATGACCTGACCGTCGAGCGGCGACCGGAGGGTGTTTTCGTCGACGTAGCTCGATAATTCGCGGACGGCGCCCTCGGCGCGCCGCAGCTCAGCGGTCACCGCCGCGCGGTCCTCCTTGCGCATGCCGGCCAGCGCGACCTCGTATTGCGCCCTGGCCGCTTCCGCGCCATCCTGGGCAGCCCGGAAGCTCGCCTCGGCCTCGTCGCGCTTCTGAGTCGCGACCACACCCTCGACCTGCAACCGGTCGAGCCGAACGAACGTCGTCTCGGCAATGGTCGCGGCCGCGACCGCTCGCAGGTAGTTATGCCGAACCGCCCGGATGTCTTCCTCGCGCGAGCCGTTGCGCGCCTTGTCCCACTGCGCCTGGGCCGCGTCGCGCGCCGCCTGCGCCTGCACGGCGCGCGCCCGGATCTCGGGGCCGTCGAGCGTCGCCACCACCTGGCCGTGCCGGACCATGTCGCCCTCGCGCACGTACATCGAGTCGACCCGACCGGAGACCTTCGCCGCGACGGAGACGTGGACCGCATCCGTCTCACCTTGAATGACGTCGCCGCGGCCGCACGCGGCGACCAGCAACAGCCAGCCCAGGCGGTGAGCCTTCATCGTGTCGTCCCTCCGTTCACCCGGTCCAAATAGTCCAGAATGCGATCGCTCTTGCCGCTGGCCTCCAGCAGCCGCGCGAGCGCCACGTCCATGTCGTACATGGCGGTGAGCCGACCCACCTCGATCCGCGACAGCGCCAGCTCCGCATCGACGACCGCGAGCGATGTCCCGATGCCCGCCGCGAACGCCCGACTCTCCGCGCGCAGGCTCTCCTGCGCGAGCGAGAGCGAGGTCTCGAGCGACGCATGCTGCTCGACCGCCGATCGGTAGTCGTCGTAGCGAGCCTCGACCAGCGTGCGGACGTCACGCCGGGCGCTCTCGCGCTCGAGGCCGATCGCCTCTTCGAGTCGTCGCGCCGCGCTGAGCCGGTGCTCCCGGCCGAACCCATCGAACAGGTCCCACCGCACCGCAACCCCGACTATCCAGTTCGGATCGGTCGTAGAATTGAGGTGGTTCTGAACCAGCTCTTGCTGCCCGAAGAGGCTCACCGCCGGCAGGTACTCGGCGCGTACGGCGTGCGTGCCCTGACGGGCCTGCTCCTCGAGGGCGGCCAGACGGGCGATGCCGGGATTCCCGCTGTCTGCGGCGGCCCAGAACGCCTCGCGCGCCTCGAGGCTGTCGACCGGCGCCAGGGGCGTCGTGGGGACCACATCGTTGTCGACCCCCAGTGTGGCGCGCAGCGCCGCCGCCGCCAGGTCGACGTCGCGCCGAGCCTTCTTGGAGTCGCGATCGGCCTCCGCGTGAGCCACCTCAGCCCGCAGCTCCTCGGTTCGCGCGATCTGTCCTGCCGCCCTGAGACGGTGAGCGTCCTCCAAGTGCCGATCGAGAGTGGCCAGTGCCTGGCGCCGCACCTCGAGCACGTCGGCCGCGAGCCGCCGCCTGAAGTAGCGGTCGACGAGCTCCGTCGTGATGCCCTGCCGCGTGGCGCGGCGGTCCTGGCCTGCGGCCAAGAGCCCCGCCTGCCCGGCCCGATTGGCGGCGAGAATGCGCCCGCCGGCGAAGACGGTCCACTGCGCCGAGAGAGTCACCTTGGCAGGATCGTTCCGGAGCACCGTCGCCGTTCCGAGACTCCCGAGGTTGACGAACAAGCGGTCGTTCAGGTGTGCGTACGCGCCGGTCACGCTCACCGTCGGCCAGTAGAGCCCGAGCTGCTGGTCGCGAACCGCCTCGGCGCGTAAGACGCTGGCGTCGGCCGCGCGCCACCGTTCGTTGCGCTGTCGTGTGATGGCCAAGGCGTCGCGGAACGTGAGGTCGGATGACGACTGGGCGAGCGCCGCGCCGGGTGGTGCGCCGATCAGTAGGCCTGCTACTGCGAGCCTGACGACCGCGCGCCCGCACACGAGCCGGCAAGGGCGCGTGGCGGTTTCACCCGTCGCAAGGCGCTTGCTACCCGCGTGCGGAGACGTCATGGCGAGCATCAGGGTTAGCAACCCGCGGGCCATCGCATAAGCGGTCGGGCCGGGTCGCCGCAAATGGCCGCCGGCAGGGACGTTGCGGCCAGAGGGTAGCGCCCACGCGGGTCCTGTTCGACGCTTCGCGCCCCGTGATATCTCGCGGGAAATCGACAGGTCGCGGGCGGCGAACGCCAGCCCAAACGATCTCAGAGCGCCACTTTGTCTACGACCAGGAGCGTGAGCAGAGCGGGCAGGTAGAGGATTGAGACGAGGAAAACGCGCCAGGCGCGCGCGGTGGTGACGGCGCTGTTCATCGCGACGGACACGCCTGTATACGCGATGCTGAGCGTGAGTGCGCCGAAGAAGTAGAGCACGCCCGTTACCCCCAGGAGCGTCGGCAAGAGGCTCACCGGCAGGAGCGCCATGGCGTAGAGCAGCACCATGCGGCCCGTGTGACGGCCATCGGGGTCCGCGACCGACAGCATCGCGAGGCCGCCGCGCCGGTAGTCCTCGCGATAGATCCACGAGAGCGCGAGGAAATGGGGCAGTTGCCACAGGTACAGGATCCAAAACAGCGCTGCGACCGCCGGTCCGATCACGCCCCCGGCCGCGGTCCAGCCACCTACGATGGGCAGCGCGCCCGGCACGGCCCCGATCAGCGTGTTCAGGGTGGTCTTCCGCTTGAGCGGCGTGTAGAGCAGCACGTAGCTCGCGAGGGTCAGCGCGGCGAGGCCCGCGGTGAGCAGGTTTACCGCCACCGCTAGAGACACGACCCCAGCAACTGAGATGACGCCGGCGAACAGCGCCGCGGCGCGCGGGGTGAGCCGGCCCGAGGGCAACGGCCGCCGCTCGGTACGTCGCATGCGTGCATCGACGTCCCGCTCGCGCACCTGGTTGAAGGCGTTGGTCCCCGCCGCCACCAGCGCGACGCCGATGAGCGTTCGCACCAGCAGCCAGACGTCCACCCCGCCGTGCGAGCCGAGATAGGACCCGGCCGCGGCGGTGAGCAGCACCAACGCCGTGATGCGCGGCTTCGTGAGTTCGAGGAACGCTACCAGATGTGCTCCGACGTCGCCGCTTGGATGAAGGTCACGGCCAGAGGTGAGCAATACGCGGGCCATCGCACCGACGCAGGCGCCGCTCGACGCTTACGCGCCGTGACATCTCGCGGAAACGTGGCTGGTCGCAGACTCATCCCGCGCCGAGCCGACGACTAGAGCGGGGCGCGGTGGCGCCATACTTGCGCCAGAGCGTACGCGAGGAGGACTGACCATGCAGCTCACGCGGGTCCTGCGCGAAGGCTTCATCGCCGGCCTGATCGGCGCCGCGACGGTCGCGCTCTGGTTCCTGATCGTTGACCTGGTCGCCGGCCGGCCGTTCTTCACACCGGCCATGCTCGGCTCGGCGGTCTTCTGGGGCGTACACGATCCCTCCATGGTGGTGATCGAGTACTCCCGCATCATCGGCTATACGATGATCCACGTGAGCGCTTTCATTATCGTGGGCACGATCGCCGCCGTGCTCGCCGCCGAGGTGGAGATCGCCCCGCACACCTTCTATCTAGTCGTCGTGTTCTTCGCAATCTTTGAGTTCGGGTTCTACGTCACCGTGGCGGTCCTCGCACAGCCGCTGCTCGGCTCACTCGCCTGGTGGAACGTGTCGATCGGCAACGCCATAGCGGCCTACGGCATGGGCTACTACCTATGGCGGGAGCATCCCAAGATCGCGGCGACGCTCAAGCTGCATCCACTGGGCGAGACGGACGAAGGGGAGTAGAGTAAGCCTCCACCGGCACCGCCCGCTCCGCATCGCCGGATTCCTCCCGCGCGCTCCACCGGAACCACACCACGGCCGTCGCCGCCCACAGGTAGATCGTGCCCACCACCCACATGAGCAGACCGCCGAGTTGTTGGTCCGCGAGCGGCGTCAGGCCCCACACGCGCGGCGCCGCCGAGTAGAACGGGTAGAGCACCCCCTCCGAAAGGGTGATCATCGCGCCGGCGAGCGACATGGGAAACCCGAGCAGGAAAAGATAGACGAGCTGGGTCGGGTAGCTCGCTCGCGGCAGCTCCGGCACTGGCGAGAGCACAGGCCACCACATGATCACCGCGGTGGCGATGAAGAGGAGGTGCTGCACGATGTGCAGCGGATGGTGCTCGAGCGCCGCCTGATAGAATTGCGGGAAGTGCCACAGCGTGATTGGTGCGGAGAATAGGACGCCTGCGACGAGCGGCCGCGTGGCCCGGCGCGCGAACGGGAATACCCAGCGAGGCTGCAGCAGCGGCCGGACCACCGACGCGGGCGCTCCATAGAGCAACAGCGGCGGGAACACGAGCGTCAGCACGAGGTGCTGCACCATGTGGGCGCTAAAGAGATAGTTGTCCGAGAGGTTGTGTAGCGGACCGTTGAGCGCGAGGCCCAGCACCGCCAGCGCTGCGGCGAACGACACGAAGCGGCGACGCGGCGCCGTGAGCCCCCCCCAATACACATAGAGCCCGCCCAGCACGGCGAGCCCGATGACGACGCTCGGATGCAGGTCCCACTGCTGCCAGGGCGGCACGGGAAGCGCCGGGAGCATCATCCGGCGCCCGCAGCACCCCGGAGCGTGAGGGCACCCAAGAAGAGGAACAGCAAGGCGACCATCACGCCGACCGCGAGCAACAGTGGAGCGCCGAACAGGAAGGTCAAGAACTTGCTGTCGGCCTTCAGGTGCATGTAGAACATCACCACGAGGGTGAACTTGGCCGCCGAGAGCACCAGCAGCACCGGCACAAACACCGCCCGAAAGGCCGGCACGTAGAACACGCCCACCTCCAGCACCGTGAGGATCACGAGTACTGCGCCGATCCGCAGGTAGGTCCCGGCGGTGGGATGCGATTGTTCGGTCATTGGATGAGGTAAACCACGGTGAAGATCACGATCCAGACGACGTCCACGAAGTGCCAGTACAGCCCCGTGATCTCGACCGTTGTCACGTTCGCCGGCCCGAGCTTCCCTTGCAGGGCGCGTACCCACAAGGTCAAGAGCCACAGCACTCCGACCGCGACGTGCGCGCCATGGGTTCCCGTCAGCACGAAGAAGGTGCAGCCGAACAGGTTCGTGGAGATCGTAAGCCCCTTGTGCACGAATTCGGTGAACTCCATGACCTGCGCGCCCAGAAACACGAGTCCGAGCAAGGCCGTCGAGAACAACCAGATCTTCCCCCACTTCATGTCGCCGCGCTCCACCGCCGCCAGCGCCAACACCATCATCAGGCTCGACATCAGAAGGTCGAACGTGCTGCCTGAGGTAAGCGGGATGTTGAGGATGTCGTGCGGGTACGGTCCGACGACACTCTTTCCTTTATAGACCAGGTAGGTGGAAATGAGCGAGCCAAACAGCAGGCACTCCGAGCCGATGAAGGCCCAGAAGGCCATCTTGCGGCTGTCGAGCCCCATGCTCGTGTGATGCGTCGCGAGGGGAGCAGCGTGCGTCATGGCTCAGCCCTCCAAGGGCTCGAAGGCCCAGCGGTAGATGCCGAAGAGGAGGATCGCAGCCCCGCCAAACGCGGGCCACACGCTGTGTGTGAGAGCCGCGAGCGCCATCACGGGCAGCCCGCACGCCGCCATTAGCGGCCACCACGAGCCTCCGGGGACGTGGATCGGCGCGGGCGGTGCAGCCGGGGGATCGTGTATCGGCTCGTGGTGCGCGGTCTTCCACCGCGGCAGCCGGCTCGTGACCGTGGGAATGACGGAGAAGTTGTAGGCGGGCGGCGGCGATGGGATACTCCACTCGAGCGTCGCGCCGCCCCACGGATCGTTCGGTGCGATCTGCCCGTACCGCGCGCTGCGCCACACGTTGAAGAGAAACACCAGAATCGATACGGCGATGAGGAACGCCCCGATCGTGGAGACGAGATTCAGGGCGCCTACGCCGAGCTCGGGGGCATAGGTGTAGACGCGACGCGGCATGCCCAGCAATCCGATGAGGTGCATGGGGAAGAACGCGAGGTTCATCCCGACCAGCTGCAGCCAGAAGTGCCACTTGCCCAGGGGCTCGTTCAACAGTCGGCCTGTCATCTTCGGCCACCAGTAATAGATGCCGGCGAACAGGCCGAACACCGAGCCGCCGAACAGCACGTAGTGGAAGTGCGCCACGACGTAGTAGGTGTCCGTTTGCTGCAGATCCGCCGGCGGCGACGCGTGCGAGACGCCCGACAGACCGCCGATGATGAACATTGCGATGAAGCCGACTGCGAAGTGCAGCGCGGTCGTACCGCGGATGTCGCCCCCCCACAGGGTCCCGATCCAGTTGAAGATCTTCACCCCGGTGGGAATGGCGATGAGCATCGTGGTCGCCGCGAACGCTGAGTCGGCGACGGGCCCGAGGCCCACCGCGAACATGTGGTGGCTCCACACCCCCCAGCCCATGAACCCGATCAACACGCCCGAATACACGACGACGGTGTAGCCGAACAGCGGCTTACGCGCGAACGTCGGCAACACCTCCGACACGATCCCCATCGCCGGGAGGATCAGGATGTACACCTCGGGATGGCCGAAAATCCAGAAGAGGTGCTGCCACAAAAGGGGCGTCGCACCGGCACTGGCCAGGAAGAAATGCGCGCCGAAGAGACGGTCGAACATCAGCAAGAGGAGCACGACGGTGAGGACCGGGAACGCCGTAATGACGATGAACTGGGTGACGAGCGTCATCCACGCAAAGACGGGCAGGCGCATCATCGTCATCCCGGGCGCCCGCAGGTTCAGGATGGTGACGATGAAGTTGAATCCCGCCGCAAGCGACGAAATCCCGAGAATCTGCACGCCCAGCTGGTAGAAATCGATATTCGGCCCGGGGGAAAACTGACGCTCCGTCAGATTCGCGTAGGCGAACCAACCGCCGTCCGGCGCGACGCTCAGCGCGCCGGCGTGGAACAGCGGCCCCACGAACCAGCTGGCGTTCAGGAGCAACCCACCGAGGAGGAACACCCAGTAGCTGAAGGCGTTGAGCCGCGGAAACGCCACGTCCCGCGCGCCGATCTGTAACGGGATGATGTAGTTGAAAAACGCCGACGACAGCGGCATCAGCGCGAGGAACAGCATCGTGGTGCCGTGCATGGTGAACAGCTGGTTGAACATCTCGGCACTCACGATGTGGCCGTTCGGCTGAGCCAGCTGCGCCCGGATCACCAGGGCCTCGAGCCCGCCGATCAGGAAGAACGTGAGGGCGGTCCAGAAGTAGAGCAGCCCGATCCGTTTGTGATCGATCGTGGTGAGCCAGCTCTTGAAACCCTTGGCGTCGCTCATTTCAGACTCTGGAGGTAGGCGACGATGGCCGCGACCTCCGCGTCTGAGAGCGGCGGCTGCATCCGCGGCATCAGGGAGCCGGGCTTCAGCGACGGCGCGTCGGCGATCCATGCCGCGAGGTGCGCCGGGTCGTTCGCGAACATGCCGGCGGCGATGGTGGTGTTGCTGCCGAAATGCGTGAGATTGGGTCCCATGACGCCAGGCGATACGCCCTGAATCGTGTGGCAAGCAAGGCAGGCGCTGCGCGAATAGACGGCCTTGCCGCGCTCGACGGGGCTCGCTGGCGCCGGCGCTTCCGGCCCGCCCTGTTCGGTCTTCACCCACCTTTCGAACGCCGAATCCGAATCGACCAACACCCGAAGCCCCATGTTGGCGTGCGACACGCCGCAGAACTCGGCGCATTGACCGGAGTACTCGCCCACCGAGTCGGCGCGAAACGCCATACGGGTCACATGCCCTGGGGTCGCGTCCCGCTTACCGGCCAGCCTGGGGACCCAGAACGAGTGGATCACGTCGGCCGAGGTGATTGACACTTGCACCGGCTTGGCGACCGGCACGTGCATCTCGTTCGCCGTCACAATCCCGAGGTTCGGGTACTTGTACTCCCACCACCACTGGTGTCCGATCACCTCGACCTTGAGCGCGTCACTGGGCGCGTCGCCCGCCGTGGCAAGGATGGTGCGCATGGTGGGTACCGCGACGAGCACGAGGATCACCGCGGGTGCGAGCGTCCAGCCGATCTCGAGCGCGGTGTTCCCGCGCGCCGGCTTCGGGGCCGGACGTCCCTCCCGGTGGCGGAACCGGACGAGGGCGATGAGGAGCAGCGCTTCGACGAGTACGAACACGATCACGGCCCACCAGAAGATGTCGGTGAACAGGTGATCGATCGCGCGCCCGTAGTCCGATCGTGGCCGCAGCGTGGATTGCGGAAAGGGGCCGGCACACCCGGCAAGGGCGAGGGCGGCGGTGGTCAGCCAGAGGCGGCAGCGCGTCACGGCGTCGACGGTCCCCAAGTCACTCTTCCCCTTCGGCCGTACCATCCCGGAACTCCTGGGCCAGTGGATGCCGTCGCCAGAGAATCAGGAGTGTGAGGGCGGCCCCCACCGCGTTCCCGCCAAGGATCCGGGCCCAGGCGAGCCCGCCGAGGCTCCCCTGCGACAGGATCGTCGTTAGCATCACGAACGCGAACTCGAGCAAGAAAAACGCGAACGCCGCGCCCACCATCAGGCTGGCCTCGCGCGCCGCCGCATGTACCACGCTTACCGCGACGACCCCGTATGCCAGACAGAAAACGAAGTGCAGCGCGGTGAACCGCGCTACGCCGCCGAGTACGGCAAAGGTTCGAAACGGCTCTCCCACAGCAGCATCGACCATCGCGATCCACGCCCAAATGCCGGTGCCCACAACGGCGCCGAGGATGACGCCCTCCCGGAGCGAGCTGTGAGGTCGAGTCGACATGCCTAACCTTTTAGGCCGCACGCGGGCACCACCTCCTTCCTTGAACTAGCTGGTGTGTAACGGTGCTCGGTGTTCTGAAAAGCAAACCATGGACCAACGAGCGGAGGGGGACCTGACGGATGCCAACTGCCTATCGGTGAGCGGGATAGCGGCAAGCAGGCAGGATAGCAGGCGCGCTGCCTCGAACTCCGAATCTGCGGGATCTCGCAGCGCCCACGAACGCTCGCGGCGCGGTCACAACACTTCGCTGAAGCCGAAGGTCAACGCCGAGGTCCCGTCGCTACTGCGCGCGTAGTCTCCCCGGAAATACGCTTCGACCTTGCGCGTGATCAGAAGTCGGAGGCCGACACCGCCGGACGTGCGCAGGGGGGAGTCTTGGAGCGCGCCCACCGAGGGCGCGACCGCGCCTGCCGCGGCGAACGCCACGCCGCCGAGTCGCCAGAATAGCCCTTGTCGCCACTCGACCTGCGCGCGAGCCAGCACGCGATCACGCCAGCGGTTGTCCTCGTAGGCCCGCAGACCGTCGCCACCTAACCC
>Ga0099827_10000988_pt1 | contig 14092 bp, 9 predicted proteins | sample CZO8metaG_FD_79339 | JGI IMG/M metagenome (GOLD analysis project Ga0099827, IMG submission 79339) | Vadose zone soil microbial communities from the Eel River Critical Zone Observatory, Northern California, USA - CZOApr15con1.8 metaG | ecosystem: Environmental > Terrestrial > Soil > Vadose zone ...
CGGGCGGCCGGCCGTCTGCTCAATGTGACCGAAGTCGGCGTGACGCTGACCGAAGCCGAGGGGCATGAGGTGCTGATCGCGATCCCCGAACTGGGCGATGGAGTTCCGGCTGGGCCAGTCGACCGAGTCACCCCGGCCGGGCAGCACCTGCCGCCGTCCCCTTTTGACACTCAGGTCGACAAGGCGTACCGAACCGCCGACATCATGCTCACCTTGGTGGACCTCGATCCGGCGATAGGCGCCGATTACCTGCCGACCTGGGCCGACGGCGCCGTTGTCATGGTGACAGCGGGCCGGTCCTCGATCATGAAGGTGCATGCCATCGGCGAGATGATCAGGGTCTGCGGAACGGCGCTTACCGGCGCCATCTTGATCGGTGCCGATCGGGGCGATGAGAGCCTCGGCATCGTCCAGTCCACGGCCGAAGAGCCCCAGCCCGAGTCCGCCGCCGCCAAGCTGCCGTCCGCGGCGAAGCGGCCAGCGGCTGACCAGCAGTCACGGCCGCGCGGAGGCGAGGCTCCGGGTCCTAACCAGGGCGGCCGGGGGCCTGACCAGGGTCGGGCAGTCGAGACAAAGGCGACCAGCAACGGCGACCGGATTGTCACGTCGCTCGCCACCGGCAAGGGTAGGTCAGGCTGGGTCGGTGACGGGGAAGCGGCGGATCTCGAGTAGCACAGGCCGGCGTTGTTTGGGGCCGGTGTCATGAAGACCAAGAGGTAGTAGTCGCAGCATCGGTGCCCCTCCGGTGCTGTTGCTTCCCAGGAAGCAACAGCCTCTGTGCCCCCCTGGTGTTGTAATAGCAGCCTCGGTGCCCCTCCGGTGTTGTTCCTTCCTGGGAAGCTACGACATCGGAGAGGCTCAGATGCTGTTCGGGCTAACGGAATCGTGCGCCGCGAGCGCCGCCGCAATGAATTGAGCGGCAGAGCCCAGATAAGTGCCCGGCTCTAGCGCGGCTTGAAGCTGACCCCGGCTGATATTGCTCGCCGGAACCTGCGCCTCCACTTCTCGTCGGCGCAAAGACCTTAGCCAGCGAAAGGCCGTCGGTCATGGCTCGAGCGCTCGCCCGTTCAACGAGGGAGTGAGCCTTAAGCCGGTCAGGCTGGGTTGGTGATGGCGAAGCGGTAGATCTCGAGTAGCTGGTCGATGTTGTGGTCGGGGTCGAATTTTTTGGTGTAGGTGTCGCGGGCTTGCTCGCCGTAGGTGTGGTAGCGGCGGGGGTTGTTGTCGATGTCGGTGATGGCGGTGCCGAGGGCTTGGGGGTTGCCTGGGGTGAAGAGGGTGCCGTCGACTCCGGGGGTGATGAGTTCGGTGAAGGCGCCGTGGGCGGCGGCGACTGGGGGGACGCCGAGGGCCATGGCTTCGATGGCGACGAGGCCGAAGGGTTCGGCCCAGGCGGAGGGGAGGATGACGGCGCGGGCGGCGGCCATGAGTTCGGCGCAGCGGGCGGGGTCGGCGTGGCCGGCGAGGTGGACTGAGGGTCTGGTGGCGGCCCAGGCGGTGATTTCGGGGCCGAGGGTGCCGGCTCCGGCGATGGTGAGGGTCAGGGCGGGGCTGGGGGTGGTGGCCTGGTAGTGGTCCCAGCCGGCCATGAGCAGGCGGACGCCTTTGGCTTCGTCGAGTCGTCCGGCGTAGATGACGGTGTTGCCGGTGGCGGGCGGGGTGGCTGCGGTGGCGGGGCTGAGGTGGCGGGTGGGGATCAAGTTGTGGCGGACGAAGACGCGGTCGGGGGCGAGGTCGAGTCCGGTGAGGAGGTCGCGCTGGGCGGCGGAGATGAACATGTAGGCGGAGATCATGGTGCGCCAGGCCTGGCGGTGGATGGTGTTGGCCAGGACGACGGTGGCGGTGGCGGGCCTGGAGTTCTTGTAGCAGCCGTGGACCACGGCCTGGACCGCAGGCCCGGTCACGCAATCATGGCAGATGGTGCCGTTGCGGAAGAAGTTGCGACTGGCGCACATGAGGCGGTAGTTGTGCAGGGTGATGACGACGGGGGTGGACTGGGCGCGGCAGGCGTACAGGACGGCGGGGCTGAGCAGGGGGAAGGTGTTGTGCATGTGGACGACGTCGGGTTTGTGCTCGGTGAGGGTGGCGCGCAGGTCGCGGTAGGCTTCCTGGCTCCAGATGACCCGGCCGGGCAGGGTGGTCTTCTTGGCTACGGACCAGTTCTCGATCGCGTCGCTGTCCCGTTCGAACCTGATGACCTCGTGACCGCGGGCGGTCAGTGCTTCCCGCTCGTTATCGACCACCCGGTTCTCCCCGCTCGGAGCCGAGGACCGGTACCGGTTATGCACCACCAGAACCCTCACGCCAGCCGCCCCCGTCCGGCATGCAGCTCACGCGGCCACGCTGGCAGGGCGGCGCGGTGGCGGCGGGCTTGGAGCCTCACCGCTGCGTCTCCACGGTGGCGCCGCTGCCGCCACGGCTGTGATGCTGCTTGGTGTGCGCCGGGCCCCGGCGCCGCTGCGGCTGGCTGATCTGCGGCAGGCTGCCGGTGGTGCGGTCGGAGGGCATTGGGTTGGCGACAAGCGCTCCGGAGATGTCCCGGCCATTCGCGGCGACACCGACCGCTACCCGGGCCAGCTGCTCGGCGGTAGCGGCTCCGGCCGTGACGCCGAGCACGGTCGCCGTCGCTCTGGACGAGTGACCGAACCGAGGCTCCCTGCTATCCACTACCTCGACGATTACGGTCAGCGCGGCCGGCGCGTACCGGTCGGACTCATCGCTCTCTTCAGCGGCGAACTGCAGCCGATTGGACTGATCAGACAACGCGGTCGCGGTCATCGCGCACCCGGCGGACAGTGCCGCTGTGTAGCCCGACTGCTGCTGCTGGCCGACGACTAGCTTGGTCGGGATCCCGAGCGCGGAGGCGAAGGTCGCCAGCTGTGGCCCGAGCGCCAGTGCCCGCCGGTCTGATGACAGCGAGACGACCGCGACGCTTACCCTGGCCTGGCCAGCGGAACGACCCTCGCTCAGCCCGAGTTGCCGCAGCGCCTTGCGCAGGCTCCAGGCGTGGGTGATCGTCGGCTCGTAGTTCTCGAGCAAGCGAGCCCAGCCGGCCGGATCGGACGGATGGGCGACCGGGATCGAAGCGAGCACTGGCGCGCCAATCGCCGCGGCGATCTCATCACGCTCCCGCAGCCGGCGGTCGGTTCGCCCGATCGCGGCGGCGACGATGATTCCGATCAGGGCGCCGGCGAGGCCACCGAACGTGCCGGTCTCCGTGGCCCGCACCGGCAGCGTCGGGCCAATCGCCGGGGTGGCGTTCTCGAGCACTTCGGCTGTCGTCTTGCCGCCAGGGCTCTTCGGCGACTGGACGAAATCCACGTAGCTGTCGGCGACGGCGTTCACTGTCTCCTGTGCCTGGCTGGCCGTCTTGCCGAGGGCGGTGATAGATAGCACGGTCGAGGTGACGGTGGTCACTTTCACCTGGTGGCGCAACGTCTCAAGCGGGATGATCGGATGCAGGTTGCGGGCGGCGCTAAGCAGGACCGGGTCGCTAGCGGCGATGACCGCCTGGGTCTGGATGTAGCGGGTGCCAGGAATCACGACGAGCACCTTGCTCGCAAGCAGCGGCGGCCGGATCAGCGTGAACGCGGTTCCGATGGCCAGCCCGAGCAAGAAGAGAACGCCGAAGATGGCCTTGTGCCGCCGCACGGCAAAGAGCAGCGTTCTCAGGTCCAATACTCCCACCTCGTTCGGTATCGGGTTGCTGTGCTGGAAGATCGCACATATCGTGCAGCACCCGCATCTATAGGAGGGATTACGGGGTGGCCGTGATACGCCTATCTGCCGTTTCAGCTTCGGTCGAGCCCAGTCGGCGGACCAGCGACCTGGTCAGCTGCCGTACTGTGTTGTGCGTGCCAGCCAGGAATCGCTGAGAGGGACCGAGGCTGACCGTGGCGGGCACGCCGACGAAATACAGGCCGGGAACCGTCGACTCGCAGGCGCGCGACAATACGGGGTAGCCGTTCAGCGTCTCGATCTTCGCCCTTAGGTCAGACGGCAGGAAGCTGAAGTTGGCGACGTCGATTCTGAATCCCGTGCCGGCGATCACATGGTCCACCTCGACGGTGTCGGGCTGGCCGTCAAGTTGGAGGCGCACCCTGGACCCGTGCGGCACCGCCTTGACCACCTGACGACCGGCCAGCACCTCGACGACGCCCTCGACTCTGTGCTTGAGCCATGCGGCGCCGGCCGGCCCGAGTACCGTCCGCGCCTTCGTTACCCGCATGTCTCTCGGCAGCCGCCGGAACGCGTCTGGTGAGTTCCACACCGCGCAGCGCCAGCCTTCGCACAGCTTGGTCGTTGGTCGGCGGATGTGCCCGAGCCGGCTGATCTGCTCCGGGTTCGGGTCGACCCAGGCGATCTTCGGGCGCCGCACGATGAGCTTGGCATTGGCGCCGGACTCATGCAGCAACGCGGCCGTCTCGAGGGCAGACTGGCCCGATCCGATCACGGCCACGTCGCGGCCTTTGAACACCTCGAGACTGCGGTGATCGGCCGAATGCGACCGAAGGTCGGACGGAAGCCCAGCTAGTTCGTCTGGGATGTAGGCGTGGGGCAGGATGCCGGTGGCGACCACGACGTTTCGCGCGGTCAGGGACTGCGTCTGCGCGAACGTCACGCCGAAGCCGTTGTCGGTGCGGTTGACCATCGTCGCCGTGACATCGCTGACATCGGGCACGAGTTCCTTGGCGTACCAGGCGGCGTAGCCGGTGAACCGCTCGAGCGACAGCGGCCCGACCCGGTTGACATAAGGCAATCCGTGCTGCCTGCAGTACTCGGCTACGTCGTGTTTGCCCGAAGGCGCGGCGATGCCGGAGGCGTACGGTTCTGACTTCAGGTTCATGCCGACCGGCATGTGTTCTTCCCAGGTGTCCATCGTCTGGCCGACAATGCGGTGCGCTATGCCAAGTGCGCTCAGGTGCGCCGAGATCGATAGCCCGAACGGCCCGGCACCGATAATCAGCACATTCTCATCGGCCATCAGCTACTCCCCTTATTGCCAGCGCCGTCATCGGCAGACGACGCGGCTCGTGATTTCCTAACCGACGCCAGCGTGACCCGCGCCTCGGCGATGAACGGCCCGAGATCGGCCAGGTCGAGGGTGTCGAGGCGTGGCGTCCTGATGAACTCGGTTGCGAAGGTCCACAGCGCGCGGCCGCTCGACATGCTGTCGGGTCGGCCAGCGCGCTTGAAGTTGTCCCTGAGCCACCGCATGTCGCCGCGCAGCCACCGGGTCTTGGCGCCGACCCGGTAGCTGGCGATGTGGTCGACGGGCTGCCCGGTCGACCATTGCCAGAGCAGGAGCGGGAAATCCGCTCCGGCGCGAACGGCGTTCTCGATTGTCCCGGCGAGTCTTGCGTTGATCTCCATCAAGTACGGGTGATTCTTGAGGTCCCGGCGGTACTCGACTTCGCACAAGCCGTCTAGGCCAATGGCCTTGACCAGCCGTACCGATGAGGCATGGATATCCGGCGGAATCGGCACGCTCTCGCGCAGTACGGATGCGCCGCCAAGCGCTGGCGTGGTGCGATGCGCCACCTGGGCGACGGCGGCGCGGACCTCGCCGTCCACCACGAACATCATGAAGGCCTCGCGCGCGCCGCCCACCCACTGCTGGGCGACGACGTTCACCCCGGCCCCGAGGAACCGGTCTATCGCGGTTCGCGCTTCGGTCTCGTTGATCACCTCGACCGACTGGAGCCGAACGGGCGACCGCGGTGCCCAAGATGTCGTCGGCTTGAGCACTATCGGGAAGTCGAAGCTGGCCAGCAGCTCAGGAACCTGATCGACGTTGTCGATCACCATCGACTTCGGGTAATCGATGCCGAGCTCGCGGGCGATCTCCAGCGTCCGGTCCTTGTCATTGGCGATCTTGAGCTCAGCGTCTGCCGCCAGGGCTAGCGTGCTGCCGAGCCCGGCGAACTGGTCCCTGACCGGCATCAAGGCCGCGATGGCGCCGTCGGAACCAGGGATTACGACCCTGGTGGGGTGCTCGCGGACGAACTCGATCACGCCGGTGGCGAAGGCCTCCGCGTCGGTGGCGTAGTTAGGCAGCACGACGCTTCTGGCGCAGTAACGCGACCGGAAGCCGAGCACTGGAAGTGCGGGGTCGCATTCGGCGAAGCATTCGCCAAGCGCGATCCGCAGCCCGGCGCGGCCAAGGCTGCGCGCGGCGACCAGGCTCTGCCTGCTCCCCGCGTCCAGGATCAGGACGTCGTAGCCGGCCGTTGCGCCGTCAGCACTGGAGCCCGGCCCGCGCGACGACGCAGGTATATCCGTCATGCCAGATATAGCCCTTCTAATCAGCGATTCAGGCCATCGAGCGCATCTGGGGAGTCAGATCGCGTTCATGAGAGATAGCGGTCAATGACTTTGATACTTCGGTCGCGAAGTCATCGGTTGGGCGCTATCCACGCATCGCTGCCGAACTTGCCGGGTTAACCGGTATTTATGAGAATGCTTTCAATGGGTATCACTGGCTTGAGGTCCAAGGTCTAGTAGTCGCAGGGTCGCCCAGCTCTGTCCTAGGTGGTGCCAAGTTTGGGGGTGGCGGTGCGGGTCGAGCATGGGGCTGCCGCCCGCGAGCCCGCCTTCGATCCGACTGCCACCACTCCATTCGGCCCCTGGCGTGCGGTCGACTGGGAAGTGCGGCCAGATGAGCGCAACGACAGTGACCAGGCTGAGGTAGCGCAGAGCGCCTGGACCAGCGCGGGCGCCGCTCCGGCCGGTTCTGGTTCGCGGGGTGTGCCTGGGCGGTTGCGGGGCCTGGGGTCGCGGTTCGGGTGGGGGCTGGCTGACCAGGCGGTCTCGAGCCTGACCAACTTCGCGGTCTCCCTGTACGTGGCCAGGACGCTGGGCGCGGTCCAGTTCGGCGCGTTCTCCCTGGCCTACGTCACCTACTCGTTCATACTCAACGCCTCCCGCGGACTGGCCACCGACCCGCTCACCGTCCGGTTCTCCGGCGTCGGCACCGGTGCCTGGAAAAAAGCCGTGTCCGCCGCCACCGGCACCGCCACCGCGGTCGGCCTCCTCGCCGCCGCCGGCATGCTCGCCGCCGGGCTCCTGCTGTCCGGAACCGCCCGGTCCGCGTTCATCGCCATGGGCCTGACCATGCCCGGCCTCATGCTCCAGGACGCCTGGCGGTACGCCTTCTTCGCCCACGGCCAGGGCGCCCGCGCCTTCCTCAACGACCTCATCTGGGCCGCCGCCATGGCCCCCGCCCTCATCACCCTGCGCCTGACCGGCCACGAAACCATCTTCTGGTTCGTCCTGGCCTGGGGCGCCGCCGCCACCATCGCCGCCGCCGCCGGACCCCTCCAGGCCCGCGTCATCCCCCGCATCCACCACACCCGCACCTGGATCACCACCCACAAAGACCTCGCCATCCGATACCTCGCGGAGAACACGATCTTCAGCGGATCCGCGCAGCTACGGCTAACCTTCATCGGCATCATCGCGGGGCTCGCCGCCGTCGGGTACGTACAGGCCGCTCAGCTGGTTATGGGACCATTCGTCGCTGCCTTGATGGGGATCTCGCTGGTGACGGTGCCCGAGGCGGCTAGGGTGCTGCGCCACTCACCCAGGCACCTGCGCCTGTTCTGCGTACTGGTCGCCGGGGTGCTGGCAGGCGCCGGAGCAGTGTGGGGCGTCGCCGCGCACTTCGCTCTGCCGCTCGGGCTAGGCCAGTTCGCGCTCAAGTCGCTGTGGCGGCCGACCAACCTGCTGGTCCTGCCGGTCACCGTGGCGGTGATGGGCACCTGCGCCACGGTCGGCGCGAGCGCCGGCCTGCGAGCGCTCGGATCATCGCGGCGCAGCCTGCGCGCAATGATCATCTCGTCGACGGTCACCCTCGTCGCCAGCGTCCTCGGTGCGCTGCAGGGCGGCGCCGTCGGAACGGTGCGCGGTACGGCTCTCGCCGGCGCGGTCGCCGTGGTGGTGTGGTGGTGGCAGTTGCGGGCCGCGCTCCGCGAGTCACCCGCCATCACAGGGGCGCGCGCCGACAGGGCTGCCGGGCGGCACCGCGCACCAGAGTCTCCGGCCCGGAGCCGACGCGACCCGCGCCAGGAAGTCCAGCCAGAACCCCGCGATGACGCCCTCCCCGCGCCCCGCCAGTCCAACTGGTCCGCGCCCAGCGAGGATGACCGGCCTGCGCCCAGCCAGAAGAACTGGTCTGCTCCCCGCCAGAATGATCGGCCTGTGCCCCATGAGGGTGACCGGCCCGCGTCCTATCAGGACAGCCGATCTGTGCCCCGTGAGGGTGACCGGCCCGCGTCCCACCAGAACAGGCAACCCGCGGCCGGCGGGGATGTTCGGCCTGCGTTCTACGAGGACAGCCGGTCCGCACCCCGCGACGATGGCCGGACTGTGCCGCGAGAGGGTGCCCGTCCCGCGTTCTACGAGAACAGCCGGCCTGCGCCGCGTGAGGGTGACCGGCCTGCGCCCTACCAGGGCAGTCGGCTTGAGCCTCGCCAGGGAGATCGCCCCGCGTCCTATCAGGGCGGTCGGCTTGAGCCTCGCCAGGGTGATCGCCCGGCGCCGCACGAGGCTGGCGGTCCCTCGTCCTACCGGGACGGCCGGTCTGGGCCCGGCGAGGGTGACCGGCCTGCGCGTCGTGAGGGTGACCGTCCCGCGTCCTACCAGGACGGTCGGCCTGCGCCTCGTGATGGTGATCGCCCGGCGCCGCGCGAGGACAGTCGGTCTGGGCCGCGTGAGGCTAGCCGTCCCGCGTCCTACCGGCAGGCCCGGTTCGTGCCCCGCGCAGGTGACCGGCCTGCGTCGCGCGAGGGCGACCGCCCCGCGTCCCACCAGAACAGCCAGCCTGCGCCACGTGAGGCTGGCCGTCCCGTGTCCGACCAGGACAGCCGGTCTGGGCCGCGCGAAGCTGATCGGTCTGTGCCGCGTGAGGCTGGCCGCCCTGCGCGCTACGAGCACGGCCGGTCTGGGCCGCGTGAGGCTGGCGGCCCTGCGCCCTACCAGGACAGCCGGCCTGGGCCCCAGGAAAATGACCGGCCCGCGCCGCAACTAGACGGCCGGCCTGCGCCGAGTGAGGATGGCCAGCCTGCGCCCAGTGAGGACGGTGGGCCGGCGCCGTCACCGCGCCAGGACGATGAGCCTCATCAGGCTAGACAGCTCTGGTCGAGTGAATGGCGATCGTGACCGATTGCCTGGCGACCTTGGCCCCTTGAACCGGGCATTCCGAGTCCGAACGGGCGGACTTATCGTCCGTTGGATCTGACCTCTCATCCGTTGCGACGATGTGGAGCGCGCGGGACATTGAAGCGCGTGCGTGTCGTCTGCAGTGGCGCGGTGTGTGCTGGGGACGGCTCGCGGTTGAGGCTGGGGCTGAGGTAACTGGGGCTGACGTTGCGGTTGGGGCGGGAGGTGCGGCTGCGGGCGGCACTGCCGACCGGACCGGCCCGATGAATGTGGCGATTCATCCCCTAGATTCCAGATGAATGTGCGGATTCATCCGGAATATCACGGTGATCATGAAGGCGGACGGGTGGCTGGTGGTGCTGCCGGGGACTGCGTGACTGAAGTAACGCACCGGGAATCGGTGGCCCGTCTACGCCGCGGCCCCGTGTGCTTGGGGGTGGCCGTTGGCCAGGTGGTTAGCCTCTGGTTCTGATGGCTGGCCGGACGCTTCGGCCGCGTAGCAGTCCGGACAGGCCGTCCTCGAGGCCGCGTCGGTAGATCGGCATCAGTTCGGCGACGGCGTTGATGGCGTGGTCGATGGCGCGGTTGTCGTGGGCGGCGCAGACCACGAAAGACGGGGCGAGGATGCCGCGCTCGATGAACTCCTGCAGGACCAGGGTGCGGAAGTCCTGGCTTGGCCGGCGTTCGGCGTCGAGGGCGGCGTAGACGATGTTGCAGTCACGGCCCTTGAGCTGGAAATAGTCGGACAGGCCGGCCTCGGCGACGACTTGTTCTACTCCGCGGCGGAGTTCGCCGCCCACTTGGTGCAAACGCTCCGCAATGCTTTCTTCCTGATAGGTGTTAATAACCGCGAGCATGGCGGCCAGCGCCCACGGTTGCGCACCAGCGGTCTGTGAAAGCAAAAAGACGCGGTCGGCGTCGGCGGCGAAGCCGCCAAGCCGCATGATGTCGGCGCGGCCGGCCAGCGCGGAAATCGGGAAGCCGTTGCCCATGCCTTTGCCGAAGGCGCACAGGTCCGGCCTGATGTTGTAGACGAACTGGGCGCCGCGCTCGTGCCAGCGGAAACCGGTGATGATCTCGTCGAGTATGAGCAGCGCTCCGTGCTTGTCACACAGGCTGCGCAATCCGGCGAAGTACCCTTCGGCCGGCGGCTCGACGGTCTCGGCCTCAAGGACCACCGCGGCGATCTCTCCCGGGAAGGTCTCGAAGAGCCTGGCGAGATCGGCGAGGTCGTTGTAGTTGAACTGAACGGTGAGCCGCTCGGTTGCCTTGGGGATGCCGGCCGACATCGGCGTGCTGACGATGAACCAGTCATCGACCGACAGGAACGGGTGCTGGCGGCAGATCGCGACCATCTCGCGGTTGGTGTACGCCCGGGCCAGGCGCACGGCCGCGGTGGTCGCGTCGGAGCCGTTGATGCCGAACTTGACCATCTCCGCGCTTGGGATCAGGTCGACCAGGCGTTCGGCGGCCTCGAGCTCGATCCGGTGCGGCCGGACGAAGCTGATCCCGCCGCCGATGTGATCGCGCACCGCCCGAACCACCGGCTCGAACCCGTGGCCGAGCGTTGTCGACCGCAGGCCGTTCCCGAACTCGGTGAACTCGTTGCCGTCAATGTCCCAGACCCGGCAGCCCGCGCCGCGGTCGATGATCGGCGCCATGTCCTGCGGATACTGGTCGTCGCCCTTGGCGTAGGTGTGCGCTCCGCCTGGGATGAGCGCGTGTGCGGCGCGGCTGTGGGCATTTGATTTGGAAAAATTTTGCGTCACTTTTTCACCTCAGCGGTCCAGGTTGGCCGTCATCGGGCGCACCGCGTCAGCGCGCTGGCGAGCGGGTGTCGGGAAAAGTAGGGCTGACAGGGCAGCGAACTGACCGGCGACCTCGTCGGCGAGCTCGCTGTCGCGCTGGGCGATGGCCACTCGCAACTCGGCCGACCGGCTGGTGAGGTCGGTGAATTGCTCGATCAGAAGATCCAGATCGAGCGCGGCCGCATGCTGGCAGTACTCGGTCAGCCCCAAGGTGGACATCAGCGTGTCGTGCTTGGCCGCGTAACCGATCGAGATGGTCGGCTTGGCGAGCCTGAGCGCGCAGATGAGGTTGTGATACCGGGTTGCGATGATCGCGCTGGCCGGTGTCATCGCATCCGTCAGCTCGCTGAATGACGACACTGGTGCGGCGCTGACCCGGTCGGGCGGCAGGTCAGGTCGGCGGACTGGCACCTGTGCCAGGATCTCGTCGACCACGCGTTCGTCGCTGCCCTTGGTGTCGCCGACGAAGAGCTTTACCTGGTGGCCGGTGTCGGCCAGCCAGAGCACGAAGCGAGTTACCACCTCGACGTAAGAGGCGTAGATTCGCGCGGCCTGGCCGCGATCGTCGTTGGTGCCGTGGAAGTCCATCACGCCGACTCCGATGACGTGCTCATCGCCAGGGTTGTCGGAGTCGGCGGGCAGGCCGAAGGCCAGGTCTGGGTAGATGCGCTTGGTGGAGGCATCGCCGCGCCGCGGCGGCATCGCGGCCATCGAGCCCGCATCCCGGTACGACACGTAGGTCGCGAGCCTGGCGGCTCGGTGGTACAGCCATCTGATCAGCGGCTGCCTGATCACGTTGGCTCCAACCGACGCCAGCGCGACCTTCGTGCCGAACAGCCGGCCAGAGGCGCACATAACGAACATCGCGTAGGGCGCGCCGAACGCTCGCAGCGGCAGCGTCGTCTCGAGCACGCCCATGCCGGGGACGATGACGGCGTCGTGGCGGCGAACCCAGGCCGCGATTCTGGCGAGGTCAATGATCTTGCTGAAGCTCTTAAGCGCGATCGAAACCAGGCCGCCGTACGGACGTCCTAGGCCGAAGTACCAGAACAGCGGCTCGGCTTCGAGGCCATAGCGGAGATTGATGCGTTCTGGACCCGTGCACATGGCGTCGATGACCGCATCCGGATGAGCTGATCGCAGGTAGCCGAGCATCGACTCCATGGAGGCGTCGTTGCCGATATTGCCGGACCCGAGATACCCGAACAGCCCGATGCGATACAGCCTTTGAGTCCTGGGACGACCTCCACGGCGTCCCCGGCGGGCTGGGCGGGCCACCGACAGCGGGCGGCCCTTTGATGCCCACCTTGGAGGCGGGCCTGGTCCGTGCTCGGTCATCTCATCCTGCCTCCTGGCCGGCGACCAGCGCGTCGACTGAGATATCAGGAACCTCAGGGGCGGTGGTGAGGCCGACGAACTTGCGGTGGGTGGAGAAGGCACGGCTGGCGGCCCATTGCCGCAGGTAGTTATAGCATTCGCGGCGCTCGGCGGGGGTGAGCGGCGAGCGCTTGATCGCGCTGATGAAGCCCCAGATGTACTCCGCGTACAGGCGGAGTGCTGGGTTGCGCAGCCTGCTGGCCCGGCGCGGATCGAGGTTGACGCACCAGCCGTGGACCGAGCGGAACGCCCGGGCCGCCCGGTTCGGATGATCGCGCCTGAAGTACAGCCACTCGGGAACGTGATAAAAGGCGCCGTTCAGCGCCAGCTCGCAGACGAAGGTGCGGTCGGCCCGGTAGTAGCTGCCGTTGAGCGGTGTCCGGCGGAGCACGCTGGTCCTGATGATTCCGCCGTCGTCGTCGCCGCCGGCGCCGAAGAGGAGGCTGCGGAAGCGTTCTGGCGCGGATGGCGAGCCGGTCGCGTGCGGGTAGGGCATCGCTCTGGTGACGGTGCGGTCGTCGTTGATGATCGCGGTCCAGGAGTGTGTGAGTACGATCTCCGGGTGTTCATCGAGCGCGTCGACGCAGCGCTTGAGCAGGTCGCGGGCGTACAGATCGTCGTCGGAGGCCCACTTGAACAGCTCGCCTCTCGCCTCGTGGACGAGGAAGTTGTGGTTCGGAGCGAGGCCGAGGTTCCGCGGCTGGCGAATGTAGCGCACCCGGGAGTCCTGTTTTTCGTAATTTCGGCAGACGTCTTGCGTGCTGTCGGTCGATGCGTTGTCAGAGATGATCAGCTCGAAGTCCTCGTAGCTCTGGCCGAGCAGCGCGTCGAGGGCCTCGGCGAGGTATTGCTCGCCGTTGTAGGTGGGAAGCCCGATGGTCAGGCGGGGTGCCTTAGTCACAGCTCTCCCCTTTGATCTAGTTCGGCTCGAAAGCCAGTGGCCGGGCGCGGGCGCAAGGCGGCAGGTTGGCTGGCTTTGGTGCCCGGTGGCATGCGGTGCTTGCCGGGCTGACGGCCGGTCAGCGCCAGTTGGGTCACGCCCGATTCGCGCAGCGCCACGTGGAGCTGGAACCACCAGATGGCCGCGCCGATCAGGGTCGCGACCGCGCCGCCCCCGACCGCCCCGATGGCGCCCCATTCGGCCGCTCCGGCCAGCGTGAAGACGATGTAGAGCGCCGACGTGATCACCTCGGCGCGCAGGCTCCGCCGAGATGACCCGAGCGCTCGCAGGCCCGCTATGGCTCCGGCCGTAATGCAGGCGCCGATCACGGCCGCGGTCAGCGGCAGCACTAGCGGGAAAGTGGGCCGCCAGATGCCGCGGAGCAGCCATTCGCCCAGACCCTTGGGCAGTGCGGCGTAGAGTATCCCGCCCCAGGCGCACGCACCGATCGCCAGCCCGATGGCCAGCAGGACGCAGAACAGGCGCAGGTGCCTGGGTGAGTGGCGCAGCACTCTGGCCGCCTCGGGCACCGTCACCAGCGTAATCCCGCCCATGATCACGAAGAAGGGCCCCATCAGCGTGATGGCGGCCTGGACGGCCCCGACGGCGGCCAAGGTGGCGAAGAAGGCGAGTCCGTAGGCGCGCACCTGTCCGGAGAAGCTGTTGAAGGACTCCTCGACCATGTACCGGATGGCGAGGTCTTTGTGGGTGGTGATCCAGGTGCGGGTGTGGTGGATGCGGGGGATGACGCGGGCCTGGAGGGGTCCGGCGGCGGCGGCGATGGTGGCGGCGGCGCCCCAGGCCAGGA
>Ga0099827_10000989_pt1 | contig 14091 bp, 13 predicted proteins | sample CZO8metaG_FD_79339 | JGI IMG/M metagenome (GOLD analysis project Ga0099827, IMG submission 79339) | Vadose zone soil microbial communities from the Eel River Critical Zone Observatory, Northern California, USA - CZOApr15con1.8 metaG | ecosystem: Environmental > Terrestrial > Soil > Vadose zone ...
CGATGAAAGTGATGCCGTTGCGGCCGTTGGCGTAGATGAGCGAGTTGGCGATGAGGGTGTCCGGGTTACCGCGGGCGATGGTGATACCGCCGTTGCACTCGGAGGAGCCGTTGCCGAAGATCCGCAAGCGATCGAGATGGATAGCGTCGTTGTCGTTGTTGCCGCCGAGCAGGGAGACGGCCTGGCCGCCGGCTCCAGTGATGGTGAGCCCTCGGAGGCTGATGAACTTGGACTGCTGAAACTTCACCGCGTGGCCGTTGGTGCACTGAGTGGTCGGCGGGCTTAGCAGGACGCTGCCGACGGGCGCGGAAAGATCGATCTCGATGACGATGCGCCGGGTCTCCGAGGTGGCGCCGGAGTTCTTGCCGGTGATGTTGAGCTGCTCGATGTAGGTGCCGGGCTGGATGCGGACTGTGTCACCGGCCTGGGCGGCGTTGATGGCGGCCTGGATAGTCGTGTAGCAGGGCGACCGGCCGCCGCATGTCGGATCACTGACTGACACGTACCGGATGGTTTGCGCCTCGACCGTACCCGGTAGGGCCAGGAGTCCCGCACCGAACGCGAGCAAGAGAAGCCGACCGAGGCGCGCGCCGTGCGCCACCATCGCCGTTCGCTTCATCGCACCCGTTGGTCTCCCTTTGGTGGAGATGGGCCCTCTGCCTGTCGGCGCGCATTCGAAGCGATTGGCGCGCAGGCCGCCAGGGACGACTGCAGCAGGAACGGGCAAGTTCGAGGCCAGATCGAGACCACTGCCGCGACGCGCGCGATACCGAGCGGTTACGTCAAACCCAGACGCGACGCGGCTCGAGGAATCGCAACGCGGACTGCGCACACTGCAGCGACGGGAGTGCACGTTCTCATCAGAATCGCTGTCAGCGAGTGCGAGCTCCGCTGACCCGGGCGCAGTTCCCGCGACTGATCGCGAGCGACAACTGGAACCTCTAAGCGCGAGCTGACGCGAGCGGCGCGGCGACGACACCGTCTTGCTCCAGGCGCGCCGCGACCCGGAACAGAGTCGCCTCCATGACCGGCGCGGCCACGAGCTGGACGCCGAGCGGCAACGGACCTGGCCCGGCGATCGGCGCCGAGATGACCGGCAGCCCGATGAAGGACAACGGCTGGGTGAACACGCCCAGGTGCGCCCGCATCGGAACCTCGACGCCCGCCACAGTCGTCGTGGGCGGCGCGCCGATTCGGGGCGCCGGGAAGGGCGTGGTCGGCGCCAGGACGACGTCCACGTCGCGGAAGACCTCGCGCACGCGCTCCTTGAACCAGGCGCGGAACCGGTCGCGGGTCCGCGGGTCGAAGTCCCGGGCGCGGCGCTTGAGGGTTTCGAGGTGGTAGTGAGCGCCCTCGCTGGAGGTGCGGCGATGCTTTCGGAATAGGCAGCCCGGCGGAGATGCCTCTCCTCTAGGCAGCGCGGATCGGCGCCCTACGAGCTAAATCTCTACAGGCGTTGACCATCGCCGCGCATGCCGCCGGGCACAAGCCTTGCTGCTCGCATCGACGCGCGACGACGAGGTCGCGGACTTCTCCGGACAATGGCGCCCGGTCCTGGGCGCCATTTTGCGTTGGGGCAACCTTCGCTCACGGGGAGGAGGTCGTAAGCCGATGAACGGCAGTGAGACGGACACCCTGCTCGCGGAGGCGGCCGAGCGCGCCGTCGAGCTCGCGGTGCTGGGCGGCCGCCAGGGGCGCCGCGCGTTCATCGAGCGCGTGGGCGCCGCGACGGCCGGCGCGGTGCTCGCGTCGGTGTTCCCGATGGGGGCGGCCCGGGTGCTCGCGCAGGACAAGCCCGGTCCGCTCGAGAAGCGTGACCTCAAGATCGGATTCATCCCGATCACCTGCGCGACGCCGATCATCATGGCCGAGCCGATGGGCTTCTACAAGAAGCACGGCCTCAACGTGCAGGTCTTGAAAGCGTCGAGCTGGGCGATGATTCGCGACATCTCGATCAACGGCGAGACCGACGCCACCCACATGCTCTCGCCGATGCCGCTCGCGATCTCGCTCGGCGTCGGCTCGCAGTCAGTGCCGTACGTCATGCCCGCGGTCGAGAACATCAACGGCCAGGCGATCACGCTTCACGCCAAGCACAAGGGCGTGAAGACCGCCGCCGAGATGAAGGGCTTCAAGTTCGGCGTGCCGTTCGACTACTCGATGCACAATTTCCTGTTGCGCTACGTGCTGGCCGAGGACGGCGTGGATCCCGACCGGGACGTCCAGATCCGCGCGGTGCCCCCGCCGGAGATGGTCGCGAACCTGCGGGCCGGCAACCTCGACGGGTACCTCGCCCCCGATCCGTTCAATCAGCGGGCCGTGTTCGAGGAGGTCGGCTTCATCTACATGCTGTCCAAGGACATCTGGCCCGGGCATCCCTGCTGCGCCTTCGCAGCCAAGCGCGAGTTCGTCGAGAAGATGCCCAATACGTTCAAGGCGACCCTGTTCGCGATCCTCGACGCGACCCAGTACGCGCGCGACCGGGCGCACCGCAAGGAGATCGCGGCCGCGCTCGCGCCACGCAACTTCCTGAACCAGCCCGTCGAGGTGCTGGAGCAGGTGCTGACGGGCGTGTTCCCCGACGGCCTCGGGAACACCCGCAACGTTCCGGACCGGATCGACTTCGATCCGTTCCCGTACCACTCGATGGCGGTCTGGATCCTCACCCAGATGAAGCGCTGGGGTTATCTCAAGGCCGACGTGAACTACCGGAAGGTCGCCGAGGAGGTCTTTCTTGCGGCCGGTTGCCGTGAGGCCATGCGGACCCTCGGACAGAAGGCGCCCGAGGGCAACGCGGTCAAGCACACCTTCGCCCTCGGTAAGACGCGCGTCTTCGATCCAGACAAGCCCGAGGACTACATGAAGTCTTTCGCCATCAGGCGGGTGTGAGGCGACGACGATGCAACGCGACCGGCTGCGAGTGATCGGCTTCTCCGCGCTCCTCGGCCTCGCGTTCCTCTTCCTCTGGCAGGCCCTCACGAGTGTTCAGCCGGCGGGCCGGGGTGTCCCGGGGCCGCTGGCGGTTGGCGCGACGGCCGTCCAGATGCTCGCGCACCCGTTCTACAACAACGGACCGAACGACAAGGGGATCGGTCTCCAGCTCGCCGCGAGCCTCGGCCGCCTCGGCGTCGGCTGGGTCGTGGCGTCCGTGGTGGCGATCATGGGCGGCGTCGCCCTCGGGCTCTCGCCGACGCTCTACCGAGCCGTGAACCCGTACGTGCAGGTCCTCAAGCCGATCTCGCCGCTGGCGTGGATGCCCCTGTTCCTCTACACCATCAAGGACTCGAGCCAGTCGGCCATCCTCGTCATCTTCATGTCGTCGCTCTGGCCGACCCTGGCGAACACCGCCTTCGGCGTGGCCACGATCAAGCGCGACTACCTCAACGTCGCGGCGATCCTCCAGCTCTCGTGGTGGCGCCGGCTGGTGACCGTGATCCTTCCGGCCGCCGCGCCCGCGATCGTCGCGGGCTTGCGGATCTCGATCGGGAGCGCCTGGGTGGCGATCGTGGCCGCCGAGATGCTGATCGGCGGCACCGGCATCGGCTACTTCGTGTGGAACGAATGGAACAACCTGGCGCTCACGAGCGTGATCTTCGCGATCCTGGCGATCGGCCTGATCGGCGTGCTGCTCGACGCGGTCCTCGGGCGCCTCTCGCGGCGCCTGGCGTACACCGAGTGAGCTACCTCGAGATCGATCACGTCACGAAGTTCTTCCCGGCGACGGAAGGCGGGGGCGAGGTGTGCGTCTTCCGGGACGTGAGCTTCAAGATCGAGCAGGGCGAGTTCGTCACGATGGTCGGCCACTCCGGCTGCGGCAAGAGCACGCTCCTCAACATCATCGCGGGCCTCGAGCGCCCCTCCGCCGGCGGCGTCGTCCTCGAGGGGCGCGAGATCCGCCGGCCGGGCATGGACCGCATGGTCGTGTTCCAGAACTTCTCGCTCATGCCGTGGATGACCGTGTTCGACAACGTCCGGCTCGCCGTGCGCGCGGCGCACCCGGACTGGCACCGGAGCGCCGTCAACCAGTTCGTCCAGCGGTACGTCGACATGGTGGGGCTCGGCGGCGCCGAGCGCAAGCGCCCCGCGGCCCTCTCGGGCGGCATGCGGCAGCGCGTGGGGCTCGCGCGGGCGTTCTCGACGGAGCCGAAGGTGCTGCTGCTCGACGAGCCCTTCGCCCAGATCGACGCCCTCACGCGCGGGGTCATCCAGGACGAGCTCGTCCGCATGTGGACGGCGAGCCGGAGCACGGTCTTCATGGTCACGCACGACGTCGACGAGGCGATCGTGTTGTCCGATCGCATCGCGCTCATGACGAGCGGTCCCGACGCGCGCCTGGCCGAGCTGGTCGACGTGAAGCTCAAGCGGCCGCGAAGCCGCGCCGAGCTCCTCGACGAACCCGACTACCAGCGACTGCGCACGCGCATCTTGCGCTTCCTCGTCGACCGAGCGCCGCGGCCGGCGGCTGGCGAGGAGCGTCGCGCGGCTGGCGAGGGACACCCTGGGGCGGGCGGGGGCCCGGGCTTCGAAACCCCACCCGCCCGGGACCCCGCCCGCCCCAGGGTGCCCCTCGCCAGCGTGACGTCGCAGGCATAGGAATCATCAAGGAGGAGAACGATAGACCGAGCAGCAGCGCTCGAGAAAGTCCGCAGCGCCCGCGTCGCCCGCGGGATCAGCTATGAGGATCTGGGCAAGGCGATCGGCACGAAGGACCCGACCTATATCGCTGCGGCGCTCCACGGCCAGCACCGGCTGAACGCCGAGGAGGCGAAACGGCTCGCGGCCGCCGTCGGAATCGACATCGAGACAGCGATGGTGACCACCGCGATGCCGCTTCGGACTGACTTCCCGCTGACGACGGATCCGTTCAAGTACCGTCTGATGGAGCTCGTCGGCGTGTACGGCGATGCGCTGCGGGAGCGCTGCAACGAGCTCTTCGGCGACGGGATCCTCTCGGCGATCGACTGCGTCGTGAAGCTCGAGAAGAAGGGCGAGCGCGGTGTCCTGACCATCGACGCGAAGTTCCTGCATTACAAGGAGTACTGAGGCGGGCGTGCCCGGCGCGTGAGCAAACCGCGGCCGTCTGCTTATTCGCCGGGCACCGGTTGCGGAGCGTGCAACGCTAAGGTCGCGTCAACGTTGGACCCCCTCGGCGGCACGCGCCTTGCTCCGCGTGGGACGCGCGACAGCGACGTCGCAGAGACGGGTAATGGCGCCCGGAGGCTGGGCGCCATTTTTGTCGGGCGACTGCGCTAGCGCGCGGCCCGAGGAGGGCACGACCGTGACGGAATCTGAATCCATCAAACGCACGCTGCCGTGGAGGATCGTCGCAGCCGTGATCGTCGCCTGCTTGCTGGCAGTCGGCGGCTGGGTGTTCGCTCAGGACAAACCCGCGGCACCGGCTGCGCCTGCGGCGCCGGCCGCTGCTCCCGCTCCGCCGCCCAAGCCTGACCCGGGCGGCACCGCGACCGGCGGCATCGCCGACGTGACGGCCAAGGAGGCGGGCAAGCCGACGCTCGCCGAGGTCGCCGATTTCGCGGGTCACAATCGGGTCTCGATCAACCTGATGTGGACCCTGCTCACCGGGTTCCTCGTCATGTTCATGCAGGCGGGATTCGCGCTCGCCGAGACCGGCTTCACGCGCGCGAAGAACGTCGCACACACCATGATGATGAATTTCATGGTCTACGCGATCGGCATGACGGGCTACTGGATCATGGGCTTCGCGCTCCAGATGGGCGGCGCGAGCCCGCTCGCCACGCTCGGCAACACCGGCGTGCTGGACGGCGAGTTCACGATCTCGCTCTTCGGCAAGGACTTCGGCCTCTGGGGCACCAAGGGGTTCTTCCTGGCCGGCTCGACGTACGACGTTGGGGTGTTCGCGCTGTTCCTCTTCCAGATGGTGTTCATGGACACGGCGGCGACGATTCCGACGGGCGCGATGGCCGAGCGCTGGAAATTCTCCTCGTTCGTCATCTATGGCTTCTTCATTTCGATGATCACCTATCCGCTCTTCGCCAACTGGGTCTGGGGCGGCGGCTGGCTTTCCCAGCTCGGCAAAAACTTCGGGCTCGGCCACGGCTACGTGGACTTCGCCGGCTCGTCGGTCGTGCACATGGTCGGCGGCGTCACCGCGCTGGCGGGCGCCATGATGCTGGGCCCGCGCATCGGCAAATTCAACAAGGACGGTACGCCGAACCCGATCCCGGGGCACAACCTGCCGATGGCGGCGCTCGGCTGCTTCATCCTGGCGTTCGGGTGGTTCGGCTTCAACCCGGGGAGCACGCTGGCCGGCGGTGACCTGCGCATCGCGGTGATCGCGGTCAACACCATGCTGGCGTCGGCGTCGGGCGCGATCTTCGCGATGTTCTACATGTGGGCGAAATACGGCAAGCCCGACCCGAGCATGATGATCAACGGCATGCTGGCGGGGCTCGTGGCGATCACCGCGCCGTGCGCCTTCGTGTCGAGCTTCTGGGCTTTCGTGATCGGCGCGTTCGCTGGCGTGCTCGTCTGCTGGTCCGTGTTCTTCATCGAGCGGACGATGAAGGTGGACGACCCGGTCGGCGCGATCTCCGTCCACGGGACCTGCGGCGCCTGGGGCGTGCTGAGCCTCGGAATCTTCGCCGACGGCACCTATGGCGACGGCTTCAACGGGGTGCCGAGCACGGTGAAGGGGATCCTCTACGGCGACCCAAGCCAGCTCGTCGCCCAGATCATCGGTCCGCTCGTCAACTTCTGCTTCATCTTCGGCGCGTCGTGGGCCTTCTTCAAGATCTACGACATCGCCTTCGGCATGCGCGTCAGCCCCGAGGTCGAGCTGGAAGGGCTCGACGTACCCGAGATGGGCGCCCACGGCTACCCGGAGGTGCATGGGCCGGCGACGCTCGTCCACGCGATGGGCACATCGGCGGTGAAGCCGCCCGCGATGTCGATGGCGCCCGGGCGCTCGCGGTGAACGCGAGATGAAGAAGATCGAGGCGATCATCAAGCCGTTCAAGCTGGACGACGTGAAGGAGGCGCTCACGGGCGCCGGCATCATCGGCATGACCGTGACCGAGGTCCGGGGCTTCGGCCGCCAGAAGGGCCACACCGAGATGTACCGCGGCGGCGAATATACCGTCGACTTCCTGCCCAAGATGAAGGTGGAGGTCGTCGTCGCCGACGGTCTCGTGGACAAGGTCGTCGCGCTGATCACGGTGGCCGCCAAGACCGGCAGCATCGGCGACGGCAAGGTGTTCGTCGAACCGCTCGAGGAAGCGGTGCGCATCAGGACCGGCGAGCGCGGCGACAACGCAGTCTAACCCCCGAGGAGGATCGGATGACGCGACGGCTCGGAGTGATTTTCACGGCGGTGATCCTCGGCGTGGCGTTGAATGCGCCTGCGTACGGCCAGGCCCCCAAGCCCGAGGAGACGAAACCGGCTGAAATCAAGCCCGAAGAGAAGAAGGAGGAGAAACCCAAGACGTTGTGGGAGGAGAACGTCCTCTTCGCCTACATCGAGAACAGCGGGGTGTGGAACATGGGCCGGTCGGGCCGGGGCCACACCAACAACGAGCTACGGGTCTTCGACAACGAAGACGGCTACACGTTCAACGCGGCGGAGTTCAGTATCAAGAAGGACCCATCGGAGAAGTATCCCTTCGGGTACGGCGTCGTCCTCACGACGGGACTCGATGCGCAGAAGATCCATGCGCTCGGTATGTTCCGTGGCGACAACGACACGTATCCGTTCCGCAACACAGCGAAGTTCGATGTCAAGGACGCTTACGCCTCTTACACGATCCCGATCGGAAGTGGCCTCACCGTGAAGGCAGGGAAGTTCGTTACGCTGCTCGGATACGAGGTCATCGACGGGCCTCTAAACCCGAATTTCTCACGATCGTTCATGTTCGGCTTCTCGATCCCGTTCACCCACGTGGGCGGTCTGCTATCGTACTCGCCTTTCGAGTGGCTTACGATCACCGCGGGCCCGGTCGTCGGCTGGGACGTTGCCCGGGACAACAACAGCCAGATGTCCGTCATGGGGCAGTTCGCCGTGACGCCGATCAAGGACCTTCCGCTGACGCTCAGCTGGATCACCGGTCCCGAGCAGGCTCATGAAAACGGTAACCCGCGCACCGTGCTCGACTGGGTCGGCAACTACACCGGCATCAAGGGGCTCACGCTCGGCCTGAACGTCGACTACGGCTGGGAGTATAACGAAGCCTCGCTCGCTGCTTCGGGGACTCGCTCCGATAGCACCACCGCCTCGTGGTGGGGGTGGGCGGGCTACGCGATCTACGACTGGACCGATAAGCTACGCACCGCGCTTCGGCTCGAGTACTTCAAGGACGCCGAGAGCGTCCGTACCCTCGCGGCCCCGGTGGGTACGAAGCTCGATCTGTACGGGGTCACCGCCACGATTCAGTACAACATCTGGAAGGGGCTGTTTGCTCGGCTCGAGTACCGACACGACTCAGCGAACCAGAAGGTCTTCGCGATCCGTGCCCCCGGCTATGTGCCGACCGGGAAGTCCCAGGACACCATGACCCTGGCTGTTCATTACAGCTTCTTCTAATCCACGAGCAGTTCTCGCATGGTCGAGCGCGCGGACGGTCGCGGCGAGAGGGCGGTGGAGCTCGACGGTCTCGTACGCGCGCTCGCCGAGACCGTACCGGTGCTCGTCGAGCGGCTGTCGGCGGTGCGGCCGGCGCGGCTCTACCGTGACGCGCTCGAGCTGCTGGAGCGGCCGTTGCTGGGGCACGTGTTGTCGATGACCGGCGGTAACCAGCTCCGCGCCGCCCGGCTGCTCGGGCTCAACCGCAACACCCTCCGCAAGCGCTGCCGGGAGCTCCGCCTGGCGTTGCCGGGCAGATCGCGACGCGCCCGCGGCGGCCGGGCCGCCGCGCCCATCCCCTAGATTCCTAGGCTCGTCTCAGAAGTCCGCGCCGCTCGAGGCGGCCGGTGCCGTAATATGGCTGACGGCACCATGATGTCCGACGTCGAGATGCTCGCGAGTCAGATCGTGGAGGGCTCGACCCGTGCCCTCGCGCGCGGGCTCACCTGGGTCGAGTCCGGGGGCAAGCGGGCCGAAGCCCTGAGCGCCCAGTTGTACCCCCACACGGGGCGCGCTCAGATCGTCGGTGTCACGGGGGCGCCCGGCAGCGGCAAGAGCACGCTGGTGCGCGCGCTCGCGCTGGTGGCGCGAGCCCGCGGCCGCACCGTCGGGGTCGTCGCCGTGGATCCGTCCTCGCCGTTCTCGGGCGGCGCGATCCTCGGCGACCGGATCCGCATGAACGACCTGACCCTCGATCCCGGTGTCTTCATCCGCTCGATGGCGACGCGCGGCGCGCTGGGCGGTCTGTGTCGCGCCGGGGCGGACGCCGTCGACCTCATGGACGCCGCCGGGCGAAGCCTCGTCCTCGTCGAGACCGTCGGCGTCGGGCAGGACGAGGTGGACGTCATGCGTCTGGCTCACACGGTCCTCGTCGTCTCGGTGCCCGGTCTCGGTGACGATGTCCAGGCGCTCAAGGCCGGCGTTCTCGAGATCGCGGACGTGCACGTCGTCAACAAGGCCGACCGCGACGGCGCCGACCGCATCGTCGCCGAGCTCCGCGCGATGCTCACGCTGATCCCCGCGCCGGAGGAGGCCTGGATGCCGCCCGTCCTGTCCGCGTCGGCGGCGCGCGACGAAGGCATCGAGCCCATCGCCGACGCGCTCGACGGCCATATGGCCTACCTCAAGACGAGTGGCGAGCTCGAGCGGCGGCGCCGCCGGATCGTCACCGCGCGCGTGCTGAGGATCGCGCAGGATCTGGTCGCCGAGACGATGCTCGGTGGAGCCCTCAGTGTGGAGGGGGCGGCCGGTGCCACCCTGCTCGAGCGGGTGGCCCGCCGCGAGCTGGCGCCTCACGCCTGCGCGCGGTTATTCTTGAAGCAGATCGCCCGGAGAACAGAAGGAGGCATCGGATGAACATCGCGAACATTCTCGCGCGGAAGGGCTCGATGGCCGTGACGGTGCACCCCGAGCAGTCGATCCGGGAGGCGCTCGCGCTGCTGGAGCGCCACAACATCGGCGCGCTGATCGCCGTTCAGGGCGATCGCCCGGTGGGCATCCTCTCCGAGCGCGACATCGTGCGTGAGGCCGCACGCAACGAGAGCTTCTTCGCGCGCACGGTCGGCGACCTGATGACGCGTGACGTTATCACGGGCCAGCCACCCGATGATCTCCTCACGGTGGCCTACACCATGACCGAGCGGAGGATCCGTCACCTGCCGGTCGTGGACCAGGGGCGGCTGGTCGGCATGGTGTCGATCGGTGACGTCCTGAAGGCGCAGCGCGATCACTACCAGGGCGAGGTCGACACGCTGCAGACGCAGCTCCTCGCGGGCGAGGGCGGGCAGACGCGTTGACGGTCACGACGGGAACGCCGGCGCGGCCGTTGCGCGTCGCGATCGTCGGCGCCGGGCCCACCGGGTTTTATGCCGCCGACCACCTGCTCCGCAACCCGACGGTGGTTGTCGACGTCGACATGTTCGACCGGCTGCCGACACCCTACGGGCTGGTGCGCCTGGGCGTCGCGCCCGATCACCAGAAGATCAAGTTCGTCACCAACGCCTTCGACAAGGTCGCCGCCAGCCCCCGCTTCCGCTTCTACGGTGGCGTCGAATTCGGCAAGGACGTGACGCTCGCGGACCTCAAAGCGCTCTATCACCAGATCGTGTACTGCACCGGCGCGCAGACCGACCGCCGCATGGGGATTCCGGGTGAGGATCTGACCGGGAGCCATCCGGCGACGGAGTTCGTCGCCTGGTACAACGGACATCCCGACTATCGAGACTGCGCGTTCGATCTCTCGCAGGAGAGCGTGGCGGTCGTCGGCGTCGGGAATGTGGCGGCCGACGTTGTGAGGATCCTGTGCCGGACGCCGGAGGAGCTGGCGACCACCGACATCGCCGACTACGCGCTGGAGGCACTGCGCAAGAGCCGCGTGCGGGATGTCTACCTGCTCGGCCGGCGCGGGCCCGCCCAGGCCGCGTTCACCAATCCCGAGGTCCGGGAGCTCGGCGAGCTGGCCGATGCGGACATCACCGCGATCCCCCAGGAAGTCGAGCTGGACCCGCTGAGCCGCGTCGCGGTCGAGCGCAGCCAGGACCGGGCCACGCTGAAGAAGGTCGAGATGCTCAGGGAATACGCGCGACGCGCGCCCACCGGCAAATCGCGCCGGCTCGTCCTGAGGTTTCTCGTCTCGCCGGTCGAGCTGATCAGCGACGGCGCCGGCCGCGTCGCCGCGATGCGTCTGGTGCGCAACGAGCTCTACGCCACGTCGACGGGCGCGCTGCAGCCGCGCGCGACCGACCGCTTCGAGGAGCTCCCGGTCGGTCTCGTGTTCCGCTCGGTCGGCTACCGCGGCGTGCCTTTGCCCGGCGTACCGTTCAACGAGAGCTGGGGCGTCATCCTGAACGACAAGGGGCGCGTGCTCGATCCCGACACCAAGCTGCCGATCGTCGGCGAGTACGCCGCCGGATGGATCAAGCGCGGCCCGACGGGCGTCATCGGCACGAACAAGCCGGATGCCGCCGAGACCGTCGAGTGCATGTTCGAGGATCTCGCCCGGGGCGCCGTGCTCGAGCCGACGCGCCCGGAGGCGGCCGCCGCCGAGGCGCTCGTCCGCCAGCGCCAGCCGAACTACGTCTCCTACACCGACTGGCTCAAGCTCAACGAGATCGAGGTCGCGCGCGGGCGCGCCCAGGGGCGGCCCCGGGTGAAGCTCACGAGCGTCGAGGAGATGCTGGCCGCGCTCGGCCGCTGAGCGCTCAGCGGGAGATCGTCAGGCGCTCGCGACCGTAGTTATCCTCGTCCTGCCAGGGCAGGCCTTCGGCGAAACGCGTGGACCGAAACGGTGTAAGGTCGACGGTGCGGGACTTGCCGTCGACGATCCACTCGGCGAGACACCGGCCGATCGCCGGCGACGTCTTGAACGAGGTTCCGGAGTCGCCCAGCATGCAGTAGAGCCCGGCGACCGATGGGATCTGATCGATGATCGGGCGGCCGTCGGCGCTCATCATGATCATTCCGGCCCAGCCGCCGCGCATCGTCGCCTCGCCGAAGGCCGGCAGCCGGGCGGTCAGCGCCTTGCGGCACATCGCCACGAACTCCGGGTCGACGCCCTCGTCGAAGCTGTCGGGATCGGCGTGCCCCACGCCGAGCTCGACGCCGATCAGCGTCGCGGCGCCGCCCTCGGGACGGAACCACGAGTGGTGGATCGCGTCGATGACCACGCAGTGCCGGGTCCGGAAGCCGGCCGGCCAGCGGAAGATCGAGATCTGGATCCGATGGGGAGCCAGGCCGAAATCCAGCCCGAGGGGCGCCAGCAGGGGGGCGGCCCACGCGCCGGGCACGAGCACCACGACCGGCGCGTCCACGGGCCCCCGGGAGGTCTCGACGCCGACGACACGACCCCGCTCGGTCACAATCCGCGTGACCTCGCAGCCGGTCTCGATCGTCGCCCCGAGGCGTCGAGCCGCCTCGGCGAAGGCGAACGTGGTCGCGTTCGGGTCGGCGAATCCAGACTCGGGCTCCCAGGCGGCGGCGCCGACGTCGTCGACCCGGGACCCTGGAAGGAGGTCGCCCAGCCGGTCCCGGGTGACCACCTGCGTGGCGATGCCGAGGCGCTGCTGCCGCGCGACGTTTCGGGCGAGCACCGCCTCGTAGCCCGGGGGGACGATCTGGACGAAGCCGATGGGCTCGAAGCCGCAGTCGCCGCCGACGATGTTCCGGAAGTCCCGGAAGACCTTGAGGCTTTCGAACGCGAGCCGGGACTCGGCCTCATTGGTGTAGTGCATGCGCACCAGCGAGCCGGACTTGCCCGTGGCGCCCGCGCCGAGGTGGCGCCGCTCGAGCAGCAGGACGTTCTTCACCCCCCGGCCCGCCAGGTGAAACGCGGTGCTCGTGCCGTTGGCCCCGCCGCCGATGACGATCACGTCCGCCCGCCGCATGCCCGCCTCCCCCAATGAATCTGATAAACTAACATAGTTCGGAACTATTGATATTTCTGAGATATTGGAGGACGCGTGGCGCCGCAACAATCCGTGCAGATTCTGCAGCAGCGGTTGGTTTACGAGCAAAAGCTCGTCCAGCTCGTCGACCGCATCCACGCGGTCAAGGGCATCGACAGTATCTTCATCGAGCTCCAGGGGGAGATTCTCGGCCTCCTCGACGCCGACCGCATGACGATCTACGCCATTGACCAAGCCAAGAAGGAGCTCTACTCGAAGTTCCTCGCCCTCGACACTGTCAAGGAGATCCGGCTGCCGATCAGCGAAAAGAGCATCGCCGGTTACGTCGCCGCGTCGGGCAGGGTGGTGAACATCGCCGACGCCTACGACAAGGCCGAGCTGGCTCGGATCTCGCCCACCCTGAGCTTCGACGGCTCGTGGGACAAAAAGACGGGGTTCCGGACCCAGCAGATTCTGGGCATGCCGATCATGCACGAGGGGCGGCCGATCGGTGTCATCCAGCTCCTGAACAAGAAGCGGGGCGCCCGGTTCACGAAGGAGGACGAGACCGGCGCGTCCCGGATCGCCAAGACGCTCGGTATCGCGTTCAACAACCAGGCGCAGCTGAGCCAGAGTCAGGAGTTGATCCAGAGTCAGGGCCGACCCAAGACGAAGTTCGACTATCTCCTGGCGCAGCATCTGATCTCGCCGCAGGAGCTGAGCTCGGCGGTCGCGGAAGCGCGCCGTCGCCAGACCGACGTCGAGTCGATCCTGATCGAGCAGTACAAGGTCCCGAAGAGCGACCTGGGCGCTTCGCTGAGTCAGTTCTACGAGTGCCCGTTCGTCGAATACGACGAGCGGATCCTGCCGCCGCCGGATCTCGTGAAGGGTCTGCGACTCGAGTATCTGCGGCGCAACTTCTGGCTGCCACTCCGGCGTGAGGACGGCGCGGTCGTGGTGCTGATCGACAACCCTCAAGATTTGCAGCGAGTGGACAGCGTCAGCCAGGCGCTGAAGAACCGGAGGGTCAAGTGGGCGGTCGGGCTGCGGAAAGACATCCTGCTCTTCCTCAACCAGGTGAGCGGCGAGGGTGCCGGCCGGGACTCGATCGGC
>Ga0099827_10000991_pt1 | contig 14089 bp, 11 predicted proteins | sample CZO8metaG_FD_79339 | JGI IMG/M metagenome (GOLD analysis project Ga0099827, IMG submission 79339) | Vadose zone soil microbial communities from the Eel River Critical Zone Observatory, Northern California, USA - CZOApr15con1.8 metaG | ecosystem: Environmental > Terrestrial > Soil > Vadose zone ...
CCTCCAGGTTCGACGTTGGTTCGCAACGCCGATCCTGGGCACCTTTGACCGCAAACTAGGCGAGCCACGCCGGTCAGACCCCTTGGAATAGATCATCTAGTGGCCAGCCAGGTCAGCGGTGCTTCCCTGCTCGTACACGACGGCGGCGAACGCCCAGGCTTCCTGGCCGGCTACTGACCGGCACGGTCAGTAGAGAACAGCGGTGGCGCGGGCTGCGGCGGCTAGCCGCGAGCGGAGCTCGGGCGGATCGAGGACTTCGATCTCCGGGCCTAGGGCGAGAAACTGGCGCAGGGCGAACTCGGTGGATTCCACCGGCAGGACCGCGCGGATCCAGCCGTCCGGCTCGACACTGCCGGTGCGGGCGACCGACTCGGTCTGCGGGCCGGACAGGTGAGTCAGCGCGGCGGGGCTGAGCCGCACGGTGGCCTCGGCCTGGGACAGCCGGTCGAGGAACTCCGCCCTGAACCCCTGCCAGTAGGCGGCCAGGTCGAAGCTGGCGGGGATGGTGAACTCGTCTTCGGTCTCGGCCAAGTCCAGGATCTGGTCGACGCGATAGGTGCGCGGGCTGCCAGGCCCCGCCACCATGTACCAGCGGCCGGCCTTGAGGACCAAGCCGTACGGTTCGAGTCGGCGATCGACGTCGGTGGGTTCCTTCCAGCGCCGGTAGCGAACGTTCAGCGCCCGGCCGCGCCAGACGGCGTCGGCGACGTCCGGCAGGAACGGCACCTCGCCGGTCGCCCCGTACCAGGTGGACGCGTCCAGGTGGAACCGGGACTGAACCTGGCCGAGCTGGTCGGAGAGCGCGGGCGGCAGCGCGGCGCGGATCTTGAGCTGAGCGGCAGCCAGCACCGAGCCGAGACCGAGTTCGGCGGCGGGCCCGGGCAGGCCGGACAGGCTGAGCGCCTTCGCCTCGTCCGCGCTGAGCCCGGTCAGCCTGGTCCGGTAGCCGTCCAGCAGCTGGTATCCCCCGCGGTGGCCGGCGTCGCCGTACAGCGGGATGCCGGCCGTCTGCAGCGACTCGACGTCCCGGTAAATGGTGCGGACCGACACCTCGAGCTCTCCCGCGAGCTGGGCCGCGGTCAGGCGGCCACGCGCTTGGAGCAGCAGGAGGATGGAGACTAGCCGGCTGGCGCGCATGTCTTCATTTTCTCCTGACAGAAGATGTCAGTGGAACGGGCCTAGTGTGCCGATCATGACATTCAAGGAGAAACTGCTGTCGTGCCCGCCGCCGGTTGAGGTGCGCGGTCGTCACTATAAGCGGTATTACGTCACGACCGAGGTCGCCGTCATTACCCCGGAGGTGGAGAAGGCGGCGCTCAGTGCGCTGCCCAAGCTATTGCCGGAGATGGACGGCACGCCGCCCGCCGGGTTCGTCGTCCTGCACCGGGGCGGGGACGGCTCTGCGTACCTGAACGCGTACACATGGGTCTGGGACAATGTGCTGCACATGCGCGGAGCGGTCGCCGCGCAGGCGGCGCTCGGCTGCCCGGACGAGGACCCGACGCACTTCATGCCGCTGGACCGGCCGTGGATCGGGTGCGTCTGGGAGCTGCCGCCTATCCAGCACGAGCGAGACGCCTGGGTGCGGTACATGCTGATGCCGGATGTGGCCGACCTGGACGGGTACCTGGCCGACACGATGCCGGGCGGGACCACGGGACGCATCGATGAGCGCGCATGACTTCGGACCTAAGCCGCGACGCGGTCGCTTAAACGGCCGGCATCAGGTACCGGCGACGTCCCGCGTCCTCGGCTGGCCTGTGTGCGACCCATAGCGCTCCCGTCGATTCGACGAGATGCCATGCAGCCTCGTTGTCCTCGGCGATTTCCACGATTGGCGTGGTGATTCCGTGGGCTTCGGCGAAGCGGCATGCCTCCCCGAGCAGCCGCCCGCCGAGGTCTTGTCCGGTTTGCCGTCGATTGCGTCGTGCTCGGCCATCGCCTCCAGGAACGAGGGACGCAGGGCTGCGTCATCGATCGGCTGGATGGAGGAACAGCGCGACTTGTCATCGGTTAGCGGCCACATATCATCCGTGCCGACGACATATCATCGATTTCCGATTCGCAAAACCGGTGATAATGGGACAAAGTTTGTCGAGAATCCGTGACAAGTCGTCGCTATCAATGACATGTGCGCTCTAACAGATGACAAGCAAGGGATCATCCGGGCGGAACGGTCGCCTTGTGTGAGAGTCCGACTATGGTGCGCTGTGATCGCCTTGGCCGCCGGCCGGATCGGCTCGGCGGCGTGTGCAGCAAGCTGCCGTCGACCTCCTTGAGCAGATTGAGCAGCGCGACGTTCCTAGGCGGACGCTGAGCTTCATTTGGTGGATGTGTTTTGTTCGTATTCTGGACCCTGCTGGTTAATTCTCGACACGTCGCGACTGTGCTCGATTTGTCTCGTTTTGCGGGCCAGGATCGTGCCTGCGGTCGTCCTCCCCTCGCTCCGGCCGCAGAATGGGTATGTCATGTCCATGCAGCCTGCAGCGTGGCCGGAGCCGGACCCGCTGGTCGCGTCGGCGATCGCCGCCAAGTACCGGGGGAAGCGCCCGCGTCCGCTGGCGGTGCAGATCCGTGACCAGCTGGGGCAGTGGCTGGACGATGAGGAGTTCGCGTCGGTTTTCGGTATCCGCGGACGGCCTGGGTGGTCGCCGTCGCGGCTGGCGCTGGTGACGGTACTGCAGCGGGCGGAGAAGCTCACCGACCGGGCGGCAGCGGACGCGGTCCGCAACCACCTGGACTGGCAATACCTGCTTGGCCTGCCGCTGGATGACCCGGGTTTCGACGATTCGGTGCTGGCGGAGTTCCGCGCCAAGGTCGCCGAAGGCGGGCTGGAGCAGGTGGTGCTCGACCGGCTGCTGGAACGCCTGGCCGCCGGCGGGCTGATCAAGGCCGCCGGCAAGCAGCGCACCGACTCCACGCACGTGGAAGCGGCGGTCGCGTCGCTGAACCGGCTGGAACTGGCCGGGGAATCGGTCCGGGCGGTGCTGGAGGCGCTGGCCGCCGCGCAGCCGCACTGGCTGGAGCAGCGGATCTGCGTACCGGATTTCACCCGCCGGTACGGCACCCCGATGACGTCGTGGCGGCCCCCGCAGTCGCAGAAGAAACGCGATGAGCTGGCCATCGCCTACGCCCGCGACGGGTACGGGCTGCTGGAAGCCGTCTATCACCCCTCGTCCCCGCCGTGGCTGCGGGAACTGCCCGCAGTCGACGTGCTGCGCCGGGTGCTGGTGCAGAACTACACCCGCGTCATCAGCGCAGACGGGACGGAGGTGATCAAGCGGCGGGAGAAAGCACCGGAAGGTGACGGTCTCCCGCCTGGTCATCTGCGGATCGCCTCACCGTATGACACTGACGCCCGGTGGGGTGTCAAACGCGACACGTTCTGGCTCGGTTACAAGCTGCACGTAACCGAGACCTGCGACGACGCCCCTGCATGCGACTGCTGCCCGCAATCAGGCAGTGAACAGGAACAGGACGCAGACGGCGGGCGCGGCTCCGGGCGCGAGCCTGAGCACCGCAAGGGCTGCGCGAAACTGGTGTTCCCGAACCTGATCACCAACGTGGCGACCACCGACGCGACCATCACCGACAACCAGATGACTGACGTCATCCACGGCCAGCTCGCCGCACGGAACCTGCTCCCCGGACAGCACTACGAAGACTCCGGGTACCTGTCCGCCGCGATTGTCGTCGCCGCGCCCGCCACCTGGGGCGTCGCCCTGACCGGCCCGCTGCTCGCCGACACCTCCGCGCAGGCCCGCGCCGGCAAGGGCTACGCCCGCGCCGCCTTCACCGTCGACTACGACACTGAAACGGTCACCTGCCCGCAAGGCAAGACCTCCGCGTCGTGGTCTCCGTGCACCCAGCGCGGCCAGGCCGCAGCCGTGGCCACCTTCTCCTCCGCCGGCTGCGGGCCCTGTCCCGTCCGGAACCTGTGCACCACCAGCAGCAAGAACCGCAGGCAGCTGACCATCTTGCCCCGCGAACTGGCCGAAGCTCAGCAAACCGCCCGCACCGCCGAAACCACTGCGGGCTACCGGGCCGACTACGCCCGCCGCGCCGGAGTAGAAGGAACCATGAACCAGGCCGCCACCCGCGGAGCCAGGCGAGCACGCTACCGCGGCCTGCCGAAAACCCGCCTCGACCACACCTTCATGGCCGTCGCCCTCAACCTCCTGCGCCTGGAAGCCTACTGGAACGGCCACCCCCTCGACCGGCGCCGGACCACCCACCTCGCACGACTCGAACTCCACCTCGCCGCATAACCGAATAAACCAGCAGGGTCGGAGATAGTCCTGCGGCGGAGAGGGCGGTGAGTCCGGGATGAATGCAAGCGCAGATTCTGGTTCAGAAGACCAATCTATTTCGCAACAGATAGATGCCATAATCGCCAAGCCGGGTGACTGGCGGAGCCTGGCGCTATCGCAACTGCGTGCTGTTATTAAGAAAGCCGACCCGGCCGTGGTCGAAGAAGTGAAGTGGAAGAAGCCCTCCAAGCCGGAGGGGGTTCCCGTATGGTCTCATGACGGCATACTGTGCCTGTGCGACACGCTCAAGAACTCGGTGCGGCTCACATTCTTGAAGGGCGCTCAGCTAAAGGATCCGAATAAGATCTTCAACACGCGCCTGGACAGCAATACTGCCCGCGCCATCGGCCTCCGCCAAGGTGACGTCATCGATGAGGACGGCCTGCGGGCACTGATCCTCGAAGCCGTGGAACTGAACACGTCGAAAGGCAAGCGTTCAGGTTCCTGAGCAGACGGACCCACGGGCTGGCCGGATCTGCCGCAGCCTGCACGTTCCGCTCGATCCTGACTCAAGGTTGGCACCTTAGCGTCCAGCTATGAGCAATGCGATCACACCAGTTACCAGGGAGCGTGAACGGCTATGACGACCGATGCCACGATCGGCACCGAGCAGGCGGCGGAGCTTGTGCTCAGCCAGATGCGCGAGGTTCTCCGCAGTCCCGAGCTAACCGCGACGGATCACTTCTTCGACGCTGGAGGCGATTCCATTCTCGCCGCCGGCGTTGCCGGGCGACTGCGCCGCATCACCGGCATCGACCTTCCGGTTTCATTCGTGTTCACCTACCCGACGGCGCAGGAGCTTGGCGTCGTCCTCGCTGAGGAGAGCCAGCTGTGAGCGTGGCGCTAATCTTCGGCCCTAATGCCCCGTTTATTGACTTCGACGGAACCATTCACTTTTACGAGGGCAGCGCCGCCATGCGGCGCTCCATCGATCTGGCGGCGCAGTGCACCGGGGTCAGCGCTGATGTGCTGCTGCGCAAGCGGGACATCGGCGAGGGCGAGAGCACGATGCGCATCAATTCGGTTGCCCTGGCCGCCGCTTCACTTGGCATCCAGGATGCTCTGGCGGAAATCGGCGTGGTGCCGGTAACGGTCGGCGGCCTGAGCCTGGGCGACGTGGTGTCCCCGGCCGCGGCCAGCGCCGTCACCCGCAGCGGCGTCATTGACATGCTGTTCACCTCCAAGCACGAGCCTGCTTCTTCCGAGCCAGGACAGGAAGAAGCGACCGCGTTCGCCTACGTGCCTGAGGGCGAGGACCCGAGCCCGTACTACGAGCCGCAGATCGAAGGCGTCTATTTCGGCGCGTCCCTCGGCAAGGTCCGCTGGGGGAACGGCGAGGCGATCATGCTGTCTGGTTACCGCTCGGCCCTGGAGGAATTCGCGGCGCAGCATCCGAACGGCAACGTCAAGGTGCGCGATCAGCGGATGTGCGCCGCCGCCTACCACAGTCCGCTGCGCATGAAAGCCAGGGCCCAATTGGAGCAACTGCTCGACGATATGCACATCGAGGACCCGGCGTTTCCGATCTCCTCATCCATACTCGACCGGCCAGTGACGACGGCCGCGGATGTTCGTGAATTGCTCCTGCTCGGCTGCGTCGGGCCCGCCTATGTACACAAGATGATCGCCCAGGTCATGTCCTATGAACCTGAGTTCGTGGTGACGATCGGGCCAGCGATGGCCAAGGGCATGTTCGTCTTCCCCGTCCCGGTCATCAACGTCAATTCGCTTGAGACACTGGCCGACGCGGCCGATGTCATCGCCGGGGCGGACACTGCCCGGCTTAGCGCCTAGTCTCGGTCACCGGTTCCCCGGCCGCCGCGCTCAGCAGGCCGGGGCCTAGTCGCGATCATGCGCAGCTCGCAGGTATAGCGCTGGCCGTCCGCGTCGGCCAGCCACAACTCGTCCAGGTCGGGCATCATCTCGGTCACCGCTATCCGGTCGCTGACGCCGGCGCTGCGGAGCCGCCGCACGGATTTGCAGAACACGTTCACGTAGATCGGGCTGTCGAAATCGAGGAAGAACGGCTTCAGCTCGCCAGGCGACTTGACGAACACGCGCCGCGGCAGGCCGGTCTCGCGCTGCCAGCGGCGGGTGCCGAGGTAGCGCAGAGCCTCATCCTTCTCGGCCGCGAACGCCAGTGCCGCCGGATCGAACCGCCAGGTCTCGCGACACACCACCAGACGGTCGAAATTCACCCGCGGGCTGTGCGCCGTTGGCTCGAACATCTTGAACGAATCGAGCACCAAATCCATTAACGATTCGGAGAAAGCATCGATCGCGTCGGTCACCGTTCCGTCAGGTAGCCGCACGATGAGCTGGCCGTCGCCTTCGTCGTCGACCGGCAGGTCGCCGCCCATGAGCAGACGCGGCCGGTGCGGATCAGCGGTGTTGCGGAAGAGCGCGACGCTGTAGTCCGTGTCGCGAATCAGGCCGGGATGGGTGCGGACACTGAGCCGGGGGCCTTCTTTGGGCAGGACCGGCAGCAGGCGCGGCAATGGCATGTCCTCCTCGATGCAGGCGAGCAGTTCGCCGGGCGCCGGGTGCTGGGTGACGAAACAGTTGTGCCGGTAGGACGCGATCGCGAGGTGCGTCTCGCCGAGCACGGCCTGGAAGTCGCCGCGGGTAATCGCGTCCACGTCAGTGGCCGCGAGCATCACGTCGGGGCTAATGTAGGTGCCAGCGAGCCAGCCAGGGCCCGGTACGTCGAAGTGCCGGGTGACCGGGCCGTCCAGGTCGGCTGCCCGCAGGCAGATCCGGTGGGGGTCCGCGGACAGGTTTGCTGCGTCGGCCCAGCGGGCCTGCAGCTCCTTGACCAGCCGGTCTACCTCGGGCTTGGCGCTTTCGTGCAGAACGGACATCGCCTCGAACCACAGCCACGCCAGCGTCACCTGGCCGGCCTGCCTGGCTGCCAGCCGGTCGTAGATCGCCCGGATCTCCGTGCGGATGGCGAGCCCCACCTGATAGGTGAGCCAGCGGGCGCTGGTGAGCAGGAGCCGCAGCGGTGCGAGCGCTGTCAGCACCTCGGTGCCGATTTCGAGCGTCATCGGCCGCTGCGAGTCGTGGTAGAGGAGGGTTCGCCCGCCGTAGGCCTGGCCATGGCGGCGGCTCGGTGCTGACTTGGTCAGGTCGGAGAACACAGTGTCGAGGTGTTCGAGTGCGCTGAGCAGAAGGTCGGGATCACCACCCGCTTCGGCGACCAGTCCGCGTCCGCGCTCCAGCGCGTCCAGTGGCTGCAAGGCCGCCTCGCGTAGTGCGGGCTCGCCGATCTCGTTGAGGCTTCGGCGCAGGTAGCGTTCTGGCCACGGGTTGAGCGGGACGTCGAGCGCCCAGGTGATCCACCGCTTCTTCTTCAGCTCGTCGAGGACGTCGAGTATCTCGCCGGGATCGGCGGCGTGGCCGTCGGCGACCATCGAGGCCGCGAGGCGGATCGCGGGGATCGTGCCGTCGCACCGCTGCAAGGTCAGCCCCGCCAGCGGGCTAACCTGCTGGGCGCGCCGGCCGGGCAGCACCACCGAGTGCTCGCCGGCCGGGTCGGCCTGCACCCGGACGAACGGCAGCCGTCGCGGGGCTAGCCAGCCCGCCATGCCTGGGTCGGCGGCAAGCGCCTCCGCGAGCCGGTCGATCGGCCAGGTCTCGAACAGGATGTCACGGCTGCTCACCAGGGCCGGGCCCGGCTGGTAGGAGGTCGGGCCGGTGGTTAGGTGCCCCCAGCCGATCGGGCCGAAGAAGCCGATCGAGTCGTTTTTGAGGCAGTATCGCTGCCAGTAACTGGCAACGAGTTCTTCGCGCCGGCGGTACTTTTCTGTCCTCGCGTGCACGCCAGGCTCGAACTGCAGCAGTTGCAGCACGCCGCGCCTGAGCACCTGGTGGTTCTGCCAGGTCAACGCGGCTCGGAACTGGGGTCGGCCGACGAGGTCGCGCACCTGCCCGGCGAGTCCGACCGTGGCGGAGGCGAACCGGTCGCGGAAGGCACCCAGCTCCTGGTCGCTCTGTTCCCGGTCGCTCTGTTCCCGGTCGCTCTGTTCCGCGCCGTCGAGCAGTCGGTCGGCGTGCGCGCCGAGCTCAGGTGCGCTCAGCAACAGGACGTCAGCGGCTCGGAAACCGGCCGAGCGGACGGCTACCGGGCGCCATAGCGTCCAGTCGCCGCCAGGGAGCCCGATGTGGGTGGTGGTGATCGCGATGCTCATATCAGGACCGTAGGCCGTCATACTCGCGGCCGGATCGAACCTCGCATCGCGCCGCGAGAACGGCGCCGGCCTCCAGCGGGCTTCGAGCGGACCGGGACACGCTTGATCGCAGTAAGTCGTTCCGCCCGCGGTAATGGGCGCCGAGCGTGGGATGGCTGACCAAGGCAGAAGCCCATGGAGGTATTGATGGCGCGCCGGACTGGCCGTTTTCTGCTGCACCGCCTGCGACGTTTTCTGACCATTCACGAACCGGAACTGTGGGAGTTTATGGCGTATATGGCGTACGCCTCTCCGGTGGTGCTGTTCCCGTATACCGAACTCGCGCGAGATGGTGCCTGGGCGCCCTACGACGCGTACGCGTGGCTGGGGATCGGCGGAGAATCAGAGCTCACCAGAAAAGAGCGCCGCATCTGGCGTCAGCTGTGCGAGGAACTTGGCGGAGTACAGGCGCAGAGTATTGCGGCCCGGTTAAAGGAAGGACCGCCGTCATGACGGAAGCCCTCGTCATGCCTGATACCGAGGCAGCCGGCTGGGTGCTCTGCGACGCGTGCCGTGGCCTGCTCTGGGAGAAGCGATTCGAAAGAATGCTGCGAGTCTGCGAGCACTGCGGCAAGCACGCCAGGCTTCCGGCGGCCGAGCGGATCCGTCAGCTCCTCGATCCTGGCTCCGTCACCGCCCTGGATTTCGGTGTTTCCAGCGGGGATCCGCTGAGGTTTGCCGACAGCAAGCCGTACCCGGAAAGGCTCGCTGAGGCACGGGCCAGGACCGGGCTCGACGAAGCGGTCGTGTGCGCTCGAGGCACCATCGGCGGTGCCGGCGTTGTCATCGCGGTGATGGATTTCGGGTTCCTGGGCGGCAGCCTCGGCGCCGCGGTGGGGGAGATGATCACGCAGGCGGCGGACGAGGCGCTGGCGACGAGGACGCCGCTGCTGCTTGTCACCGCTTCAGGCGGCGCCCGCATGCAGGAGGGCGCCGTCGCGCTCATGCAGATGGCCAAGACCAGCGCTGCGCTGGGCCAGCTGGACGAGGCCGGAGTAATGACCATCTCGCTCATCACCGATCCGACCTACGGCGGGGTCGCGGCATCCTTCGCGACGCTCGGCGACGTTCTGATCGCGGAACCGGGCGCACGACTGGGCTTCGCCGGGCCGCGCGTCATCGAGCAGACCATCAAACAGAAGCTCGGGCCGCGGTTCCAGACCGCGGAGTTCTTGCTCGAACGGGGCCTGATCGACATGATTCGCCCCCGCGCCTCGCTGCGCGCCACCTTGAGCCGGCTGCTCGCGGCCGGAGCGCCCGCCCCGCGACGCTTCGAGGGTCCGCGGCCGCGGCTGGCCGATGGCCTGCTGGTGCTTGATCCTGACGAACTCGCCGACCGCGATCCCTGGGAGGTCGTGAAGCTGGCGCGTGACCTGAGCCGTCCGACCACGCTTGATTACCTCGCGCTGATGACCCGGGACTTCGAGGAATTGCGCGGGGACCGCGCGGGGAGCGACTGCCCGGCGATTGTCGGCGGTATCGGCCGCCTGGACGGGCGCTGGGCCGTCCTGATCGGCCACCAGAAGGGACGCACGGTCGAAGAACTGACGGCGCGCAATTTTGGAATGCCCGCGCCGTCGGGATACCGCAAGGCCGGGCGCCTGATGCGGCTGGCGGCCAAGCTCGGGCTTCCGGTCATCACGCTTATCGATACACCCGGTGCCTACCCAGGGCCGGAGGCCGAGGAGCAGGGGCAGGCGGTCGCCATCGCGGACAACCTGCGGTGCATGGCCGGTCTTGGAGTCCCCGTGGTTGCGGTCATCATCGGCGAGGGCGGCAGCGGCGGAGCGCTGGGGCTGGCCGTCGCTGATCAGGTCTATATCTGCTCCAACGGGATCTATTCCGTGATCAGCCCAGAGGGATGCGCCGCGATCCTGTGGAAGGACGCGAAGGCAGCGCCCCGGGCAGCCGCGGCGCTCCGGCTCGATCCAGGTCACCTGCTGCGGCTCGGCATTGTCGACGGCGTGGTGACCGAGCCGCCGGGCGGCTCAGGGCAGGATCATGCCGAGGCCGCGCAGCGGGTCGAAGCGGTGGTGTTGGCCGCGCTCGGGAAATTGTCGGTACTGACACCAGCCGAGCTGATCGCGCGCCGGCGGGCCGCGTTCCGGCGGTACACGGTGGACGGACCGGCGCTGGAGCAGCCAGTGGCGGCATCGGCCGGAAGCGAGCGACGGTAATGGCCGGGCGGGCGGATCACCCTGCTGGCGACACCTCGGAAACAATCGAGCGGACGTTGCGGGTGATCCGGAGCATCGCCACCGAAATGCTGCTCGAGCTGCCAAGACCGCCGCGAGGGCTCCGCCTTCGCGCGGGAGAGGTGTGCCTGGAACTGGAATGGCCAGAACCTGGCCATCCGGGCCAGGCAGTGCCGCAGCTTTCACCGAACGGACATAAGACGGAAGCGGCCCTGCACGATCTCGTGGCGCCAGAGGCCAAGGCAGAACCTGAGCGCGGCGGCGCCATGGTGTGTGCGCCCATGGTCGGGGTGTTCTACCGGGCGCCGCAGCCCGGAGCCGCGCCGTTCGTGACCGAAGGTGACTACATCACTCTTGGGCAGCAAGTGGCGATTATCGAGGCGATGAAACTGATGATCCCAGTCGAAGCGGACCGGACCGGCCGCATCACATCTGTCCTGGTGCCGGACGGCGAGTCGGTGGAGTATGGCCAGCCGCTGTTCGCCGTGGATCAGGATAGCTGAGGAAGATCCGCATGAAGACTGTGCTGATCGCCAACCGAGGCGAGATCGCGCTGCGCATCCTGCGTGCCTGCCGAGACGCCGGCCTGGGAGTGGCAGTGGTGTATTCGACCGAAGACGTGCACTCCCGGGTGGTGGCTCTAGCCGACAAGGCGGTCTGCATCGGACCGGCGCAAGCCCGGCGCAGCTACCTCAACGGCGCGGCGATCATCGAGGCGGCCTGCCGCGTCGGCGCTGACGCGGTGCACCCGGGGTACGGGTTTCTGTCCGAAGACCCGGATTTCGCCGAGGCCTGCGAGCGCAGCGGACTCAAATTCATCGGCCCGCCCGCCGAAGTTGTCACCCAGCTTGGCGACAAGGCGGCCGCACGGGCCCTGATGATGCAGGCCGGCGTCCCGACCCTGCCCGGCAGCGGGCAGGCGGTCGAGGATGCCAAAGAGGCAATGAGGGCCGCGGCGGCGCTCGGTTACCCGGTGATCGTAAAGGCGGTTGCCGGCGGTGGCGGCAAAGGGATGCAGGCTGTCTACGATCCCCAGTCTCTGCCCCGTGCGTACGCCGAGACCCGAGCGGCGGCGCAGCGGCTATTCGGTGACGGCCGGGTCTATCTGGAGCGCTTCTTGACCGTGGCCCGGCACGTAGAAGTGCAGATTCTCCGCGACGAGCACGGCCAGGCGATTCACCTAGGCGAACGAGACTGCTCTGTCCAGCGACGGCATCAGAAGCTCATTGAGGAGACACCAGCTCCCCGACTTCCCGATGGCCTGTCCGAGAAGATGGGCGAGGCCGCCGTCCGCGGTGCGGACGCGGCCGGATACGTGGGAGCCGGGACCTTCGAGTTCCTGGTCGACAAGACCGGTGAGTTTTATTTCATCGAGGCGAATTGCCGTATCCAGGTTGAGCACCCGGTCACCGAACTCGTGACCGGCGTTGACCTGGTGGCGGAGCAACTGCGGATCGCGGCCGGCCAGCCGCTGTCGCTTCGCCAGGCGGAACTGTCGCCTCGCGGAGCCGCCGTCGAGTGCCGGATCAATGCCGAGGATCCGGACCGGGACTTCGTCCCCGCTCCCGGCACGCTTGAGCTATTTGAACCACCAGCGGGACCGTGGGTCCGTGTCGATACCTACGGATATCCCGGCGGGAAAATCTCGTCGGCTTATGACTCATTGCTCGCCAAGGTGATCACGTGGGGGCGCGACCGAGACGAGGCGCTGGCGCGCATGCAGCGTGCTCTTGGCGAGTTCAAGATAGGTGGTCGCGGCATACGGACCACCAGGGATTTCCTGGCCGAGATTATTGCCTGTCCGGAGTTCCGGGCGGCCACCCATGCCACCAGCCTGGTTGACAACGTGCTGTCCGCGCGTTCATCGGCTCGGTTGGCGACCGCCATCCGGCCGGGGTCCACCCGTCTTTGACCGGGACTAAAGAGGCCTTTGCCAGGCTGCGAAGTAACGCAGATCGCCCTGACGCCCGCCGCTGGGCTGTCGTCTTATGGAAGGACGAACATGGGAGCAGTTGAGGTTCCGGTTCTGATCGTGGGCGGCGGCGGATGCGGCCTGTCCGCCTCCGTCTTCCTATCCGATCACGGCGTCGGCCACATGCTGGTGGAACGGCACGCGGGCACGTCCACGATCCCGAAAGCGCACTATCTGAACCAGCGCACGATGGAGATCTTCCGCCAGCATGGGATTGACGGTGCCGTGGCCGAGCTGGGGGCACCGCTGGAGAAGTTCGGCCAGATCCGCTGGCTGACCTCGCTGGCCGGTGACGGAACTCTGGACGCGCGGCTAATCCATGAGATGGACGCTTTCGGCGGCGGTTCGCTGCGCGCGAGGTACGCGGCCGCCGGACCGGTCCTGCCCGTCAAGCTGCCCCAGGTCCGGCTGGAGCCGATCCTGCGCGGCTACGCCGAAGACCGCAATCCCGGGCTGATCTTGTTCGGCCACGAGCTGACCGCGTTCTCCGACGAGGGTGACCGCGTCGTCGCCGAGGTCCGTGACACCACAACGGGGGAGATCACGACGGTCACGGCCCGGTACCTCATCGCAGCTGACGGCGGACGAATGGTCGGTGCCGCACTCGGCGTGCAGATGCAGGGCCTGCCCGGGCTGCTCGACGTCACCACTGCCTACTTCTCGGCCGACCTGTCGGCGGTGTGGTGGGAGGGCACGCTGATCACGCATTTCCTCAACCCGTACAAGCCGGAGCTATCGAGCAACATCATCGAGATGGGACCGTCGTGGGGTAAGGACTGCGAGGAATGGGTTCTGCACCTTCCCCCGGGCGGGTCGGCCCCGTTCGATGAGCAGGAGGTCATAGGACGGATTCGTGAGGTGCTCGGCCTGCCCGGCCTGGACGTGACCCTGCACCATGTGACCAACTGGACGGTCGAGGCGCTGATCGCAGACCACTACCGGCACGGACGGATTATGCTCGCCGGCGACGCCGCGCACCGCCAGCCCCCGACCGTCGGTCTCGGCCTGAACAGCGGGATTCAGGATGCGCACAATCTGGCGTGGAAGCTGGCCGCCGTGCTTTCCGGTCGCGCCGACGATAGCCTGCTCGACACCTACGAGGCGGAGCGGCGGCCGGTAGCCAAGCACAACGTCGACTGGGCTGTCTTCGCGGCGTCCCATCACCCGCGAATCCTGGACGCCCTCGGTCTCGGCCACGGCGTCCCGCAGCAGCGCCGGCTGCCGATGTTCACCGAATACTTCGAGCCGTCCCCGATCGGGGAGGCCGTGCGGGCCCGGGCGGCGGAGATCCTCGACACCCACCGGGCCGGATGCCAGGCGCACGACTTGGAGATCGGCTTCGCCTACGAGGCGGGCGCCGTGATCGATGACGGCAGCGAGCCG
>Ga0099827_10000996_pt1 | contig 14053 bp, 14 predicted proteins | sample CZO8metaG_FD_79339 | JGI IMG/M metagenome (GOLD analysis project Ga0099827, IMG submission 79339) | Vadose zone soil microbial communities from the Eel River Critical Zone Observatory, Northern California, USA - CZOApr15con1.8 metaG | ecosystem: Environmental > Terrestrial > Soil > Vadose zone ...
GCGCGCACCTTCTCCGCCAGGTCCGATTCGCGCGGGGTGGGCGCTCCGAAGCTGGTCCCGTGCGCCGCCGCGTCCGCCACCGCCCGGACGATCTCGGGGTGCGCGTGCCCGCCCAAGAGCGGGCCCCAGCTCAGCACGTAGTCGACCAGGTGGTTGCCGTCCACGTCGACGAGGTGCGCACCCTCGCCGCGCGCGATGAAGAGCGGCTCGCCGCCCACGGCGCGGAAGGCGCGCACGGGGCTGTTGACCCCACCGGGGAACAACCCCCGGGCACGCGCGAGCTCCTTCTGCGACTTCGCGGTCTTCATGTGGCGGGAAGGACTAGCACGTCCGCAGGAAGAGGGATCGGCGACGCGTCAGCTGACCGTGATCTGTTGGCGGGTCGAGGGGGGAGCGAGCTCCCCCCTCGTAGAGGCGCCGAAGGCGCCGGATCGAAGAGCGTCTGTGGTTGGCAGAGCCGTCAGCTTAATGCGTCGACGTCCGCCCGTTTCTTGCGAGGCCGCGGTCGAAGACGGCGGAGAGGTTCCGCGGGTCCACGGCCTTGGCCATGTCGAGGCGCCGCTGCGCGCGCTCGAGCGCGAACTGGACCACGTCGGGCGAGTCGTGCGTGCGGAGGGCCTGGGTGAAGGCCTGCACGGCGTGGGCGTCGTCGCCCATCTCCACCAGGCAGTTGCCCATCTCGAAGCGGGCCTCCGCGTCTTCCCGGGTGCCCGGGTATTGCTGGATCATGCCGCGGTATGCCCCGACGGCGTCGGCGTGCCGTCCGGAGAGATGGAAGGTGGAGGCGGCGAGGAGCGCCGCCGCTGGAGCCAGCTTCGAATCCGGCCAGCGCTTCTGCAGCTCCGCGACGGCCGCGCGCGCTTCCGGATAGTCGGCCCGGTCGCTCTGCGCCCGCGCGATCTTGAGCTGCGCGACGTCCGCCCCGGGGCGGTCGGGGGCGGCGGCGACCTGGTCGCGCCACGCCTCGAGCGCGCCGCGCAAGTCGCCGAGCCGCAGGTCGAGGTCGCCGAGCCGCTCGCGCGCCTCGAACGACTCCGGAGCGGTGGGGTACCGCTTCACCAGCTCCCGGTACTCCTGCGCGGCGCAGCGCGGCTTGTCGAGGTGCAAGGCGCAGAGGTCGCCGGCGAGCTTGAAGGCGCCGCGGCGGACGTCGTCGGCCCCGTCGGCGCGGTCGTCGCCCAGCTGGAAGAGGACCGCGCGCGCCTCGATCAGCGCCGCGTTGTGGTGCCCGGCGAGCGCGAGGTCGCGCGCCTGCTCGAGCTTGGCCGCCGGGCTCTTGCCGCAGGCACACAGCAGCAGGGCGGCGCTGATTCCCAACGCGATCGATCCTCGCGGCATCAAGAGAATCGCTACCAGTTTCAGAGGGACCCTGCAACGAATGAAAAGTGCGCCTCCACGCACGATCGGCGTCCTTGTGGTGCCGTGTGCGACAACCCGTCAGGTCTCCTCGGAGCCGTCCGGGGGGCTGCCGTCGTCGTCCTCGTGTCCCGCGGCGGCTTGCTCGGCGGCGACCTCTGCGGCCGCATCCGCGACGCGCTCCTCGGGGGCGCGCGTCGCGCCGACGACCTTCTCGCCCTCCTGCCGGAGATCGATGAGCCGCACGCCCTGCGTGTTGCGGCCGATCAGCGAGACCTCCGCGACCCGCGTGCGGATGATCATTCCCTTGTTGGTGATGATCATCACCTCGTCGGCGTCGGTGACCTGCAGCATCGCCACCACCTTGCCGTTCCGCTCGGTGGTCTTGATGTCGATGATGCCCTTGCCGCCGCGGTGCGTGCGCCGGTACTCGTCGATGGTGGTCCGCTTCCCGTACCCGTTCTCGGTGACGGTGAGCAGGGTCGACCCGGAGTGAACCAGCTCGGCGCCCACCACGTGATCGCCGTCCTCGAGCGTGATCCCCTTCACGCCGTAGGCCGTGCGGCCCATCGCGCGAGCTTCCTTCTGCTCGAAGCGGATGGCCATCCCGTTCGCGGTGCCGATGACCACGTCCTCGGTCCCCCGCGCGTGCATCACGCTGACGAGCGAGTCGTTCTCCTCGATGGAGAGCGCCTTGAGGCCGCTGGGCCGCGGGCGCGAGAACGCGGACAGCGCGGTGCGCTTGACCAGCCCGTTGCGGGTGACGAACACGATGTAGGGCCCCTTGCTGACCGCGATCGCGTCCTCGGCCGCCGCGCGCGCCTCGTCCTGGGCGCTCCCGGGCCGCTCGGCCTCCTCCGCCCCGGGCGTTTCCGCCTCGGCGGCGTCCTCGCCCTCCGCCTCGTCCGCTTCCGCGGCGAGCTTCCTCGGCAGCTCCTTCACCGGCAAGAGCGCGGCGAGCTTCTCCTCCGGCCCGAGCGGCACCAGGTTGATGATCGCCTTGCCCCGGGCGGCGCGCCCCGCCTGCGGCAGCTCGTGCACCTTGAGCCAGAACACGCGTCCCTTGTTGGTGAACAACAATAGATAAGCGTGGGTCGAGGCGACGAAGATCTGCTCGATGAAGTCGTCGTCCGAGGTCATGGCGCCGGTCTTGCCCTTGCCGCCTCGCTTCTGCGCCCGGTAGAGCGAGACCGGGTTGCGCTTCACGTAGCCGGTGTGGCTCACCGTGACGACCATGTCCTCGTCGGCGATGAGGTCCTCGTCGGACAGGTCGCTGGCCTCGCCGACGATCTCGGTCCTTCGCGCGTCGGCGAAATCCCGCCTCACCTCGCGCAGCTCGTCCTTGATCACCTCGAGCAGCAGCTCCTCGCTACTCAGGATCGCTTCCAGGCGCGTGATCGTCTTCTGCACCTCGCCCAGCTCGTCGAGGATCTTCTGCTTCTCCAGGCCGGTGAGCCGCTGGAGCTGCATCTCGAGGATCGCCTTGGCCTGGATCTCCGAGAGTCCGTAGAGCGCCTGCAGCTGGGTGGAGGCCACCTCGCGGTTGGCGCTCGCCTTGATCACCGCGATGATCTCGTCGATGTGGTCGAGCGCGATCTTGTAGCCGAGCAGGATGTGCTCGCGCTCGCGCGCCTTGCGCAGGTCGTAGCGCGTCCGCCGGGTGACCACGTCGCGCCGGTGCGCGATGAAGCGCTCGAGCAGGGGCTTGAGGCCCAGCGTGCGCGGCTGCCCGCGGTCGATGGCCAGCATGGTGGCGCCGAAGCTGTCCTGGAAGAGGGCGCTGTGCTGGTAGAGGTTGTTCAGCACCACTCCGGTGACCGCGTCCCGCTTGGTCTCGACCACCGCGCGGATGCCCTCGCGGCTGGATTCGTCGCGCAGGTCGCTGATCCCCTCGAGCTTCTTCTCCTTGACCAGCTCGGCGATGCCCTGGATGGCGCGCGCCTTGTTGACCTGGTAGGGCACCTCGGTCACCACGATGGTGTCGCGCCCGGTCTTCTTGTCGGTCTCGACCTCCACCTTGGCGCGCATGCGCAGGATGCCGCGGCCGGTCTCGTACAGGGCGCGGATCGGCGCCACGCCCATGATGATCCCGCCGGTCGGCAGGTCAGGCCCCTGGATGCCGCCGGGCAGCGTGCCGCCCAGCTTGGGGTGGAGCAGGTCGCGCAGCGGCGCCTCGGGGTGCTCGATGAGGTGGACGCAGCTCTCGATCACCTCGCCCAGGTTGTGGGGCGGCACGTTGGTCGCCATCCCCACCGCGATCCCCGCCGATCCGTTGACCAGGAGGTTCGGGAAGCGCGTGGGCAGGACGGTCGGCTCGGTGGTGGAGTCGTCGAAGTTGGGGACGAAGTCGACGGTCTCCTTGTCGATGTCGGCGAGCATCGCCTCGGCCAGCTTGGTGAGGCGCGCCTCCGTGTACCGGTAGGCCGCGGCGCTGTCTCCGTCCATGGAGCCGAAGTTCCCCTGCCCGTCGACCAGAAGCGCGCGCAGGTTCCATTCCTGCGCGAGCCGGACCAGCGCGTCGTAGACGGAGACGTCGCCGTGCGGATGGTACTTCTTGAGCACCTCGCCCACCGTGCCGGCGCACTTCGAGTAGCGCCGGTTGTGCAGCATGCCCTGCTCGAACATCGCGTACAGGATGCGCCGGTGGACGGGCTTCAAGCCGTCGCGCACGTCGGGGAGCGCGCGCCCGACGATCACGGACATCGAGTAGTCGAGATACGCCTGCCGCATCTCGTCTTCGATGGCGACGGGGACGAGCGAGGGAGCGGTTGCTTCAGCCATGCGGTTGGACCTGTGGGGGACCCGGTTTTCGTGCGTTCGGGACCCCTTTTTCTATCCTGTCGCGGGTACCGCCGCCATGGGATTCTCGTCCCCTTTACAGGACCGATCCGGGGGAGGATCCTGCGCCGCCGTGAACGTCGCCTTTCCCGAGCTGCAGCGCTGGCAGGACCTGGCGCTCTTGCTCCTCCGGGTCGTCGCCGCCATCGTCTTCGGCGCCAGCGGGTACTTGCATCTCAAAGACCCCGTCGGGAGAGCGAAGAGCATCGAGCTCTCCCCGGCCGCGACCGTCGCCGTCGGCCTGGCCGAAGTGCTGGCGAGCGTCGCCCTGGTCACGGGGATCTTCATCCAGATCGGCGCCCTGGTCCTCCTCTTCCTCGGTCTTGGCGCGATCGAGAAGAAGGTCTTCAAGTGGAAGACCGGCTTCTGGGGCGAGAAGGGGTACGGCTGGCACTATGATCTCATGTTGCTGGCGATGAACCTCGTCATCGTGTGCTCGGGCGGCGGCAAGCTCGTCTTGCGCTTCTGACGGAGTGCCTGGCGCCGGCGCTCGGTTCGGTTGGCAGAGCGGTCAACTCAAGCGAGCCGTCCGGTCAGAGATTGTCCAGGTGCCGGCGCGCCTCCCGGCCGGCCTCGCTGCGCGGATCGCACTGCTCGGCTTCGTGGAACGCCTCCCGCGCGGACGCCTTGTCGCCGCGGAGCTTGAGGGCGATGCCGCGCCCGAGGTGGGCGCCCGCGTGACGGCGGTCGATCGAGAGCGCCTTGTCGAACTCGGCCAGCGCCTTCTCCATCTCGCCTTCCTGCAACCAGCGCCGCCCGTCGGCGACGTGCTGGTCGGCGTTGGAGACGAACTCCACGTCGAGCACCGCGCGGCCGACGACGTGGCCGAGCACCACGCGCAGGGGGCCGAACCACCAGAAGCTCGCCACCTCGGCCGCGGCGACCACCGCGATGGGGACCTCGGCGATCTGCTTGCCGCGGAACTTGATGCGCACCCGCGTGTGCTGGCCCTTGGCCATCAAATCGCGCGCCTGCGCGGTGATCTTCGCGAAGGCTCCCTCGAGCCCTTCCGACAGGTCGACCGCCACCTTCTTGGCCGTCTCGCCGGCCTTCTCCGCGGCCGGGCGCGCCTTGTCGGCCAGGTCCGACAGCTTCTTCGCGGCGCGATCGGCGATCTCGGCCCACTCGCCGTTCGCGGTCGGCTTCTTCGCCTCGCCGGGCGCGGCCCCGCTCGCCTCCTCGCGTGGTGCCCGGCGCACGGTGCGGCGGCGCCGCCGCTGGGTCTTCTTCTCGCTGCCCTCGCGCTCGGCCATCCTGTCCTCCGTCGGAACGCAGTATGCTCCGGGGCGGCGCTCGCCGCCACGAGCGCGGATCGCGCCACCACTTGCGCCGGGGCGGCGCGGCATTGCACATCGAGGACCATGCCCGTCCGCCGCGAGCGCACAGGCCCGATCCGGACTCCCGCGCAGCTCGAGCTGTGCCACCGGCGCTGGCTCCTGCCGGACGACGTGGGGCAGATGGTCGCGCTGCCGCAGGCGGCGCGCTTGTGGCGCGGTCTGCTCGACCTGGGTGTCCTCGACCCCTCGTCCGAGGCGCAGCTCGAGCGCCTGGCCCTGCCGGCGGCAGGGCAGCCGGACCAGAACGACCTGCCCGCCGCGGCGAGCGCGGGAGCGCTCCTTGCCGGGGCCGGCGCCGCGACCGCGGTTTCCCAGGTCGTCTTCCCCGAGGAGGGCCGGCGCGACCCCTACCGGGACGACGGACCCGACCCGGGGTATCGCGACTACACGCTCTACGTGGTCGACTCGCCGCGCTTCCTCCTCCTCCCGCTGCCGCCGGTGGAGCTGACCTGCGGCGCCTGCGGCAAGACGGGGGCGCCGGACCTGACCTCGTTCGGCGCCGCGGCCTTGCTCGACCTCGAGCGGGCGTGCCCCGCGTGCGGCGCGCGGCGCGACCTCGGCCGCGACCGCGCCAGGCTGCGCTCCGGAGCGATCTTCCTGCTGGAGGAGCTGTGCGCCCGGGCGGCTCTGTCGATCGAGCTGCCTCGCGCGCCTCGCGACGAGGAGCTCCCCGACGCCGGCGTCTCGGATCTCTTGCGCGAAGCGTTCGGCGGCTACGACGAGCTGGCGGACGACGGCGTGGAGCCAGCGTAGAAAAGGCGCGCTCTACAGCTGCGCCAGCCAGGCCGATACCAGTTCCGCCGTGCGGTCGAGAGCGGGCGCGACGTACAAGACCTCTTGATAATCGGTCGGGTCGTAGGGCGTCGCCGCCACCAGGGCGAGATCCAGCGGCCGCAGCCGCGCGTGCTCCTCGAAGCGTCCCAGCTCGCCGAACGACGAGAGAAGGCCCGCGCCCCAGGCCTTCACCTCGCCGCCCTCCTCGCAGAGGCCGAACTCGAGCGTGTACCAGTAGACCCGAGCGACGCGGGCGAGCTGCTCCGGCGTTGCGCGCAGCGCGGCCTCGCCGAAGGCCCGGTTCAGCCCCGCGAAGGCTGGATCGCAGAAGGTGGCCGCGTGCCCCACCAGCTCGTGCACGACGTCGGGCTCCGGGGTGTACAGCGGCCGGGACGGATGTCGCATGTACTGGGTGGCGAGGAAGACGCTTCGCCCGAGGTGCCCGAGGAAGTTGCGATCGCTGACCAGCCCCGCCACGGGCCTCATGCGGAAGCCCGTCGCGCGGCCCAGCGCCAGGTTCACGTCCGCGAGCTGCGGCACCCGTTCGCGGTCGAGCTTCAAGAGCCGCGAGCAGCCCAGGTAGGCGCGGCAGGCGTAGCGCTCGTGCAGCGGAGCGAGGTTTCGCCAGACCGCGCGCCAGACCTCCTGTTCCTCGTCCGTGTAGTCGACGCGGGGGACGGGATCGCCGTCCCGGTACTCGAAGGCGATGCGGGCGATGGCATCCCGGCGGGCGCGGTAGACGGGATCGCGGAAGCCCGGGTGATCGGGATCGAGCTGCACCAGGCCTGCCGCATCGAGGCGATCCGGCGCCTGCAGCTCGAGCTCTTCGGGAGTGGGCTTGTCTCCGCGCATGAAGGTGGCGCCGCCTCGTTACGGGCCATGGGCCGCGACCAGCGCCCGCGCCGCCGCGCGCTCCACCGCGGCGCGAACCTTGTCGTAGTCGGGGTCGCCGGGATCCATCGTCTCCAGCTTCTTGCGCGCCTCGGCCAGCTCGCGCGCCGTGCGCTGGGCGTCGATCTGGTCCGGCCGGAGGACCTCCTCGACCAGCACCCGGACGCGGTCGTCCGAGATCTCGGCGAAGCCCTCGCCGGCCGCGTAGCGGTGCGTGGACCCCGCGGCGTCGTACGCCAGCTCTCCGGGAGCGAGGGTAGCCACCAGCGGCGTGTGCCCGGGCCGGACGCCGAACCCACCCTCGACGCCGGTGAGGCGCACCTCGTCGCACTGAACCGTCAGCGCGCGCTGCTCAGGCGTGACGATCTCGAGGGTCAGCGGCATGGCTTCTAGGCCGCCATCGTCTTGGCCTTCGCCACGGCGCCTTCGATTCCGCCCACCATGTAGAAGGCCTGCTCGGGGAGGTTGTCGTGCTTGCCGTCCAGCACCTCCTCGAAGCTGCGGATGGTGTCCTCGAGCTTCACGTACTCGCCCTTGATGCCGGTGAACGCTTCCGCCACGGCGAAGGGCTGGGAGAGGAACCGCTGCATCTTGCGCGCGCGCGCGACGGTGAGCTTGTCCTCGTCCGAGAGCTCGTCCATGCCGAGGATGGCGATGATGTCCTGCAGCTCCTTGTAGCGCTGCAGCACGGCCTGCACCCGGCGCGCCACGCGGTAGTGCCGCTCGCCCACGACGTTCGCGTCGAGGATGCGGCTGGTGGAGTCGAGCGGGTCCACGGCGGGATAGATGCCGATCTCGGTGAGCCCGCGGGAGAGCACCGTGGTCGCGTCGAGGTGGGCGAAGGTCGTCGCCGGCGCGGGGTCGGTCAGGTCGTCGGCCGGCACGTAGATGGCCTGCACCGAGGTGATGGCGCCCTTCTTGGTCGAGGTGATCCGCTCCTGCAGCTCGCCCATCTCGTTGGCCAGGGTCGGCTGGTAGCCGACCGCGCTGGGGATGCGGCCGAGGAGCGCCGAGACCTCGGAACCGGCCTGGGTGAAGCGGAAGATGTTGTCGATGAAGAGGAGCATGTCGCGCCCCTCCTCGTCGCGGAAGTATTCGGCCATGGTCAGCGCGGAGAGCGCGACGCGGGCGCGCGCGCCGGGCGGCTCGTTCATCTGCCCGAACACCAGCACGCACTGGCTCTTCTGCGGCTCCTCGAGGTTGACGATCTTCGACTCGATGAACTCGTTGTAGAGGTCGTTGCCCTCGCGGGTGCGCTCGCCCACGCCGGCGAAGACGGAGAAGCCGCCCTTCGCCTTGGCCACGTTGTTGATCAATTCTTGTAGCAGCACGGTCTTGCCCACGCCCGCGCCGCCGAACAGCCCGATCTTGCCGCCGCGGGTGTAGGGCGCGAGCAGGTCGATCACCTTGATGCCGGTCTCGAACGCCTGCACCCGCACGTCCTGGTCCACGAAGGACGGGGGCGCGTGGTGGATGGGATTGCGGCGGGTGGCGTTGACCGGCCCACGCTCGTCGACCGGCTGACCGATCACGTTGAGGATGCGCCCCAGCGTCTCCTTGCCGACGGGCACCGAGATCGGCGCGCCCGAGCTCTTCGCCGGCTGGCCGCGCACCAGGCCCTCGGTCGAGTCCATGGCGATGCAGCGGGCGGTGTTCTCGCCCAGGTGCTGGGAGACCTCCACGGTCAGGTTGTCGGGCTCGCCGGAGATGCCCGGGTTCGAGAGCGTGAGCGCCGTGTAGATCTCCGGCAGCGCCCCGGGCGGGAACTCCACGTCCACCACCGGGCCGATCACCTGCGTGACCTTCCCCGTCTTCTGCATCTCGGTCATTGCGACTGCGGCCATGTCGTCTCCGGATCCTTACTTGAGCGCCTCGGCGCCGCTGACGATTTCCATCAGCTCCTTGGTGATCGCCGCCTGGCGCGCGCGGTTGTAGTCGAGGGTGAGCCGCCCGATCATCTCGGACGCGTTCTTGGTGGCGGAGTCCATCGCGGTCATGCGCGCGCCGTGCTCGCTCGCCTCGCTCTCCAGCAGGGCGCGCCAGATCTGCATGGCCAGGAAGCGCGGGATCAGCGCCTGCAGCACCTCGGGCCGGCTGGGCTCGTAGAGGTGCTCCGCCGTGATCGACCCCTTCTCCCCGGGCCCGCGCTGCGCCGTTGCGCGTGGCTGCAGCGGCAGGAGCTGCACCAGGCTGATCTGCTGCACGATGGCGCTCTTGAACTCGTTGTAGAGGAGGTAGACGGCGTCCAGCTCGTCCGTCTCGTACGCCTGGATGAGGTCGTGGGCGACCTCGCGCGCCTGCGCGTACCGGAGGCGCCCGAAGAACCCCACGTAGTCCTTGCGGGTCTCGATGCCCCGCTTGCGGGCGAAGTCGCGCCCGCGGCGTCCGACCGTGGAGAACTGGATCCGTTCGAACCGGGCGCCCTCCTCGACGAGGAAGCGCTGGCCGCGCCGGATGATGTTGGAGTTGAATCCGCCGCACAGGCCGCGGTCGGAGGTCATCAGCACGAGCTCCACCCGGCGGGGCGGGCGCACCGCCATCAGGGGGTGCGGCGGCAGATCGGCGTCGGCGCGCGCGCGGGCCAGCGAGGCGAGCATCTCGTCGATGAGCTGCGCGTAGGGTCGGGCGCGCAAGACCGCGTCCTGCGCCCGGCGCAGCTTCGCCGCGGCCACCATCTTCATGGCCTTGGTGATCTTCTGCGTGTTCCGCACCGACCGGATGCGGGTGCGGATGGTCCGGAGCGAGGCCACGTTCTCCTACCGCTGCGCCGGCGCGGAGGGCCGGAACACGTCCCTGAACTCCTCGAGCGCCCGGTCGAGGGTGGCGCGCACGTCGTCGGTCAGGTCCTTCTTCTCGCGGAGCAGCTTGAGCACCTCGGGGTGGCGCGTCTCGATGAACTCGACCAGCTCCTTCATGTAGCGGGGGACCTCGCTCACCTCGATGTTGCGGATCCAGACCACGCCGTTCTTGTCCTTCTGCGTGCCCGCGTAGATCTGGATGATCTGCTTCTCCACCGGCATCGGCTCGTACTGGCCCTGCTTCAAGAGCTCGGTGAGGCGCGCGCCGCGGGCGAGGATCTCCTGCGTGGACTTGTCCAGGTCGGACCCGAACTGCGAGAAGGCGGCCAGCTCGCGGTACTGCGCCAGCTCCAGCCGCAAGGACCCGGCGATCTTCTTCATCGCCTTGATCTGCGCGTTCCCGCCCACCCGCGAGACCGAGATGCCGACGTTGATCGCCGGCCGCTGGCCCGCGTAGAAGAGGTCGGTCTCGAGGAAGATCTGGCCGTCGGTGATGGAGATGACGTTGGTGGGGATGTACGCGGAGACGTCTCCTGCCTGCGTCTCGATGACGGGCAGGGCGGTCAGGCTGCCGCCGCCGCGCGCCTTGGACATCTTCGCCGCGCGCTCGAGCAGGCGGCTGTGCAGGTAGAACACGTCGCCCGGGTACGCCTCGCGGCCCGGAGGGCGGCGCAAGAGGAGCGAGAGCTGCCGGTAGGCGACGGCGTGCTTGGAGAGGTCGTCGTAGACGATCAGGGCGTGCTGCCCGTGATCGCGGAAGTACTCGCCGATGGTGACGCCGGTATAGGGCGCGAGGAACTGCAGCGGTGCCGGGTCGGAGGCGTTGGCCGCGACGACGGTGGTGTACTCCATCGAGCCGAACTTCTGCAGCTTGTTGACCACCTGCGCGACCGTGGACTGCTTCTGCCCGATCGCCACGTAGATGCAGAAGACGCCCTGGCCCCGCTGGTTGATGATGGTGTCGATCGCCACGGCGGTCTTGCCCGTCTGCCGGTCGCCGATGATCAGCTCGCGCTGCCCGCGGCCGATGGGGATCATCGCGTCGATCGCCTTGATGCCGGTCTGCAGCGGCTCCTTGACCCCTTCGCGCTGCACGATGCCGGGCGCCTTCACCTCGACCTTCCGGCTCTCCTTCGAGGCGACCGGGCCCTTGCCGTCGACCGGCTGGCCGAGCGCGTTCACCACCCGGCCCACCATCGCCGGGCCCACCGGCACCTCGGCGATGCGGCCGGTGCGCTTGACGACGTCGCCCTCGCGGATCTCCTGGCCCTCGCCCATCAGCGCGACGCCGACGTTGTCCTCCTCGAGGTTCAGCACCAGGCCCATCAGCTCGTGGGGGAACTCGACCAGCTCGCCCGCCATCACCCCGGAGAGGCCGTAGACGCGCGCGATGCCGTCGCCGGTGGACAGCACGGTGCCCGTCTCGCTGACCTCGATCTGCTTGCCGTACGTCTTGATCTGCTCGCGCAGGATGCGGCTGATCTCGTCGGCCCTGATCTGCATCTCGCCTTTTCTCCCGTCTGCCTACAGCGGCGCGCTCTTCAGCTCGCGCCGCATCCGCTCCAGCTGCGTGCGGATGCTGCCGTCCCACACCTTGGGACCCACGTGCGCCACCAGCCCCCCGACGATCTTCGGATCGCTCCGCGAGTCCAGGACGATGGTGCGCCGGGTGGCCGCGGAGAGCGCCTCGCGCACGCGCCGCAGCTCCTCGTCGGTCAGGGGCTTCGCGCTGATCACGGTGGCGCGGATGCGCCCCACCTTCTCATCGAGCATCTCTCCGTAGCTGCGCGCGATGGCGGCGATCTCCGCCAGCCGGTGGCGGTCGACCAGGATGCGCAGGAAGCTGGCGGCCAGCGGAGAGAGCGAGAGCTCCTGCACCAGGACGTCGACCAGGGCGTGGCGCTGCGCCGGCGTGTAGCCGGGGCTCTCCACCAGCGTGCGCGCCTCGCCGGAGGCGCGGATGGCCTGGGCCACCGATTCCAGCTCCGCGCCGATCCGCTCGTGCCCGCCCTCTTCCAGGGCGAGCGAGAACAGCGCGCGGGCGTAGCGGCGGGAAACGCTCGCTGAGATCACTTCAAACCCTCGATTTCCCTCGCGGGACGGGCGCGAAAGACGCGGTTCCGTAACACGGAGCCTTTGGTCGGTCAATGACGGGCTGGGGCGACCTTTGCACGCGCTTCGAGGCGGCGCCAGATTGCCCTGCATGAAGATCATCATCCAGGGAAAGCACCTGCGCCTGTCGCAGGGCCTGAAGAGTTACGCGCAGGAGCACGTGGTCGAGGCGCTCAACCGATTCTACGACAACGAGGCGGCCGAGCTGCGGGTCGAGTTGGGCGACGTGAACGGCGCCAAGGGCGGCGTCGACAAGGAGTGCCACCTGACGCTGCACATGCCGGGCGCGCGCACCATCCAGATCGAGGAGACCACACCCGACCCCTACGCGTCGATGGACTCGGCTTCGGATCGGCTGGTGCGCGCCGCCAAGAAGGAGCTGCAGCGGATGCGCCGGACCGGCCGGCGGCAGAAGGAGCACCCGCTCGCCACCGTGGTGACCGAAGGAGGGGTGCCCGGCGGACTGATCGAGGACCTGCCGAACGCGCGCCCGACCGGCGCGCAGCCGCGGCGAAAGCGCCGGTAGCCGCCGCGATCGGGCCGGGCTCTCACGGCGGGGCCGTCATGGACCGCAGTCTGGCCGCCGCCGGACTTGACCGACCCTTCGCGCTGGTTACGTTGGCTCCGTCGCAGGGAGGCCGGGAAAGGGCCCGGCTGCTGCGGCAGCTGGCGCCGGAGATCCGGCGAGCAAAAGCGCTTTACGCTTTTTCAAATTTCAAAGGAGGCATTGCCATGGCCATTACCCGGTACGACCCGTTCCGCGACCTGTTCCGCTTGCAGGACCAGTTGTTCAAGACATTCGGCGAGGCGTACGCGCCGCGCGAGGAGAGCGGCCTCACCGCCGCGTGGACGCCCGCGGTCGACGTGTTCGAGGACGCCGACGCGATCACCCTCAAGGTGGAGCTGCCCGAGGTGGACGCGAAGGACGTCGACATCCAGGTCGAGGCGAACCAGCTGACCATCCGCGGCGAGCGCAAGCTGGAGAAGGCGGAGGACCGCGAAGGCTACCACCGCATCGAGCGGACCTACGGCGCGTTCAGCCGCAGCTTCACGCTGCCCAGCACCGTCGACGCCGAGCACATCTCGGCCGAGAGCAGGGACGGCGTGCTGCGCATCGTGCTGCCGAAGCGTGCGGAGACCAAGCCGCGGCAGATCAGGGTGCAGGTCGAGGCCGCGCGGCCGAGCCAGATCGCGGCCCCCGCCAAGCAGTGACCGGCGCCCTTCGGGCGGACGCGTGAAAGGCAACGAGGCGGAGCTCCCCGGACGGGGGCTCCGCCTCGTTCATGGGAAGGGGGGCGGCGGCTAGTGAGCCGAGTCGGGCGGCGGCGTCGGCCGGCGCGGCGTTCCTGAGGCCGCGGGCGACGCGCCGCTCGTGTCCATCTTGCAGTTGCCCTCGAAGAAGACGCCGCGCTCGATGACGATCGACGCGGTGGTGAGCGTCCCGCGCACCTTCGCGGGCGCCTTGATCTCGATGCTCTTCGTCGCCTTCGCGTCGCCGTTGTAGTCGCCGACGATGATGAGCGAGCCCACCTGGATCTGGCCCTTCACCTCCGCGCCCTCGCCGATCATGAGCGTGTCGGTGGAGACGATCTCGCCGGTGAACTTGCCGTCGATGCGGACGGTGCCCTCGAACAGCAGCTTGCCCTCGAACGCGCTGCCCTTTCCGAGCAGGGCGTTCAACTCGCCCGGCGCACGTGCCGCGGCCGATCCGATCGCGGTCGGGCCCTTCTCCACTTCATCCCTGCGCATCGCCATGTGTGTCACCTCGTTCTGGGGCTGTTCTAGCATCTCCCCCGGAACCCGCGGCGACAAAGGTTTCTTCACGCACGAATGCCGAACACTGCCAGGATGGAGAAGATCAGCACCAGGAGCGCCTCTCCGGCGATGAAGCCCGAAGCGAGTGGGGTGCTGTAGGTCCGCTCGCTCTCCGGTGCGCGTTTCGCCCAC
>Ga0099827_10000997_pt1 | contig 14052 bp, 28 predicted proteins | sample CZO8metaG_FD_79339 | JGI IMG/M metagenome (GOLD analysis project Ga0099827, IMG submission 79339) | Vadose zone soil microbial communities from the Eel River Critical Zone Observatory, Northern California, USA - CZOApr15con1.8 metaG | ecosystem: Environmental > Terrestrial > Soil > Vadose zone ...
CAGTGGCGCCGAGCGACTCCGCGGTCAATGACTTGGGCACACTACTGAGTGTTGGCGCAGCACCGGCACCACCGGCGCCGTGCGACGTCACCGTGACTCTGGCGGACACCGCGGTGGACTTCACTCAGCACACCAGCCGGCTCACGCTCACCAACCAACTGAGCAAGCCGATCACGCTGACAAAGGCACTGTTCACCACCGCGGATCCAGACGTGCTGTTCGTGGCGGTGGCGACCCCGCAGACAACACCCCCAGGGGGTATCCTGCCGATCCTGCTGAGCGTGGTCTCGATACGCGCGGGAGTGTTCAGTGGTAAGCTCGCGCTCACCACGGATGCCTCGACGCGGGACGAGCTGGTGTGCGTGAGTGCGCGAGTGCTGGCCGCAGGCACTGGCGGGACTGGCGCCGGTGGTGGAGGTGGCAGCTCGAGTGGCGGCGGGCTCGGAGCTGGTGGCTTCGGGTTGGGCGGCGGTGGCGGGGTTCAGCGTGAGTGACGATGCGGTCAGGGAGGGACCCATGGATCCACTTGTGAAGATCATCAAGATAGAGGATGTGACCGGGATCGACCCGACCACACTGGCGCCGCGGCCGTTCACCAAAGTGACGTACATGGTGGGCGATCACGGGCCGTTCTTCTTCACCACTCCGAGCAAGGACTTCACCCAGGAGTACGTGAACACGGAGACGCAGAAGCGCGTGGACACCCTGCGCGCGATCGGCGCGGTGCGGTAGCGCGAGGCGCGCGATGCCCAACGGTGGAGACGGCGGCGGCGGGTTTGACTTCGGCGGGATCTTCGATCCGCTCGTCGGCATACTCGCGGCGCTGATCGACGCCATCATCGCGTTTCTGCAAGAGCTGGTTGTGGCGCTGGTGCAGGTGCTCAACTTTCTTTTCGAGGGTGAGATCGGCATCTTCGGGTTCTCGCGCAGCGGGCTGGACAGCATCTTCAAAGGACTGAAAAACATCCTCGATCAAGTGTTCAAGGTGAGCGTGGTGGCGGCGCTGAAGCACCTGCTCTCGCTCTACCAGCGGCTGCAGAAGTGGATCGCCAAACTGAAGGTGTGGCTCGACCGCCTGCGCAAGATCCAGCAAACCTATCAGCTCACGGCGCTGCGGCGCTTCATCAACCTGATCCAGCGCATCCGCAAGGTGCTGGTGCTCTTCCGCATCCTGCACCTGAAGTTCGCATCGAAGCTCGACAACTGGCTTGCCGGCATCGAGGGCAAACTTATCTCGCGCACCGCGCAGCTTCAGGCCAAGATGAACGAGATCATCGGGTGGATTAACGTGGTGGCGGACCCGTTCCAGGCGTACCGCAAGGGGCTGCTGTTCGGATCATACGGCCGTATGATCAACGGATTCTTCGGCGCACTCACCGCGGCCGGGCTCGCGCAGTTCTTTCCTGTGCTGAAGCAAAGTCCTAAGCGTCACCTCTGAGGCGCGCGATGAGCGACCAAGCTTTCCCATTGAACGATGATCAGGTGAAGCAGGCGCTGCTCCTGTCGCTGCCGGAGTGGGGCGGTGCCGCAGGGATCGCCGCGATACTGCGGCTGCTCGCGACGTCTCCGGATCCGCCGAGCCTGGACGTGAAGGCTTACAAGCATCCGCTCGATGAAGCGCGCGCGGTGTTCCAGGCCACGCACGACGACCTGGTGGACATGGGCTTGCCGAGCGGGTTGGCGTATCTGCTCGCCGCCCTTGCGGCACTGATCACGCTGCTCGGCGGCGCGCTCGGGCTAGTGCTGCTGTGGCTGTTCAAGAACGTGTTGCCGGAGGTGGCGACCGCGGGGCTCGAGTACATCGACGCATTCCGCATGACGCTGGATCCGATCGTGCCGCGAGTGTCATCACTGGTGCTGAACGAGCTGCTCGGCGGCGAGTTCGATGTTGGAATGTTCCCCGGTGACGAGGGCTTCGATGCGCACATTGCGCGCGCGGAGGTGATCGGAAACCTGTTTATAAAAAACTTCACTACGGAACTGACTTCCACCAACAACGTCGAGGACATCGACGGCCAGGCGGGCGCCGCGCGCTTCGCTGGCATGATCATCAACTTCGGTGTGGCGACGGCGCTGCTCGGCCTGGCCGGCGAGCTCTCGAGCGCGGGACTGTTCAAAGACTTCCGGCTGATCGGCGAGCAGGTCTCGAGCGGACTCGGACTCTCGAAGCAGATGCGCATGATGCTGAAGCCGATCATCAAGACGCTGGTGGCGCAGCCGTTCCAATACGATCTAAACCAGCAATTCCATCCGCAGAGGTTCACGCCGGCGGAATTGTTCAACCCGTTCGCGCAGACGGCGATCGATCACGAGACTGTGATCAGGGACTTGGAGCTGCAGGGGTGGGATCCAGACCGCGCGGAGAAGCTGATCAAATTACACGCGAAGCGACTGAGCATTTCTGACATCGAGCTGATCTTCAGATACGGAAGTGCCGGGCGAGACTACGCGATTCAGCAGCTTACTGAGATAGGCTACCTGCCCGACGTCGCCGGGACCGTGCTCAACACCGAAGATCTCCGGCGCGGCGATGCCGTGCTGAAAACATTGGTGGACGCGATCGAGACGCGCGCGATCGACGGACAGATCACCGTTGACGAGTTCAGCGCGCTGCTCGACTCGCTCCCGCTCGGCGACACGGAGAAGAGGCTGCGGCTGCGCGCGCTCGAGTTCAAAGTGAAGGCGCCGCACAAGTCCCTGACGATCGCGGAAGTGCAGAGCGCGTTCGAGCAGGGCATCTACACGCTGGACGAGCTCGAAGCGTATTTTGCCAAGAGCGGATTCAGTGCCGCGGACAACGTCACGCTGCAGCTCCTCACGCTACTGAAGTTCGCGCAGTTCGAGGAAGCGAAGAAGGTCGCGCAGTTCGCCTACAACCAAAAGGTTAAGCGCGCGCAGGCCAAAGGGCTGCCTGTGCCGCCGGTGCCGAAAATCCTGGCCGGGTGACACCACATATAGACGCGCAGCTCTGCGATCGGCGCCCCGCGGTCCTTTTAACCCCGATAGGTTGTGGTTCCCACTGTTTCCCACGGCGATCGCCAGCCGGATCCGGCGCCAGCCTGGTCATGGCCAGGTGTAGCCATACCTGCCAGGCCGACTCCTAACGCAAGCAAGGCAGTGTTTTGCCAGTTTAGACGTCTACCATTTGACGCCTGCAGATCGTGGCTGTACGGCCGTCCTATTGCGTTTTCGTTTGTACTAGTACCCCAAACAGGGAGACATGGCCAGTTTTTCGAGGTGCGACATGCCAATCATCCGCGGTAGGAGCGGAAAACAAGGGCTCAAATACCCCAAAAAGCAGGAGGGTGTATCCCAAAGAGCAGGATCATGGAATTGAAAACTTCACTTCCACTATCCTGCTGTCAAGATCCTGGTAGGAACATCCTTTGAAGTTTTGTGCGATCGACACGAAACGCGGCAATGTCGAACCGCCGCGCGTTGTCGTGGGAGAAGAAAAAGAGTGCCGGGCTAAAAAATTTCCGGTGATAGCAGACAGGCCGGCACGCTCGAGCTACGGAAGTGGACGGCCGATCGCGCGAGGTGAGAGCCACGAAAAATCTGTGGGCACCAGTTCGATGCGGATCTGCGAGGCTTGAGCTGTTGGCAAGATGTGCGAAGTAAAATCGCTGCACACAAGCACGAGCTGCGGCGCCGCGAACGGTATCGCGGCCGCCTTCCACACATCGCGGTACACGAGCAACTGGCCGACGTTCTGCGGGCCGGCGCGGCGCTTCACTTCAAATAGCTGCGGCGCAACAAATTTCCAGCCCATCGCATCGACGCGCAGAGACCGCGAAGCGATCGCGGCGCGGCGAATGTTGTCAGGGAAGTTCGGGCCTGGATCCACGTTCACACCAAGCCGCACGTTGTAGTCAAAGCGATCGCCGGGCTGCGGCCTGGCGCCGACGTCGCCGACGCGGCGGGCGATCCACTCCGGTGGGAGAAGATCGTACTCGAGCTCGTGGATCTTGAGCCAGTTGCGCCACACCAGGATCTCGTCCACCTGCATCGCGGGATACTTCGCGCGCTCACTCTCGAGTCGCTGTGCTGGTGTCGCCATCTAGGCTCGTCCCATGAACATCTCTTCCAGGTCGGGGAGATCGATCGTCGCTATGCAGTGAGGATTGTCACACAGCGTGTGCCGAGCGTCGAACCAGGCACACGGCACGTCACCCTCGAGCGTGCATGGAGTGGACTCCGTACAGCCGCACACTAAGCACTTATCCACGATCATCCACATGCCGTGCAGCTCACACATGCCAGGTCACCGGTGCAACCGGCGCTCGCGGAGGATCCGCGGGTAGAGTCGGAAGCACTGCGGCGCGGCACAGATGGTGTGCTCGACGTCCACCCACCACAGCGCGCGCGCGCGGTGGAAGTCGCAGGGAGCTTGCTCCGTGCAGCCGCAGACCGCACAGCGGCCTGGGTTGTACATCGTGATCATCAGCGGTGGAGCTGGACCGCGACAATGGAACAAGTTCATCCTGCACCTCCACTCGTCGCAGCCGGCGACGGCGGTCCACCGAAGTCAATCCCGCTGCGGCGCACGGTGTTGCGCTGCGAGGCGTTCACCGTCACGCCCACCATGCGCGCCCACCCGATGAATAGCGAGAGCTTGTCGTCGCCAGGGATCGGTAGGAGCTGCAGGAACGCCATCACCTGCAGGCGCATCGCGGGGAAGAGCAGCTCTTCGGGAATGATCCCTGTCGGCGACATCGATGGTGGTTGCAGCGTCATCAATTTCCTTAACCGCGCGACCTTCGCCGCGAGTACTTCCAGTGGCATACAGCAGAGACAGCGGCCACAGTGAAAGTCTTTCCTACACTCACCACAATCCACACCGTGAAGCCGATACACCTCAGAGCTCCACGCCCATGTCGCGCAGCCGCGACGCCTCGCCACTGACGTCCACGAGCGCGGCGCGCGCCGCGTTCAGCGAGTGCCGAACGATCCAGAGGTGGCGGTGGAACGCGAGCATCCGTACATCGTTGGGACGCGCTATCTGCAGCTCGTGGGCGGTGGTGTGCGCTTCTTCGAGCGCAGCGATCAGACGCTCTAGCAGCTTGTCCATTTAGGCTCCATGCCACTCGAGGTGAAGGTGCTTCCCCGGCGGGACGTTGCGCTCGTCAAAGACCGCGATCGGCACGGCGTCCGCGCTGTAACTCAGTACGTGCATCCACAGATCAAACTGCTCGGGAGTTTTGTCGCGCGTGCGCAGGTCCACGGCCAGGCCGAGCGGGTGCAACGATCCGGCAACGTGCTGGCCGTCCTTGCCGGAAGTGATCACCAGGTCAGTGCCAAACAGGAGCTTATGGATCATCCCCAGGTGCGCGAGGTACTCCATGAAGTGCGCGTTCACGCCATCGAGCACCACGGTGTTGTCAGCGACTGCGAGACCGAGTGGGAGGTCCATAGTCACCTCGACACTGCCAGGTTGTGCAGCTCTCGTGTGAGCACCACAATCTTGTCCTCGAGCGCCTGGATCCGCGCGGCCTGGCGCACCTCTGTCTCCGTAGCTTCCTTGCGTACCTGGGCGACCTGTCCCATAAGCTCAGAGCGGAAGTAATCTATGCGTGCGTTCGCGTCCATCTAGTCCTCACTTCTTTCCGAGCTTCAGTGGCTCGAGCTTCTTGCGGATCAGCACGCCGGCGCGCGTCACCAGGTTGCCGGCGTGGTCCTGCCTGAACAGCGGTTCAGGGGTGGCCAGCGGGAGCAGAGACCGCACGGTCTCGCCCACCTGCTGCACGTGCTCGTGGAGCAGTTTCGCGGCTGCGTCCGCATCAAATTCTTCTGGCATCACTTCCTCGCTTTGCGCTTGCGCTTCACTCCGGGGAGCGAAACTTTGAGAGGCAACTCCTCATGGCCCGGACCCTTCACGGTCTCAACCCAAGTAGCATAGATGTTCACCTGGTGGTGCTTCGGTCCTGGTGTCATTGGTACCTGGCGCAGCCAGTCGCGGACGGCTCGTGCAGTCTCGTTACCGACGCGGCGAATGTCAAGGAACGTGCGTACCTCAAGGTTGGTCTCGCCGCTTTCTAGGGCACCAGTGTACAGCCGCACCTTGAGCTGCATTCAGTCCTCCTTTTTGGGTGCGGGGGTTGCGCCCGCGGACGTCACCAGCCGACGCACTCCACCCGCACCAACCTTGCCGGCCACTAGCTTTGCCATTGCTATTCCCGCCGCAATGACGCCGACAAAGATCCAGTAGATCGCGCAGGTGATCCACACCCATTTCCACGCCGGCGCGATCGTCCACGCGAGGACAAACCCGGTGAGGATCTGCAGTACGCCAAGGGACCAAAACATGAATTTCATCGCGGACTCCGCGGTGTGCGCACCAGCCACCGCCAGGTCCACCACACCGGAAGCACGATCACCGACGTGGCCCACACGTTGATCAGGATGCGCGCTTCGAGCGGCACCGGCGTCTGCTGCGAGAGCACCACGGCCAGGCCGATCAGGTACCACGCCAGCCAGAAGATTCCTTTGCCGTAGCCGGCGCGCACGCTGCGCACCACCAGCCAGGTGAACACCACCGCAACGAACAGCAGCAAGAGCAGCGGTCCCATCATTCACCTCCCACTGATTGGTGTGCGCTTGTCAACCTTAAGTGAGATCCACCGCTGTTTCCAGTGTTCAAGGCGATACCAGCGCACGTCATCATCGCTCAGTTGCCATCTCTCGACAATCTCGCCATGCTCGCTCACGTGTGCGGTGACCTGCACTTTCGTTCCGTCAGCGAGGTGCGGCTTCGGCGGCAACCATGCGTCTGTCGGAGTCGCGGACATTGGCTGCGAGATAAGGATTCGCTGCAGCTCGAGGCGTGGCCTATCGAATGTTGCTTGTACTGCGTCAGTGTCCACTGCATCACCTCGAGCCGCGGCGGCGGCGGCCGCCTTCGGGCTTATGAGGCCGTCTCTGCGCCGCCGGCGCGCGCGACTCACTCGCCTGTTTGAGCTCAGGCGATGGTTCACCCCACTCCTGGCCGCACTTGCGGCAGATCCAACTTCGCGAGCGTTTGCGAAACAAAGTGTTTCGGCTTTGGCATCGTGGGCAGCGGATCTCAGGAGCGGGTTGCATATTGTGTGCGTTATTGCACACAATTTTGCGGATGTCAATGGGAAAGTTTCAGGAGAGCGGACCACGTGCGGCGCTTATGTCGGGCGGCGAGCTCGACGCCGGGTACTGCCTCTGGCATAGCCTATGCGCCGCACGTGCCGGCCCGGCCTACATCGTCGCGCAGAGTATACATCACAGCACCTCTTGCAGCCAGAGGATGAAGCCGTGGACGTCCACTACGCGGGCGAAGCGGATCCCGTTGCGCGTGTGGTAGAAGTGGATGGTATTGCCGTGCGCGGTGACGATCCCGGTGCCGTCTGTGGTGAGCTTCTCGCCGCCATCTGCTTCACCAGGTGGCGGCGCAGCCAGGTGCGGCGCCGCATCCTCGAGCGTAAGTGTGGCCTTCGGCGCCGAGCTGGTGTGCCAGGTGCTCATTGTCTCCTTACGAGAACGTAGCCGGCTCTCTCGATCTCAAACCGGAGACCCTCGAGACCCTTGCTGAACGTGTCACCACATGGACCCTCGAGCACCCACGACAATGCATCATGCACGCCGTGAGCAACATCGATGAACGCTGGCGGCCAATCCAGATCAACCTCGCGCGCTACTACCGCGTGGAGGATGTCGTGTGCACGCTGCACCTGATCCTTATCGCGCATGCTCACCTGCACTCAGGGCAGCCGGTGCGCTTGCCGAGGGTGAGATCCGGGCGGAAGAGGTGCGTGATGGTGTGGCCGCAGTCCAGACTGAACAGCTTGATGTGGCCACCGTGATCACCGTAGAGTTGCCGCGTCACCTGCACCACGGTGCGCAGCGGGCCGAGCGTTGACATGACGTCGCGTCGCCGCATGGTTCACCCCTTCTCTGCCGGCGCCGGCGCCACACTGAGCAGGTTGCGCGCGCCCACCTGGTTGCACACCGCCACGAGCTCCCGCATGTGGTACCAGTGCACCGGCACCTGGCGGATGTTCTCGGGATCGTCGCCGAGCGCGCACCACACGCAGACCACCGGCGCACTCGCAGGCGGCGGCACCGCAAACTCCGGAGTGTACTTCTTGTCACCGCTCGCCGTGATGGTGTTCTCCACCTCGAGGTTGAGCCGCATGGCCTTCAGCTCGCGGGCGTTGTAGCCGTGCTCGAGGCAGAGCAGCAGCCGCGTGCCGCGGCGGTCGGGATCCTTCTCGTGGAGCAGCTCGTGGGCTTGCGCCATCGAGATCTTGCGCGCGTTGATGGCGTCTGCGATGCGTGGATCCTTCATCACTAGGATGGTGCGAGAGTTGATGTAGTTCTCGCTCTTCCGAAACTTCGCGCAGAGCTGCTCCATAGTCCAGCCATGCTTCTCCGCGAGCTCGAGAAACTGCTGGCCTTCCTCGGCCGGCGTGAAGTCCTCATGACACATTGTCGCATCGAGCATCATGGCGTATCGCGCTTCCTCAGCGGTGTCGAACACACGGCAGGGCAAGTACTCGACGGCGACGTCCTCGGTGGCCACGTACCGGCGGTGGCCGTCGATGATCTCGTAACTATCGCCCAACGGAAACACCAGCAACGCCTGCAGCACGCCGACGTCGCGGATCGAGCGTTTGAGGTCCGCCATTGCCTCGTCGCCCATCGCCACGCGCATGGGCTCGGACGGCGGTACTAACTGCGCACGTTGTATCATGCGGAAATCGCTCATGCTGTTTGGTCCTTAGCGTTCGCGCGCGGCCATTTCGGCGGAAGCACCTCGGGATCCCAATTCTCCACCGGGATCAGCTTCTCGGGTTTCGCCACGCGGAACGAGACGAACGGCGGATGCACGCGAATGATCAGCAGCTCGTCGGGGTTGTCAAGGTCAAAATCGAGCGCCTCGAGCAAAATCTTGTACAGGGGGAAAACGCGCGACGTTCCAATCTTCCACGCCTTCACGGTATAGAGTGGGTGAACCTTAAGACGTTCAGAGTCCATGTGGGGAAGTCTAGAATGGCGCGCGCGGGATAGCAAGAGTGTCTTAGTGAAAACTAGTGGTAGTACTGGGCTGTGGAAAACCTGTGGAAATCCTGTGGAAATCCTGTGGAAAACCTGTGGAAAACCTGTGGAAATCCAACGATAGCGCAGTCTCCCCCTTATAATCCCCCTCTGCTTTCGCGGACCATTTTGAGTCAAGTACTACTGTTCTGATGAGGAGCAGAGTCATCACAGCAGTTGACAACCCCCACCTGAAAAGCTAGAAGCAGACCCGCGGCGTCCTGCCGTGTGGAGGCACCTATGCCCATCAAAGTGAAAGATCCCGCAACCGCGATGAAGAACTGGATGGACGCGGGCACGTCTCCCGTTGCGCAGGCGAAGTACAAGGCCGGCGTGAGCTCGCCGAAGCAGCCGCAAAACACTAGCGCGATCGCGGCCGTGGACCGCTGGCAGCAGAGCGTGAGCTCTGGCGAAGCGAAGGCGAGATTCACTTCCGGACTGCGCGCCGCGGGCGAGCAAGGCTGGATGAATGGCGCGCTGAACAAGGGCGCGAATCACTTTCCTGACGGCATCCGCGGCGGTGGAAACAAGTATCAGACCAACGTGGCGCCGTTCCTGGCGGCGATCGCCAGCGTCACTTTGCCGGATAAAGGCATTCGCGGATCGAGCGCGAATTACGCGCGCGTTCAGGCCGTGGGCCAGGCGCTGCACGCGCTGAAGGTTTCGCGCGCCGGCGGCGGGTAGAAATATTTTTATATTTCTACGTGAGAATCTGAGGCGAGGATGAGTCCACAAATAGAACGCGACTTTCCGATCGGCCACCCGGCCGCGGTGGACACGGTGATCGGCTCGCCCGAGCATCTCGCGTGGATCGAGCAGCACAAGTTCAGCGAGAACGTGCGCGACTTTCCTCCCGGCCATCCCAAAGCCGCGGACACTGCGGGCAATCTGAACGCTCTGCCAGTTCGCGCGGGTGTGGATCCGCACAACCCGCAGCTCGAGGAATTTACCGGCCGCCAGCCGGCGCAGGCTGCTGCAGTGCGCGAGTGGAACAAGGCGGAAGCCGCCGGCGCGCACGAGAGTCCAGTGATGCCGGTGATCGATGCGCAAGTGCTGAACGCGGCGCTCGCTGAAGAGCGCGCGCGGCTGCATGTGGACGCGCTGACGATGGAGCAGACGCAGGCGGTGATGAGCAAGCTGCAGCACCTGGCGCTGCAGTTGCCGGTCGCCATTCCGTAGAGTTCGGAGGGACGTATGCCGCGAGCACTCGAAGTCGTTGCAGGATTCGCCACCAACCCAGGCGCCACGTTCACCGCGCTCACGGCGAGCACTGGCACATCGTTCACGGTGCGCAACACGGATCCCGGTAAAGCGGTGTGGATGCTTGATGCCTGGGCATTCAACGCGACGGCCGGCGAGCTGCGCATCCGCTCGACGAAGCTGCACGACTTCCAGCAAGGCATCCGCAACCGCATCACCGCGGCGCTGACCGTGCCGGTACACGGCGGGCACAACAATTCGATGTACGCGCAGCGGCTGTACGCGCAGGATGCGCTCACCGTCGAGCTGACCGGCGGCGGCGCGGAGATCGACACCGCATCAGTGCTGATTCTGTACGAGGACTTGCAGGGTGCCAGCGGGCGCTTCATCGACAACGCTTTCCTGAAGGCCAACGGGCTGAACGAGGTGACCATAGAAGTCACCGTAGCGGCGGTGGCAACCGGCAACTTCGGCGGCGCCGTGGCGATCAACTCCACGAACGACAACCTGATCGCCAACACGGATTACGCGATCCTCGGCGGATTGACCGACACGCGCGGCGACACCGTGGGCATCACTGGAATCGACTTCAGCAACCTGCGGCTCGGGTTCCCCGCGGAGCCGACGATCCGCGACACGACGGTGAACTGGTTCCAGGCGCTCACGTTCGGCTTTAACACACCGCTGATCCCGGTATTCTCGAGCGCGAACAAGGCGGCTACGACCGTGGACGTCCAGACGAACGGCGCCGGCGGTACCTACATCGTCAACTTGCTCTGCGTGCAGCTGCAGCCGGGCAAAGTTGGTCCGGGCTTGACGGGCGCGGCGGTAGCCGGCTCGGCGCAGCCGGGCGCATAGTCTTACGGATTGTGTAGGTGGACAGGCTAGCCAGAGAGAACTCTCCGTCACCTATTGCCGTATCGTGGAAGGGGCGGGCGGGTAACCGCCCGCCCCTTTTCACATGAGCTGACATGAGCACACCACCAACTACACTACTGAAGCCAGGGCAGCCCGATCCGAAGATGGATCCACAATTTCACAGCACTTCGCTGCCTGGTGCGGTGACGTTCGGGATCTCGCAGGTAGCACCGCCGAGCAATGAGTACGTGCGCACCGACGATCAACTGCTGGTCGAGGCGTTTTCTATTTTCGGACAGACCAACCAGGTCAACGTGATCGTGCGGTTGCTGCTTGCTACGCCTGAGCTTGCAGGACAACCCGACTCACAATCGGCTAGCGCGGCGCCTGCGCCTAAACTGCCGTACACGCAAGCGGTAAAGTTCTTCAATGCTTCACTGATAACGCAAAGTGGCATAGGCAGCACCGCGCAGATACAACTTACCGAAGGATACTTGCTCTCTGTCGGCGCTACCGCTCTCGGCGGGGCGATGCGCGGCCGGTGTTTTGTGCGCGGATCGATCCTGCGTGCTTTGGGTGGTGGCACCACGGCGCGCATTCCTCTTTTCGCTGACTACATCTCGGGGCTAGGCAGCGTGGGGTGGCCAAACGGCCGCGTGATCTCTTCCGATGAAGGGCCGGGGTTCCTGCAGGCTGTAAACATTGCCAACCCGGCTGCCGGTTCCGACTGGTTGATCAGCGTGCCTTTCAGCGATCGGTGGCGCCCCGTTTCATTCACCGGCACTTTTGCGGCGGCTATAGCAGTGGCAAACCGCCAGGTGCAGATCATCGTTGACGATGGCGCGAATACCTACTGGATCGATGATGCGAGCGCGAATATCCCCGCATCCACCGTCGACCAGATCACCGCCACCACCACGAACGTCCCCACCGGCGTGGTGACCACGATACAGAACGTGGTGCTGCCCCCGAACCTGGTCATGCCTTCCGGCCATCGGATACGCTCGAGCACGATCGGGATCCAGGGCGCGGACCAGTGGAGCAATCTGTGGTGGCTGTTTGAGAAGTGGCTCGATGTTGTCTAACACCGGGAACGAGAACGGCGAGCGCGGCGTGGAGCACCAGCGAGTGACGGTGATCCAGCTGCTCTACAACCACGAGACGAGCGCGGTGTCGATCGGTGTGGAGAACGTGCCGATCGCGCTGGCGCAGATGATGGTGCACGAGGCCGCGGTGCAGCTCGACATCATGCGGCGCCAGGCGGCGACGATGGAGATGATGAAGCAGCACGCGAGTGCTGCGGCAACGCAGCAGATCCTCGAGGACATCAAGAAGCGGAGGTGAGTGATGGGAGTGCGCTTTCCAAGTGTGTCGAGTAACACGATCTTAAACTCGCCGATCGTGACTTCCGCGGAGACTGTGGTGGTTACCACGCCACCGCTCAACCTTGCGCTGGACTTCGCGCAGATCTTGCTCTTTTGGTATATCGTTCTCACGGTGGGCGCCGCGGGCAATGCCATCATTCCACGTCTGCGCCGCGGTACCACTATCGCGGGCACGCTAGTGAATGTCGCCTTCAATCAGACTGCCGTGGCGGGGAACATAGTGGCGTCTAGTGGTAGCTATGCGGATACGCCCGGTGCAGTCGCTGGACAGCAATACTCGCTTACGATGCAGGTCAACGCCGCGACGGCCAACAGCACGGTGCAGGATGTGTCGTTGATCGCGTTCGCGCTGTAGCCACACACGGAGGACGTGTGAACTGGTGGGAAGAAATGGCGGTGCATGTGGTGCTCGGAGTGGTGCGCGCGGTGGTGAGGAACCCGGCGAAGCGTGCCGCGCTGCGCGGGATCCTGCTGAGTCTCGCGGATGACATCTACACCACCTACGAGCTCACGCCGCCGGCGCACGACTGAGCGCCTATGGGACGCCGGCGCATCGACTGGATCCAGCTCGCGCTACTGCTGCTCACCATGCTGGCGATCGCGGTCCATGTCGAGTCGCGCATCGCGCGTGTCGAGCAGCACCTGACCGATCAGGACCGCGCGCTCGAGGTCATCAATGGCCGACTCCAATCTCTTGATCCAGCCGCTTGTGCTGGACCCCGCTGACTTCCCACCACTCCCACTCGATCCAGGGTTCCTTCAGCTCGTGAGTGACGAGCTCGGAGACTCTGCAACTCCCGCCGATGGCTTCGACGATGTGGTGGGAGAAGTGATCGGGATCATCGCCGCGCTCGACGCTGCACTCACCGCGCTGAATCCCACACTCGGCGACACGTTCGCGGAGGCTGACACCATCGACGCGCAGCCGGTGAGCGACACCGTGGACGGCTTCCTGCCGGCAGTGGCGCCGAGCGACTCCGCGGTCAATGACTTGGGCACACTACTGAGTGTTGGCGCAGCACCGGCACCACCGGCGCCGTGCGACGTCACCGTGACTCTGCCCACCACCACGGTGGACTTCACCGAGCACACCACCAGGCTGACGCTCACCAACAATCTAACCGTGCCACTCACCGTGAGAAAAGCAGGGTTCACCACCACGGATGCGGACGTCCTGATCGTCGCCGTGCAGATCCCCCAAACGGTGCTGCCGCAGGGGATCCTCACCATCCTGGTCAGCCTGCTCTCCATACGTGTGGGAGTGTTCAATGGTACGCTGACGCTGACCACGGATGCGCCGACACCGAGCTTCACGGTATGCATCACGGCGCAGGTGCTGACGGCCGGCACACCGTTGCCCACTGGCGGCGGCGGTGGCGGCGGCGGCGTTCCAGTCTGCATTCCGCTGCAGCGCGCGACGGACAGAGGGCTGCTCTGCGAATAGGAGGGACCCATGGATCCACTTGTGAAGATCATCAAGATAGAGGATGTGACCGGGATCGACCCGACCACACTGGCGCCGCGGCCGTTCACCAAAGTGACG
>Ga0099827_10000998_pt1 | contig 14051 bp, 22 predicted proteins | sample CZO8metaG_FD_79339 | JGI IMG/M metagenome (GOLD analysis project Ga0099827, IMG submission 79339) | Vadose zone soil microbial communities from the Eel River Critical Zone Observatory, Northern California, USA - CZOApr15con1.8 metaG | ecosystem: Environmental > Terrestrial > Soil > Vadose zone ...
CCCCCGGCGCAGCTCGTGGCTCCCCTGCTCGCCGGCGACCTGCCCGGCTCCGGCACTGGGTACGGGAATTCCTCCGGTTGCCATTGGCCTGCTCCTCGATGAGAACGCTCATAACGGACCGGACTCGGCAAAAATATAAACTGTCGTGACACCGGAGTCGAGATCACGCAACGGGGATGTCAGCAGCCACTCGTGTCGTCCCCGACCCCAGCAGCGCCGGTGCAGGCCGAACTGGCGGGCTCCGGAAGGCTGTTCAGCTAACGAATTGGCTGGTCCGGGCCGAGAGAGCGATCACGGATATTCCGCGCTGCCCTAGTACAGCAGCTTGACGTCGGCCGGCACGATCGCATGCGATCGGCAGGGTGCGTCATGGCTGCTGCACTGGATGCTGCACGCGGCGATCCACTCGCGGCCTCAGGTCTCTCGGCACCGCGCCAGAAGCGGAGGCGCTCGGGACAGGACCATAGGGCCTGCTGGCAGTGAGGTTCGGTTTCTGGTTCCCTGATTCGGGAGTGTCTACCCGGCTCTTGCGGGAAGGGGTAGCCCGAGGCATGTATACGCATGTGGCTGCACCATCCGTCTGGCTGATGGGAGGTTGTGAGATGGCCGACGGCAAGGGCACCGCCCTGGCACCAAGATCACCTTCGGCACCCAGGGTTGTGGGCGCTTCGGGAGTGATCGGTCCGCGGCTGGCGTGGACGTGCTGTCGCGGCTTGCCAGAGCGGCGGCCCATCCTGACGTCCGCCCGTAATCTGCTGCAACTCGTGCGAGCACGTCCGCAGGGATAATCTTTGGACTATGCGTCGGATTGGCCAAGTTGTCGGCGTCGTTTTCCTGCTTCTCGGGTTCTTCTGGGTCGGGCGTGAGAGCGACCATGGTCTTGCTGCCCTCTGGGAGCACTGGTGGTGCCCGATTCCGCTCGCGTTGATACTGCTGGGTCTTGCCGCTGTACTCGTGACCCGGCGGCCCTCGCCAAGTGCGTGAAGAAGCAGGGGTTGGGCGGCCTAAGCGTGCCACCGCTCGTGTCAGGCCCTGCAGGCTGGGCATGACTCAATCACGACTATCAGCCTGGGAATCCGACCGATCGGGGGCGCTGATCTCCCTGATGCGATGACCTGGGTACCAGGCGCACCGCTAGTGACCGTCATGGACCCTCCGGCACCAGGCTATACGAGGCTCGCAACGGCCCGCGAGCCGGGAAGAGATCCATTGCCGTGCTGCGCGTACCCAACTACCATCGTCCTGCACAGGGCTGCAGTGGCCTCGAGGGCTCACGGGTGAGCCACGTCTCGCTGGGGGGAAATCATGGAACTGGCCGCAGACTTTGCCTTCCAGCCGCTGGACAACGACGAGGGAACTGCGGCGCCAGCTGCCGCCCCGGCCGCTGCCGCGCCGGCCCCCGGGCTGGGCCCGCTCGCTGGTCTCGCCGGAAACTGGAGCGGCCAAGGCTTCAATGCCATCTGGCGCCCGCATAGGGGCGCGTCGGACCATTTCCTCGAGCTGAACGTGACCAGCGACCGGATCGACCTGGAGGTCATTAACGGGCAGATCCCGAACCGCGGCCTGGTCCAGGGCCAGATCTTCATGCATGGGCTGACGTACCTGCAGCAGATCTCCGACGCCAACGTGGAGGTCAACGGGGCCCCGGCCGGGCTGCATATCGAGCCGGGTGTGTGGATCAACATCCCGTCCACCACCGACCCGCAGGAGCCCGCCACTATCGCCCGGCTGGCCTCCATCCCGCACGGCACGACGATCCTGGTCCAGGGGACCGCCACGACCGCGGCCGGGGGGCCATCGATCCCGGACGTCAGCCTCACCCCGTTCAGCATCGGCCATCCGCACCAGACGGTCGACTTCGACGAGCAGCACCTGAACAGGAACACGCAGTTCCGGACGTCCGGCGTGGGGCTGACCGGCATCACTCAGGGCATGCTCGACAACCCCAACCGTGTGCTGACCAGGAATCCGCCGAATGTCACCACGACGACCAGGCTGCACGTGTCGTCCACCGCGGGCACCATCGTGGGCGGCGGCACGTCGAACACGGCCTTCCTTGTCGGCACCAAGGACGGCCCGAACGCCGATGCCGCACACGTCGTCGCGACGTTCTGGCTGCAGACGCTGGACGGCGATACCGAGCCCAAGCGGCTGCAGTACTCCCAGACCGTGCTGCTGAACTTCGCCGGCCTGAGCTGGCCGCACATCACGGTGGCCACGCTGACCAAGGCCTGAGACCAGTCCGCCGGCGTGTCCCGGGTGGTGACCGGGGTGCATTACCCCACCGATGTCACCGCCGGGTTCGCCAGCCGCAGTCGGCACAGCGAAGACGAAAATTCGGCCTTCCACCTGCCGGATCTACCTGCTGACCCTGACCCGGGGTGGCTGACAGCGCCCGCCCGGATCACCTACCAGCCCGCCAGCCGCTACTGGGCCATCCAGTCGTATGAGACGGCGATCTTCCTCGCCCTCGCCCTCGCCCTCGTCCTGGCCGGGGTCTGCGTCTGGTGGGTCCGCCGCCGCCGCCTTTCCTGACCCCAGTCGCTCGTTCTCGCCTCCCTGGCGGCTTGTAGCGGCAGGGCTGGTGTCCGGAACTCCCGGATCTGCTGCCTTAGTCCACTGGTAGTTGGGCTGGCGGCGAACCGGGGCCGGGCCAGGTGCCTATCCAGGTCGTCCAGCCAGCCAGTCACAATGGCGATGCGAAATTCCAGCGCCAACGTGAGCACCGGGCTGACCTGCTCCTCGGCTCCGTCAAGCGAGTCTTGTAGAAGGCGCGCGATGGCGGCGCCTATGCGGACCTGCGCCCAGGTACCTGGGATGTACAGATCACCAGCATCCCAGCCCCCGATCGGCCGCTTCCGCAGCGATCAGCGCGCCGTTAGCAAGAAGGCCCTCGCCGGGACGGTGAAGGGTCGTTGAGCTGGTCTGGTCGCGCTCGGAGGGACTCGAACCCCAACCTGATCCGTAGAGATCTACAGGTGTGTCCGGTACCTGCCCATTCCCTTACTGAGCTGCTGAAACACTGCTCAGTGATGCGCAATAGGTGGCGACGTTGAGCGTTGCTATGCGGCCAAATGCGGCCAGCGTGACTGGGTAACCTCCTCAAGACGATCGTCGACCGATTGTCAAGCTGTAGTTGACGGCGGCGCTGGCGGTCAGCACTCGCTGTCCGCCAGTGGCGCGATGCCGACTGAGATGCTCCGCAGGAGTCAGAACTTGTGAGTCGTGTGGCCGCCGAGAGCGCCTCTGGTGAACGCGAGGATCTGGGTAGGCGTTACTGAGAACACGAGGACCCGGAAGAGCTCGTCTTGATCAGGGTAAATGCACCCGTCGCGGACCAGGAACCGGAATCGCCCGTCCCACTTGGTGGCCCACACCTCGGCGAGGCGCTTGAGCACGTCATCGTCGGTGACCCGGACGGCGTCGCCCTCGACCACGACGTCCAGCCCTGTGTCCCAGTGGTTGCAGCCGGTCCTCGCCAGTGCGTGTCCGGCTGTCTTCCGAGCGCACGACCGTCCTGATCGAGATCTGGGACAGCAACCCCCATCTACCCGTGCTCATGGAAGCCGAGACCAGCGCCGAAGGTGGCCGCGGCCTCACTCTCGTCGACGCCCTGAGCATCAGATGGAGCTGGTACTTCCCACCAGAAGGATCCGGCAAAGTCGTCTGGGCCGAAGTCGGAGCAGCGTAAAGGCTTGCCCGAATTGATCATCCGTCCGCGCAACGCTGAGGAGCCAGCAGAGCTTTCCTGCCCAGTCACTACCGCGGACACTGGGCGACATGTCACGATTCTCCACTGCCCATTGAGGCCACCACGATCGTCTCGTCGCGGGTCGCATCGACGCATCTGCGGATCCGCGCGTGCCCGGCCGCCAGTCTGAGTGCCGCCTCCCACGGCCCCGCCCCTGGTAGCGCTGGTCGATGAGCAACCGCCAGAGGAAGTACGGGCCGAGGTAGCCGGGGTTCGCCACGCGACAGGCCAGGCATCGGACGCTAGGCATAGCAAGCTGGCATTGTGCCCTGGCGCCATTTGATGCGACACATCAGCGTCGCTTGACGTGAGACGCCTGACGGGCTTGATGGGTTGCGGTCGATAGTTGCCCAAGGCAGGACCTTTGGCACCAGACAACGGCCGGGGAACCTGATAGAACGCGATCAAGAGCCGCTCAGCCTTTAGGAGGATCCGTGCTCGGTTTCGCCACGGTAGACCTGTTGACACGGGACAACACCCTGACGGTGTGGCTGACCTCGGCGCAGGGCGCTATCCATGCTGGCCAGACGAATGCCGTGACCTTCAGCCTGAGCGACGACACGACATCTCGCCGGGCGTCGGGCATGATCTGCGACAGGTACGTCGTCTTGACCGACCGAACACCACGTGAGCACCCGCTCCTCGTCGGTTGGGGTGCGAGCGGTGCGACCTGGCGATGCTGGCCGAGCAAACCACCGCCGCGCAAGCCGCCATCATGGCCGCATTCGGGGAATACCGCACCAGGCCAGGTAAGGTCGGCTTGATCGAGCCGATCCTGCCCGCCACCAGGTCACTTCCCTATCTCCGCAGGTGAACCAGCGCACAGGTGAGCAGGAAAGAGCCGTAACGCGCTGCTGTGAGCGCACGTGATTCCCACTTCGTTCCCAGCCACAGCCGTCGCTGCTTCTGGTCCGGGTACCTGGCAAGACGCTGCTTCCAGACCTGCGGGGGCGCAGGAGCACTGAGCCACCACCTTCTCGCTGGCGCCCCGTCAGAGTGCCACGGCATGCTCGGGTGGCGGGGCACGGACGATCACCATGTCCCCGGGGAGCGGCTGTCAGCCAGCATCTCGGTCACCTCCCAGCGACCTGGCAGTGACTGCTGCGCTGGTATTACGCGTCACTCCTTATGAATGCGCGGCGTCCCTTATGAATGCGCGGCGTCATCCATCTGACGCACAGCCAGGACCGAAATGCTCTGCCCGGTGTCGGCGGCGCCAGCTTCGCGAGCATCGCGTCCGTCATGGTCTACCCGGGACGCCTGGAGCCTGGGAATGCGATTGTTACGGAACGTGGGCACATGACCAGGTTACAGCCGGAAACTCGGGCGCATATCGTCGAATCGGCGCTCCTAATGAGATGGTGAGACCGCCGCGGCAAGCGGCACAGAATCGCTGGTTCTGTTGCCTGGCTGATCAAGTCATTGGGACGGCCGCATGAGCGACTTGGGCCGCGTAGCTGGCGTCGGCTATGCCCGAAATAGCCCCGAAATATCCTGACCGGCAGCCGCGGCTACGCCCGAGTCGCTCTCCTGAGTCAGCCCACCCTGCGGAGGAACTCCCGGGAGCGCTGCATCACCAGCGCTGCCGCGTCCGGGTCGTACGACGGCAGTGAGCTGTCGGCGAACAGGTGCCGGTCGCCCGGGTAGACGAACAGCTCGGCCAGTTCAGGTCCGGCCGTCTCGACCAGCTCGCGGGCGGCGTCGATGTCGCCCTCCAGCGCGAAGAACGGGTCCTTGTCCATGCCGTGGATCTGCACCGGGATGCCGTCGGGCCACGGCCCGAAGGCCCATTCGCCGGTGATCGGGATGCAGGACTCGTACAGCAGCGCGCCGCGCGCGCCGGGCCGGGTCTGGGCGAGCCGCTGCGCCGTGGCGGCACCGAATGAAAAGCCGGCATACACCAGGCCTGCGGGCAGGCCGGCCACGGCCCGGTCGGCGCGGTCGGCGAGCACCTCGTCTCCGATGCGCTGGGTGAGCGCGACGCCGTCGTCGATGGTCGCCGGTCGCTGGCCGTCGAACAGGTCCGGCGTGTGCACGGTGTGCCCGCCGGTGCGCAGCTCATCGGCGAACGCACGCACCCCGTCGGTGAGTCCCTGCACGTGGTGGAACAGAACCACTTCGGCCATCTCTACACTCCTGTCATCGAATGACAGTGATCGAATGATCCATAACCATAGAACGGTCCAGGTATGTCGGTCAATGAGCAGATCCCGGATTACGACCTCGACGAGACGGTCGTGGTCACCGCTCCCGGTCAGCTGCGCGCGCTGGCCGACCCGCTGCGCCGCACCCTTCTGGAGCTGCTGCTCGAGCGGGCCGCCACGGTCACCGAGATGGCGCAGGCGGCCGGCCGCCCCAAGAGCACCGTCGCCTACCACGTGAACCTTCTCGTCGCCACCGGCCTCCTCCGCGTGGTGCGCACCCGGCGGGTGCGGGCGATCGAGGAGCGGTACTACGGCCGGGTCGCCCGCACGCTCTACATCGGCGCGCTCAACCGAGCCGAGGACAAGCAGGTCGTGGCCGCCATCAACGGGCTCGCGGAGGCGGCCGCCGAGGCCGCTCCGGCCCACGCGGCCGACGAGCTGCGGTGCCTGCTCGTGCACGCCCGCATCCCGATCGAGGAGGTACGGAACTTCTGGGTGCAGGTCCAGGAGCTCGCCCGCCGGTTCGCCCAGATCCCCCGGGCTGGCGGCCAGGTTTACGGCTTCGCCGCCGGCCTCTACCCCACCGACGCTCCCACCCTCCCCGACGCCGAGCACGACCGGACCGGCTGACGCGACCCAGCGCCCGCACCCACGCCGCCACGTCAGCACGTGCCGCTACCGCCACCTGGCGGCTTCACTTGCAAGCGCAGATCGCCCATTCAAGTTCGCCATTCACCGGCAGCCAGCACACCGCGATCACCGTGCAGAACGGCGGCTCCGGGCGCGAGGTCACACCGAATGTTCGTCACGGAGCGTGAGGCACGCAGTCCCGGCCTTCCCATCTACTGCACCGGTCTACTGCACCGGTCTACTGCGCCGGAGGGGGGGCCGATGTGTCGGTCTGCCAGAGCCCGAACTCGTTCCCGTGCGGGTCCTTGCAGGTCGAGAACCAGCCCATGCTCGGAACCGGCATCGGCTCGTTTGCCTCCCCGCCGAGCTCCTTCACACGCGCCGCACCTGCCTTGATGTCGTCGACCGCGAAGTACGGGCGCGTGCCGCGCTTGCCCGGCTCCATGTTCGTGATCGCGGCGCCCTGCTCTCCGCCGACCTGGGTCGTGTGGTACTCGAACGGGCCGGGGTTCGCCTGGAACTGCCACCCGAACAGTGAGCCCCAGAACTCCTGGCTCCTCTGGGTGTCGTCCGCCGGGATCTCGATGTGCACGATCTCACCTGGCAACGCTGCCTCCTGGTTTCGTCGTTCACGGCGATGCCGCCGTCAGTCCTTACACCGCCCGGCCGCGTGAAACTCATAGGACGCCCGGACGCCGGGCTGCACGGTTATTTTCGCACACGTGATCGAGTATTGCGAGCGCGGTCACGCAGCATTTCCCGGCTGGCCCGCATCCGGGCACCACCGCTGTGACTGGCCGCCACCTCGACTACGGTCGAGCCGATCCGCTGGGACATGGTGCGCTGGGCTGCCGGGGGGATCATCCGGTCTTCGGTGGTGACCAGGTACCAGCTTGGCTTGGTCTGCCAGGCGGGTTCGGTGACCGGCCCGCCGAGGGCGTCCACGCCCCACGGGACCTGCGAGTCGGCCATGAACGCGGCCAGGTCGGCGGGCAGGTCACCGGCGAACGAGGCGTGGAACTTGTCCCGGTCCAGAAACAGGAAGCCGTCGGTGGGTGGCAGGATCGGCGGCTGCGGCGCGTCTGGTGGGAAACCTCCGAGGAGCGTGTTGACCGATTCGTCCTTGTCCGGTGCGAACGCGCAGATGTAGACCAGGGCCGCGACGTTCTGGTCGGTTCCTGCTTCGGTGATGACCGCGCCGCCGTAGGAGTGGCCGACGAGCACGACCGGGCCGTGTTGCGCGTCGATGATCAGCCGCGTCGCAGCGGCGTCGCCCTCCAGCGACAGGGTGGGGTTTTGCACCACGGCCACGTGGTAGCCGTCTTGTGTGAGCAGGTCGTAGACCGCCCGCCAGCCGGACCCGTCAACGAAGCCGGCGTGCACGAGGACGATGTTCGCCGCTGGGTTGCGTTCATGATGATCCTCTCCCTCTCCCGAGCGGGCATTGGGGGCGTGCTTCCTCCCCGTTCGCTGAATCAGCCCGCGTATCCCCCCGTGGCGGCCAGTTCCGGCACCGCACAGTGGAACATCCGGGGTCATGTAATTCACGGATAACACACTGGTCAATGGGAGGTCCAGGATCAACTGGGAGTAACGCATTCATTCTTGCTATTACTGGGCGAAACCGTATGACCGGAAGGAAACGGTCATACGCGGGGTGTCAGTCCTCTCACTCTCCGTCCTCCTGACAGGTGCCGGTCCTTGCCGGGAAGATCAGTGCCGGCAGTGGCGCGAAGCGAGCGAGTGCCTAATAGTGATCTTGCTCGGCGGCAGGACGCCCGGTGCGAAGGGACGCCCTGCCCGCTCCAGCGGACCCGGCCCCGGTCTGGGCATGCTCCGCGGTGGAACCGTGACCCTGTGCTTGCAAAGAGCGTGCAGGTTGCGGCATACCGTGGCTGACTTGGTACTGCTTGATATGCGCGATCAGCCTGAGGGGCAGGTTGTCAAGGGTCGTTGTGGTCAGGTTTGGTGGTCAACGCTGGTTCTAGATGGATCATGCTTCGTCGTCGTCAGGTTCGTGTGTGTGAAGGAATCCCGCGGGGCATATCCTAAGAAGCCACCTTTCGAAGAAGAGCACGATGCCCGATCTCCGTCGCCTGCTGCGCCGCACATCGCAGGCTGCAGTTCTCCTGGCGTTGGGCACCGGTCTCAGCCAAGGTACGTCAGTCATCGCGGGTTACATCACTGGACAGGAAGGCAGGGCACTGGCCGTGCTGGCAGCAGTTGGGGCGGCCTCCGCCGTTGTTGTACTCCCCGCTGCCTTCGAAGAGAATAAAAAAAATCTTCTAGTCATACCAATGATTGGAATGGCCAGGTCCGCAGGGCTAATTCCGTACTCCCAAAGATTGCGATGACTGGGACCACGGGCTTGGTCAGCGCTCGGAACCTGCCATCCTTCCGATAGGTGCCGGTTGAATCCTCGCCAAGACTCGTGGTCCAGGGTCCCGGAGGGATCGCGCAGCGACGCGAGCGCAGCGAGCGCTCTTGACCACGATCTTGCGAGGCTTCAGGATCGGGCGCCGGAGGGATGGCACTATTTGTAGCACCGCGCGCCAGCGCTGACTCGTTGCGGCGCTCAGCCCGCGTGGTCGGCCGCGGGGACCAGCTGCGCGCCGACGCCGCCGTGGCCCGGCAGGGCCTAAGAGCGGCAGGCGGCGCCTGGGCGCGCGTCTAGGCCCCGGGTTTAAGGCCAGCTCATCCAGCGGGCAGGTGGTGCGCCGCTCTGGAGTCGGCGCGCTCCCCGCGTGGCGCCTACCAAGATCGGCGGCCAGCCCTGGCCCGGCGCTTCGCGCAGCCTTGAAGCCGTAAAGAAAGTTCTCACGGGCACCATCGTGCCGACACCATGGCGACGGCGAGCAGCGATGGCGAGCACCGTACGCGCGTACTGAACGCCAGCCTCTCTCGGCGATTGGCGGCCCGAGGGCACTGCTGTGCCGTGTAGATTGTGAAATCGGGCAGAGCGGGGCACGAGATGGTGCCCTCACGTTCCACCGTTACCCCCGCCAAGCCCACGCCCGGCTCCACCCATTGATGGTATGCCGTGGAGTAGGGCAGTCGCCCCACGTGAGCATTACCGTTCAATAGCGCAAAAGGCAGGTAATGGCATTCAAGGACGAACAAGTAAAGAAGATCGCCGATGCGCTTAATGCTCTTGGCGCCAATTTGCCGTGCCCAAGATGCAATACCAACGTCTGGGGCTTGATCGATGGCTTCGTTAATCCAATGACTAGCAGTACGCCTGGGCATGTCGTGCTAGGTGGATCAGTCTTCCCAACTGTAGTCACTGTCTGCAGCAACTGTGGATATCTCACAGCACTCTGCCGTGGCTCTGGATCTTATGCCTCTAGGTTCACCGAAGCTTAAATTGAACGTGGGAGAAGATAAATCGTCACATTCAGTTCCTACCAAGGACGACGCGTGACCAAGAGCCGTGGTGCCCCCACTAGAGAGCCCGTAGATCTCGGGCGAATCACCACTACGCCTAGCATCGTATATGCCAATACCGAACAAGAAGTCATTATTGTGACAAGAGATCGAATCCATCTCTGTCTTCAGGTGGCAATGGACAGAATCGGTAAGCGAGACCGCTGGATGGTACCTCTGGGTGTTCTTGTTCCACTCGTTCTGGCTGTCACTACGACGACCTTTACCAAGCGCTTTGGCATTGGGGGTGGCGAGTGGGAGACGGTTTTTGTGATGTTCATCGTCTTCACAGCAGCCTGGCTGGTTTACTCGCTAGTTCTACCTCTTCGCTTGTAGGCCGCCGTGCACACAGACTACCTCGCCTTGGGTAACCCTACATTGGACGTTCAACCATGGGCGTCTCCTGCGCTCGGCGGCTCAGTGGCCTACTCAGCCATACAGGCAGCTCGGCTGGGGCTCCGCTCAACGATCTTCGGCAGAGCGGACCCTGTTGCTTTGCAGCCGTACTGGCGTCCCTACGCCAAAGAAGTCCACCTGCAACTGCAGCCGTCCAGCTCTATAACCACGTTCTATAACGCATCAGCAAATGATTCACGAGAACAATGGCTCAAGGCCTGGGCTGGCCCTATTAGGCATGCTGACCCGCTTCCCGATAGCGAGATTCTTCATATCGCGCCCGTGGCCCAAGAAGTCGTCATTGAGGCGCTTTTGACCGAATGTAAGTCACGCCTAGTATGCTTGACACCGCAGGGCCTGCTGAGAAAGTGGAGCGATACGGATGGCCATATTAGCCTGGTCCACCGGAGTTTCGCTCGGGCCATTGCGGCGGCTGTTGACATTGTTGTCGTTTCCGAAATTGAAGCGCAATACATAGACGACTTTCTCATGGCAGTCGCAGAGCAAGGAGGGCTCTCTGTAGTAACGCAAGGTAGCAGAGGGTGCGAAGTATGGACGCGACATGATCGTACAACCTTTAGTGCCTTTCCCTCCAACAGGATAGTTGATACTACAGGAGCAGGTGACTGCTTTGCGACAACGCTGGCTGTCGGGATATACCTGGGTAGACCTCTGACACAGGCAATAAGATCCGCTGCGATTGCGGCTTCGCTTTGTATTGGCAACCACGCTACTAAAGGCATCGGAACGAGGCTGCAAATCGAGCAGAAGCTGATTAACTCAACTCAGACGTAAGTTTGATAACGAATTGCATCTTCACAGCTAGATAACCGGATATCTCGAATGGAACCATTTCTCGCGCGCCATGGCCAGACAGTGTGGTCGTCAGAAGGCCGCTACACTAGTTCGACCGATCTCGCGCTAACCGCAGATGGGCAAGCTGAAAGCACGTCGGGCACAGTCGTTCTCAGGACAATGGCTGGATCTGAGCCCAAATTCGACTCAATCTCGGTGAGCCCTCTAATCCGAGCCGTGGGCACGGCGACCTTGATATTCGGTCGTGATGCTAAACTGAAGACTTGCAACCTGCTCAGGGAATCGACTTTGGTGATTTCGAGGGAATGACAAGTCATGAGCCCAAAGATGGAGGCCGGGGGTGGGATCTGTGGCAAGACGGTGGGCCTAACGCCTCCTGAGTACCTGTCTTAGCAGATCACAACGCTACATACTTCGTTCACTTGCTACTACCGCGATCGGGCTTCCGTGGTCCGCACACAAGATCAATGAATGGCAAAGACGGTCTTGGCCGGTGCGTTCGTGAATACTTCCAGAAAGGGACGGCGTATGTTCAGCTTGATCGGCGTGGCCACAATCGTGATAGGTCTGATGCCCGGTCGGCACTTCCCTGGACTTCTGAGGTTAGTACTAGTTCCTCAGTCGTTGGATCATTCCAAAGCGCGTCGAACGCCCGGCTGAACATCTCCTTTAGTTTCTGTCCCTGTGGAGTGTTAACATCGCAAAGTATCATCGTAACGTCATGACCTCTGATATTAACCTCCCCTTCGGTATTTGAGTAGAGGTACCAGCCGACATTAATCCATTTGCCGCCGATATTTCTCCCGCGCAGGGAAGCTGGTGTCAGGTATTGCTTAACTGTTATATTCCCGTAGTGTTTGAAGTCTTTGCGTAGGTTCTCGATGCCAAGTTCGATGGCATTACGTTCATGAGTACTGACGGCTTTATCTGGGTGGCATATCAGCAATCTAATCGTCACATTGGCCTTTCTCAATCCCTGCAAGAGCGTCCTGGTGGATGAGGTGCTGTACTCAAGCAGGTCAGATGCCTGAGGACGCTCTTTTTCAACAAACTCCTGAATCAGTGGCAGTGCTTGTGCTTGGTCTTCATATGCCTCCAAACTAGGAGGTGCCCCCTTCAGCTCGATCACTTTATAAAGCAGGTCGATTATCAGAACTATAAGTATGACGTTAAAAAACCCTCGAGTAATAATCCATTGACTGATATCTGGAACGAACTGTGAAATGACATATAAAAGTATAACCAATGCGATTAGGATCGTACCAATGATGGCGAGACGCTGCTCGAACCACCTGTCTATCCTCGAAAAAATCATGTGAGTTCCTCCCCCTTCTTAACTTCGACCAGCTCGTATCGATGTCTTTGCTGAAAGCCATTCTTCTGAGTTGGCCTCAGGCCAGATCCCTCAGGTCACGGAGTGGTGCGATCGAAGCACGAGTTGACGACGCAGGCAGGTCAGCCCGCATCACCAGTGGACCACTGAGACCCCACACATGCAACCCGGCGTGCACAACGCCTTCAAGATGACCAACCTGAGCGAACGGCGGACTGCCGACAAGTCAACTATCTCTCCGGTGGGTTGACGAGGTGCTATTACTGTAAGGCGACGGTGATCGGGTGTGCCGCCTGCTCGCAGAGCGCCGACGAGGCCTCGCGGGTCGCTGGTCAGGGCCACCACGATGGTGACCCCATCCCGCGAGAGTCTTGGCCCGTCCGGCACAGCCAGGGCCAGAGGTGCCGCCGGGCAGCCACCTGCTGGGCCCACGCGGACGTGGCGGCCGAGCGCGTACACCGATGACCTGGTCGTGGACGGGCAACGTCCACCTGGTAGGGGCTGCGTCACCGCCTACACCCATGCCACCTCAGTGATACACAGGTCCCAACTGGAAACGGTTCCCCGTGGCCCATGACGCCCCATGTTAACGGCCTGATTTCCTGAGCATCCTGGTCGGGCTCCCGGCCATGCTCTTTCGCGATGTTGCTGCCTGGCTGCCGGCGGGCGGGCCAGGATTTTGCCGTCCTTCTATTGACGTGAGGGATCCCTCCTCGCCTTCGTTTGGCCACGGTCGCGAGAAGGGATCCAAGGCGGTGTTGTCGCCGTGGCCATCGTATGGCCGTGCCACTGCCGGTCGATGCCTATGTGGCTGCTGGCCGCCAGGTGGAGTTCCCGCGCCCGGATTGCCCGTCGTGCGCCGGGCCGCTGGTCTTCTGGTCGGGCTACCGGCGGCATGTCCGGGTGGCGGCCGCTGCCGGAGGATCTTCGTGCCCCGGCTGCGCTGCGGGCACTGCCGGGTGACGCATGCCCTGCTGCAGGCGTTCGTGCTGGCCTGGCGGCTGGACAGGGCGGAGACCGTCGGCGCGGTGATCGGGGAGGTGGCCGGCGGCGCGGGCGGGGCCCGGCTGCTGCGGCCGGGCATCCGGTAACGCAGACTCTCACGCCGCCACCACCGTCGTTTGAGACCTCCAAGACAAGTCGGGAGTGGGTTCATCTGTGGGGCACACGCACCCGTCCTACGGGCCGGACGACACGGGAATCGTCTGCGGCAGCGGCGCGAGCGCCTTCGATATTTCGACCAGGGCGGCCAGTGACATGACCCGACATGTCATCTACGACCAGTAGTTCTCCCAATTCAGCAGTACGCTCACCGGCGCGGCTAGCAGCGCGGCGACGGCGATCTCTGCTTGCGCAGGGGCCGGGAGTGCGACCGGCACGGCGGGGATTGTGGGTAGCTCGCCCGCCGACTCATAGCGGCTTATCAGCTGTGGATCGATGTAGGACTTGCGGGCCACTGCCGGGGTGTCGCCAAGCCAGCCCGCCACCTCGCGAATGCTGGCAGCGATGACCCTCTCACGGCTCCGCGCTGCCCGCGATGGCGCCGCGTTCGCCAGCG
>Ga0099827_10001002_pt1 | contig 14025 bp, 10 predicted proteins | sample CZO8metaG_FD_79339 | JGI IMG/M metagenome (GOLD analysis project Ga0099827, IMG submission 79339) | Vadose zone soil microbial communities from the Eel River Critical Zone Observatory, Northern California, USA - CZOApr15con1.8 metaG | ecosystem: Environmental > Terrestrial > Soil > Vadose zone ...
GGTCCTCGCGCGGCGGGCCGTCGATGCGCTCGAGGTCGTCCTCGATCTCGCGGAAGCGCACGATGGGGCCGGCCACCAGCTGCGAGAAGAGGCTTACGTAGGCCAGGTACTCGAAGAAGCTCCGCGTGGCCCGCACGCGGCCGGCGGCCACGTCCACGATGTAGGAGATAGTGTGGAAAGTGTAGAAGCTGATCCCGATGGGCAACACGATGTGCAGCAGCGGAGGCGCCGGACCCGGCGCCAGCCGGGCGAGGTTGCCGGCACGAAGTTGTAGTACTTGAAGAAGCCGAGCAGGCTCAGGTCGGTGGCGACCGAGGCGACCATCCAGGCCCGCTTGGCGGCCCGGCTCTGCGCGCCGTCGATCATCAACCCCGCGGTGAAGCTCACCACGCTCGAGAAGAGCAGGAGCCAGCAGAACCGCCAGTCCCAGTAGCCGTAGAAGACGTAGCCGCTGACGGTGAGGACGACGTAGCGCTGCTGCTTGGTCCTCGACAGCCAGAAGGCCGCGAAGACGACGGGCAGAAAGGCGAACAGGAATACGTTGGAGTTGAAGACCATCAGCGCAGCTCGCGGACCAGGACCGTGGCCACCCGGTCCGCGTTCGTCTCGTCGATGTGGGCGCAGTCGTACCAGCCCGAAGCGGTGGCTTGGTAGCTCTCCGGCCGGCTGAGGTCGTAGCTCGCCACCCCTTCGCTGCTCGCAAGCACCTGCTGGTACGCGCGCGTGGCCTTGAGCAGCGCGGCGTAGGAGGTGTGGGCCTCGATGTAGCGCACGGTGAGGGGGTGCAGGCTGGTGATCCAGAGGGCCACCCGGGCACCGTCCGTCCGCGCCTCGTCGACCAACTGCCGCAGGTAGGTGCGGCGCCGCCTCGACAGCTCGGTCATGTTGTCAAACCGGGTGACGTATTTGTTCAGGCAGCGCTCCAGGTCCTGGTCGAAGCGGAACGTCCCCGCCGCCCGCTGCACTTCCCAGCGGGGGTAGCGGAGGTACCCGTCCGGCTCGAGCTCCATCAGCGGCAGCGGCTGCGGCCGCGGGCTCATGAAGAGGCGGACCGCCCGCACGGCATCGGTCAGATACTGGATCGTGAACGTCGCCTTGTACTTCTTCATCGCTCGGGCCATCGGGTATCTGCCGAGCGGCCCGAGCAAGCCCGGTTCGGGCAACGTCCCCGGGCCCAGCGCCCGCATGAGGGCCTGGTTGTGGAGCAGACCCGGCTCGGGCCTGTCGTCGCTGTGCAGGGCCTCCACGTCGAGGCCGATCACCAGGAGCTTGATGGGGACGTTCTGCTGGCGAACCCAGCGGTAGATGGCCAGGTAGTCCTCGGCCCGCGCGCTGTCCACGGCGAAGTTGAAGAAGCGATGACCCGTCTCCGACTCCAGCGTGCGGGGACTCACCTTCATGGCCCGGCTTGAGCCGAGGATCAGGCCTTCCGGAGCCGCCCGGCCGACATAGGCCCGGAACAGGCGCATCTTCTCGGCGCGGGCGTCGAGCTCGACCACCGGGAAAAGACCTGTTCCGAACTCACCCCGAGGGTCCACCAGGCGTATGAAGGCCGCGTAGAGCAGCGAGAGCACCGCGGTCGCGGCCACGAACAGGGACAGAAATCTCATCGGATGGCGCTCACGCCGGCACGCCCTCCTCCTTGACTGCCTCCAGCGTGACCTGTAGCTCGTCGATGCCGCCCACCAGGTAGCAGAGGAACCTCTCACCGAAAGTCGGGTGCCGGTCGAGCAGCCCCTGCACGGCTCGGGCCCACACCCGGTACGGCCAGGGCCAGAGCTCCTTCTCCAGGAAATACTTGAGCCGCACGCGCACCACGCGGAACCGCGCCTTCGTGTAGTAGGAGTAGCCGTTCTCGCCGAAGTAGTGGAACGACTCGGAGGTGAAAGCGCGGCGGTGGGTCGGGTCCTTCCAGGCGTAGAGGCCCGAGTAGTGCGGCGTGCGGATCAGTACGCGGCCTCCTCGCCGCACGATGCGCCAGACCTCTTCCATCACCGGCAGCGGGTCGGCCAGGTGCTCGAGCACGTGGCTCAGCACGACCTCGTCGGCGCAGCCGTCTGGCAGCGGGTAGGGCAGGGCCTGCAGGTCGTGGACCAGGTCCACGCCCGCCAGGCCCACGGAATCGATTCCGAAGGCCTCGGGCGACTTGTGGGTGCCGCAGCCGAGGTCGAAGACGGCCGGTCGCCCCTGCTGCCGCCGGTCGCGCAAGTAGGCTTCGACCGGGGCCGCGGCAACCGGGTGCGCGAAGGCCGTCCTCATCTCACGAACGCCTGCAGGGCAAGGGGATCGGCGAGCGCCCGTAACAGCGCGCCGGCCGGCCGGCGGTCGGCGGCGTTGAACAGCTTCCACAGCAGCCCGTCGGCCGGCCGCCGCCGGCCGGCCCGGCAGCGCGGGCAGCGGCCGCCCTCGGGGTGGACGATCCAGCGCACGGCGCTGAGCAGGCCGGGCTGGTAGGAGCGGTCGGCGATCCGGCAACCCAGCAGCCGGGCCACGCTGCGGCCCGAGATGTGGCTTGGCGCGAACGACCGGCCGGCCACGCTGAACATGGCCAGGTCCGGCTCGGAGTCGCCGATGGCCACCGTCTCCATGTCCTTCCGCCCGGCCAGCTCGAGCAGCGCCAGGAGGCCCTTGCCCTTGTCGACCTCCCGGGCCAGCACGGCCGTGTCGAGGTACGTCTGGTGCACGGCGAGCCGGTCGACGCCGAGGTTGGCCATCAGCCTCTGGATGAGCCCGCCCGGCAGCGGGGTCGTGCGGCGGCGCTCGAAGGTGTAGGCCCGCAAAGAGTACTCGTACCGGTCGTCGAGGAACACACCCGGAATCCGCCGCAACGCGCCCGCGACCAGCCGCAGCTGGTCGCGGGATTCGGGCGTCACCAGCACCCGGGTGCGGCCAGCCACGGCATCAAGGACGACGCTGCCGTACTCGGCCACTCCGCCCACGCACCCGTAGGCCTGGCAGTACTCCCGCACCTCGGCCAGCCGGCGCGCAGTGTTCAGGGCCAGGGCACAGCCGTGGGCGTGCAGCAGCGAGAGAGCCTTGATGCCGGCGGCGGTCGTGGAGGGATAGCCGAAAAACTGCTTGTCGAGGACGCCGTCGATGTCCATGACCACCAGCGGCGGGCGCCAGAACGGGGGCTGGGCGGGCCGGCACAGCTGACCACAGAACCTGGCCGTGTGGACGGTGAGGAAGTCCCAGGCATCGATGTAGCTCCAGTTGAATTCGTGGTGGCGGTGGCTCAGACGCGGGTCGTTGAGGTTGTAGAGGGCGGCTTTCAGTGCGGACGTGCCCGCGAACAGCTTGTGCCTGAACAGCCGCTCCTCCACGTCCCGGTCGCCGGAAGCCTCCCGGTAGTGCTGAATGAGGGCCTGCTCTTCGGCTGGAGAGAGGCGAAAATGCAGGATGGCCTCGGCCAGGTCGCAGGCGGGGTCGGTTACGTTCAGCTCGGTCTTGCCCATGCCGTGGTGCTCGAAGTCCGTCTTGAGGATGGAGGCCGGGCCGCGGACCCATTCCTGGAGCCGCATCTTGCCGTCGATGAGCGTGGGCACCGGGCAGGCCGGCCGCAACAGCTCGGCGCGGATGCGGGCGCGCTTCAGGACCGCGGCCGGCTTGGACCCGTAGGCGCCGCTCAGCGCGCCGGCCAGCAGCTCGGGGCCCTTCTGGTTGTGGCGGTCCAGCTGCGTCCCCGGATCGGCGGACAGGCGGAGCGATCGGACGCGGGCAGCGACGTAGGCAGCGGCCCGCCGCCAAAGCAACTCCCGGTCGCGCGGCAGGGCGGGCGGGTCACTCTGCGGCAGCCACTCGGTGTAAAGGATCCCCTCGCGGAGGCCGAGCACGGGCGGCACGAACTCCGCCAGCGCCTGGCCGGCGAGGAACGCGTGGTAGCCGAGCCATCCCCAGCCCACGCTCTTGGCCAGGACGTAGCGGGTTTCCGCGCGCCCGGCCGCATCCTGCAAGCGCACCTCGTAGACGCGCTTGAGGCGAGTGTGGAACTTCTCCTCCGACAGCCGCTGGAGCTGCCCGTTGAAGCGGTCGGCGGCGGGGCTGGCCGGCACGGCCGCGCTCGCGTAGCCGCGCGCCCGGAAATAGGCCTGCACGCGCCGCTCCGCCGCCGGGACCTCGAGCAGCTTTTGCTTGTGCCAGTCCTCAGGCTCGAGCTCCAGCAGCCGCGTCTGCGAGAGGAGCAGCGACTCGTAGCCGCGCTTCCAGTCGCGCCGGCTGGGATGGACCGGCAGCAGGACCACCACGTCACCGGGGGGCAGGCCGGCCCGGCGCAGTGCGTCCACCATTCCGGCCAGGGTGAAGCCGGTGTCCGCCGGCTCGTCCACGACCACGGCCAGCGCCCCGCGGGCGGCACCGTGCGCCAGCTGCGCCCGTTCCCAGGGCGCCACGCCCTTCTTCGGACGCAGGGTGAGGGCCTCCACGTCCTCATACCCCCGGGCGGCGAGGAAGGCGCGGACCAGGGGAGCGAAGTAGGATCCGGCGGTGCGCAGGCCGATGACGAGGAGGGGCCGCCGTCGATCCGGGAAGGCGGCCGCGAACCGGCCGGCCAGCTCCAGGATGTCGTGGGGCGTGAGGTCCTGGCTGTGGAAGGCCGCCGGGACCTTGGCCCGGCGCGCCAGCAGGTCTGCGGGGAGCTTCTCGGCCAGCAGGGGAGCGAGGCCGTCACCGGCCGCGGCGAGGGCGGCCATCTCCGGCTGCGGGGCGGCCACCGACGCCTGCAGAAACGCGTCGAGCGCCGGGCCCCAGCGGGCCCGCCAGCCGCGCACGCTCCGCAGCCTCCAGCCGCGATGCTGCTGTCCGGCACCGAGCAGCCGCTCGAGGGCCCTCGTCGCCGGCCGCAACCAGGGCAAGACCGTCACCGCCTGCGAGAAATCGTAGGCTTCCCCTGCCAGGTAGTCGTCGACCGTGTCCGCCAGGGCGCAGGAGAGCAGAAAGACGTTGGAGAGCACCTCGCCGCGCGGCCAGCCTTCGTCCACTTCTCCCAGGCTGGTCAGCTCACCCCGGAGGCGGTCCCTCACCTCGCCCGCGGGGGGGAAGGCGTCGAGACACCAGGCGTAGCGCCCGTAGAAGCTCGACTCCGCCTCCAGCAGCGCCGGGGGCAGCGGCTCCAGCGCCTCATCCCGCACGGGCCCGTCGGGCCAGGCCGACTCGCCGGCGAGATCGGCCGCCGAGCCTTCCCGCATCGATGTCAAGCCGTCTCCCTCGCCAGCATGGGCACGGCGGCGGGCCGCCGCTTTTTCGGCAGCAGGTCCAGGTAGACCCGCTCCGTTTGCCGGACCATCTGCTCGTTCGAGAAGCGCCCGGCTACCTGCTGCCGGGCGGCGCGGCCATCGCCGCAAAGAGCTCGTCGAGGTCTACGCCGACGTCCCTCCCGTCGGTGGCGGCCCGCTTGTAGCGGCTCGAGCGGGAGAGCCGGTAGTCGCCGCGGCCGTAATCGACAAAGCCCACGTCAACGAGCGACGGAGGGAAGAAGTTGCCCCCGGGATACACGGCGGCACTGCCCCCCACCATCACGTTTTTCGCCACCACGGCGCCGGGGAAGCAGGTGTCCAGCGTCGGCTGCCCGGGGGCGGTTCCGGTGCCGAGGATCCCGTAGGCGTTGTGAGGGGTGAGGTTGTTGCGATACACGAAGCCGGTGTGCACCGCGCCTTCCGCTATAATGATGTTTCCGGTCTGAAATGCGGTATTGTGCTCAATGACGACGTCCGCAGTCCCGTCGAGTAGTTGAAAGAGCCGTCCGCCTCCGCCCCAGTTCGGCGCCCCCACGTCGTCGAAGAGATTATTTTTGATCAAAATGCGTTTCGTCTGTTGGCTGGGGAAGGCGTCGTTCCGACCAAGAATGTTGGTGCCCGACGCCGTGTGGCGCACGATGTTATTTGTAAACGCCACATCCTCGACAACCGTCCAGGGGGCGGCCGGGCCGCTGCGTACCGTAAAGAGGATGGCGAAGCCGTTCTGCGCGTCCACCCAATTGTACTCGAGGAGGTTGCCTTCCACCAGCACCCGGCGGGCGTTCTTCAGCTCGAAGAGGTTCTTGACCGTCCAGGGCGTGCCTTCGTATGCCGGATGCCCCACTTTCCAGGCGAGGGGCTTCGAGAAGTGATTGCGCCGGACCTCGATGTCCGACGGCACGAGGTCCGGAATGGACGGATCACCACCGCCGAACATGACGTTCTCGCCTGCACCCTCCAGATAGTTGTTGACGATCTTGAAGGGGCCTGGGCCGTTCCAGCCTGCGATCGCCTGCGAGTCAGCGCCCACCTCCTTGAAATCCGAGAGGTACGAATCAGTGACCGCGGTGTCGCGCGAGTTCATCGCGATCCCGCGCCGCGTGCCGCGTTTGGGATCGCCGTGGAGGTAACACCGGTCGAAGATCATGTGGTGCGGGAGTTGATCCGCAACAGTCTCCGTAGTCCCCAGCTCGACCAGGTTGTAGAGGAACACACCCGCCGCGGGCCGGATCTCGATCCCGATGAAGCGATAGTGGTGTGCGCCCGGCTCTGCCCGGATCACGCGCCCCGACCGCGCCACGAGCTTCGGCATGACGCCGGCGTAGGAGGGGTCAACCCGCCGTCCCGGCGGGGGAAGGCTGCCGTCCGGGGCGCCGGTCCGAATGGTCACCCATTCCGCTCCCGACTTGTTGGGCAGCGTGTACGGGCCCGCGAAGCTCGCCCCGGCCTCGAGCGTGATCACATCCCCTGGCCGGGCGGCGTTCAAGGCCGCCTGGAAATCCCCTCCCGCGTAGACGGCGATGATCCGACCAGGCGGAGGGACGTACGTGGTATCGACGTAGGCGCGCGGCGGTTCAGGGCCGCTCGGCCCGGTCGCCGGCCGGGTCGCCGCGCTCAGCGAGATGACGGGGACGGCGACGAGGAGGAGACCTGGACAGGCGCGGAGGAGCGCTCGAGACATGACACTTGGACCTGAAGATCGCCCGGGGAAAGTCATCTCTCGAGCAAACGGCTCAAAGATTCTCTGTTCTTTGGAGACGACAAAAGAAGCGCAAACCCGTCATCGCCACTGACCGATCTCCCGATCTCCAGGCACGAAAAGAAGCCGTAGACATCCGCCCAAGAGACTCGTGGGTCAGCGCCTTCCACCCAGTTCCATTCAGACCGAGGCCGCGGCGACAATACACGCCTCGAGACCCACACGTCACCGCCCGCCGCCCACACCGAACGCGCCTGGGCCGCGAACCCCTGACGCCACTGGAGGACCTGAGTGGTGCCGGGTTCCACCAGGTGATAAACGGAAAGCAAGCCACCACGGTTGGTGGGATGCAATGGGAAGGTCCAGTAGAATGCCCACACTTCGTCCTGCTGATGGACTGTGGCCACCAGGCTTTGGGGCTTCAATAATGGTTGTAGGTCTCGTATCCTCGCGGCCACTTGGTTTTGGCGGTGCGCCAGTACGGACGTCGCCATGGCCGACATGTTGCTGACGGTGGTAGTCGTCATGAATGCAATGACAACGACTTTGAACAACGACGACGATCCGCCGCTCGACAAACAAGAGGCGAGTGATACGAAGAACATGGGGTACAAGGGCAAGTAGCGCTCGATGGCCCCACCCTCCCAGAAGACCGCGAACGTGAGCACCGGGGCGCTGTTCAGGACCCAGAGCCCCAAGATTCGCCTGCTCGGTTCGGATCGGAGCAGCATGACCGCCATCAACCCCAACAAGAGGTAAAACAGGAAGAGCTTCCACAGGCCCAGCCGGAACATCTCCGACAGGGATACAGGATTCAACGGATCGTGAACAAGAAACCGTTTGAGCATCATTCCGTCATTGCCCATGTTGACGAAGGAACGAGGGAGGCTGAAGACCATCCGTGGGACGCCGTTGATTCCGCTGACGCCGTGCTCGGAGGACGCGATCCACTCCCTGAGGCCCGCCACCGTATGAATCCCCTGAAGCGCAGCGACCGAGCCGTACATCAGCGCCATCGCCAACGCGAAGGCAACGGCAGCCTGACGAACGAAGCGCCATCGGCGCCACTCGGGCCCAAACAGCAGTAAGGGAGAGGCCAACGCGGCGGGAACCGCCAAGACGTAGGGAAACCACAGGCCCACGGCGCCGGCCAAGGCTAAACCAGCTCCCCACCCCCTCGCGGATGACCACTCCGGCGTCTCCCCTCCCATCAGAGAGAGATAGATCCCTGACAGGAGCAGCGACAGACCCGGAACGTACGAACAACCCGTGTGAGCGAAATTGAGGAGTCCCTGAGAAAAGATCAACCCGATGCTCGCGACATTGGCGACCCACTCCCGGCGAGAGATTTTTCTCACCACGCCGTGAAGCATGAAAACACTCAGCAGGCCCGCGAGCCAACTGATCGCCATCAGGGTCATGATCACGTTCGTGCGGGCGTCCGCCCCGAGCACGAAACGACTTGCCGGCATCAGTAACTGGGAGAGCGACCATCCCAACGGATACCAGAGCAAGTGACCGAACTCCCCCAGCCGGGGCGCCAGAATCGCCTCGGCGTAACCGACGGTATCACCCATGAAATTGGCAGCTGTCGCCCAGGTCGCTCCGAAATAGGCGACGAGGACCAGGCTGTACCGGCGGAACCACCCCGGCCATCGCAGAACCACAGCCTCCGTCCCGCTCGGGAAGGAAGCCGTTCCCGGGACGCCCGAGATCTTCGCTGTCTGGCTCATCTATTACTGAGGCCTACGGACTGGTTTCGCGCGCCATCTCTGGTCCCGATCACGATGAGCGACAGACCGATCCGCGGCCGCACGAATCGCTCGGCGCGTTCGGCCCAGGGCGCAATGAACCGATCAAACAAACGGATCTGCGCGAGGGATTCTTGCCTTCTCTTCAGGACCCGGTTATTCAAGAACCAGCCGGCCATCCCGATGACATTCATGTAGAAGACACCCTCGACGTCGAACCCACTCTGGTGCACCTTGAGGACGAGCTCACCTTTGGTATATCTCCGGTGATGCCCAAGCGCCCGGTCCACACTGCCGTAGAGGAATTGAAAGGCCGGGACCAAGAGGACGAGGCGGCCGCCGAGACCGAGAGCACTGTGCATATGTGAGAGAGCGGCCCGATCATCCTCGACATGCTCGAGGACGTTGAAGCAGATCACCGTATCACATTCATACCGATCCAGCGCCCGAGCGGCCGGGTCGGCAATGTCCAACTGGACAGGCATGACGTTGGGCCTGTCGGCAAACCGCTTTTCAAAATACTCAACGCACGGCCGGTACACATCCACCGCAATGACCAACTCTCGATCCAGCAACAACGTCGTGAAGTTCCCGATCCCGGCACCCACCTCGAGAATCCGTCGGCCGAGAAAGGGCGCAATGCGACGGTAGATCCACCGGCGATAGTTTTGCGCCTCCACCATGACTTCCAGGTCGGAAATGGTGACGTCAGCGGCGTGCATGGTAGTCCGCCGGCGCTGCGGGGCGGCTCCAGTCGGCGCGGTCAGGGCGCGACTGGGTCGCGAGCAGGCGCAGTTGATAATCGAGCTCCTGAAAGCGGCGGAGGATGGTGTGGACGATCAACCCCGCGATGATGAGGAGCATTCCACACAACACGAGGCCGACGGCAAGCACGGCAAACGGCAGGCGAAGCACCAGACCGGTCTTGAAGAATTCGAGAATCACGACGGCACCCGGGAGAAGGCCGCCGACAATGAGCGCCAATCCCGCGGCGCCAAAGAACGTCAGCGGCTTATAGTCACGAAAGAGGGCCAGGATGGTGTTCAAAATGAGGATCCCGTCTTGGATCCATCGAATCTTCGAATAGCTTCCCTCCGGCCGCCGGCTCAGGTTGATTGGCACTTCAACGATGTGATAACCACGCTGGAGGGATTTGATCGTCAGCTCGGTCTCGACCGCGAACCCCCCGGCGAAGAGTGGGATGTCTTTGACGAAGCTCCGACTGAACGCCCGATAGCCCGAGAGGATGTCGGTAAGCCCGACACGGAAGAGCCAGTTCAATACGACCTGGAACAGCCTGTTACCGATCCGGTTCAATGGCCTGAGCTCGCTCCTGGCGTGCTGGTGCAACCGTGACCCGACGACCACCTCGGCTTCGAGATTGAGAATGGGCGCGATGAGCTCGTGAACGGCGGCCGCCGGGTACGTCCCATCACCGTCGACCATGACGTAGATGTCCGCGTCCACTTGATGGAACATCGACTGGACCACGTAACCTTTCCCCTGACGCCGCTCGCGGCGAATGATCGCCCCGGCCTGGCGGGCTTCTTCGGCTGTCCGATCGGAAGAGTTATTGTCGAACACATAGATGGCCGCATCGGGGAGCTGAGCGCGAAACTGACGCACAACGTCGGCGATGGTGAGCTGTTCGTTATAGCAGGGGATGAGAACGGCGATCCGTGGCAGTGGACAACTCCTTTCTGCCACGACGGTCGGCCTGTCCATCACGTGTGGTTCTACCTGCATGTCGTAAACCTCCTCAGGCAAGATGGTTCACATCGGACATGGACGGCTCGGCGCGAGGCGACGCGTTGCTTGCGGAATTACCGGCAAGGCAGCCCACGTACCACTCGATCGTTTCATCGAGCCCGGACGACAGGGAGTGGCTCGGTGCGTACCCGAGGAGCCGCCTGGCCTTCGAGATGTTCGCCTTCGAATGGCGGACGTCGCCGGGACGGAAAGGCTGGTAGATGGGCTTGGCTCCCCGGACGCGCGGGTCGCGGGCTGCAAGGCGGCCGCGCATCGTCGCGAAGAGCCGATTGAGCGTGGTGAGCTTTCCCGCCCCCACGTTATAGATTTGGTTCACGGCCGGGGACCTGGGCGCGGCGACGGCGGCGAGCAGGTTGGCCTGGAGCACGTTCTCCACGTAGCAGAAGTCACGGCTGGTCTCCCCGTCCCCAAAGATGACGCACTTCTTGTGGTCGAGGAGCGCGGCGATCCACCTGGGGATCACCGCCGCGTAGGGGCCTTCTGGATTCTGGCGGCGACCGAAGACGTTGAAGTAGCGCAGGCCGATGGTCTCGACGCCGTAGAGGCCCGAGAAGATCTGCGCGTAGAGCTCGTTGACGCGCTTGGTGAGCGCATACGGCGAGCGCGGGCTCCCGACCTGGTGCTCGACCTTGGAAAGTCCCGGACGATCGCCGTAGACCGAGCTCGAGGTGGCATAGACGAAGCGAGACACACCCGCATCTCGAACGGCGATCATCATGTTCAGAAAGCCGTCGATGTTGACTTGGTGGGTGCTCAGCGGGTCTTCGATCGATCGCGGGACCGATCCCAGTCCCGCCTGGTGGAGCACGATGTTGCTCCCAGCGCATGCCCTTCGGCAGAGGGAGAGATCCCGGATGTCCCCCTCGATGAACCGGAGGTGACGAGCCGCCTCGGGACCCACCTGTGCGAGGACGTCTCTGAGGTTGTCCGGGCTCCCGGTCTCGAAGTTGTCGAGGCCGACGACCCTCTGTCCGAGGGAGAGCAGCCGCTCGACCAGATGGCTCCCGATGAACCCGCCGGCCCCTGTCACCAGCCAGGACCTCGGCTGCGCGAGGAGCTGCATCTCGGTGTTCTCGAGCGCGCCCATCAGAGGCTCCAGTAGCGGATCCCGCGCTCCATCGCGTCCGCGCTGAAGACGGACTTGACGTCGATGAAAACCCCGCCCGGGCGGATGAGGCCGAGCAGCTGCTGGCGGGGCATTTCGAGATACGCGCGGTGGGTGACCGCCAAGATCAGCCCATCGAGCGCGCGGAATCGATCCAGCGGTGTCAGCGCGATTCCGTACTCCTCCCACGCCTCGCGTGGGTCGCCGAGCGGCTCGTGCACCAAGGGCTCGATGCCGAACTGGCGAAGCTCGGCGATGATGTCCGGGACCCGGCTGTTGCGCAGGTCGGGCACGTTCTCCTTGAACGTGAGCCCGAGGATTCCCACGGCTGCTCCCCTGACTTGAAGCCCGGCGTGGACGAACATCTTCACCAGCCGCTGGGCGATGTAGCTGCCCATGCTGTTGTTGATCCGCCGGCCGGCCAGGATGACCTGCGGCTGGTAGCCGAGCTCCTCTGCCTTGGTCGTCAGGTAGTACGGGTCGACGCCGATGCAATGGCCTCCGACCAGGCCGGGGGAGAAGGGGATGAAGTTCCACTTGGTGCGCGCCGCGGCGAGCACGTCCGCGGTTCGAATGCCCAGGCGATCGAAGATGAGCGCCAGCTCGTTCATCAGCGCGATGTTGAGGTCGCGCTGTATGTTCTCGATCACCTTGGCCGCCTCGGCGACCCTGATCGACGGAGCCCGGTAGATCTCCGTCTCGATGATCGCGCCATACACGCCGGCGATTCGCTCCAGGGCTTCGGGGTCCTGGCCGGAGACGACCTTGGTGACCCGCTGCAGCGTGTGCGCCGGGTCGCCCGGGTTGATGCGCTCCGGCGAGTAGCCGAGCTTGAAGTCGATGCCCGACGTCAGGCCCGAGGCGCGCGCAAGAACGGGGCCGCAAATGTCTTCCGTCACGCCGGGGTAGACGGTCGACTCGTAGACCACGATGGCGCCGGGCTTGAGCATGCGCCCCACCGTCGCGGAGGCACTCCTGACGCACCCGAGATCCGGCCTGTTGTAGCGGTCGATCGGAGTGGGGACGGCGATGACGAAGAAGGTCCGATCCGCCAGGTCCGAGGGATCGCTGGCGAGCTTCAGCCGGCTCGCCTGCAGCGCCTCTGCGGGGATTTCGCCGTTCCGGTCGAGGCCGCCGTGGATCTGGCTGAGTCTTTCGCGGTTGGTGTCGAACCCGATCGTTCCCGGAAATTTCCGGGCGAGGGCCACGGCGACCGGAAGGCCCACGTAGCCCAGGCCAATGACGGCAATGCGCTCATTCATGGGCGTACGCGTCGCAGTCTCGATCGATGGCGGGATCGATCACCGGCGGAACGCGGAGAGCCGAGGGCGTCCGCTTCCAGGTGACCGCCACCTGCCCGGTGACGAAGCGGAAGAAGGCGACCACCGTGGCCCAATGGAGGAGGCAGAACACGTACGGGAAGGCGAGGAGCCGTGTCCTCTTTCCCCGGCGCTGAAGCGCGTGTCCCCCCAGCGCGGCGGCGTAGAAGAAGATCTGCCCGGCCAGCGCACCGGCGTACATCGGCGAGCCCACCAGGCAGAGGTTCGCGCTCAGCGCACAGAGCAGGAACAATGGACACAACAAACGGAGGCCCTTGTGCGAGACGGTCTGGATCCACAGGCGGTTGCGCAGCGGGTTCAGCAGCCAGGGCTCGTGGCTGAAGAGCTGGAAGTTCCCGGCGAGGGTGCGAACCTTGCGGCGAAGCTCCTCTTCCGCGGTCGTGGCCGGGCGGTCGTGGGCCCGGGCCTTCGGTTCCAAGATCGCGCGGTACCCGTGGCGGACTATTCTCAGGACGATGAGGACGTCGTCCAGCAAGGTGTCTTGCGGAAGCGGCTCGAAGAGCGCGCGGCGAATGGCGTAGATGGCCCCGGTGGCGCCCAGGGTGGAATCGATGCGGCTCTCGCACCGCCTGATGAACTTCTCGTAGCGCCAGTAGGCCCCGACCCCCTCTCCCACCGCGCTCCCGTCGGGGCCGGAGGCGAGCATCAGCTCTCCGCTCACCACCCCCACCTCAGGGTCGGCAAAAGGGGCGACCAGCGCCCGGAGTGCGCCCGTTTCGAACCGCTGACGAGCGTCTGCCAGCACGAGCACCTCCCCTCGGGCGGCGCGCACGATGTCGTTCAGCACAGCAGGCTTTCCACGCCGCGCGGAGAAGGCGAAGACGCGCACGTTCCGTTGCTGGTAAACGCGCGCGCGCTCGGCGGTGCCGTCCGTGGAACCGTCGGACGCGATCAGGATCGTCAGGCAATCCACCGGGTAGTCCTGTGCGAGGAGGTTCTCGATCCGCGCGTCGATCCGTGGGGCTTCGTCTTGGGCAACGACCACCACGCTGACTTCCGGCTCGCCTCCCAGCGCGCGCGGGTGACGAGGCCGCAGCCAGGCCCAGATCCAGACGAGGGCGGGATAGCCGAAGTGCGTGTAGAGGAGCAGCACGACGGAAGCCCAGAAGAGCGCGGCCTCAAACGCCAC
>Ga0099827_10001010_pt1 | contig 13985 bp, 15 predicted proteins | sample CZO8metaG_FD_79339 | JGI IMG/M metagenome (GOLD analysis project Ga0099827, IMG submission 79339) | Vadose zone soil microbial communities from the Eel River Critical Zone Observatory, Northern California, USA - CZOApr15con1.8 metaG | ecosystem: Environmental > Terrestrial > Soil > Vadose zone ...
CAGCTGCAGCCCGGCGACCTCGTCTTCTTCCGCGCGAACTCGAGCGGGGTGCCGCAGCACGAAGGCATGTACGTCGGCAGCGGCTCGTTCGTCCACGCGCCGCATACCGGAGACTTCGTGAAGGTCTCGAGTCTCTTCGAGGCGCGCTACGCGCTCTCGTACGTGGGCGCCGTCCGTCCCTACGCGTCCGGGGCTTCGTCGGCCCAATTCTCGACCTGGACCTCGGCGTCCGGGTAGAGCACCCTCCAGACCCGCAGGTAGATCCCAAGCTCCACGCGCGACGAGGTCGAGGCGGGGACGTCGACCTCCAGCTGACCCGGTCCGGCGACGATCGCCGTCTGGCCCAGACTCCGCAGGAAGTTCGCCAGACGGTCCGTGTAGCTCGGGTCGGTGAGGCGAAGCTGCATCGGGCCGCCATACCGAGGTTCCCACCGCAACCATCCCCTGAGGATCACCCGACGGAGGGACGCCTTGTCCCTCTCTCGGGTGAACTTCTAGGACAGCGAGTCGAGCACGTCCGAGGCGTGCCCGGCGGGCTTGATGCCCATCATCGCGCGCGCGACGTTGCCCTCCGAGTCGATGATGAAGGTCGACCGGTTGATGCCCATGTGGATCTTGCCCGCGAACTTCCGCTCGCCCCAGACGCCGTACTTCTCGGCCACGTGGTGCTCGGGATCTGCGAGTAGCGTGAACGGAAGCTCGTACTTCGTCTTGAACTTCCCGTGTGACGCGACGTCGTCGGGGCTGACGCCGAGCACCTCGGCGCCGCGATCGCGGAAGACGTCGTAGGCGTCCCTGAATTCGCACGCCTCGGTCGTACACCCCGGCGTGTCGTCCTTGGGATAGAAGTAGAGGACGACGGGACGGCCGCGGAAGTCCGACAGCTTGACGGTCTCACCTGTGTCGCTCTCGAGCTCGAAGTCGGGAGCGGGCTTGCCTTCCTCGATCACGGCGGATCCTCTCTGTAGGGTGCGCTCGCGATGCTAACGGTGCACCATGCGCTCGCATTCCTCGTGATCGGTGTCTGCGTCCTCTCCGCGCTGTTCGCCTTGGTCGCCTACAGGCGGCGGGGGAGCGGGGGAGCCGTGGTGTCGCACGGTCTCGCGCTGGCGCAGACGCTGGTCGTCGCGCAGGTGGCCTTCGGTCTGCTCTTGCTCGCCGACCATCGGCATGCCGACAAGGGCGTGCACTACATGTACGGCGCCCTCGCCGTGCTCGCGGTCGCCTGGCCTTGGTTCTATGCCCCCCGAGATCCGCGCCGCCGGCTTGCGTGGTTCGGTGGGGCTACCCTGTTGGCGGCCGTGCTCGGGATCCGCGCTTACATGACCGCCTGATGGGCAAGTTCTTGTCAGACCGGCCCACGCTGCGGGGGTTCCTGATCATCGGCCTGATCGTGCTGGTCGTCGTCGTGCTGAACCTCTACGCGGCCGTGATCGCGATCGGGATGCTGCTCCGTATCGCGTTCTTCCTGGCGATCGCGTTCTTCATCTACCTCGTCTGGCGCGAGCGTCGCGGCGAGATCGAGACCTGGTCGGCCCGCGAGCGCATCGTCTTCTACGGCTCGGCGCTGCTGATCGTGGCCGCGCTGGGCCTGTACTTCTGGCATGGCTGGCCCGGCTACGAGCAGCTCGGCTTCATCGGAGTGGTGGCGTGCTCCGGATTCGCCATGTGGCGTATCTGGCGAAACCGTCATTCCTACCGGCTGTAAGCGGCTGGGGCTCAGGCGTGTGCGGCGACAGCCTGGTGCAGCGATGACGCCCGGGTCTGCTGCCTCGCAGTCGTGCGGCGGACGAACGCGATTGCGAGCAGGCCGGCGGCGATTGCGAGGACGTCGGCCGCGATCAGGACAACGGCGGCCTGGCGCAGCCGGTCGGGGTCGGACGCGCCGTTCCACAACGAAGCGCCGAGCCTCCCGACGAGCCCGGAGAGGAGGAAGGTCAGCCACCACCCGAGGACGAGGCCCGGCTGTTTCCGCTTTCGCCAGGAGGTCGAGTCCTCGCCGGAATCGCTCGCGTTCCAGATGTCGCAAGCGACGGTCGCGGGGCGGACGAGATTGATGATCGGGACGAACCAGTAACCCACTGCCCAACCCGCTCCATGAGGCAGACCCTCGGCGCCGAGCGGGCTGAGATTGGCGTACGCGCGGTAGAACCAGCGCAGGAAGAAGACGGCCGCCACGGCGACTGTGGCGAGCTGGGCGAACGCGACGAAGGTCTGAATGGTGTCGTTCATGCGCACCTGGTCCAGGGTGGCCTCTTGCGCGGCGATCCGCTTGGTGAGGCTCCATTGCTGGAAGTCGGCGACGAGTGCGATGACGCAGAGGAGGACTGATGTGATCAGACCCCGCTTTGCCCAGTGTGCGCGACCCTCGAGCGGCCGGAACGACGGCATGTGCCCGCCATCGGCTGACGCTGCGACGATCTTGAGACGGCGTCGTCACCCTTGTGGGGGTTCCGCGGCGCTCTGTTCGACCGATTCCAGACACGTGAGACTCAGACGACTCTTGCGTCCCGCGCCGCACCTGGAGCGGGATGCGGCCCAGCACGCCCTGCTCGTCGCGATCGGGGGCGCTCTCGCACTGGGCGCCACGGTCGGCATTGCGTGGGCGGCCGGCTTCGGACGCGTATTGCACGAGCTGCGTCACGTCGACCCGATCTGGCTTCCCGTTGCGTTCGGGATGGAGATCGCCGCCTACTTCGGCTACGTCGTCGCCTTTCGCGAGGTGGCGCGCGTCCAGGACGGACCTCGGCTCGGCATCGGACGGGCCGGGGCGATCGTCGCCGCGGGCTTCGGCGTCTTTGTGATCCGCGGCGGCTTCGTCGTCGATCGCCAGGCGCTCGAGGCGGCTGGGCTCGAGCCGCGCCAGGCCCGCGTGCGCGTCCTCGGCCTGGGCGTGCTCGAGTACGCAGTTCTCGCACCGGCGGCGGCGCTCGCGGCGATCATCCTGCTGGCCCGCGGGTCGACGCATCCGGACCTCGGCTTCACGCTTCCATGGGCGATCGCCGTTCCGCTCGGGTTCCTCGCGGCCTTCGCGGCGCTCTCCCTGCGTCACCGTGTCCGCGACGAAGGCGGGTGGCGAGCCGTGCTCAGACATGCGCTCGACGCCGTGCACATGCTCCGGAACCTCTCGTCGCAGGGAGCGCAGCACGGCGGGGCTTTCCTCGGCACGACCCTGTACTGGGTCGGCGACATCGGCTGCCTCTGGGCGAGCCTCCAGGCGTTCCACGACTCGCCGGATCTCGCGGCGCTGGTGATCGGCTACGCGACCGGGTATGCGCTGACCCGCCGGACGCTTCCGCTCGGCGGCGCCGGCTCGGTGGAAGCGCTGGTGTCGTTCGCGCTCGCGTGGACCGGCGTTCCGTTGGCGAAGGCGGTCCCGGCCGTCTGCGCCTACCGGATCTTCAACCTTTGGTTGCCGTTGCTCCCGGCGGCGATCGGCCTACGCCATCTCAAGCGGTGGCGCGACGTCGCCGCGGAGGCGCGTTGAAACGGCCACGGCGGCGAAGCCGCCGTGGCCTTCTGGTCGGCGTCGCAAGCGAGCGCCTAGGCCTGGACGCGCGCCGACGCCCCGTCGAGCGCGTCGAGTGCCGTACGAATGTCCACGTGCTGGCCGACGAAGATCGGCGTGTCGCGCTCGGTGTAGCGGGAGGCTTCGCTCTCGCGCAGCGTCAGCATCAGGTGCATGAAGTCCGCGGGCTCGTCGCACTCGAACGCGGTCATGAACTCCTGGTCGTCGATCCCGAACGAGTACGTGGTGTGGTTGTGGATCGTGACGAACTCGGCCCCGATGCGCATGTGCTCGTCCATCGCGCGCTGCCTCTCCTCGGGCGGAAGCGCGTACCAGGGGCGCACCTTCACGAACGGGTAGACGACGACATACGGCGACCCCTTCGGACTGACCTGCCGAGCGCGGCGCGCCTTTGTGTACTCGGAGGCCTTCGTCGTCGCGAGGTAGGAGTACGGCGTCTCGAGCCAGCCCGCGAGCGGCGTCCCGTTCAGCGCCGCGCCGAGCTCACCGAGGTCCTCGTACCGCTGCGTGATCTTCCAGAGGAAAAAGTCGCAGTCGGGACGGACGCCGGTGACCGTGTAGGCGCGAAGCGAGTCCATCCGCGGTGCCCAGTCCTCGACGACCTCGGCGAAGGCGTCCTTGCCGGCCGCGCGCTCCTCGACGGGAAGCCGCCGCCAGGCCGGATCGGCCCGGAAGAAGGTGTACGCCACGTACTGCCCTTCCATGTGGATGATGCTAGCCCGAAGCGCTGATCAGGACCCAGCCGCCGAAGGCTGCGGATCCTCTTGCCGCCCCGGCGATGTCCGCCGGAGTGGCGATCGACCAGCCGTCGTTCGCCTTCCCGATCGGCGGTTCGCCGCACTCGTAGGCACCGGCGCGGATGGCGGTCATCGCCTGTTTGACGAACGCGCGGGACGACTTCGGCGTCCCGTCCGCGTAGTAGACGCCCGACTGCCAGCGGTTGTAGTCGGTCTCGTCGGTGACGTGGAAGATCAGGAAGCCGCGAACATTGGGCTGGCATGCCGCCATCTCCAGCGCCTGGTGGTAGTACGCGGCCTGGATGCCCTCGGTGACGGGTTTGGTCGTGGCGGGCTCGCGACCGCCGTAGAAGCGGCGCTTGGCGCCCGGAATCTGGGAATCCACGCCGTACTCGTCGTACACGATCGGCAGGGTGGAGCCCTGCTGGGCCGTCCCGTCGAACGCCTCGCCGAGCAGCGCGACCAGCTTGTCGTAGTCGGCGAGGCCGAGCGAGGTCCCGCTCTCGTGCGCGAACGACGGCGGCGTGCTCGAGTTCTCCCCGTACGGATGGAAGGAGAAGCCGTCCATGATCGGCCTCGTCCGGCTCATGGCGCGGTACGCGGTGCCCATGTCGGTGATGAACGCCGTGGGGGAGTGGGTGTCGCGGCCGCTGCCGGGCCGATCGATCCCCCGCGGCGACACCGAGCCTCCGATGATGAAGACGCCCTTGTCCGCCGCCTTCATGGCGTCGTACGTCCGAGCCAGCAGCTGCACGTACGCCGGCGCCGCCACGTCCTCGCCGTTTGGACCGAACTGCGGGAGCCAATAGCGGTTGAGGTTCGGCTCGTTCCCAACGATGTACTCCCGGATGCTGGGGACGCGCCGAACGAGATCGGCCGCAAAGCGCGCGAACTGCGCGCGTGCGGCGGCGGTGAGCGGCGTCACGCGGCTGCCGAACGGCATCACCGTGGCGACGATGCGGATGCCGAGGAAGTCTCCGGCGGCGCCGATCGACTGGAGGGCTGCAAGCTGGTCCCTCGGGACCGCGCTCTGGCCCGGCTCCCAGATCGCGGTAATCCGGATCGTGTCGAATCCGGCCGCCTTGGCCAGCTCCATCTTGGCCATCGCCACGGCGGGATCCGAGTTCCGGCCCTCGTCCTCGGCCGCGCCCATGTACATCGTCGCGCTCGCATGCGCGCCCGCGGCGGCGGCGAGCGCGGCAAGAGCGCAGAGGACCGCGATGAGGGATCGAAGGTGCGGCAAAGCTAGACCCGAGTCCGGGACGAAAAGACAGCGGGCGCGGGCCAGTGTAGGAACGGTTCCGGGAGGCGTCAACCTGGAACCGACCAGGGGAGGATCACTCGTATGGGGGAGCGATGAAAGGGATTGCAACCGATAAGTTGACAGTAGTCAGGATCGTGTTGCCAGGCTCTCGCCGCAGGGGGCCCCGGGAAGTTCGCCACCTCCCCAGCGATCCTCGACTCTCTCTGGCGGCCCGGTCTCTCCACCCGGGCCGCTTTCCTTTGTGGGGGAACCCAGGGTTCCCCCACAGACCCCTTCCTTCTGGGTGCGACTCGGCGGGCGTTTGGTGTACGCGGAGGCGGGAGCGCGGTCCCGCCTCCGCGCCGCGAGGGGTTCTCTCGCCCTACGGCGATCTCGGCGGATTGGCCGCTTCGCGCGGGCGGTGGCGCTACAGCGTCCCCGCCCGCGTCAGTCCGCCTGCGCCTAATGCGGCTTTCCGCCCGCATTAGGCTCCGGCCTTGTCGGTCGTCGTGCTCGACGGGGGCGCTCTCGGCGTGTCCGGGGCTAGGCTGGGTCTGGTGGCGTCGAGGCTTGAAAACCAGCTGAAAGCGCTGCCCGCGAAGCCGGGTGTCTATCTGTTCCGCGACAGGGGTGGAGACGTCCTCTACGTGGGCAAGGCGAAATCCCTGCGACCTCGCGTCCGCTCCTACTTTCAGCAGAGCATGGACACCCGGACGGCGATCCGGCAGCTGCCGGATCGCGTGGCCGACGTCGAAGTCATCGTCACCCAGAGCGAGGTCGAGGCGCTCCACCTCGAGCAGAACCTCATCAAGCGGCACCGGCCTCCCTTCAACGTCCGCCTGCAGGACGACAAGTCTTTTCCGTACATCGCCGTGACCGTCGAGGACGAGTACCCGCGGGTGATGTTCACGCGCGAGCGGCATCGCCGCGGGGTCGTCTACTTCGGGCCCTACGCGAACGCGAAGAAGGTGCGGGAGACGCTCGACGTTCTCAACCGCGTCTTCCCGTACCGGCCGTGCGAGGGGCCGAAGCCCGGCCGGCACTCGGGGATTCCCTGCCTCGACTTCCACATCGACCGCTGCCTGGCGCCGTGTGTCGGCTACGTGTCGAAGGAGGACTACCGCGCGATCATCGACCAGGTGATCGAGTTCCTGTCCGGCGACACCGAGCCGATCCAGCGTGAGCTCGAGCGGAAGATGCAGGAGGCGGCCGGGGACGAGCGCTTCGAAGAGGCAGCGCGGTACCGAAACCGCCTGCGCAGTGTCCAGCACCTCGCCGAGCGGCAGGCGGCTGACCGGCGCTCGGTCGGGACGATCGACGTGATCGGGTTGGCCGCTGAGCATGACCGGGCGGTGGTCCAGGTCTTCCCACTCCGCGACGGGAAGATGATCGACCGGTACTCGTTCCATCTCGAGAACGTCGGCGGCCAGGACATCACGACGGTGCTGGAGTCCTTCTTCCTCGAGTACTACGGCTCCGCTCCGAGTGTGCCGCCGCAGATCGTCGTGCCCCGCGATGCGGGCGATACCTCTGCGTTGTCGGCATTTCTGTCGGAGCGACGGGGCGCGCGGGTCGAGGTGCGCGCGGCCGAGCGTGGCGAGAAGCGTCGCCTCCAGGAGCTGGCGACGGAGAACGCCCGACACGCGCTCGCCTCAGAGGTGCATCAGTCGGAGCTGAAGCGGCTCAGGCGGATCGAGGCGCTCGAGGAGCTGCGTGAGGTGCTGAACCTCGAGGCCCTCCCGATCCGGGTCGAGTGCTTCGACATCTCGACCGTGATGGGGCAGGACAACGTCGGTTCGATGGTGGTGTTCCAGGACGGCGTGGCCAAGAAGGCGCACTACCGCAAGTTCGGCGTGCGCGACCAGGCGGGCATGGACGACTTCGCCGCGATGGCGGAGGTCGTGTCCCGCCGGTTCGCGCGGCTTGCGGATGTGACCGCGGAGGAGTACGACGAGTCATTCGCCGCGACGCCGAATCTCGTCGTCATCGACGGCGGGAAGGGCCAGTTGTCGGCGGCTCTGGCGGCGATGCAGGCCTTCGACCTGCCGCGCGTGGCGGTCGTGGCGCTGGCCAAGCGGGTGGAGGAGGTCTTCGTTCCAGGCAGGCCGGATCCGATCCGCCTCGCCGCGCATTCACCGGGTCTCCAGCTCCTGCAGGGGATCCGTGACGAGGCGCATCGTTTCGCCGTCGGCTTCCACCGTCAGCGGCGCGACACGCGCTCGTTTGCGTCGATCTTCGACGATCTGGAGGGTGTGGGGCCCGCGCGGCGTCGTGCGCTGCTGCAGCACTTCGGCTCGGCCGAGCGCTTCCTCTCGGCGACGCAGGAGGAGCTGGAGGGAGTCCCCGGCGTGCCGGCGAAGACGGCACGCTCGATCTACGCGCAGCTGCACAAGGCCGGCCGCTGAACGTTCCCAAAGAAGGGAATGGCGGGACCCTGCAGCATCCGACTGGGCCGCTCACGACCGCGGTTTCCGACCCATGGGGAAGCTTGGCCGCTAGCTGGCCAACCGACCCAACGGCGCCGCTTGCGCCGGCGGTTGCACACCAGCGGGATGGAATCGGTCCCGCCAGGCCGGAAGTATAAAAGCCTGGCGCGAGTTCTCCTAATCCCTCGTTCGGGTCACTCACGGCAGCGATCCCCATGCGGGGACGAGAGGCCGATACCTGAAGTGCCGCAGTCATGGAAGGCCGCAGCCTCACACCTCTCGCCACGCCGCAGCGTGCGCACTCGGGTCTCGGTACCCGCTTGCGGCAGCTGCGCGTCGCCGCGGGGCTGACGCAGTCGGAGCTCGCCGGCGACCGCTTCTCGAAGGAGTACCTCAGCCAGATCGAGCGTGGGAAGACGCGGCCGACTCGGGAAACGCTTGCGTGGATCTCGGAGCGCCTCGGTGTCGAAGTCTCCTATCTCGAGACCGGGCAGACCTGGGACGAGTACGCCGAGGTCGAGGCGGCAGTGATGCGCGCAGAAGCAGCCGTCGAGGGTCAGCAGTGCGACGAGGCTCTTGCAGCTCTCGAGGGGCTGCAGTACTCGCCCGAGGCGCGTGAGCTGGAGTTCCGCGCCCTCTTGGCAGAGAGCTGGGCGCGGATGCTCAACGGCGAGCTTCGTCCGGCGCTCGATCTGCTCGTCCGCGCGCGCGAGCTCTTCGAGCAGCAGGGCTTCTCCGACGTGGAGCGGGCCGACGTCCTCTACCGGATGGGCGTCTGCCGTTACAAGCTCACGTCGATCAACACCGCGCAGACGCTCCTCAGCGAGGCGCTCGACCTGGCCGACCGCTCCGGCGTCCCCTGTGACCGGCTGCGCTCGCACATCCTCGAGTGGCGCTCGCGGTGCTCGCGGCGCCAGCGCGACTTCGAGGGGGCGCGTGAGGACATCGAGCGCGCGCTCGAGCTCGCGGAGCGTCTCGACGACACGCTCACGATCGCTCACATCACGTTCCAGGCGTCGCTCGTCGCTGAGCGCGACGGCCAGTGGCTCCGTGCTCGCGCGCTGGCCGAGCGGGCGAAGGAGCTGTATGAGGCGCACGGCGACCGGCTGAACCTCGGTCGGATGCTCAACAATCTCGGTGGGCTGAACTACCTCCTCGGCAAGCCCGAAGACGCGATCGACTACCTGAAGCGCGCCTTCTCGGTCGCGCTCGAGGTCGGCAGCGAGCCCGACGCAGCCCAGGCCGTCTCCTCGCTCGCGCAGGTCCACCTCGGAGCCGGCGATTGGGATCTCGCCGAGGAGCAGGCACGACAAGCGCTCGAGCTGCTCGAGGAACGCCCTGACTTCCTCGACGAGATTGGCAACGCGCACATCGTCCTCGGGCGTTCCCTGCTCGAGCAGGGCCGGCTCGACGAAGCCGAGCACGCCTTCGCGGAAGCCGAGCTCAGCCTGTCCCAGCTTTCCTCCGCCAGCCATCGCGCGGTCGCCTGGACGGCCCAGGGCGACCTCGCGTCGCGTCGCGGTGACGACAGCGCTGCCGCTGCGCTCTACCGGCGCGCGGCGGAGGCCCTGCAGGACGTGAGGTTTTAGTGCCCTCGGAGAGGAGGTGATCAGGATGCTGCGGAAGATGTTCTCGTTGGGAGCTCTCGTCGTGGTCGCCGTGACCTTCGGCGTCGGGAATGCAGCCGCGAAGCCCGCTCAGCCGCCGAAGGCGGCCCACGGTAGCTCGGCTTACACGGACGGCTTCTCGGACGGTCGCGACTAGCGGCCGTCCGAGGTTCCTCGCGCCGGGTGTGTCCCGGCGCGATCGGCTTCGGCCGCCCGCCGGATGCGTAGCGTTCCGGTCATCAGCAGGATCGCGGTGAAGCCGACGATCGCGTTCACGATGATCAGCGTCACGCGCATCCCGACGCTGAAGCTGAGCGCCATGCTCTTCGACGTCACGTGGCGGAACACGTGGACGAGCAGCGCCTGCTCCGTGCCGATGCCTGCGGGGCTGACGGGGAAGATGGTCGCCAGGCTCTGGCTGACCTGCACGAGCAGCGCGTTGCGCAGGGTGGCGGGAATCCCGAAGGCGCGCAGGAAGAAGAACACGGTCGCGAGCCGTAGCGACCAGTCCACGATCTGCCAGAGGACGACCCGGCGGATGTAGTACGAACGGTCGCTGAAGGCTGCGAATCCCTGTGCGACCTTCGCCGTGAACGCCTCCACACGCTCGGCGACCCAGGCGACGAGGGCCGTGCCGAACAGCAGCAGCAGGCCGAACAGAATCAGTCCGGCGGTGGGATGGCGGAACGCCCACCCGTAGTCGAGCGACGGGAGTCGGGGACTCCGCAGGACGTCGATCCCGGGGAGTGCGTGCTGCGTCACGGCCCAGAGGACGAAGCATCCGGCAATGACCATGTCGAGCAGCGTCTGCAGGAGCGAGGTCGAGACGAGGGTCGTGTACGTCGAGCCCTCGATCCGGTGCTTCGCGAGGAAGAGCCTGACGACGTCGCCTCCACGCGCAGGCACGATCGCGTTCACCCCGGTGCCCGCGACATAGGCCCCGAAGATCTGGCGCCAGCGGACGGGCCGGTCCGGATAGGCCGCCTGGACGATGTTCCGCCACGCGCGAGAAACGGCGACGAGCTTGCACAGGTGGCAAAAGACTCCGATCGCGAGCCACTTCCACTGCACCGAGGCGAGGTCGCCGAAGAAGACTCCGAGCGCGTGTAGGATCGAATGGATCACGATCCAAGTCTGGCCGAAGCGACGTCAGGCCGCGCTCTTGGTTCTAGGCCGGACCCTTGCCGTCGTCCGGCGCCATGAAGGGGTAGCGGTAGTCCGTGGGCGGCACGAAGGTTTCCTTGATCGTGCGCGGGCTGACCCACCGGATCAGGTTCCACATCGAGCCCGCCTTGTCGTTCGTGCCGGACGCACGCGAGCCGCCGAACGGCTGCTGGCCGACAACCGCGCCGGTCGGCTTGTCGTTGACGTAGAAGTTGCCGGCCGCATAGCGAAGCTTCTCCTCGGCGAGCTCGACTGCGTCTCGCTCGCGCGCGAAGACCGCGCCGGTGAGCCCGTAAGGAGCCCCGCTGTCGATCAGCTCGAGCGTCTCGCCGTACTTCCCTTCCGGATAGACATACGTTGTGACGACCGGGCCGAAGAGCTCTTCCTTCATGGTGCGGAAGTTCGGGTCGGTCGTCTCGAGGACCGTCGGCTCGACGAAGTAGCCCTCCGAGTCGTCGTAGCCTCCGCCAACGAGCACGTTCACCTTGTCCGTTGCCTTCGCCTCGTCGATAGCCTGCTTCTGGGTCTTGAACGAGCTCGCGTCGATGACGGCGCCCATGAAGTTCTGGAAGTCGGCGACGTCCCCCATCTTGATCGTGCGCACCTCCTCGACGAGCCGTTCCCGGATCTCGGGCCACAGGTTGGAGGGCGCGAAGATGCGAGAGGCGGCGGAGCACTTCTGGCCCTGATACTCGAAGCTACCGCGCACGATCGCCGTGGCGACGGCGGCTGCGTCCGCAGAGGGATGGGCGACGATGAAGTCCTTCCCGCCGGTCTCACCGACGATCCGCGGGTAGTTGCGGTAGTTGGCGATGTTCGCGCCGATGGTCTTCCACATCGACTGGAAGACGGGAGTCGAGCCGGTGAAGTGCACGCCGGCGAGGTGAGGGCTCGCCAGTGCCGGGTTCCCGATCTCTGAGCCGGAGCCGTACACGAGGTTGATGACGCCCGGCGGCAGTCCGGCCTCCTCGAAGAGCTTCATCAGGAAGTGCGCGGAGTAGGCCGCGGTCGAGGCCGGTTTCCAGACGACGGTGTTGCCCATCAGCGCCGCGCTGCCCGGGAGGTTCCCGCCGATCGCGGTGAAGTTGAACGGCGTGACTGCGAACACGAAGCCCTCGAGCGGGCGGTACTCCATCCGGTTCCACGTGCCGGGCGCCGAGCCGGGCTGCTCCTCGTAGATCCGGAGCATGAACTGGACGTTGAAGCGGAAGAAGTCGGTGAGCTCGCAGGCCGCGTCGATCTCCGCCTGGTGGGCAGTCTTCGACTGGCCGAGCATCGTGGCCGCGTTGAGCGTCGCGCGCCACGGGCCGGCGAGGAGCTCCGCGGCGCGAAGGAAGACGGCGGCTCGGTCCTCCCAGGGCGTGCGGTGCCAGTCTTCCCACGCCTCGGCGGCCGCCTTGATCGCCTGCTCGACGTGAGGCGCGCTGCCCTTGTTCACCTTGGCGAGGACGTGGTCCTTGTCGTGCGGCATGACCGCCTCGAATGTCTCTCGCGTGCGGACCTCCTCACCGCCGATGACGAGCGGGATCTCGAGCTGCTCCGAGCGCAGCTGTTCGAGGCGAATGCGGAGCTCTTCGCGCTCTGGGGAGCCGGGCGCGTAGGACTTCACCGGCTCGTTCTCCGGTAGAGGCGGGCGGAAGAGGCCGGGTGCAGCGGACATTCGACGCGATTGTAGGCTTGGAAACTGTGTCTGTGACGTCAGTCTCGTACGCAGCGGACGGCTGGGGCGTGGGGGAGCTGTGGCTCGAGGAGGGGCGCCTGGTCTGGCACGAGCTTCCGCAGCCGCATACAGGTACACGCGTGCGTGCGCGCGTAACCCCCACCCAGGGTGGGGCTCACCACCCGCCACCCCTGCGGTCGACGATACGGGCGAACCGCGGACGAGCGGGGAACGGGTCCGAGCCGAAGGCGGAAAACCTGATCCACAGGTTGCAGTCGTACTTCGCAGGCGAGCGGATGTCGTTCGACGACGTGGAGCTCGAGCTCGACGGGTGGACCCCTTTCCAGCTCGCCGTCATCCGCGCGCTTCGCCTTGTGCCATACGGCGAGGTCGTTTCCTACGGCGACCTGGCGCGGCTCGCGGGCCACCCGCGGGCGCAGCGTGCCGCCGGTACGTTCTGCGCGAACAACCGTTTTGCGATCGTCGTCCCCTGCCACCGCGTGGTCGCCGCCGACGGCCTAGGCTCGTACGGATCGCTCGGGCCGGAGTACAAACAACGCCTGCTCGCGCTCGAAGGTGTCACTGTCTGAAGACCTCCGCCATGAGCTCGCGGCTATCACGCCGCGCAGCTCGTGTGATCGCCTGGCCGAGCTGTCCGGGCTCTTCCACTCCGCCGGCAGCGTGCATCTCAGAGGACGCGGCGAGGTCGCCGTCCATCTGGACGTCGTCGACCCGGCCGTCGCGCGTCGGGCGTTCAGTCTTCTGCGCGCGTTCGGTGTCGCTTCGGAGATTCGTACGTACCGTCGTCGCGCCTTCGAGGGTGGGACGCGATACCAGCTTCACGTCGCGGGAGGTGAGCGCGCGCTTCAGGTATTGCACGAAGCAGGCGTCCTGAGTTCTCGCCTTGCTCCGCTGGAGCATCCGCCGCGGCGCGTCGTTGCACGGTCGTGTTGTCGTGCCGCATATCTGCGCGGAGCACTGCTCGGCGGCGGCTCTCTGAGCGGCCCGCGCTCGCCGCATCTCGAGATCCGAAGCGCCGGACCCGAGGGTGCCGACTTTCTCGCCCGGCTCGCAACTGAGGAGGGGATCCGGCTCGGGGTTGCCGACCGCGGCAGACACGCGGTCGCGTACGCGAAGGGAATGGAGACGATCGGCGACATCCTCGCGCTCACGGGCGCCAGCGAGGCGGTGCTTCTCTTCGAAGAACGTGCCGTTATGGCAGCCACTCGGTCGCGGGCAAACCGGCTTGCGAACGCCGATCACGCGAACCTCGTCCGCACAAGTCGCGCCGCTCACGACCAGTTGCGCGCCGTCGAGCGCCTGCGCCGGAGTGGGGAGCTCGCGAGATTGCCTGCTCGTCTCCAGGAGATCGCGGAGCTCCGCGAGCGACACCCGACGCTTTCTCTGCGCGAGTTGGCGCTCAAATGTCGCCCACCGACGACGAAAGCCGCTGCCCACAGGCGTTTACGTAAGTTGCAGGGACTCGGAGCCCTGATGTGAAATTCCGCCGGGCCGGATGACGCTCCAGACACGGCGCCGGATCAGCACGTTCGCCCGCGGCACGTAGCGCCGCTACGCACCGCGAACGACCGCACTGCCCGGCTTGGTCTGGAGCGCCC
>Ga0099827_10001011_pt1 | contig 13982 bp, 13 predicted proteins | sample CZO8metaG_FD_79339 | JGI IMG/M metagenome (GOLD analysis project Ga0099827, IMG submission 79339) | Vadose zone soil microbial communities from the Eel River Critical Zone Observatory, Northern California, USA - CZOApr15con1.8 metaG | ecosystem: Environmental > Terrestrial > Soil > Vadose zone ...
CAGGGGACGCGGAGAGCGACGGCGGAGCGCGGAGAGTACGCCGCAGCGGACGGAAAATTCGTGATGAGCGGCGGAAATCCCACGATATACGACGCTGCCGAAGGCACGACCACGGGGCGTCAATTGACCTTCTTTCTAGCGGATGATACGATCATCGTCGACTCAGAAAATGGTTCGCGGACGTTGACGAAGCACCGAGTCGAGAAATGACGCGACCGCGCTGCGGTCGCCCGTGACGAGGTATGCTGAAGCTCCAGGCCGTCGATTTGAGCAAGTCGTACCGTGGCCGCAAGGTCGTTGACGACGTGAAACTGGAGATCGGTCAGGGTGAAGTCGTCGGGCTGCTGGGCCCGAACGGCGCAGGCAAGACGACGACGTTTTACATCATGGTGGGTCTCACCCGGCCCGACTCCGGCCGCGTGCTGCTGAACGACGGCGAAATCACGGACCTGCCCATGTACCTCCGGGCGCGCAGCGGGATCAGTTACCTGCCTCAGGAACCCTCGGTTTTTCGCCAACTGACCAGCGAAGAGAATCTTCTTGCGGTGCTGGAAACCCTGCCGCTCACACCGGAACAGCAGCGCGACCGGGTGGAGGAGTTGCTGGTGCAAATGGGGCTTGAGACCGTGCGGACCAGCAAGGCCTATACGCTTTCCGGCGGCGAGCGCCGCCGGCTGGAGATCGCGCGTTCGCTTACGCTGCAGCCTTCTTTTATTCTGCTCGACGAACCTTTTTCCGGGATTGACCCGCTCACCGTCAAAGACCTGCAAGAGATCATCCGGGATCTGGCAAATTCAGGGATTGGAGTTCTGATCACGGATCATAACGTCCGGGAAACTCTCAGCGTCACGGATCGCGCATACATCCTGAAAAGTGGGAAAATATTCCGTAAGGGCCGCCCGGAGGAGTTGAGCAACGATCCGGAGGTGCGGCGCGTGTATCTAGGCGATCATTTTCGGCTGAATTAGGGATAGGGAAAGAGATAGACGGGACCATCCATGGCTTGGCAGGGACTCAAACTCAACCTCAAAGTGACGCAGAAGCAGATTCTGACGCCCGGCCTCGTGCAGATGGTCAGTGTCCTCGCCCTGAACCGCCTTGAACTGCGCGAGATGATCAACCAGGAGATGATCGCGAATCCGGTCCTGGAAGAACTCAGCGAAGAACCCACGCAAACCGACAATTACAGCGATGAAACTTTCCTCAAGGCGGAAACAGAGAAAGTTCCGGAAAAGCCCGAACCCAATCCCTTCGACGAATTCGACGTCGGGAGCTTTTTCAACCAATACCTGGATACCGGCGGCGACGGCGGCCAATCACAGGAGCGCGAGGTTTCCGAACGGCCGTCGTTCGAAAAGTTTCTATCCTCCCCCAGCGGGCTCTCCGACCATCTGGAGTGGCAGTTGAGCGTGACGATTTGCTCGGACACGGTCAAGGAAATCGCCGAAAACATCATCGGCAACCTGGATGAAAACGGATACCTTACCGCGTCGACCGAAGAACTGCTGCAGAATGGGAAATACACGCAGGATGACCTGGAGGACGCGGTGGCGGTGGTGCAGGACTTCGATCCGATTGGCGTCGGCGCGCGGGATTTGCGCGAATGCTTGCTGCTGCAAATAAAGGCTTTCGATCCTCAGAACACGCTGGCGCAGCAGATTGTCTCCGAGCATCTGAAGCAAGTGCAGTCCAACCAGCTGAAGGAGATTGCCCGGGCGCTGAACCGGCCGCTGGAAGTGGTCAAACGCGCCCTGGAGGTGATCAAGAAGTTCGACCCGCGCCCCGGGTTGCGCTACAACAAAACGGAACCGCGCCTCGTCGAGCCGGACGTCTATTTCCGGAAGGTGGACGACCAGTGGCAGGCGTTCTTGAATGAGGACGACATGCCGCAGCTGCGCCTGAGCCCCACGTACCGGCGGCTGCTGGTCAAAGATGCCGCGGACCGCGACGTGCGGAACTACGTCAAGGAACGCTTTACCGCCGCCGTACAGCTGATGAAGAACATCGAGCAGAGAAAGCATACGATTCTGCGCGTGTGCCAGTCGATCATTGCGCGTCAGGGGGAATTCCTGGATCAAGGCCCCGATGCCCTGAAGCCGATGATGATCAAGGAAGTGGCCGAGGAGGTCGGTGTGCACCCTTCGACGGTGAGCCGCGCGGTGGCCAGCAAGTACGCGCACACGTCGCAGGGCGTGCTGGAGTTGCGGTCGTTTTTCAGCGAGTCCGTGAACGGGCCGGAAGGCGGCGGAATGTCGCTGCTCACGCTGAAGCGGCTGGTCAAGAAGATGATCGAAGAGGAAGATGCGACGAAGCCGCTGACCGATGAGCAGATCGCGAAAAGACTGGATGACACCGGGATTCACGTCACCCGGCGGACGGTCGCGAAGTACCGCGAAGATATGAGAATTCCCAGCACCCATCAACGCCGCGAGAAGAATTGAGCTCGCGCCGCCCGTGAAGCCGCCGCCGAGACACGACTCACGCCAACTCGTCATTCTTACAGGTCTTTCCGGTTCCGGGAAAAGCACGGTCCTGCGGGCCTTCGAGGACATGGGTTTCTACTGCGTGGATAACCTGCCCGTGGAACTCATCCCCATTTTTGCGGAGCTCCATGCGGCCGGCGAAGGAGACTTTGCGCGCGCCGCGCTCCTGGTGGATGCGCGCGAGGGGTTGCAGCTGGAGAAATTGCCTCCCATTCTCCGGCATTTGAAGAAGGATCATCCCATCGTGCTGGTTTTCATCGAAGCGAGTGAAGATGCCTTGCTGCGGCGCTACAGCGAGACCCGGCGCCCGCACCCTCTGGGGAAGAACTATTCGGTGCGCGAGAGTTTATCGCACGAGCGCGCGCTGATGGAACCCATCCGCAAGCTGGCGGATGCGGTGATCGATACAAGCAAATTCAACGTGCATGAATTGCGGCACTTTATTACCACGCGATTCAAGAGCCCCGATAAGCGGCCAATGCTGATGTCCGTTGTGAGCTTTGGGTACCGCTACGGCGTGCCGTCGGACGCAGACCTGGTTTTCGACGTGCGTTTTCTTCCGAACCCGCATTTCGTCCCGCGGTTGCGGCCGTACACCGGGAGGGACGCGAAAGTGCGGCAGTACATCCGTTCATTCCCGCAGACCGGAGAATTCCTGCGGCGGATCGAAAGTTTGTTGACCTATCTGATTCCCCATTACGTCCGCGAAGGAAAAAGTTATCTGACGATTGCGTTCGGCTGCACCGGAGGAAAGCACCGCTCGGTCATGATGTCGGAGTGGCTGCAGAGAGCGCTTGAAAAGCGCGGCTATTCCACGAAGGTCAGCCACCGCGATATCGAGAAGTGAACGGCGGAATTCGCCCGCGCTCCCGTGCCGGGCAGGGGGCGGAAACTTGACACGCCGCGAGGCGGCGAATAGCGTACCAAGTGGGGAAGTCAGGGAGCCTGCAGCGTGGCCTCGTTGTTATCACCACAATTGAATCGCCTGCTGAGTTACGTGCGGCCCTATAGCGTCCGGTTGACGATGGGCGTGACGCTGGTGGCGTTCGTGGCGCTCGCCGAGGGGCTGGTGGCGCTCATGATCAAACTCGCGATCGACTTTGTGCTCGATCCGTCGATCAACGTCTCGAGCCTGCCGTTGCTGAAGTTGCCGGGCGGCCGGCAGATCTTCCTCAATGAGTTTTTTCCGCCGAGCATTCATAACGTCTGGACTATTTTCGCAATTTCGCTGGTCGTTCTTTTTTTTGGAAAGGCGGTTGCCGAATACCTGGGAGCGACGCAGATTCAGTATGTTGGGCAAGCGGCGGTCACGGATCTCAGGAACCAGGTGTATTCACGGCTGATTCGTCAGCCCATCGGTTTTTTTCAACACCACCCCACCGGGAGAGTCATTTCCACGGTCATCAACGACGTCGAAAGGGCGCGTCTGGCGCTGAGCGACTACCTCGCCGACATTTTCCAGAAAGGCTTCACTTTCCTGGTTTTCGTCGCCGTGATGTTTTATTTGAATTGGAAAATGGCGATTGGCGCCGCGGTTCTCCTGCCGCTCGTCGTGCTTCCCGTGAACAAATTCGGCAAAAAGATCCGCCGCACTTCGGAGAACAGCCAGACGCGTTTGGCAGATTTGAGCCAGATTCTGCAGGAGACGGTCAGCGGGAACCGTGTGGTCAAAGCCTTCGGGATGGAAGAATTTGAAATCGGGAAGTTCCGCATCGCGGCGCGCAGGCTATTGCGGGAAAACATGCGCTGGGTACGCGCCGCCGTGATCTCCGGCCCGATCATGGATATTCTCGGAGCCATTGTGATTCCCCTGCTCCTGTTGTACGCCCGGGACCGCATCCATCACCAAGTCCTGACCCGGGGAGATTTCTTCGCGTTTCTTTACGCGCTGTTCAATTCCTATATGCCCATCAAACGCATCGGATACATTTATCAGCAGTTCCAGGCAGCGCTGGGCGCGAGCACGCAGGTGTTTGCCTACCTCGACCGTCCGGAAGAAGTGAGCGAACAGCCGGGAGCCAAGCAACTTGCCCCGTTTTCGGAGGAGATCGTCTTCGACAACGTCGGCTTTTCCTATGACCACGACTCCGGGAGGGTGCTGGAGAAAATTCAGTTCCGGGCGCGGCGCGGCGAGGTGATCGCCCTGGTGGGTACAAGCGGAGCGGGCAAATCCACGCTCGTGAATTTGCTGCCGCGATTTTACGAAGCGACGGCCGGGGCCATCCGGATTGACGGTGTGGACGTGCGCGAGGTGACGATTCGCTCTCTCCGCGAGCAAATTGCCATGGTCGCCCAGGAAAATATCCTGTTTCACGACACCGTGTGGAACAACATCTGTTACGGCCTGACGAATGTTCCCAAAGAGAAAGTGATCGCCGCGGCGCAAGCCGCGCTGGCGGATGATTTTATCGGGGAGCTGCCGCAGGGCTACGACACAGTGATTGGCGAGCGCGGAACGCGCCTCAGCGGCGGGCAGAGGCAGCGCATCGCGATTGCCCGGGCGATTTTGAAGAATTCTCCGATCCTGATACTGGATGAAGCGACTTCGGAGCTGGATGCAGAATCCGAGCTGAACGTGCAAAAGGCGCTGGCCAACCTGATGGTGGGGCGCACGACCTTCGTGATCGCGCACCGGCTGGCCACCATCCGCCGCGCGGACCACATCCTGGTACTGGAAGATGGACAGATCCGGGAAAGCGGGACGCACACCGAACTGATGGCGCACGGCGGGACCTATGCGCGGCTTCACGATCTGCAGTTTGCCGATGAAGACATGCTGGCGCCCGCGCAAGCCGCTGCGCCGGGTGTGGACGCCCCCGCCGATCGCTCATGAGCGAGAAAAATCCAATGCCAGCCAAGCGGCCCGAGTGTCTCTCCATGACCGGGTACGCGCAGGCGCGCACCGAACAGCACGGCTGGGTGGTGCGCGTGAGCGTCAAGAGCGTAAACCACCGGTTCCTGGATCTGAAGCTGCGCATGGCGGAAGGATTTGATCTGTACGACTTGCGCTTGCGTCAGATCGTGCGCGAACGGATTCACCGGGGGCATCTCGAGATTCACGTGAATGCGGACCCGGGAACAGCCGTGCCGGTGCAGTTGAATAAGGAACTCGCGCAAGCCTATTTGCGCGCTGCGGAAGCATTGCGGCAGGAGACGCGCGCGGCGGCGGACGTCGACGTCGTTTCGCTGCTGCGGCTGCCGGGAGTGATCTCCGGATTGTCCGGAGCGGTGCCGGAATCGGAAGAGGAACAGGAGCGGCTGGGGCAGGCCCTGGACGCCTGCTTGCGCGAAGCATTGGCAAAGCTGGATGATATGCGGCGCGCGGAAGGCCAGCACCTCGTCGAGGAATTGCGCGGAAGGCTGGGCCGCATCGGCGAGCAAACGGAGCAAGTGCGCGCGCTTGCGGCGACGCTGCGGCCGGCGTTTGCGCGCCGCCTGGAAGCCCGGCTCAAAGAATTGCTCGGTGGAATATCCATCGAACCGGCGCGGCTTGCGCAGGAAGCGGCACTGCTTGCGGAACGCAGCGATATCAGTGAAGAATTAGACCGCCTCCGCAGCCATCTTCTCCAGTTTACGAAGCTGCTGGATGGAGCCGGGGAACAGGGGAAAAAGCTGGATTTTCTTTTGCAGGAGATGCATCGCGAGGCCAATACCATGCTCTCCAAGACGCCCGGCGTGGAAAGCGAAGCGCTGGCGATCACCGGTCTGGCGTTGGAGATCAAGGCGGGGATCGAAAAATTGCGGGAGCAGGTGCAGAACATCGAATGAGCACGGGGACAGAGCTAGCGCCGCTGGTGTTGATCGTATCGGGCCCGTCGGGATCGGGAAAGTCGACTTTGGTGCAGAAGATTCTGGAGCTGCCGGGAACGATGCCTTCGATCTCCTGCACGACCCGGGCCCGCCGCGCGACCGAAGCCAGCGGGAAATGCTATGATTTCGTGACGGAAGCGGAATTCAGCGCGATGGTGGGGCGCGGCGAGTTTCTGGAGTACGCCCGGGTTTTTGGAAAATATTCCTACGGCACGCCGAATAAATGGCTGGAGGATTCGCGGAGGAGGGGCCTGGATCTCGTGCTGGAAATCGATGTTCAGGGCGCGGCGCAGGTAAAGGAAAAGTTGCCGGAATCCGTGGCGATTTTCATTTTGCCTCCGTCGCGCGAGGAGCTGGAGCGCAGGCTGCGCAACCGCGGCCAGGATTCCGGCGAAGAAATTGCCCGGCGGCTGGCCCAGGCGCGCGATGAGATCGCGGCATTCCGCAAATATTACGATTTTTGCGTGGTAAACGACGACGTGGGACGCGCGGGACGCGAAGCGCAGGCGATCGTGACCGCATTGCGCTGCACCAGCGCGCGGCGGCGGGCCCGGGTGGAAAATCTTCTGGCATCATTTGGGGGGAAAGACTGAAATGACCGTGCAGACGAAAGCTCCGGAGAGCCAGTTTGCGTACGTAGTGCTCGCGTCCAGGCGCGCGCGACAGCTGATGGCGGGTGCGCCGCCGCTGATCGAAAACCCGAGAACTCTGAAGCCCACGCGAATCGCCTGCGAAGAGTTGGAGAACAGCCTGCTCGAGTACGAGTTCACGGAGCCGGCTTCGATTGGCGAGGGTAAAGACGGCGAGAAGCGGCGGAAGTAACCGCCCGCAGAGGCAGCGATGCGAATCACGCTTGGTGTGACCGGCGGTGTGGCGGCTTATAAAGCCGCGGAGCTGGTGCGCCGGCTGCAGCAGGATGGGTTCAGCGTCCAGGTGGTGATGACGCGCGGGGCGCGCGAATTCCTCATGCCGCTGACATTTGCGGCGCTCACCGGGCAGAAGGTCATCACCGATCTCTTCGGGGAATCCTCCGGCGGCGATGCCAATCTCGACAGCGCCATCGAACACATCGCGGTTGCGCAGCGGACAGACCTGTTGCTGGTCGCGCCCGCCACGGCGGATATTCTGGCAAAATTTGCGCGCGGAATCGCAGACGATTTTCTCAGCACCTTGTATCTGGCAACGACGGCTCCCGTGGTCCTGGCGCCGGCCATGAACGTGAATATGTGGAACCACGCGGCGACTCAGGAGAATGTGGAGCTGCTGCGCGCGCGGGGCGTCACCGTCGTCGATCCCGCCGAAGGCTATCTGGCCTGCGGCATGACGGGGGCCGGGCGGCTCGCGGGCCAGGAAGAGATTGTCGCCGCCGTCCGCGAGGCGCTGAAGACCGAACGGGATTTGGTTGGCGAGACAGTCTTGGTCACCGCGGGACCGACCTGCGAAGACCTCGATCCGGTTCGGTATATCACCAATCGTTCGTCCGGAAAAATGGGCTACGCGGTTGCAGAAGCAGCCGCCGGGCGCGGCGCGAAGGTGATTCTCGTGAGCGGGCCAGTGAATCTGGAAACACCCGCCGAAGTGGAACGCATTGACGTGCGTACCGCGAAAGAGATGCATCGCGCCGTGGTAGAGAGGTTTGCGGGTGCTTCCATTGCGGTCCTCGCAGCGGCGGTGGCGGATTACCGGCCGGTGCAGCAGCGCGCGGAGAAGATCAAAAAGGGCGATGCGCCGCTGACGATCTCCCTCGAACCGACGACTGACATTCTCGCGGAAGTGGCGAAAACCAAAGACCGGGGAATCGTGGTTGGCTTTGCCGCGGAGACGGACCACGTTGCGGAAAATGCCCGGAAAAAACTTTCCGCAAAAAACGCGGATCTGATCGTGGCCAACGACGTCACTGCCGAAGGCGCAGGCTTCGATCAGGATATGAATATTGTGACGCTCTTCTCCCGCGATGGCCGCGATCTCGCACTGCCCAAATTGAGCAAACGCGAAGTCGCGCATCGGATTCTGGATGAAGTGGTCCGGCTGCGAAGCGTGCTGCGCGGAGCGACCGCTGCGAAGCGATCCGCCGTTTGATGCCGCCATGGCCGAACGCCTCCCCGAGACTCTCCAGAAAAAATTATCCGAACGGCTCGGCTTCTACGAAGACCTCGGAATCCGCCTGTTTTATCGGAACCGCCGGATTCAAGCTGGACTTGAGACTGAAGCCCGCTTCGAATCGTCCGAAATCGCGGCGGATTCCGGCGTGATCCCTCAAGAGGGAAGGACTTTGCCGAAGCCCGCGCGTACGTTCGAATTGCCAAAAGCCGCACCCGTGGCGGCCACAGCGGCTCCAAGGTTCTCACCGCTGCCGGTTGCGGCCGGACCATCCCTCTTTGAAGCTGTGGACAAGATCGCGGATGACACGTTGCTCAAGGTTCGGGAAGATCTTGGCGAGTGCACGCGCTGCAAGCTGCACCGTACGCGGCACAAGATTGTTTTCGGCGACGGAAACCCGAAAGCCGAACTGATTTTCGTAGGCGAAGGTCCGGGCGCCGATGAAGACGCGCAGGGATTGCCCTTCGTCGGCCGAGCCGGCAAGCTGCTGACGCAGATGATTGAGGCGATGGGGCTGCAGCGAAAAGACGTTTACATCTGCAACGTGGTAAAGTGCCGGCCGCCCGAAAATCGCCTGCCCGAAAAAGATGAAGTCACCACCTGTTCGCCGTTCCTACTCCGCCAGATCGACGCGATCGCACCGAAAGTGATTGTCTGCCTGGGAAGCGTGGCGGTCCAGACGCTGCTGGAAACGAACCGCGGAATATCGCAATTTCGAGGACAGTGGCTGGAATTTCGTGGAAGAAAGCTGCTGGCGACCTATCATCCGGCCTATCTGTTGCGCAACCCGAACGCGAAAGGTGAAGTCTGGAAAGACCTGCAAAAGGTGATGGCCGTGCTCGGCCTCGAACTGAAGAAAGGCAAGTCCGCCTAGCAGGTCAGAATAAATCAAACGAAGCAGGTTCACGGAAAGCTCGGCCCCTCCGTTGTTAACAAAGTTCGAAAAACTGTTCTTCCGCAGCATGCGCTATAATCCCGCCCAATGTCTCTTGCGTCCGGCACCCGCCTGGGCCCTTACGAAATTCTCGCGCCGCTCGGCGCGGGCGGGATGGGTGAAGTCTATCGCGCACGCGATACGCGGCTGGATCGCACCGTCGCCGTCAAGATCCTTCCTTCGCAACTGTCCGATGATTCGAAATTGCGGGAGCGATTTGAGCAGGAAGCGAAGGCCATCGGTGTCGGCGACTCCTTCCACGCCGATAAGCCCCAGCTCTGGTCGCCAGGCCAGTTTACCGACCGCGGAGTCGGCAGCGGGAACTTTGACCTGCACCCCGACGGCAAGCGATTTGCCGTGCTGAAGGCCCCCGCCACCGGCGAGACACCGCCAGTGAACAAGGTCAGCTTCCTCTTCCATTTCTTCGACGAGCTCCGCCGCAAAGTTCCGCCCGGCAAGAATTGACGCCGCCCGCGCCATGTCACTCGATTGGAACAATGGAGAGTTATTCGAAGGACTGCGCTGCTTTCATTCCGGCGCGTTCTTCGAAGCCCACGAACACTGGGAAACGGTGTGGCTCGCGGCGCAGGAGCCTGAAAAGACGTTTCTGCAGGGGCTGATCCAGGTCGCTGCCGGGTTCCATCACTATCGGCGCGGCAACCGCGCGGGAACCATTTCGCTGCTGAGAGCGGCCTTGCGCCGTCTCGATCGCTATCCCGAGTCCTTCGCCGGCTTCGAGGTCGCGCCGCTTCGCGCGGCAATCCGCCTATGGCTCGAAGCCCTCGGAACAATCCCGCCGTCTCCCCCGCCACCCCTCCCCAAGCTCTGGCTGATCGCCGAAGGATAACTCACCTAGAAGCTTGCTTGGCACGCTCTATCCGGATTGTGCGCTTAGAAGGTCTGCTATTCGTTCGGAATTAATGCCAGGGGCGATGGCAGAATAGGCTCATGGGAATCTTGCTCGGTTTGCTGACGGCGCTCACCTGGGGCGGCGCGGATTTTATTGCGCGTTTCGCAACTCACCGCATCGGCACGCTTCGAACGATGTTTTATATGCAGTTGATTGGATTCTTTCTGCTGACAATTTTTTTGCCGGGACTGGGCGGATGGGGGCACCTTGCAGACGGGTCGGGATGGCCACCGTGGGCCTGGGGATTTCTAGCTGGATTTCTAAATGCAGGTTCGACCCTGGCGCTCTATCGCTCCTTCGAGATCGGCAAGTTGGCCGTTGTCGCCCCTCTTTCGGCAAGCTATCCCGCGCTGACCCTTTTGATTTCGTGGCTGGGCGGCGATCGCTTGACGGCCGTGCGGGTGGCCGGGATCATCCTGACGTTGCTTGGCGTGGTGATTGTAGCCGGTGGAGAAAAAGTGCCCGGCGACATCGAGGCGGAAGCGGCGCGAAGAAACGGCCGGGGGATCGGCTGGGCGATCTGCGCCGCCATTGGATTTGGAGTCCTGTTCTGGCTGCTCGGAACCCGCGTCATACCGCGAGTCGGCGCCGCGCAGACGGTGTGGATGATCCGCTTGACGAGCGCCGTTTTGGCGGCGGCGGTCCTCTTCTTTGCGAAACTGCCGATGCGTTTGCCCCGCGGCGAGGTGCGCTGGATGGCCCTGGGTATCGGCGTAATGGATACGGCCGCGTTTGTGTTCAGCAATCGCGGCATGCAAATGGAGCAGGTGGCCGTGATCAGCGTGCTTGGCTCGTTGTATGGAGCGGTCACCGTCGGACTCGCGGCCATTTTTTTGCGGGAACACATTTCCCGCTGGCAATCGGCGGGAATCGTGGCGATTTTTGCGGGGATTTACCTGATTAGCCGATAGATTCGTTTTTGCGTCGCGGGGATGGTTCCTCCTCTTTCTGTGACCTTTCCGCGTACTGATACACTACCCGTCGGGATGAATTCTCCTTATTGCAATGTGGCGCTGGCGGTGCCGCTGCGCACGATTTTCACCTATGCCGTGCCGGAACCTTTGCGCGGGTCGGTGCAACCAGGCAGCCGCGTGCTGGTGCCTTTCCGGCAGAAAGCGATGGTCGGCGTGGTGGTGGAGTCTGCTGAGCGCGCGCCGGAAGGAACAAAGGTCCGCGAAATCACCCGCGTGCTCGATTTTGTTCCGGCACTCACGCCGAAACTGATCGAATTGGCGCAATGGATCGCCGGGTATTACCTCGCGCCCATCGGTGAAGTCTTTCGTGCGATGCTCCCGCCGGTGACGGAGCTGAAATCGCAGCGCCAGATTGTGTTGACGGATGCGGGGCGCGAAGCAGTGGACAGTCTGAGCGGCGGTGAATTGTCGCACGGGCTCACTTCCAGAGAGGCGGCGTTTCTCGCAAAGTTGAAAGCGAAGAAGGGCGTAAGGCCGCTCGGTCCAGCGGCAAGGTTGGGCCTGGATGTGGCCGCGTTGCACAAACTGCAGCGGCGCGGACTCATCGAGATTCGCGAGAGCGTACTGGGAAGAAAGCGAAAGACGCAGCGCGTGATCGCGTGGAACGCTGCACGGTCTGAAAGGGAATTGCGCGGCTCGCTGAATGAAAAACAGGAGAAAGTCCGGGCACTGCTGGAGACCGAGAGGGGGCCCCTCCCTCTGCCGCGACTGCTGAAGCTGGCCGAGGTAAGACGATCCGTGATCGAGCGGATGTTGGGTGACGGATTGCTGGAGAGCTGGGAAGAGCCGTTGGATCCGGCGGAAGATCCGTTTGATGTGGGGTACACACCTCCGGCGCACGAACTGAATGCGGAGCAAGAAAGCGCCCTGAAGGGGATTCGCGAGCGATTTGCGCTCGGCGAATTCGGCGTGCAGTTGCTGCACGGGGTGACGGGCAGCGGGAAGACCGAAATATATCTGCGCGCCGTTCAGGAAACGCTGGCGCGTGGAAAGACGGCCATCCTTCTCGTGCCGGAAATCGCGCTGACGCTGTGGATCGGGCGGCAATGCCGGTCGTGGTTCGGTGCGCGATACGAAGGCGTGGCGGTGCTGCATTCGGCGCTCAGCGACGTGGAGCGCGCGCGCGAATGGTGGCGCGTGCGCAACGGCGAAGCGCGCGTCGTGGTGGGGACGCGGTCGGCCGTGTTCGCGCCCCTGGAAAATGTGGGGCTGATCATCGTCGATGAAGAGCAGGAGAACAGCTACAAGCAGGAAGAGACGCCGCGGTATCACGGGCGCGACGTGGCCATCGTCCGCGCCAAGATGGAGGGGGCGACGGCGCTGCTGGGCTCGGCGACGCCTTCGATGGAGACTTATCATCATGCCCGCAACGGCAAATATGATCTGTTGACGCTGGCATCGCGCGTCGCGGATCGTTCGCTTGCCTGCGTGGAGATTGTGGATTTGCGCAAGGAATTTGAGCACACGCACAAGACGAGCCCGATTTCCGCGGCGCTGCATGCGGGCATTCAGGAATGTCTTGCGAATGCCGCACAGGCGCTGGTGCTGATCAACCGGCGCGGATATTCGTGGTCGGTGTTGTGCCGAAGCTGCGGAGCAGCGGTGCAATGCGCGAACTGCAGCATCTCGATGACCTATCACAAGCGGCGCAACCGGCTCGAGTGTCACTACTGCGGGTCGGTGCAATCGGTGCCGAAGCAGTGTCCGAAGTGCCAGTCGCAGTATGTTTATTTTTTCGGCGAGGGCTCCGAGCATCTGGAAGAGAGGCTGCGCAAGGAATTTCCCGGAGCGCGGATCGCCCGGCTGGACCGGGACACGGCGCGGACGAAGCGGCAGTATCAGGAGACCCTGGGCGCGTTCGCCGGCGGAGCGCTGGACATTCTCGTCGGCACACAGATGCTGGCCAAAGGGCACGATTTTCAGCGGGTGACGCTCGTCGGCGTGGTCAGCGCGGATTCCTCGTTGAGCCTGCCGGATTTTCGCGCCGCGGAGCGGACGTTTCAGCTGTTGACGCAAGTGGCCGGGCGCGCCGGGCGCGGCGACTTGCAGGGCCGCGTGCTGATTCAAACGTATTATCCCGACCATTACGCGATTCAGGACGCGCTCAAGCAAGATTACTCCGCGTTTTTTGAGCGCGAGCTGCACTTCCGAAGATTGATGGCGTACCCGCCGTTTACGTCGCTGGCCAACGTGATTGTGCGGGACGAAAGCCTCGAAAAAACAATCCGGTGGTCGCGGCAGCTTTCGGAATATTTTTCGCCGCAGGACGGAAGAGACGTCCGCATTCTGGGGCCGGCCACGGCGCCGCTCGCGCGCCTGAAAAAAGAGCACAGGTTTCAGTTCCTGCTGAAGTCCCCAAAGCGCTCGGTGCTGACGAAACTGCTCAGCGGAGCGCTGGCGTATTGCGATGCGAAAGAAATTCCACAGACGGCAGTGCTGGTCGATATGGATCCGCTGAGTTTGTTCTAGACCTCATGGGGGCGCTGTGGATGGATCAATGTTTCGCAAAGAGCATGAAAAGAGTCACGGCAACCAGCCCGGCGAGGAGCAGGCCCGCGAAAATCCGGAAGAGCAGAGGAGCCAAAGTCTCAGGCGCGGGCCCGGGCAGCCTCTTTGGAGGCACGGGAGGATCGAGAACGCCGACGCCGGTCCACTTGCGCGGTGGGCCGAGGGAGCGTCCGCCCGATGCCTGGGGTTCGGCCTCATATTCGTTTTCGGCGTATTCGTAGGGCACAGCAGCGACAGTATAAGCCAGGAGGCGGAGTTCCACA
>Ga0099827_10001016_pt1 | contig 13957 bp, 7 predicted proteins | sample CZO8metaG_FD_79339 | JGI IMG/M metagenome (GOLD analysis project Ga0099827, IMG submission 79339) | Vadose zone soil microbial communities from the Eel River Critical Zone Observatory, Northern California, USA - CZOApr15con1.8 metaG | ecosystem: Environmental > Terrestrial > Soil > Vadose zone ...
CCCGGATCCTCAAAGCCGCCCGCCAGGCCCGCAAGGACGGCGCCCAGGCAGTCATCGTCAACCTCCACTGGGGCCAGGAGTACATTTCTCAGCCAAGCCGGTACCAGCTGGACCTGGCCAGGCGCCTGACCCGGTCACCGGACATCACCGCGATCGTCGGCCAGCACGTGCACGTGGTCCAGCCGATCCGCTTCGTCAACGGCAAGCCAGTCGTCTTCGGGGAGGGCAACCTGATCTCCGGTCAGACCAGCGCCTGCTGCCCGCCCGCCACCCAGGACGGGATGATCATCCTGCTCACCATCACCGTGAACAGCCACGGGGCCCACGTCACTTTCATCCACTACCTGCCGGTCTGGGTCCGCCATCCCGACTACACCGTCCTGCCTGCCGGCCTCGCCTGGCACACCGACCACGCCCACGCGGCCGCCCTGCGCGCCTCCTACCGGCGAACGGTGGCGGCCGCCGGACGCGGCCGGCGTGTGCAACCCATCCCCGCCCGCCTATGACTACCGACAAAGCACCTCAGGCAAGGCAAGAAGAATCTCGTCAGGACTGGCTTGGCTTCGGTCCGGTCCTGGACGCAGCGCCGATAGCGGGAGCCAAGGTCAGCCACAATCCGATCGTGATCACCATCGAGGTGAGGTATCCGAAGGGCGCGATACCCACGTCGGCGTGAACGACGCCGGCGAACAGCATCAGCAGCCAGGCGCTGACGAAGAACATCGGGCCGGCCGCGATCAGCTTGAAGAAGGCGTTCATCACTTTTCATCCCTCTCCGTACACGAAGTTCTACCTTCATGCTTGCCGCTGGAGGCCAGCTACGGCCAGGGGCGAACGTCACCAAAGCATCGGGCGCTGGTCCCGGACCCGGCGGCCGGCGGCAGATCCTCCGGGCGCTTTGCGGCGAGGTGACCGCGCAACAGGCCGGTGGAGTGGCCGGCTTCGATTGACAGCGGCACGCCCGCGGCACGACTGACCAGGGAACCGCCGAGTACGCAACGAAACGAAGATCCTGCTGCCGACCAAGCCGCAACCAAATGAGAGACGCCTTTAGTGCACGATTACCGGAACGGCCCCGGATTTCTCGTCATCCAGCAGGTGCGATTCCTCGCGCTTGCGGGGAAGGAACAGGGCCGCGACGACGGTCACCCCGACGAGCGCGAAGGCCACCCAGTACGTGTGGGCGAACGCGTTCGCGGCCTGGGATAGGCCCTGGCTGATGCCGGCCTTGCCGCCGATCTGCGCGGCGATCTGCGGGTTATTGCGGGCCGCGATCGCCGGGTAGGCGAGCTTGGCGTCTTTCAGGCCGTTAGTGAGGATGACCGACATCACTGCCACGCCGACGGAGCTGGCGATTTGCTGGGTGATGTTGAGCAACGTCGAACCGCGGGCGACCTCGGCCGCGCGCAGCGTCCTGAGCGCGGAGGTCATGATCGGCATCATCGTGCCGCCCATGCCCAGGCCCATGATGAACAGGAGTCCGAGCAGCACGGGGTAAGACGTGGTGGAGCTGATCTGGGTCAGGCCGGCCATGCCGGCCGCGATGAAGACGAGGCCGAAAGGCACGATCCGGCCGACCGGAAACTTGTCGGACAGGGTACCGGCGATCGGCATGGTCAGCAGTGCGCCGATGCCCTGCGGCGCCACCAGCAGGCCGGCCCTGAGCACGGACTCGCCGCGGATCTGCTGGAAGTAGGTGGGTACCAGCAGCAGGCCGCCGAAGAATGCCACCGCGAACAGGAACATCGTGACGATGCTGACCGCGAGGTCGCGGTTGCGGAACAGCCGCAGGTCCAGCAGCGGATGCCTGGGCTTGAATGAGTACAGGACGAAGGCGGCGACCAGGGCCAGGCCGATCAGCGCCGGGACGAGCACCTTGGGCGTTCCGACCTTGCCCTGCGCGGGAATCGAGGAGACGCCGTAGAGGAACAGGGCCAGGCCCGGGGACATCATCAGCACGCCGAGGAAGTCGAAGGACTCCGACGGGCGCGGGGAGTCCTTCGGCAACGCCGCGAGCGCGTAGACCAGCGCGGCCACGCCGATCGGCACGTTAATGAGGAAGATCCAGTGCCAGCTGGCACTGTCGATCAGCCAGCCGCCGAGGATCGGCCCGCCGATCGGCCCGAGCAGCATCGGCACGCCGAGGATCGCCATGAGGCGACCCATCCGTCTCGGACCGGCCGCCCTGGTAATGATCATCATGCCCAGCGGCATCAGCATCCCGCCGCCAAGGCCCTGCAGCACCCGGAAGCCGATCAGCATGCTGATGCTGGAGGCCACCGAGCACAACGCGGAGCCAGCAGTGAACAGCGCGAGCGCGGTCATGTACAGGCGCTTGGTGCCGAACCGGTCCGCAGCCCAGCCCGTGACCGGGATGACGGTGGCCAGCGCGAGCGTGTAGCCGGTGACGGTCCACGCCACCGTGGAATAAGGGAGCGGGTGACCGGCCGACCCGAACGTGGTCTGGAACGTCGGAAGGGCGACGTTGACGACCGTGATATCCAGGATCGACATGACGGCGCCGAGGACCACGACCCCCGCGATCTTGAGGATCTCGCCGGTTATCCCGTCGCTGTCTGCCGCAGTAGCAATGTCAGCCATGGCCATCTCCCTCCTTCTGAACCATACTGCGACCAGGCGGGTCACCGACGCAGAGATGGTGACGCTGGTCCGAGCACACGGCGGCCATGCCGCCGCTGGGTGGTGGGACCAGATCCGGCCCCATAGCCTCGGGTGGGTGACTGCACGGTTGCGACGTCATGGCGGCCTAGTCGGCTTTGTCAACGTGGCGTGGGACTGACGGCGGCGATCACGCATTCCTCCGCGATGGCGTGCTTCGTTACTGCTAGTGCCGGATGCTTTGCTCCTTGACAACCGGCCCGCGCAGCGTGTAGCGATGGGTCAACAGCCGAGCGGGTCCGCCGCGCAGCTCCAAGAATCAAGACGATGGAGTCAGGGGGCGTGATGCGGGGGCTTGCTTGTGTGACCCGGCGTCGAATGCTTGCGTGCGCGCGGGGGATGCGATCTGGTTCGTCGCGGGGAATCATTCGGCGATCGGGTGCAGTTGGCAGCGCGGTCGCGTTGGGTGTGATGGTGATGGCGTCGGCGGCGCACGCCGATGACGCGGCCGCTCCTGCGAATGCACCGTTGTCGATCGCGCCGGCGGATGCGAGCCCCGCCGCGCAGGTCTGGACGAGTCGACCCGACTACGCGCCTGGTGAGATCGTGTCGATTCACGGTAGCGGGTTTGCCGCCGGTGAATCCGTCGACCTGCAGGTCGTGCACGCCGACGGCGTTCCGAACACCGACGCGTCACACACGCCGTGGACCGTCGCGGCCGATGCCTCTGGCGCGATCAGCAGCAGCTGGACGGTCGATACCGTCGACGCGGTGGGTTCGACGCTCGCGCTCACAGCGGCGGGCGAGACCTCGCAACAGACCGCGCAGACTACGTTCAAGGACGCGGGACACCCGTTCTGGATCTTCGGCCACAACCCCAACAGTGAGTTCGACGCGAGCGCGTACCTAGCGCTCGGTGCTAACGCGCTGGAGCCCGACATCGAGTTCATCCCCGGGGACGGATTGGTCGTCAGGCACGACACGACGATCTTCTCGTCGAGCCATCCGCTGATCCCGTACCTGCAGCATCTCGCGGATCTGGCCGGTAACTACAACCTCGCGCTCATCGTCTTCGACGTGAAGTCGGAGGCCGCGAGTCACCCGGGGGCCGCGCTCGAGCTCGCGAACGACATCCAGACCTATCTGCTTACTCCGCACCCTGAGGTCCGCGTCATCCTGAGCACGGCATCGACCGGCGATGCCGACGCGTTCTTTCCGCCGCTGGCGGGTACGGATTACGTCAAGACCATGGCCTTCCAGATCGATGGCGAAAACAATCCCAAGAGCGAGGTGGATCACCTCCATCAGGTGCTCGGCGCCGATGCCAAGATCGGTTACGGCGACGGCACCGCGGGATGTTGCGGGCGCGCGTTCCCGTTGGGTCCGTTCCTCGGGCCGAACACGCCGACGTCGCTGGAACAGGGCGTGTGGGTCCGCACCTCGTTCGGCACGTTGAACATGGTCAGCTACGGATTCGCCGTCACGGGGACCGACACGATGAAGATGTTGATCGACTCGGGTGTCGACGGGCTGATCCCGTCCGACTTCGTGATTCCGGGAATCCCCGGCGGACCGTTTCCGCTCGACACGCTGGATGCTTTGGCGCTCGTGAACTCGCACTACGGCGGCACGTACATGGCCACGAGTGCCGACGATCCGTTCTCGGTGAAAGGCGCCAGGAACGGTGCGGAAACGGGTTCGCGTCAGGGCTACGCGCTCGAAGTGCAAACCGCGAACAGCTCGGGTGCCGGGACCGACGCCAACATCACGTTCACGCTTCACGGCGAGCTTGGTGATGCGTCGGTCACGATGGATTCGAGCTGGGCGAACAAAATGGAGACGGGCGACAAGAACTACGTCTTCATCCGCAGCGGCGACCTGGGCCATCTGAAGTCCGTGACTGTCGAGCAGGACGGCACGGGCGGCTTGTGGGGCAATCTCCTCGGTCTCGGATCGAAGTGGGACCTCAGCTACATAAAGGTTCGGAGCTACGCCTACATCGACACCGACGGTGTCTACCCGACACCGGGTGATCCGAACCAGAGTCGCTACGAGTACAACGCCGACTTCGGCGGGCAGACGATCGACGACAACACGCCAGTCTCGGTCGACCTCAAGAGCGGGATCCCGTTCCTCGCCACCCTGACGAACGGCGACTTGGTGCTCAACATGGGCCCCAACGCCGCCGCGCGCGTCGGCGGCGACATCAGCGACGGCAACGAGAGCTTCACCGTGCACCACGTGTCGACCCAGCCGGACGGTTCCGAGACGGTGACCGTCAGCGCGTTCGGAATGCGCCCCCAGACGTACGTGGGCGTGAAGCAGATCCACGGTGATGGCGGCGCGGGCAGCGACTCGCTGACCGTCGACGGCGCGTTCACGATCCCGATCTTCTTCAACGGCGGCGGCGACCCGGGCGACCAGTTGATTCTCCAGAACGCCACCTTCGATACCGTGACGCACAACTTCACCAACGCCCACGACGGCACTGTCGCACTCGACCCCGACGGGCCAGGACCGGCGTCCGCCACGTTGATCACATACACCGGGCTGGCGCCGATCACCGACAGCCTCGTCGCGGCCAACCGCACGTTCAATTTCACCGGCGGCGCCGAAACCATCACCATGTCCGACGATCCCGGCGCGGCCGCGGGCATGTCACGTATCGATTCCACCTTGAGTGAATCAGTCGACTTTGCGAACCCGACGTCGACTCTCACAGTCAACGCCTCGGCTGGCATCGGGCCCGATGTCGTCAACATTCAGGCCCTCGATCCCGCGTTCAACGCCAATACCACGGTCAATGCGAGTAGCGGCGGCGATCACATCACCGTCGCGACGACAACCGGAACGACGAACGCATGGACCATCAACGGCGCCAGCGGCGGCGACGTCTTCGACATCCAAGGCACAGGCGTGACGACGTCGGTGATCGGCGCATCGACGTCTACCGTCAACGTCGGCGCCGCCGGCAGCGTCCAAGCTGTCACCGGAACCTTGAACATCGAGAATCCGGCGTCCCCCAACACGCTCACCGTCGACGACTCCTCGGACAGCACCGGCAGATCCGCTGTCTTTAGCGGCTTCGTCAACGCCGATGACTCTCAGGGCAACAGCGATCCCTGGGGACGGATCCACGGTCTCGCACCCGCCGACATCAACTACGAATATGCCGACACGTCGAGCCTCGCGGTCACGACCGGCGGCGGCGCTGACAAGCTCGGTGTGCAGGCGACCGGCGTGCCTACGACGCTCGCGACCGGCGGCGGCGCCGACATTGTCAGCGTCACCTCGGATGCGCCGGCCAACGCCGGCAACCTCGACGATATCCAGGCCCCGTTGACGCTCGACGCGGGCAGTGGTGCCAACCGTTTGATCGTCAGCAATTTCGGCGGCAGTCCCGACCCGAACATCGTCGTCACGAACAACCAGATCACCGGTATGGCGCCGGTGCCGATCACCTACGCGGCCACCGGCGGCAACTTCACCGACGGCGCGGCCAACGACGGCGTCCTCTTGCGCGGTTCCGACAACGGAGCCGACACGTTCCTTGCCCTGAGCACGTTGGCTGGCAGCACGACGAAGATCGAAGGCAACGCCGGAGCCGACACCTTCCTAGTCGGTTCCACCCCAGCCGACAACAACGGCAACCTCGACGGCATCGCCGGTCTGCTCACCGTGATCGGCGGCAATCCCGGTGCTCCGCTCACCGCATTCCCGAACACCGTCGATCCGACCGGCCAAGTGGACGTGCTCTACGTCAACGATCGCGGTGCTGGCGGCAAGCGCAACTACCGCGTCGGCGACTTCACCAGCGACGGCGTCGACAATCCGATGGTGCAAGACAATCACGATTCGTCCGCGCCGGCGCGGGTCTTTGCCGGTGTGGCCTACGACTCGACGATGGACTATGTCCGCGTCGACGGCACCGACGACGTCAACATCTTCGATGTCCGTCCCAGCCTGACGACGCAGTACTACATAGACGGGAACCTTCCCCCGCCCGGCCAGTGCCTTAAGGGCGGCGGCGACTACCTGCGGCTCGACACCACCGGAACGACCGGCCGCAAGCTGCACATCACCAGCCCGGGCGCCGGGTTCTGGAGTTTCACCAGCGGGCATCGCCCCGTCGACTTCGAAAGAATCGAACGTTTCAACCACGTCGACATCTTCGCGACGGCTCCCGATGCCGGAACGTCCAGTGCCGCCGTCGTGAAGGTGTACGACGCGGAAACGGCCGAGCTCCTCACGACCGTTGCTCCCTTCGGCAATTCGTTCAAGGGTGGCGTGCGCGTCGCGACCGGTGACCTGAACTGCGACGGCCTGCCTGATGTGATCGTCGCACCCGGGCCGGGCAATGACCCGGCCGTGAAAATCTACGACGGCGCTCCGGACGCGAACGGCAATCAACCCGCGCCGTTGCTCACGAGCTTCTCGGTCTTCCCGACGACGTTCAAGGGCGGCGTAAACCTCGCAGTGGGCGACGTCAACGGCGACGGGCACAACGACCTGGTCGTCGCCTCCGACACCGGTGGGCCGCCGCAGCTGAAGGTGCTCGACGGTCAGTACGTGCTGACCACGCATGCCCTGCTCGGCTCGCCGTTCAATGCCTTCCCGGCGACGTTCTTGGGAGGCGTCAGCGTCGCGGTCGGCGACATCAACAACGACGGCTATGCCGACATCGTGACGGTCAGCGGCGCGGGCATGGCGACGACCTTGAAGGTCTTCGACGGGAACGGCTACGGACTCGTCAAGAGCTTCACGCCGTTCGGCCCCGGAGTGGCCGGAAGCACTGCGAGCGTTGCCGTCGGCGATTTCAACGGTGACGGCCGGCGCGACATCATCGTCGGTACCGGCACGGGCAGCACCGGCACGGTGAACGTCTTCGGCGGGACGACGAACTTCGCTGTATGGCCCATGAGCATCGTCGCCAGCTTCCAGCCCTACGGGTCGGCGTTCCAGGGCGGTATTCGGCTGACCGCGAAACCCGCCGACGGCGGCAACCCCGGTTCGGTGGAGAAGGTCAACGTCTTGACCGCACCCGGCCCGGGCGCCGGACAGATGCCACGGTTCATTCGCCAGGCGAGCTATGCAGGCGCCGGTGTGCCACCAACTGTCGTCAACAAGCTTCTCGAAGACCCTAACTACAACGGCGTATTCATCGGATAAACCGAAAACGCACTGCAGTCACAAAGATAAAACGAAATCCGGGCCGTTGTCACCACGAGGAGTAGCCGCCTCCGGTTGCAGATGATCGTCGGAAGCGATGACTTCGTGCGCCAGGTCAGCGTCACATACCGGCAGCAAGACAGCGGATCGCCTGGGGAACTTCGGCTACGCCATCACCCGCGCCTACGCCGGCCACTCCGGCCTGTGGGGTTCCAGAACTCGGCCACCAGTCCTGACCTGGGCTTTTAGGCGACTCGCTCGTATTCGCTGATAAGGCCACCAAGGACGGACCGGCGCTGAGGTCTTCAGCGCCTTGAGGACCCGGCGGATCGTCGATGCGCTAACCCGGTGTCCGACCTTGAGCAGCTCACCTTGGATCCTCTTGTATCCCCAGCCGTTGTTCTCGGTGGCCGCCGGCTCGTTGAACACGACGATCTCGGCGCTGACTGGCGGCCGTCCCGTCCGGTTCGGATAGGCCCGCTTTCGGGTGACCAGGCGGCGGGTGCCAGCGCAGGACTGTGCCGGGGGTGACCAGCCGGTGCGCTCGCAGCCTTCCTGGCAGGAGCCGGATCAGCGCGGCCATCACCGCCCGGTCGGCCCAGTCCAGCCGGGGCCGTGGATGGAGGTTAGGCGGCCGCCGAGGCCTCGATGTAGCGGGCGATGACCTCAAGGAGCATCGCTGACCTGGTCCGGTCGGACGCGAAGATCACCCTGATCTCGGACCGGCCGAGCCGGGACGGAGTTCCTTGGGGTGTTGGATCTTGCTGCCTTTGATCCGGTCAGCCAGCGGGCGGCCAAGACCGACACCCGGTCGGGCTCAAGGCGGTAGTTCATGATCGGGCCAGCGGCCACACCCTGCGCGGCGGCAGGGCATGAGCACAGGCACCGCCACCATTACATCCCAGATCTGAGGGGGCCGAGGGCCGCCGGGCCCCCTCGGGCGCTTACTGCGGTCGGCGACCAGTTATCAGATGCGCGGCAAGGGCTCGCCTTCGAGTCGTCCGGCGGGGAGTTCGCGGCCGGACAGCGCGAGCGCCAGGTCCGCGGCCGTGCCGCGCAGGGCCGGGCCTGTGCCGTGGGACCAGTCGAGGTCGCTGGCCTGGAGGTGGCGGCCATCGGCGGCGATCCCGAAGCGGGCGTGGACGCCGCCGGCGGTGAGGTCGTCGAGTACGACCCGGATGGTTTCGTCGGGGGAGCGGCGGGCCGCGCCGAGCGGCACGGTGATGTCCAGCCCGTGGATCACCACGTGGCTGAGCGCGCCGTGGTAGCCGCCGCCGGGCGGCGTCCAGCGCGCCATGACCTCGGAGCGCAGGCTGGCGAGGAGTTCGCCAGTCGGCAGGCTCGCGTCCCGGCTGGCCACTTCGTTGGACAGCCGGGTGAAGTCGAACTCATGGCGTCGTAGTTCGGCCATGAATTCCTCGTCCGGGTAGCGCGCGGCCATCGTCAGATGGGCGGCGACTTCGCGGACCCGCCAGCCGTCGCACAGTGACGCGGTGTCCCACTGGGCGTCGGAGGCGTCGGCGAGCAGGTCGGCCAGGTGAGCGTATTCGGCGGCAACGGCTGGCTGCAGGTGGGCGTCGGCTGCCGTGGACTGGGTGGTCATCGTGAGCCTCCTAGCTTGTCGAGGTACGCGTCGAAGCGGTCGAGCGAGGTCGCGAAACCCGCCCGCGCCTCGGGGCTGTGGTATCCCTGCGGGGCGTTGGCCTGCCGGATCTGGAGTTCGGTGCGCTGGCCGTCTAGATCGCGGAAGGTCGAGGTCGTCGTCACGCCGGAGTCGGGCTCGGTCCACACGATCCGTTCTGGTTCGGTGATCTCGGCGTAAACGGCGCGCGTGGGGTACCGGCTGCCGTCGGAGTCGTTGACCATGACGGTCTCGAATACCCCGCCAGGGCGCGCGTCGACCTTGATCGTCTCCAGGGGCGTGCTCACCCCGGCCGGGCCCCAGAAATGGGTCAGGTGCTCGGGCTCGAGCATGCACCGGAAGACGAGTTCTCGCGGCGCGTCGAACACGCGGGTGTAGGTGAGTTCGCCGGAACCGGGCGCGTGGTCAGTCATCCGCCGTTCCTTTCCGTCTGCGGGAAGGTGCTCGCTGGAGATCGCGCAGGTGCTCATCGAGCTTGTCGAACCGCTCGTTCCAGACGCGCCGGTTCTCTTCCATCCAGCTCAGGGCCGCGTCGAGCTGTTCACCCTCCAGGTGGCAGGGCCGGAACTGGGCGTGCCGGGTCCGCGAGATCAGGCCGCAGCGCTCGAGCACCTTCAGGTGCTTGGAGATGCCGGGAAGCGTCATGTCGAACGGCGCGGCCAGCTCGTTCACCGTGGCGTCCCCCCGGGCCAGCCGGGTGAGGATCGCCCGGCGGGTCGGATCGGCCAGGGCGGTGAACGTGGCATCGAGCCGGTCCTCGCCCACGGACATGATCTGCCTCCCTCGCCACGCCTCTTACTTCACCATACGGTTAGTTAGCTGTCAAGTTAAATAATGAGCAGGCAGGCAGGCAGGCAGGCAGGCAGGCGGGCAGGCGACTGCTGCGGTGCCTGGCCAGCGCGGCCTGGCGCGCTACGGGCCCGCGGGTTCGGGATCTGGTGATCAGCCTCAGGAAAACGGGCCTGGAGCCGCGCAAAATGTTAAACCTAAATTTATTTAGAAAGATTTGCGCGGGCCGAGTGCGGCATCCGAGGCGAGCTGCGGTGTGGCCGGGATCCTGACCGCCATGACCGAGGCAGGCCGTCGCCGCGACGCAGACTTCCGGCCGCGGCGCCGACACTCCGGTCTCATCCGGTCGGCGATTCCTCCTCAGATCGGCCCGGCTCCGGTTCGTGCGACGGCCAGGTCTTCGGGGCCTGATCGGAGTCGAGCGCGACCCCGCTGCACGGCCCGAGGGTCCCGGCCGGGCAGATCGTCGTGCTGTCGGTGGCGGTCTCGATGCCGACCGTCCCCGTGCTGTATTCGAGGGGGATGGTCTCGGTCTTCCCGGCCGGCCATCCGACCTGGGTAGTGACCAGGAATTTGCCCGGGTTCTCGTCCACGGCTGCCGTAGAGAGGTCGGCCCCGAACAGTTGCGCGTCGGTGAAGTTCGTGCCCTGCAGGCATGCCTTGTTCATGTGCACCGGCTCGCCGTTCGGCGAGACGGTCAGCTTCGTGCCCGTGAAGTCGGCGTTGATCAGGCACACGTAGTCGAAGTTGACGCCCGCGCACTGGTTGTTCGCGACGCTCAGGAACTTCATCCCAGTCAGGTACGCCTGGGCAAAGTCCGTGTCCTGCACGGTCGCCTTCGAGATTGAGGCGTTCTGGCCCCACAGGTACACCCCGCTGAGGGTCGCCCCGGTGAGGTTCGCGCCGCTCAGGTCGGCGTCCTCCATCTGCGAGCCGGTCAGCACGGCCGCCCGGCCGGTCGCGTCGTACTGCTGGAGCTGGACGCCGTCCATCTTCGCCGAAGTGAAGTTGCAGGAGGAGAGCGTGGCCCCGCACAGGTTGGCGTTGGACAGGATCGCGCCGCCTAGGTCGTGGTTGGACAGCTCCCAGCCCATCATCAGCGACGACTGGGCGTTCAGGTTGGACAGGTCGGTCGGGATCCCGTCGATCTGGGTTCCGACCAGGTTCATGAACGACCAGTTCTTCCCCAGCTGCGAGAAGTCGACGATGGCATGGCTCAGGTTGGTGAGGTAGTTCGCGTCATCGGAGAACGTCGGCGGGGAAGAGAACGTCGCCGGACGCAGGTCGCAGCCCTGGAAGTTGGTCCCGATCATCTCCGCGCCGCTGAAGTCCGCGCCCGTCAGGTCGACGCCCGCGAAGTTCGTGCTGAGCAGCGGTGTGGCGAACCGCGCGCCCCGGATGGTGCGCGCGACGGTGAAGTCGGCGCCGGATAGGTCAGTGACGTGCTCGTTGCTGTCGAAGAACCCGGTGTCGGCCAGGATCGTCCCGTTGAAGTGCACGCTGGGCAGCGTCGCGGCAGTGAACTTCATCCCCGTGAGATCGAGGTCCTCGAAGTGCGCGCTGGTCAGGTTCGCGTTCGTGAAGTTCACCTCGAGCAAAGACTTGACGCCACGGAAGTCGGCCCCGGTGAGGTTGCTTCCGGTGAAGTCCATGCCAGTCAGGTCGACGCCGGCGAAGATCGCGCCGGCGAGCGTCATGCCGGTCATGTTCGCGCCCAAGACGCTGTAGACGTTGCGGAAGTCGGCCGCCGACAGGTCGCTGCCACGGAAGTCGGTGCGCGTCAGATCGGCTCCGGCGAACTTGGCGCCGGTCATCGAGATCCCGGTGTAGTCCTCGTCCGTCAGGTCCACCCACGTATAGTCCGCGTTCGGCGGGCAGACGCCGCCGAGGAATTTTCGAGCGTGCGCGGCCGACGCCGCCGTCAGGAGCATGGTGTAGTCGTATTCGGTCGGCTTGGGGCTGGCGACCGTCCAGCCCCAGAACTTCCCGCCGGTGATGTACGCCCACAGCCCGAACTGGCTGTTCGGTGGCCCGTCGTACGCCTTGATGAGCGGAGGCACGCCGTCGGTGAACGCGAACCGCGCGGCCTTCGGATCGGCGTTCGCGCCGTTGCTCGCGATGCCGTTCGCCTTGTACGCGCCGCCGCTGTAGGGGACCCAGTACAGGTAGCTGTCCCGCAGCCCGGCCGGACGGGTCGGCGTCGCGCGGTCGCTCTGCAGCGCGGCGACGACCAGGTCGTTCGTGCTCAGCGTCCCGACCTTGTACAGCAGGAGCTTGCTACCAGGGCCGAGGCTCCCGTCCATCGTCCAGGTGGTGTTGTCCGGGTCGTCATGGCACTGCCACTTGCCGCGGAACGGGCTGGACGCGCTCATGCCGTGCTCCTCGGGCATCGGCCGCGGTCGCGGTCGCCGGCGGAGGGCCGGCGGGGGCCGGCGGCAGCCACTTGCTGACTGACGGCTGTACCCGGCCGGATGCGTCGAGGATCGTTTCGTAGTTCAGCGTGTACAGGCTCCGCAGCAAGTCGACGGTGAACCGCGCCGCCGTGACGTTCTGGGTCGAGACCAGCGGCGTGCCGTCCGGGTTGAACAGGTCGACCCAGTACTGCTCCGGGGTGCCGCCGTCGCCTGTGTAGGACAGGACGTAGATGAAGCCCTTGGACTCCACGGCCAGGTCGAGCAGCGTCGTCTGGCCTCTGCTGACGAGCGTCATGGTCGGTATGGTCATCGCGGCGTCCGGATCATTCGCGTCATAATCGGGGTTGGTGAAGTAGTTCACCGGGTTGCCGTACGTGTCGAACGCCTGCACGCGCTGGTTCCCTGCCTCCAGGACGAGCACGCGGCCGTCGAGCGCGGTGCAGATCGCCACCGGCTCGTAGACCAGGCCGTCCCGGTCGCCCAGCCCGGCCGCCTGCGTGGCCATCGGGGCGTCGCTGTCGGCAGTCGGCTCGTCTAGCACGTTCAGGATGAAGATCTTGTGCGTTGCGTTGTTGATGCCGACCAGGTAGCCCTGCGGGTGCAGCATGCAGCGGTCCATCGGCATCGGGAAGCGGCCGTAGCTCTGGTTGTTCCCGACGTTGAACCTCGGGCCGCTGGTCGCGGTGAGCGCGAGCTTGCGCAGGTGCAGGCCGCCGGCTGGGTTCGTGTCGGGGTCGAAGGTGCCGCGCGTCGGGTCGAGGAAGAAGTTCGGCCCGGTGCCGTCGTCGGTGCTCGCCAGGTCGTAGGAGATTAGCGGCTGGTCGGTGAACCCGACGGTCGGGTAGGACAGGCCCTGCGACGGATGCTGCATGGCCGAAAGGTTCTGCAGCGCCCACATCGCGTACTTCTGCGGCGGCTGGTCGGGGGTGTTCGGCGGCAGGTTCAGCCCGGTGGCCTGCCAGCAGTAGCCGATCATCTCCGGAGACTGGGCAACGGTGATCCCGGCCAGGTAGTTCACGACCTTGCCCTGCGACCCATAGGGCGGCTGCGTGCCGATCGTCGCCGTCGGCGGCTTGCCAGGGTAGGCCAGCCAGCCGAGTTGGTTGCTGCCGTCGGTCAGGACGCCGATCTTCTCTTCGTGCACGTAGACGCTGGTGCTGTCGAGCGGGATCTCGTTGGTGTAGATGACGACGGGGAAGGCGAGCGGACCGTTGTCGACGACCGTGTTGACCCAGTCGCTGTTCCCTTGCCCGGACTGCCAGTTGTCAACGGAGTAGAAAGCGACGACTACCTTGATGCTGCCGCCCGAGGGGATCGAGGGGAA
>Ga0099827_10001018_pt1 | contig 13930 bp, 12 predicted proteins | sample CZO8metaG_FD_79339 | JGI IMG/M metagenome (GOLD analysis project Ga0099827, IMG submission 79339) | Vadose zone soil microbial communities from the Eel River Critical Zone Observatory, Northern California, USA - CZOApr15con1.8 metaG | ecosystem: Environmental > Terrestrial > Soil > Vadose zone ...
GGTCCGTCGCGGATCGATTTCAGCCACCACTTCGTCGGCGGGAACGCGTACGTCCCCTCGCTCATCGGCGCGAGTCTCGAGGACGCCGGGAATGTCGAGCCCTATCCCGAGCTCTCGACCTTCAGTTTCTCGTCGGCAGACGAAAAGAGTGTCTATCACAACGCGTACTGGATGAACGCCGACAACCGCGGCGCTGCGACCCAGCACGCGCGGCTCGCCTGGGACCGACTGCGCCACGCCATCGGCCTGAACCTGTCGGGCCCGACCGACGCGGGGGGAGACGGAATGGCGCGCATCACCGTTTCGGTCACCAACAGCGGCAGCGGTCATAATTTTCCCACGGGATTTCCGGAGGGGCGCATTGCGTGGATCGCGATCTCCGCATTCGACCTCGCTACCGGAAAGGAGCTGCCGATCCACGATTCGTTCTGGAACCGCACATCGATCGGTGTCGGCCGATTGACCGGCGCGGACATGGTGGACCCGTCCTTTCCACAGTGCGGATGGAAGGTTCCGGCGGGCTCGGTGGATCCGTACGCGTATCAGTTCAAAGCGGTGGCGACACTCGGCGACGATTGCCCGACGCTGGAGCTCGTCTACGCGGCGCCGCGCAATCTGATGACGAATGCGAAAGGGCTTCCAATCGACGCCCGGGGTGTCGTGATCGACAAACAGAATCCTCTCGGAGAGCCGGTCTTCCGCGACCTGAACGGAAATGGCGATCTCTTCGATGACGCGTTCCTGCGCGACACGCGTCTTCGGCCGCTGCCTCACGCCGGCGCCACGGTCACGCTGGACCGGTACGCCGTCGTCATTCCGCCTGGAACCCTCGGACCCGTCGCGGTATCGGCGGCCGTGTATTACCAGTCGCTCGAGGCCATTGTCGCGAAGAAGTTCCTCGGCAATCTTGCCGACACGGACATGGATTTTATCCTCGAGCCCTGCGTCCTAGGAGGACGCTGCGACGGCCGGCGTCCTTCGGTGGAGCCCGCGGTCGTCGAAGGCGCGCCTCCAGTGCCGATGGAGGTGCGGAACTGGGTGATCCGAGTGAACGGCGCAGGCCACGCGAATGGCGCGCCGAGCCTCGTTGCGACCTACCCGCGCCGGGGCGCGACGGACGTCTACACGGATGCCGTGCCCAAGGCGTCCTTTTCCGAGCCGGTGACCAAAGTGGACAGCCGCACCTTCACGCTGGTCGACGCGGCCGGAGCGCGAGTGGCCGCCTCTGTCCATCAGATTGGCGACGGGACCTGGGGCCTCTTTCCTGACCAGGTATTCCTCAAAGGCGGAGAGACCTACACGGCCCGCGTGGCGGCCGGTGTGTGCGGATACGCGGAAAACTGTACGATGAAGGCCGTCGCCTGGAGATTCACAGTGGCCTCGAAGAAAGGGGAAGGCGCAGGAGACACGACCATCCCCACCGGATTCCCGGCCAGCCGGCGGCGCCCTGCGCAAGGTGAAAGGACACCGAAATGACGTCTGTCGCTTCGACTCGCATGTTCGCTCGTTCGCTGGTGCTGATCGCAATTCTCGGCCTTCCGCTCCCCGCTGGCGCCCAGAACCGCCTCGGCGGTCATTTCGGCATGGTCTTCCCGCTCGTGACGCGTGCGAGCGGCCAAACTACGACGATAGGCGACGATTTCAAGCTCGGCTTTCCGATGGGTGTGACCGTCAAGACGAGCGACAAATGGGCATTCGATCTGGAACTGGTCCCGGTCATTCAGAATGATCCGCTGTTCGTCTCGATGACGGTGCATCCGGGAATCATTCGTGGCCTTTCCGATGGGTACGCCGCAGGTCTGCGAATGGCGTTCGACGTCAACGACTCGTCGTGGGGCTTTACCCCGCTCGTGAACAAGGCCTTCCCGATTCCTGGTAGTGCGTGCGCGTTTTTTGTGGAGGGCGTCCTGCCCATCCGCTTTCAACAGAGCCCCTCTGGAGCAGGGAACCGAACCTCAGTCGGGCTTGCCGTGCACGTGGGAGTGGGGTTCTAACCGCTCAGGTGCCATTAGGGACCAGGAAGGTCCCAAAATTCTGCCGATTGATCCTGACGGTCACCGGCTGCCCCTCGCGGCCGAGGGACCGGCCCCGGACACCGTCGATCGAGAAGGCGAACGCCGCCGGATCGCCGACGCGCAGCGTGAGATCGTCACGAACGGTGATGGTTTCCCGATCTCCCGCGTTCATCAGCCGCGCGATGTCGTGCTTGCCGTCGACAGTCGCGTCGACCCAGCACGAACCGTGCGGGCGGATCTCGATGGCCAGATGCGGCTGCGCCGTGCCGGGCGATCCGGTCGTGCCCACTGGTACCTCGGCGGCCGGAGAGGGCACGGAGGAAGCGGCCGACACGCCGGCAGCGGCGCCGGTCGGCAGCACTCCGGCCGGTGCAGTCGGCTTCTGCGCTTGTAAGAAGGCGAGACACGCCACGGCCACGACGAGGATCACGCCGAGTTGCAGGATCTGCGTATTCGTCGAGCCCTCGCTGCTGTCGGCGGCCACCTTCGGGGCAACGACGGAGGCAGGCTCGCCGCTGGTGCCGGGCTCAGGCTCTGCGGGGGCTTCGAACTCCGCGCGAAATCGCTGGACGACATCGTCCGGATCCAGGCCGACCTCGCGGGCGTAAGCGCTCAGGTAGCCGCGAGTGAAGATGCCTCCCGGGATGCGGTCGAACGCGTTGCTCTCGATTGCGCGCAAGAAGGACGGTCTGATCTTCGTGGCGCGCGAGATGTCGTCGATCGAGACCATCCGTGCTTTCCGCGCTGCCTGCAGTTCGCCTCCGATGTCCATGGACCCCCTCCGCCAAACGGCTTAGATGCAAGCTCTGAACCGCAGTGCCGCAGCTCAACAGCCACGAGCGAGGCGACTGGATGGGGTTGGAGATGCGCTGGGCCGTGGCCGCCTCTCGTCGTGCGGTTGGCGGCCGGATCGCGGATGCGGCCGCCGGCCGAGCGCCGCATCCGCATGCGTATCGCCGGCGCGCAGGCCACGCGCGGCGTGACGTTTCCCGGCGCGTCGATCCCGGTCAGCTGTGATCTATACTCCCGACTGCGGAAGGGCGGGTCTCATGCTATGAGCGCGATTTCGCTGAAGGTGAACGGCCGCGCACACACGGTCGACGTCGATCCGACGACCCCGCTGCTGTACGTGCTGAGCGACGACCTGGAGCTGCGCGGTCCCAAGTTCGGGTGCGGCCTCGGGCAATGCGGCGCGTGCACGGTCCTCATACGCGGCCGCGCGATCCGCTCCTGCGTGACGCCGGTCTCGACCGTGGTCAATGCGGACATCACGACGCTGGAAGGGCTGGGCACGGTCGAGAACCCGCACCCCATCCAGCGCGCGTTCATCGATGAGCAGGCGGCGCAATGCGGCTTCTGCCTGAGCGGCGTCATCCTGACGGCCAAGGCGCTCCTCGATCAGAATCCGAAGGCCACGGACCCCGAGATCAGACAGGCGATGTCAGGCGTGCTGTGCCGCTGTTTCACACACACGCGCATGATGCGGGCGATCAAGCGCTACGCCAGGGAGAAGGCGGTATGACGCTGACGCCGCACGCTCTCGCCGCGCTCAGATCGGCGGGGTTCTCCCGCAGACGTTTTCTGAAAGACACGGGCGCGCTCATCGTAGGATTCAGCGCGGCTGGACTGGCGGCGCGGCTCGGAGTGGCGCCGGAAACTGCCGTCGCTCAAGGCACACGGGCGACGGATGGTCAGCTCGACTCGTGGATCGCCGTCGGTGCGGACGGCACCGTCACGGCGTACACCGGCAAGTGCGAGCTCGGTCAGGGGCTGCAGACCGCGCAGATTCAGTTGATTGCCGAAGAGCTCTGCGTGCCGGCGAGCCGCGTGCGGCTCATTCAGTGCGACACCGCCGCGACGCCCGATCAGGGCACGACCTCCGGCAGCCAGTCGCACCCGACGAATTTCAACGAGAGCAACCTGGCGCAGGCGGGGGCCACGGCTCGCGAGGCGCTCGTCCAGCTCGCGGCGACCCGCCTGGGGGTCACGGCCGATCAGCTCTCGGTCGCTGACGGCGTGATCCGAATGAAGAGCGACTCTTCTCGAAGGGTCGCTTATGGCGAGCTGGTCGGCGGGAAGAAGTTCAACATCGCGCTCAACCCGAAGGCGGCGCGCAAGCCTGCGCGCGAGTGGACCGTGCTCGGCACGTCGGTGCCGCGTGTAGACATGCCGGCGATGGCCACCGGGCAGCTCGAGTATGTTCACAACGTGCGCGTGCCCGGTATGCTGCACGGCCGCGTCGTCCGTCCTCCGGAGGTCGGCGCCACGCTCGAGGGCGTGGACGAGAGCTCGGTCCGCGATGTCGCCGGTCTCGTCAAGGTCGTGGTCAAAAAGAATTTCGTCGGCGTCGTAGCCGAGAAGCCGTGGCAGGCAATTCAGGCGGCCGGCAAGCTGAAGGCGACGTGGTCCTCGGGCGTCGGGCTGCCGCGACCGGCCGGTTTCTACGAGTACCTGCGGAGCCAGCCGTCGCGGGACGCGTTGAGCGTGAATTCAGGCGACGTCGAGGAGAAGCTGTCGAAGGCCGCAACCGTCGCCAAAGCCACCTACGTCCATCCGTACCAGATGCACGGCTCGATCGGCAGCTCCTGCGCCGTGGCGGACGTCAAGATCGACAAGGCGACAATCTGGTCCTCGTCGCAGGCCGTCTTCGGGGTGCGCAGCGCCTCGGCCAAGCTTCTCGGCCTTCAGCCGGAAGCCGTCCGCGTGATTTTCACCCGGGGCTCGGGCTGCTACGGGATCAACGGCGCCGACACCGTGTCGTACGACGCGGCGCTGCTCTCGCAGGCGGTCGGGCGCCCCGTCCGCGTGCAGCTGTCGCGGCAAGACGAGATGGCGTGGGAAAACTACGGCTTCGCGTATGCCGTCGATCAGCGTGCCGGCCTGGATTCGACGGGCACCATCATCGCGTGGGACTACGAAGCGTGGTCGCCGACGCTCGGCGGCCGTCCTGGGAACGACACCCCCGGCAACGTCGTCACCGGCATGCTCGCGGGTTTCACGCCGGCGCCGTTCACGCCGCGGACGCCGGCGCCGCCGCCAGGCGGCAGGTTCAACAACGGCAGCAACGCAGCACCGTCTTACGTGTCCGGGTGCGTCGGCGGTGCATGTGGCGGCACCGGCACGATCAAGAGCGAGCGCGTGCTGTCCCACACAATTCGCTCGCCGTTCTTCACGGGGCCTCTGCGATCGCCGAGCCGCCTTCAGAACACCTTCGCGCACGAGTCGTTCATGGACGAGATCGCCGCGCGCGTGAAGGCCGATCCGGTCGCGTATCGTCTCCGGCACCTGAGCGATCCGCGCCTCAAGGACGTCGTCATGGCGGCCGCGAAGGCAGCGGGCTGGGATGCGCGGCCCTCCCCGCGCCCCGATGCACGACGGTCGGGCGTGGCGAGAGGGCGCGGTATCTCATGCGTGCTGTACGAAGGCGACAACGGCTACTCCGCGCTGGTGGCCGAGGTTGACGTCGATCAGGCCACCGGCGCCGTTTCGGTGAAGCGATTCGTGGCGGCGCAGGACTGCGGGCCCATCTCGACGCCGGACGGCATGAAGAACCAGATCGAAGGCGGCGTGCTCCAGGGCATGAGCCGCGCGCTGGGCGAAAAAGTGACGTGGGACGACAGGAAGGTGACGTCGGTCGATTGGCGGTCGTTCCACAGCCTCACGCTCGGCTACGATATGCCGGCGATTGAGATCGTGCTGATCAACCGAACCGATGTGGAGGCCACCGGCGCCGGTGAAACGGCCATCACGCTGGTCGCCGCCGCCATCGGCAACGCAATCTTCGACGCCACCGGCGCGCGCATTCGCGAAGTGCCGTTCACCGCCGATCGAATGAAGGCCGCGCTGAACGGTCGCGGGTCCGCGTAAGAACGACGGGGCCGTACACCTTTTGCTCGTGCTCGAGAAAAAGAGGCCCGGCCCTTTTCGGCGAAGAGCGCGCGTGCTAGTGGCCCGGCTTCTTGACGAACTTCCGCACATCCATGAGGAAGTCGGCGCCGTACACGTTGCCCTCGGCGTCCACTGTGACGCCTTCCGCCAGGCTCGAGGCGGCCGGGTACGGATATGGGCAAGGATCCGGGATGAGGTATTTCACCGAGCCGTCTCTGGCGCTGCCGATCCTGATGCCGCGCCGTATGCCGGGGTTGTAGCCATAGCCGGTCTGCGCGAGCGCAAACGCTCCGGTGTTGGTCCGTCCGTCCCTTGACTCCGAATCCGCCACATAGATCGTGTCGGTCCTCCTGTCGATGTACATCCCGCTCGGCCGCCCGAACTGGAACCACTGGGCGATGAACTTGCCGTCCTGATCGAAGATTTGGATGCGGTTGTTCTGCCGATCGCCGACAAACAACCGGCCTCGGGAATCGAAGGCGAGCGTGTGGACCACATCGAACTCGCTGGGGCCCATTCCTTTCTTTCCCCAGGTCTTGATGAACTTCCCGCTCTTGTCGAACTTCATGATGCGCGCGTTGCCAGTGGCCGTGCCGCCGCCCGTGTGACCATCCCCGACGAAGATGTCGCCGTTCGGCGCGACCGCCACCTCCGTCGGCGCATCGAACTCGTCGAAGCCGGGTCCAGCGACCCCTTTTTTGCCGAGCGTCAACAGCACCGCGCCTTCTGGACTGAGCTTGAAAACCTGATGGCTGCCGTTGTCGGCGACCCAGAGATTGCCGTCTTTGTCCACCGTCAGTTTGTGCGGGCTGACGAACAGGCCTGCCCCAAAGTTCCTCAGCAGCCTGCCCGACGCATCGAACTGAAAGATCGGGCTGACGCCTGCGCTGGCGCCGCCGCAGGTCGTGCCGCCGGCGCCGGAATTGCCGCATCGATCGACGACCCAGATGGTGCCGTCCGGCGCGGTCGTGATGCTCGCCGTCGATCCCCACTTTCTTCCGGGAGGCAGCTGGCCCCAGTCCACTCCGGGCTGATACGGATTCGGGAGATCGTTGCGCGCGCCAAGATGAGAGACCACCGGAAGCGCGACCGGGTACTGCCCGGGAGGAAAGGTCGGCTGGGGCTGACCGCGCCCGGCTGCCGGCGGCGTGCCTGGCACGCCGCACGAGTACGCGAGAGGACCGGCCGGCGATCCGCTCGGCGGCGTGGGAATCGCGCTGCTGTTCTGTGCGTGCGGCCAGCCTCCCGCAATCACGGCCCACACAATCGCAACCGCGAAGACGTGAAACTCACGAAGACGCATGATGAATCCTTCAACCGGCCCACGTTCAACCGCCGAGCGCGCAGAGATCGCAGAGAAAGACCTTCTCTTGGGCTCAGCGGTCTGTGCGGTTGAACGTCGTCCTCAGACACACCACCGGTCCGTGCTGATTATCGCGGCCGCGAGAGGCGTGTCAAGAGGCAGGCGCTATTGAGGCAGGCGCTATTGAGGCTGCGAGCGAGAGCTGGAGGAAGCGAGCACCGGGAGCGTCACGAACGAGGGCAAGGATGCCGACCGAAACACTTTGTGCTCGGCTCGACGATAGTCGGCCTCCTTCGCGTGATAGATATCGACGAAGGTCTGCGGGTTACGGTCGAACATCGGGAACCACGAGCTCTGGATCTGCACCATCACACGGTGGCGCTTCAGGAATGTATGGTACTTGTCGCCGAGCGTGAACTGCAGCTTCGTCGGCTGATTCGGAACCATCGGCTCCGGCTTGCTCATGTTGTTCCGGAATTTCGCGCGCAGGATGTCGCCGGCGAGCAGCATCTGGAAGCCGCCCATCCTGACGTTCGCCGGGTTCGGGGCCGGATCGGGCGCGTCGCCCGGATACACGTCAATCACCTTGACCACCCAGTCGCCATCTGTTCCGTCCGTCGCCACGTGGACGCTGACGTCGATGTGTCCGGCGATCGTCAGATCCTCCGCAAGCGGCTCCGTTTCATAGACCAGCACGTCGGGACGGCCGGCGACGAATCGCTGATCTTCGACCATGAACACGTGCCCTTCGATTGTCGTGATCTCGGCGGTGTAGGGCACCGGCTTGCGCGGGTCGCTCACGTAGGCATCGAGCGCCGCATCCGACCGGTCTGACGGCGCCGTGAAGGACAACCGCCCGTTCGATTGCAAGTACAGGTTGCGGGGGCGCGCGGCTTTCGGCGGCCACTCGTCGGCGTCGTGCCACCGGTTGGCGCCTGTCTCGAACACCGCGGCCTCAGGCAGATTCAAACGGCCTTTGTCCTTCAGGTAATGGTTGAAGAACGGCAGCTCGATCGCCGAGCGGAAATGCGCCGCCGTCTTCGATCCGAAGTTGATGTGTCCCAGGGTGTCGCCATCGCCACGAGCCCAGCCGCCGTGCAGCCATGGCCCGACGACGAGCGTGGTCTTGTTGTCCGGGTTCTTCTCCTTCATCGCCTTGTACATGCGGAAGGGGCCATGGAAATCCTGCGCGTCGAACCACGACGCGACGATGAGCACGGGATGCGTGACCCGATCGAGATCCTTCGGGACGTTGCGCGCCTGCCAGTACTCGTCGTAGGTCCCGTGCGTCATGTGATCGTTCCAGGTCGGCACTTCGTCGGCGAAGTATTTCTGGGCGTTGGCGGCGGCGCCGAGCTCGAGAAAGAAGCGGTAGCCATCCGGCGTGCCGTAGTCGAACCGCTCGACCGGCCGCTCCGACGGCGCGGTGCGCGCCCGCGCGTTGGTCGACATCCAGTTGAAGCCGTACATCAGCTGATAGGCGCCGCCCGAATGGTAGTCGTCGCCAAAGAACTGATCCTGTGGAGGCGCCTGCGGCGACGAGGCCCTGAGCGCGGGATGCGCGCCGATCATGCCCTGCGAGACTTCCCAGCCGGCCCACGAGATGCCCCACTGGCCGACGCGGCCGTTGTTGTTCGGCACGTGCTTCACCAGCCAATCGATCGTGTCCCAGGTGTCGGTGCTCTCGTTCGGGCGCGACGATCCCTTCACGTACGGGACGTGATGAATGAACTCGCCTTCCGACTTGAACTTCCCGCGCGTGTCCTGGTAGACGAAGATATAGCCCTCCTTGGCGAACTCGTTGTTGGGGCCGAGGGACGCGCGATATTCGTCGGGGCCATACGGTGCAATGCCGTACGCCGTGCGCGTCATGAGGATCGGATAGCGCTGGGTCGTCTCCCGTGGCGCGTAGACGATCGTGAACAGCTTCACGCCGTCGCGCATCGGGATGAAGAGCTCACGCTTGATGTAATGCGCTTTCACGTCGTACGGCGTCTGTGCCGGTGTGACCGGCACAAACAGCGGGCAGGTCACGGCAAGACCGAGCATCACGACGCACGCGCGTGAGACAGCCGTCACGATAACGGTGAGTGTAAACCTTTTTATGAGACGACGTGCGCTACAGAACCGCCAGACTTGGTACTGGCGTTACAGCGACAAGAGGCACATCCACGGAAGCACGGCAACGAAGACATAGAAGACGGTGAGGAGGGCCAGGAGGAGGTGTGAGCGCGTGCCGTGCAGGACGGCCGCCAACATTATCGCCGCCAGCTTTGCGATCGACAGGGCGGTTCCCGCGCCTACAGCCATGATTGACAGCGAGAGAATCGGATTCGATTCCACCGCTGGCCCGAAGCGAGCGACGCCCGCGAAGGTCAGGATTCCATCAGCCATCTGTACGGCCGCGAACAGGGCTACTGCGGAGATGCCGCGGGTAGCGGATCCGGGCAGGGTCAGGGTCGCCAGCGAATGAGCCTGGAAGCGCGCCAACATGGCGGTGCAATGGACGCCGCAAAGCACGCGCCAAACCCCGACTGCGAGAATGCACGCATTGCGTGCCCTGCGACGCTTCCGGCCAAGGCCGGCAGCGGGAAGTCTGCACCAAGCGAGACTTCTGTCTTCCGGTGGCGACGCGGTTCAGGAGAGCCATCGTCATAACCCGATTGCGGACGAGTTCAACGGCGTCTGGTGTCGTGCGCTACGCCTCGCCGGGCGTTCGCAGCACGTGCATTCGTCGCTTCGGCGTGCCGTGTGTCGTTCCTGTGCACCGCCGTGCGGAACCGTGTGAGAACCCCAATTCTGATCGTTGAATCCCGACACGGCGTTTATCGATCATGACAGGTGAGAGGTCTGACCATGAAACGCCTCGCCTGTTGGATCGTCATCGGAATATCGGTGACAGCGTGCGGCTCGAATCCGAACTCACCTGCCTCCGTCACGCCGTCCGCGCAAGGCCATTGGACGGGCACCACCACGAATCAGAACTGCACGGCGCTTGCGGACTTCCTGACCACCGGCGCCTGCGTCGGCTTTCCGGCGACGAGTAGCTTTGATTTGATCCTGACCCAAACCGGTTCGACTGTTTCAGGCACGCTCATCGTTGGCACCTTCCTGTTCACGGTCAGTGGTCCGGTGAGCGCTTCGAGCGCCGTGTCCCTGACGGGTCGTGGCACGTCTACCGTGTTCATAGGAGACCTCTCGAACTGGAGCACGCAGGTGAGCGGGACGGCCATGACCGGCAGCTTCGGGTACATCATCACGGCGCCGACAGTGGCGCTCGGCAGCGTCAGCGTGCGGGCAGCACTCGTCAACGTCGTCAAGGTGAGCTGATCGCAGCTGATTTCCCCGATGACGCTGCGACTGCTGCTGGACGAGCGCGTGCGGCGCGTTCGTGCTCGGCCTATTGAGAAAGTGTGTGCTCCGCTGAACGAGCCGCGTCGCTGTTCCGGCGACACGTGGGTCTGTCGGGTCTTTTCCTGGCGTCCGTCGCAACAGTTGTTACATCGCAGAACAGCGCGACCGGTATCGCCTCATCGGCCGCGCGTAAATGCATTTGCGGAACAACGATTTGCAGCGTCAAGCCGCTCAGCCAGCGGGGCGGCCGACACCGAAGCCCGACGCGTGGACGACCCCGTTTCTTGACACTTGGCTCGTATATTCGCTATATGTTCGCCCATGAAAACTCTAGAAGGCAACGTCGCCGTCGTCACGGGGGGGACCTTTGGCGTTGGCCGCGGGATCGCAAGCGCGCTTGCCCAGTGCGGGGCACGGGTGTTCGTGACCGGCCGCTCGGTGCACGATGGCGCACCCATCGATGAGCACATCACCGGTATTCGCTGCGACCACCGGCTGGATGCCGAAGTGACGGCCGCGTTCGAGCGCGTCGATCGGGAGGCTCACAGGATCGACATCCTCGTGAACAACGTATGGGGTGGATACGAGCGGATGGTCGAGGACGGCGCATTCACGTGGGCCAAGCCGTTCTGGGAGCAGCCCCTGTGGCGCTGGGACTCGATGTTCAGCGCGGGAGTGCGCGCGCACTACCACGCGAGCCAGCTGGCGGCAAAGACGATGGTCGCCAGCCGGCGCGGGCTGATCGTGAACATCTCATTCTGGGCAGCACAGAAGCACATCGCGAATGTCGCCTATGGCGTGTCGAAAGCCGCGACCGACAAGATGACCGCCGATATGGCCGTCGAATTGCGGCCCCATGGAGTCACGGCAGTGTCGCTGTACCCGGGGCTGGTCAGGACGGAGAAGGTCATGGAGGCGGCAGCGTGGCTCGACCTCACGAATTCAGAATCCCCCGAGTTCGTCGGACGTGCCGTCGCGGCGCTTGCCGCGGATCCCCACGTCATGCGGCACACCGGAACCGTGCTGGTGGCCGCCAGCCTTGCGGTGGCGTACGGCTTCACAGACATCGACGGCAAGGCTCCTCGTCCCCTGACGCTGGCCGATGTCTGAACGTACGTGTACGTCAACAGGCTGGAACGAGGACTGACGCATGCGCACGCTCCCGACTCTAACGAATCTCCGTGGAAGGCCTGCCTTCTCGAACAATCACCAGGATGTCGCATGCACTTCATCGCCTTGTTCGGCGTCACGCTACTCCCGAGCGAACTTCGTCCACTGCCAGACACCCCCCGCGACTGTTCGCGGGAGCCGGTGCCCCAGTTGCCGTGCCACCATAATCAGCTGTCCCCGATGATGAGCCTCGTGCGCGGCAAAGTAGGTTAAGAAGTGCTCCAAATCCGTCGGGAAGTTCTGCCATGTCGCCCGGGGCACGCGGCCACCATGGGCGACGGCTAGTTCAATGAGGCCAATCATGCCCTTGCTGCTGCGCGACAACGCCAGCACCAACTCTTTCGGTCGGACTCGACGCAAGTCGACCAGCCGCGGCACTTTGACGCCATGTCGAGCGCCCATGCTTTTGATCCAGCTGCACCGGCTGTTGTGGATGTGGGCAGCAATCATCCCGACCGTCAGCCGCGAGATGCCCGGGACCTGCTTCGACCAGACAGCACGGGGGAGGTGTTCGACAAGGTAGGTCGTCGCCCGGTTGTTCGTCCGCCATGCTGCAATGATCGCCCGACCAGCCCCGAGCTCTCTCGGCACATCAGCTCCTTCCATCCGCCGCTCGAATGTACGGCGAACGGCCGCGCATCACCATGCCCGGCGACCGTATGTTGGCGAACACCAGATGGTCGTCGTCCCAAACGGCGGTGGTGCCCTTCGGCGAAAGATTCGGAGTACCGTCGGGACAGACCGTGGCGACGAAGCCAAGGCGTTGCTCCTCCACGACTCGCTTCATGTCGGCAGTAAGAAGTCCCGTGGTGCTCCTCCTCTCATGCCGCCCGACCTTCGAACTGAGCCGGGCGCCGCAGCGACATGATCGCATACGTCGGGCGCGTCGAATCCAGTTGGGTGTTGGGCGTCGTTGCCCATGTTTCCGGTTACGCACCGACACTCACCCTGCGTCCGGCTCCAGTCGATCCAGGAGTCCGCCCCACGGTTCGGGCCGAGTTCCCGAACCCCAGACGACCTCGAATGTCGCGAGGCCACAGGATGCCTGCCAGCCGCGCATGATCCAATGGTCCGCTCGCTCGCCCAGGTCGTCGCGATCCGCTCGAACAGAACGCAAGGTACACCTCTGGGAAACAGATCGGCATTTACTGAGAATGGCAGTGCAAGCAGACGAGGGCCAATGCCCGTGATCCGGTGTCTAAGCGCGAAGGAGTGACGGCGCGAACTGAAGGCGACCCGCGATCCGCATCGACTGGTGGCGGATCAGGAGCGATCTGGAATGGATGCCCGTTGGAGAGCGGTCATTTTGATGGCGATTTGCTTCGCTTTGTATCGGCAGCTGGACAGCGGCATCTCGAGACCCGCAGGCCTTCGCAATGACACGCGGACAATTCCAGCAAATGCACTCTCGCCGGTGTTCGGGTTCTACGCTGAGCGTCCTACGCTGGTGACGATCGAAGGCCGCGCGTGCGGCACGCGGATCGCGAACGACTGCTGGGGACCGGAAGGCAAACCGGCCGTGCCGGAAGAACTTCAACCGGCCAAGACGCTGATGCAGGTGAACTGGCAGGGGGAGGGCATTCCCTATTCTCCGCAAGGCGCGTATCGGGCGGTGGTGGCCTGCACGAACCCTGACTGCAATGACCTGATTCAGTCTCAACGCGTCGCGGTCGGGCGCCGATTCATCTCATGTTCAGGGGCGCACCCTCACAGTGTGTATTTCTGGTCCAATGCGATCCGCGACCCCGGGAAGTACGCGCCCGCGGGCGATTTCAGTGCCGCCCAAGGCGAATTCCATTTCACGCTCGTCCCCGACAATCCCGAGGCGGTTCAAGTGTGCGCGTCGCACTGGCATTCGTGGTTTGTGCCGTTGCCGTGAGGTTTCCGCCGGCGGGCTGCGTTCCCGCATAGATCCAACCGCCAACACAGACGCAATCAGGCTCCGAAATAGGACGCGCAACGTTTTGTCGACCTTGTTCGAACACCTGCCGGGGTTTGTTGTCTCTTAGATGAACAGATGCCCGAATGCCAGGATGCCCGCCAAACCGTCCTTGTCGCCCTCGCCCAAAATGGCGACCGAGACGCTTTGGAGGTGTTGCTTCGCCGCTACTATCGGCCGCTTCGCGCCTTTATCACGCCTATGGTTGGCTCATCCCACGCGGACGACGTGCTCCAAGAGATCGCTCTGGCCATCTTCCAA
>Ga0099827_10001020_pt1 | contig 13914 bp, 8 predicted proteins | sample CZO8metaG_FD_79339 | JGI IMG/M metagenome (GOLD analysis project Ga0099827, IMG submission 79339) | Vadose zone soil microbial communities from the Eel River Critical Zone Observatory, Northern California, USA - CZOApr15con1.8 metaG | ecosystem: Environmental > Terrestrial > Soil > Vadose zone ...
CGAGTGACCCGGCTGGTAGTAATGAACCACCAGTGGCGTTGTGAAGTGCACGCCATCCACGTCGCCAAGCAAGAAATCCGGCACGCCGAACGCACCGCCGGCGGTGTAAACACCGTCGGTTAGCAACTCCCCTTGCGGTGCTCGAAGATCAAGGAAGTTGTCGGTTCGCTTGAGAAATTGATAGCCGAATTTAAAGCTATGGCTTCCCTTCAGCCAGCTGAGGTTGTCGATGATGTTCCAGCCTTGCGAAATCTGGTACTGAGGCCGCCACGGCGACGTTCCAATGCGCGTCAGACCGTTAATTTCAATAGGTGGCAATCCGCCGGAGCCGGGTCCATCCGGGATTCCGGTCAAGCCAATCAGAGAGCTGGCTTGCGAAGTACCGAGGGTTACTCCAATGGGATCGCTATGGGCATAATCGCGGCTGAATCCGAATCGCGCATCGTTGACCAATGCGCTCGAGAGAGTGCGTGTCCAACCCAGCGCGAGTGACTGCGTGTGGATTCGATATTGCGTCGCGAAGTTACCGCTGCCGATCGCGCCGTTGCTGGTCCAAGGGGGATCTTGACGGCTTAAGTGACGATAGCTATAACTGCCAAACAGTCGATTGGTTTGGTTCAGATTGTGATCCACGCGAGCGTCCAAGGAATAGACGTCGTCGGGCACCCCTGCGGTGAACAGATAATTCGGTTGATCGGTCCAGCTTCCCGGCGTCCCCTGCAAGGCTACGAGGGCACCTCTGTTCGGGTCGGGAAGCAAAGTCATCAGCTTCGCAGCAACGGGATCAAGACATGTTTGGCCAGTCGTGCTTGTCGACTGCAGGACATTGCCGGTATAGCAGCCCGACTGTCCAGGGACGGACGAATTATTCAACGCGAAAGGTAATTCCGTGAAATTCCCGGTCTTCATTAGCGGTGTGGGAACCGTGCTGGTGATCGTCGTGGACTGCCGGCTGCTAAAACGTTCGAAATCCCCAAAGAAAAATGTTTTGTCCTTAATGATCGGACCGCCAAACGTGCCCCCGAACTGGTTTTGAACAAATCGTCCCTTGGGGATGGCCTTCCCGTTGATCGGGCTTGCGTTGTTAATCCAGGAATTGGCGTCCAACACTGAATTCCGCAAATATTCAAACAGATTTCCGTGATATTGGTTGGTACCGGATTTGATGGTCGCGTTGATTACCGCTCCGGCGGAATTGCCGAATTCCGAGGAGTACGTCCTGGTCTGTACGCGAAATTCCTGAATGGCGTCGGGCGGGGGTTGCACCACCTGCACCGAGAACTCCTGCAGGTTTTCCGACCAGGAGTTATTGTCCACGCCATTTAAAAGAAAATTGTTCTGTAGTTCAAGATTCCCGTTGACGCTGAACCGGTCCGGCGCTGGGTTATTAGCGGCGTAAAACTTTTGCACGCCGGGCTCCAACAGCGCCAAATCCGCATAACGGCGCCCGTTAAGAGGAAGGTCATTGATGCGCTGTTCGTCAACGACATTTCCCACATCGGCGGTCTGCGTCTGGAGCAGGGGTTCACCTGCACCGACCACTACCTGCTGATTGACGGACCCGACCTTCAAGACAAAATCCACAGACAGGCGATCCTGCACGTGCACGTTAATGTCATCTCGCAGAGCACTTTCGAAGCCGTCGGCGCTCACCTTTACGGAATAGGTGCCCGGTATCAATGCGAGAACCTGATATTCTCCAGCTTCATTAACAGGAGTAGTAACGGCAACTCCCGTGGCCTTATTAGTGACGGTCACGGACGCCTTCGCCACGGCGCCCCCCGAAGAGTCCAGAACACGCCCTTCAATGGCTCCTCGATCGACTTGTCCGAACGCCGGCAATGCATAAATCGAGAACGTCGCCACAAATAGCACTGACCAGTCAAGGAATCTCCGAGTTCCCATCCTTCGATTCATTGCAGCCTCCACTTTTCAGATTCGAAGAGCAGTCCCTCAACTCTTGACGCTATTCGGTTAAAATCACTCAGGCAGCTGCCGCTCGCTTTGGAATTTATGAGGAATCTCTGCGTTCTGGACATAACCCCCTGGGCTACAAAGCCAATTCGCAGGCACGTCCAATTAACCGGATGACTGGCCTCTTCGACTCACTCATGCAAGCTCTCTGCGCCTGGCACCCATCCAAACCACATCGTCACGGAGAGGGCAGGGAAGACAAACCAAATGAGGCCACTCCAAAGTTCCCCTGTGCACAGTCACCGCCCCGGCCGTGCCGAAACGATTCGGTTTCCGTGCGTCGACATGTAACACCCTCAAAAATCGTTGTCAAGCGTATTTTTGAACAATGCCTTTTCTGTCGCCGAGTGTTTCCCTGTTTCAAGACTATGCTGTGCTTCGGAATCGCTTGCCCCGATTGATGCCAAAACGTTTTGGGATTTCTGTTGACAACGCCCTTTACGAACGTACAATGCCGTTACTTCGGGCGAAAAATATGCCGCGATTCCGGAAGTTCGAAGATTGTGCCCCACAATACGCGCAGCCACGGAATATTTCGCTAGATACTCGGAACACGCCAAGGAGGGAGAATGACATCACGATCCAGCAAGATACTTCCCATAGTTGTCCTAGCGGCGGCGTGCGTACCGCTTCTTTTTCGATCCGTCTCCGTGAGCGCCCAATCCCCAACCGCTGTTAGTTCCAAACCCCTCTCGGCCGCACAACCGTTGCCCTTTGACCGTGGCGCCGCCGCACTTTCGCAGAGTCTGCAGAAACTCCACACCCGCGCGAGCGTCCTGATGGTCACGGCCCATCCCGACGATGAAGATGGAGGGATGCTGACCTACGAGTCGCGCGGGCAAGGGAGTCGCGTCACGCTGCTGACGCTAAACCGCGGTGAAGGTGGCGCCAACGTCATGTCTTCGGACTACTTTGACGCTCTGGGCCTGGTCCGCTCGGAAGAGCTTCTGGCGGCTGATCGTTACTACGGCACACAACAGTTTTGGACAAGGGTCTGCGACTATGGTTTCTCCAAGACAAAAGAAGAGGCTCTCGACTTGTGGGGACACGACCGAGCGCTGGCGGACGTTGTGCGTGTGGTGCGCATGACGCGTCCTCTGATCATCACCTCGGTCTTTGTCGGAGGGCGCACGGACGGCCACGGCAATCACCAGGTCGCCGGCCAAATGGCGCAAGAGGCCTTCAACGCAGCGGGTGACCCTACAAAGTTCCCGGAACAGATCAAAGAAGGGCTGCACCCGTGGAAGCCGCTCAAGGATTACGCCCGCGTTCCGTTCTCGCCCATCACCGACAAAGGTATCTATGACTATGCCGACGGCAAATTTTATCCCGCTGAATTCCATAACTACGCCGACGGAACTGTTATCAAGGGCGCGCTCTCTGCTTCCGTCGAGATTCCCGAGGGTGAGTACAACCCGTTCCTGGGCTTAACCTATGCGCAGATTTCCAGCTTGGGCCTCGGCCACCAGAAGTCGCAGAGTGGTGGCACTGGCTTGAGCCCTGCCGAAGAAGAGATGAGTCCCTATCATCGGTTTGCCTCGCGAGTCTCCGTCTCCGATAAAGAGTCCTCCTTCTTTGACGGCATTGACGTCTCGCTCCCCGGCATCGCCGGCCTGGCAACCAGCGGCGACACTGCTTTCCTGAAGGATGGTCTATTCCGTATCAATTCTCTCGTCGAAAAAGCCATGAACGATTTTTCCGCCCAACACCCCGAAGCCATCGCCTCCACTCTGGCATCGGGCCTAAAAGCCACGAACGAGTTGATTGAAAAAGTCGCCGGCAGCGCCCTAAGCGCCGACTCCAAGTATGACGTGACCCATGAGCTAGAGATCAAGCAAGCCCAATTCGAAAATGCTCTCGCCGAATCATTGGGCCTTTCCGTGCTCGCCACGGTTGCTCCGGAGAAGGAGCCGACCGGGCCTTTTGCCCGCTTCTTCAGAAATCCGCCGACATTTCAAACGGCCATCCCCGGGCAGGAATTTTGGGTGAAAGTTCATGCCACAAATCCAACGAATCTTTCCGTGCAACTCGAGAGCGTCGTTCTGGAAGCGCCCAAGGGCGAGCAATGGACAATCAATCCGGTCACGAAATCGGGCGGCACGCTCAAAGGGAACCAGTCTTTGGATGTGCGGTTCACCGTCCGCGCTGCTCCCAGCGCAGGCTTCACGCGACCCTATTTCTCGCGTCCGGATATCGAACAGGCCTACTACAACATCCAGGAATCCAAGTACCTCAATCTACCTGTAGCTCCCTATCCGCTTTCCGCGAGACTGCGCTTTACTTTTGACGCTGTGCCGTTTGAAGTTTCCCAGGTGGTTCAATCCGTGAAGCGCGTCACGGGACCAGGAACGGTGCTCGAACCGCTCATCATCGCACCAGCCATTTCCGTTTCTATCGCGCCGCAGGCGGGTATTGTTCCCCTGGGCTCCAAGGCCTTCGATCTGACGGTCGCGATTCGCAGCAATGCCAAGGGCCCCGCAAAGGGAATCGTGAAACTTGAGCTGCCGGAGGGCTGGAAGGCGCGCCAGGAAGAATTTTCGACGGCCAAGGACGGCGACGATCAGACTCTCAACTTCCACATAACCCCCGCGAACCTCGCGGAAAAACCCTACGCGATCACCGCCGTGGCCACCTACGATGGCCACGAGTACAAAGAGGGCTACCACGCGGTCGGCTACGCCGGCTTGCGTCCCTACAATCTTTACCGCGCATCCACCTATCGCACGACCGGTGTGGATGTGAAGGTTGCTCCCGGCTTGAACGTGGGCTATATCGTGGGAGCTGGCGACGATCTGCCTCAGTCTCTTGAGAATCTGGGCATCAAGGTTCATTTCCTCTCGTCTGAAGACCTGGCCAACGGAAACCTCTCAAAGTTCGACACCATCATTTTGGGCGTGCGCACCTACGCTGTGCGGGAAGATCTCAAAACCTACAACGGACGCATCCTCGACTTCGTGAAGAACGGTGGCGTCCTAATCGTTCAATACAACACGCCGGAGTTCGATCATAACTACGGTCCTTATCCCTACAAAATGGGATCCAACCCGGAAGAGGTTACCGATGAGCATTCCCAGGTTGAAATCCTCGCCCCAGCAAATCCCGTTTTCACCTGGCCCAACAAAATCACCAGCAAAGATTTTGAAGCGTGGGTCGAAGAGCGCGGCTCGAAGTTTCTGGAAAGTTGGGACGCCAACTATGAGCCGCTGCTGGAAGCGCACGACCCGGGCCAGGCCCCGCAAAAGGGTGGCTTGGTCTACGCAAAATACGGGAAGGGCGTTTACATCTACAACGCTTACGCCTTCTACCGCCAAATGCCTGAAGGCGTTCCCGGCGCGTACCGCATTTTCGCCAACATCGTGAGTCTTGCGAAAAATCCTCAACTGATTCGATCTCGCTAGGCGAACAAAACCCGCACCCCGGGTAAGAAGTCCACTCCTTGACCTGCTTACGGGAATAGAGTGCGACTTGTTTGACGTCGGACCATATTTACTTATGGTCCGGTGCCTCCTTCTGGATCGTGTACAGAAACGTTTTCATCGTTTCATCGCGCCGGGCGTTTTCATCCGCTGCGCGCTTGGAGGTCTCGGCATACAGCTCCATTTCCTGTTGCGACCGTTCCCTTTGTCCCAGATGCTGGTAAATTTGTGCCAGGCGGTAGTGCGCTTCCGCGGAGTCCGGGTCCATGCGAGCGCAGGTTTCCGATTCGCGAAGAGCCTCTTGCCATTGTTCCAGCCACCGATAAACTTTCCCAAGCTGGCAATGCGGCGAGGCCTCTTTCGGGAGTAGGCCTGTTGCCGCGTGCAGTCGCTGCAGCATTTCGTCAGCGTGCGCCTTGTCCCCAGAGAGATTATTTCTGCGGAATAGCAGCGCGCCACAGTAGTACTGCAAGGTGCCATTCTTCGGATGGCGATCTGAATACCCACACAACTGGGTCAGTGCCGCGAGATCAGGTGCGGATACCAGGTCCATCTGAATGTCGCCCACGTACTTCAACGCAACCTCCGGCTCTGGCGCCAGGTCCGCCGCATGCACCAGGATTCGGATGGCTTCCGCGCCGCTTCCCGCAAAGTACTCCAGCAAGCCCAGCGTCAGTTGAATTCGCCACGATTTCGGGTGCAACTCCGCCGCCTGTGTGAGCACCACCTTGGCCGCCTCGAAACTCTTGTGCCGCATCAATTCGACCGCGAGCGAGAGCCGATACTTTTCTTCGCCCGGATCAAGCGTCACTGCTTCTTGATAACTCCGTACCGCGGCCAGGCTGTCGCCGCTTGCTTCCTGTATGTCGCCGAGCAGATCCTCGAGCTCCGCGTTATCCCCAAGCGCCTTGCACTTGTCTGCGCTCTCCAACGCCTCGTCCAGGCGGCCCCCCTTGAACTGTGCCAGAGCAAGATTGAAACGCAGATCAGTACGATTCGCATCCAGCTCCACCACTTTCTTCAGCTCCTCAATGGATTCTGAGAATTCACTGTGTGCGATCAGGACTTCTGCTAGATGCTGCCGGAATGCAAGCTCCTCGGCGAGCGTCAATTTTCGCGAGCGAAGCAACTCCAGCGTCCGGCGAAAATCTCCGTGCATTCCCAATTGTGCTTCGAGAAGTATCAGTCCGACCTCGGAATCCTGAGTGCGGGGGAAAACAGCCTCAGTCAGACTTGCGGCCCGCTGCCAATTTTTGGCTTGTAGCTGCGCCACTGCCGTCGCCACTACCAGCCCCTTGTCATCCGGCTTCAGGACCAGAGTCTTTTCCATCTCCGACGCAGCCTCCGCGGCATTGCCGAGGCCTGAGGCTATGGAGGCTTTCAGCCGGTGAAACCCGATTCGCTCCTCGCGGTCGGCGGGTGGTGATAAGCCTGCCAAAGCGCCTTGCGCTTCCTTGTATCTGTGTAGGCGCACCAGGACGACCGCCCACTCCGAACGAATTCCGGCGGCGCCGTGGCTCAGACTTGCGGCGCGCGCCAGCATTGGCTCGGCCTTTTCGAGCTGGCCCGCTCGCTCATAGATGTCGCCCAATGCTGCCAACGCGGCGTAATTGTCAGGCGCAATTCGCATAACAGCGAGGAACTCTTCCTCCGCGCGGTCGCTATGCCCGGCGGTGGCATAGGCTTGGCCGAGCACCAGCCGCGCTGCAGCGTCCTTGGGCCGCGACTGAAGATAATTCGAGAGAATCCGTATCGCTTCCTGAGGATCTCCGTGCGCCAGAGAGGATTGCGCTTCCGCCAGCGGTCCCGGCGATTGCGTTCGGCTCGCGGGTCCCGAAGACTGAACCTGCGTCGCGCTAAACGTGGACGTTAAGCACAGCAGCATCGACGCGCAGGTACCCAAGATCCATCGCCCAAAATTCCCACACCCAGTCACAGTGCTCCGCACCCTCGATTTCGTCTGATGCGAAAATCAGCTCTCAGTTTTTTGCCCAGTTTACCAACTACCGGGAGCATCGTTGTGTTTCAGCCATTTCTCGACGAGCTTTACAATTCCATCTTCGCTGATTTGTACCAACCTGCTCCCCTTTTCCGCGGAAGCCTCGCTCACCTTCCCGGAATATCCTGGCCAGTCCGTTGTTTTGGACTTCTGCAGAAAATACGGAACTCCCCCGGAGAGGTCCGGCGGTTCTGGCAGATCCCGCGACTCATCCAGATGAATCAAATCGGGGCGAAAGGCCGCTACGGCAGAAGTCTCCAGCGGTCCGCCATGGCCGTGCCCTCCGTTGGCCTGATGAAACATTCCCAGCGTCTTCATCATTTCACTGGAGAGAAATTCCCACCAGCTCGCAAATAACAAAGCCGCATCCTTCGTCTCGTCCGCGACTTGGGCGATCGCACCGCGCCCAGGCCCGATGTTGCCGTCATGCCCGTTCAGAATGAATATCTTGCGAAAGCCAAGGTGCAGGATATTCCGAAGGATGTCCGCGAAATACATGGTCATTATCTCCGGACGCACGGAGATCGTGCCACGAAAGTTCGCCGTGTGAGCCGGACACTGGGTGAACGCTACCGTAGGAAATAAAAGACCATTGGTGCGCGCCGCCACGCGCTCGGCAATCCCAGAAATAATAATGGCGTCTGACCCCAAAGGGTTGTGAGGTCCGTGAAACTCCAGGCTGCCCAGCGGCAGAATCGCCAGCGCGTGCCCGGCAACCGTCTCTTCCACCTCGAATCCAGCAACCTCCTCGAATCGTTTCGGCTTCTTGCGGTCTTCGCCGCTTGGCACGCTTGTGTACGCCGCCCCGAAGATCCCAGGCAACGCAAGACCCGCCAGCAGGACCTCTCTTCTGGTGATGTTGGCCATGTTCCTCCATCTGCAAGAGCGCTCGCAGGTTAGCGCAAGGTTTCCGAGGTTGTCCACGACCATTTCCATCAAAAGGTTCCGTCTGACCTGCTGCTCCGCTCATCCCCAACCAAAGGCTCGAATACCGCATCGTTTCGATAGTTTCCTTTTCTTGTTCTTTCGGTTTTGGTCGTCGCTGTTCTTTATCTGTTGATGAGCGTGGTAATCATCGAGACCATCGCGTGGCGCGACGCGGCCGTTTCCCACGCCGTGGTTTCGGAATTCATCGGCAAGCTCCGCGGTTCGCGCGCGGCTTCCCTGAGTGAGACTGGTCGAATAGCGGCTCTTCGCAGCTTGGTTCCTCGTGACCTCCGCGCGCGTCAACGCGCTTGCCGCTTTTTTGGCGGGCAGCAGGAATCGCGGACGATCAGTTGTGTCGCGAGCAGCGCCGGAGTAGGAATGCTCGAACGTCCCTCGATGTGATCGATCAGCATTCGCGCCGCGATCATTCCCACTTCTCGTGCTGGCTGACGAACCACCGTCAGTCTTGGCCGCAGCAGCGTCGCCCAGTAAAAATCGTCGAACCCCAGCAGGCTTATTTCCTCAGGGCACGCCAGCCCGATCTCTTGTATGGCGGCGAGTGCTCCCAAAGCCATCATGTTGTTCGTGCAGAAAATCGCCGTGGGCCGCTGAAACCCCGTTAGAAGCTGCATCGCATGAAAGTGTCCGCTTTCCATGTCATTGTGACCCCGGTGAATCATAGAGGGGTCCAGGCGGACTCTGGCGCTTCGCAGCGCTTGTCTGAATCCCTCTAGCCGGTCGACCGATGTTCCGCTGGAAGCGTCACCCGTGATGATCCCGATGTCTCGGTGTCCCAAACTCAGGAGATAACGCGTCGCGCTGTCCGCCGCACGGCGGTTGTCCACACCGACTCTTCCGACATAAGAATCGCGCTCCAGCGGGTAGCGGTCGGCGTACACAACGGGTAGATTGCCCAGGACTACTTTGGCTTTTCCTCCCCGCGCATCGATTGCCGGAACCCGGACGACTCCGTCTACGCGCCGCCGGTGGAAGGAGTCCAAATAATTGCGCTCCTCATCCCAGCTTTCCCTCGAATCGCCGATGAGCACCGTATAGTTCGCCGACGAGGAGTAGTCCTTCGCTCCCCGTACGACCTCGATATAAAAATTATTCGACAGATCAGGAACAACGATCGCAATGGAATGCGTTTTCTGCAGCCGCAGCCCGCGTGCCAGATCGTTGGGCCGATACCTGAGCTCCTTGATCGCTCCTTCAATTCGCCTCCGCATCTCCGCACTGACGTAGTCGGAATTGTTCAGCGCCGCGGAAATCGTTGACACCGAAGCCCCCGCCGCTTCCGCTACCTCTCGAATCGTGACGTGCCGCCTTACTCGCTTTGCTTTTGGCGTCAACGTGCTTTCCTCATCTCGCTGTTCTTGAAGAATCCCATGCCGTTCCGCGCTTTCCGTGGACCCTCCCAAGTAATGCTTGGGGCGGCGGCATTTCCCAAGTGCGCCTTTCGCCGAAGCATTTCGATAGCGTTCGATAGATTGCTAAGCGCAGCATCATAATACCGCCGGCTCGAATTACCTAGCGCGGCTGAATCCCACTTTTTCGCAAGGTTTTCATCGCCTGCGCCATGCTAGAAATCTATCAAAATGCCAATGCGAAACGTTTCGGGACCCCGCCTTTCTCCAGAATTATAGGTGTATACTCACTCCCGGCGCTTGCCGAAACTCGGGGCGCTTCCCCGGCCCGCTGGCGCGGGCGCAGACCACATCCACTTGAGGAGGGGAATCTTTATGAAGCCACTCGTAACGTACAAGAGTTTGCTGCACGAGATGACTCAGACCACTCCTACTTGCCTCTGGAATGATTCAGCTTCCCTTCAGGAACTCTCCTACTCGCTCGAACAGGGTGCCGTCGGGGCCACCTGCAATCCCGTCATCGTGGCGGAAGTCCTGAAAAAGGAGATGCACCTGTGGAAGGGCCGTATCCGTGACCTCATCGATGAGATGCCCTTCGCCACCGAGGATCAGATCGCTTGGAAGGTGGTGGAGGAAATCTCGATCAAAGCGGCCGAACTCCTCAAACCCATCTTTGAGCAGTTTCGCGGGTTCAACGGACGCCTTTCCATTCAAACCGACCCTCGCTTCTATCGGGATTCGAAAACCATTCTTGCGCAAGCGCTACACTTCAGCGATTTGGCGCCGAATATCATCGTCAAGATTCCTGTCACCCAAGCCGGGATTCCAGCGATCGAAGAAGCGACCTACCGGGGAATCAGCATTAACGCGACCGTTTGCTTTACGCTTCCCCAATGTATTGCCGTGGCGGAAGCGGCGGAGCGCGGCCTGCAACGGCGAGAAAAAGAAGGGAAGGATATCTCTGCCATGGGGCCCGTTTGCACCATCATGGTCGGCAGACTGGATGACTGGTTGAAGGTACAAGCCGAGCTCGAAAACATCACCATCGACCCCGGATATCTCGAATGGGCCGGCGTCGCCGTATTCAAGAAGACCTACAAGGTCTTTCGCCAACGCGGATACCGCATCCGCCTGCTTTCGGCGGCCTTCCGCAATCACATGCAGTGGAGCGAATTCATCGGCGGAGACGTCGTGATCTCTCCCCCACACAAATGGCAGGTCCGCTTCAACGCAAGCGACGTCGAGGTAGTTCCCCGCATCGACAACCCCGTCGATCCGGAAATCGTGGATGCGTTGCTTCTAAAATTCCCGGATTTTCAGCGCGCACACTCCGAAAACGGCCTTTCGATCCGTGACTTCGACTCTTTTCCTCCGACGCTGCGCACGCTTCGTCAATTCATTGCCGCCTGCCACGATCTTCCTGCAATCATTCGCGATCAGATGCTCCCTAGTCCTGATCTGCGATAAGCTGATGGTTCGCGACCAGCAAGGCAGTCGTCTTGTTCCGTTTGTTCCGGTTGGCTGGTAGGCGGCCGCAGCGCATAGAGAGCACAAGCCTTATTCAGTTACTTGTCCTTTCGATTCCCACCGCCCCTACCATAAGTCCCGTTGTGTCGTGCATTGAAACGATGCGGCGCTTCGCAGCCATCTCGGTCACCTTCTTGGCTGCCATCAGTGCCGTGCTTTGCTGTATTCTTTCCGGCGCGCCCTTTCCACTCCGAGCCAAGGCCCAAGATTCCCCAACTCGCACGTACTTGGGCTTCGATCTCAACACCTACCCCGGCGACAACGCTCTCCCCGTCCTGCGCAGGACTTTCTCCTTCGCTGGCTATTGGCTTAGCGTTCCGCCTGGGGCAAAGCAAAACTCCTGGGCGGGAAAGCGCGAATTGCTGCGCACGCAGGGATTCGGCTTTTTGCTTCTGTACCGCGGTCCGCAAAGCGGTGAGCTGAAGTCTGAAACGCAAGCCGCGCGGAAGGGGACCGGCGACGCCCGCAACTCCGCCGCGACCGCAAAAAACGAAGGTTTCCCTCCACACGCCATCATTTTTCTGGATATCGAAGAGGGCGGGCGATTGCCCGCGAAATACCACTCCTACTTGCACGCGTGGATAAGTGAACTCGAACGCTCTGGATACCGCGCCGGAGCGTATTGCTCAGGTATGCTCGTGAACGAAGGCGGCGGTGTTACCGTCGTCACTTCGGACGACATTCGCCGTCATCTGGACGCGCGCAATCTCGTTTTCTGGGTTTACAACGATGCTTGTCCGCCCTCGCCCGGATGCGCCGTGCCGCGGAATCCGCCGCCGCCCTCCGCCAGCGGCATCCCCTATGCCGCCGTCTGGCAATTCGCGCAGTCTCCGCGTCGCAAGGAATTCACCTCGCGTTGTGCCGCCACCTATCACACCGACGGCAATTGCTACGTCCGAGGTGACACCGGCCACGCCTGGTTTCTCGATGTCAACACCGCCACCACTTCCGACCCCTCCAACGCGCGCACTGAAAAAAAGTAGGGGCGCAGCATGCTGCGCCCCATTTCCACAAAATGTTAGCCCTTAAATCGCTTAGATCTGTGCGAATCCGCCGTCGACCGGTATCTCCGCCCCCGTTATGTATGAGGCATCCGACGACGCCAGGAACGCGACTGCTCCCGCGATTTCATCTGGTTGACCCATGCGCTTCATGGGCACCTGGCTCACGATCATGTTCTTGAATTCCTCCATCGCTTCTTTCGACAGTCCCGTCCGCGCAAAGCCTTCCGGTGTGTTGATCGGTCCCGGGCTCACCGCGTTCACCCGAATTCCGCGCTCTACGAGTTCCGCGGCAATCGATCTTGTGAAGGACCGCAATGCGGCCTTCGTTGCAGCGTAGACCGTGCCGTTGACGACCCCTGATTCGCCGGCTACGGAAGTATTCAAGATGATGGATGCGCCATCGTTTAGAAACGGGAGCGCTTTCTGAATCGTGAAGTACGCGCCCTTGGTGTTGATATCAAAGATCTCGTCGTAAAAGCTTTCGGTGGATGCCGCCAGCGGTGCAAACTTGTAGATTCCCGCGTTGACAAAGAGCACATCGATCTTCCCGAACTTTTTGGACACCGCGGCGTACAGCTTGTCCAGGTCCGCGGCCTTGGCCACGTCGGACTGCACCGCCAGCACTCCATTTCCGATGCTCTTGACCGCGTCTTCCAGCGTCTTCGCGTTTCGCCCGGTAATCGTTACCCGCGCGCCCTCTTCCTGCAGCCGCTTCGCGGCCGCCAGTCCAATCCCACTGTTCCCTCCGGTCACTACTGCTACTTTTCCTTCGAGTCGCTTCATGTTCTTTCTCCTCACGCTATGCGTCCTGAAAATTTGTTTCCCGCGGAATGCCCGCGTTACCTGCTCGGATGCTGGGACGGGTCTTCCGCCTCTTCTGAGTCTTCGATACTTAGATGAGCATCTAAATATCTGGTTGCATGTTTTTTCGGAGCAGGATGGCGCCCCTTTCCGGCACTATACGAGCCTGGAGAGTCTTCGCTAGACTGGATCGAGCTATGGACCGCGCCCGCATCGAAAAGATTTCAAAAGCCTTGGCTGACCAAACCCGCCTCAAAATTTTCGAGGCCATCTCCACGCGAAAAGAAATGAACTGCGGCGAAATCGTGGCCTTGCGCGGCGTCACCCCGGCCACCGTTTCGCACCATCTCAAAGTCCTCGCCGACGCCGGCTTGATCCAGTGCCGCCGTCACGGTCAGTTCGTCCACAATCGCACTGTCCCCGAAACCATCGCCGCGTATTCGCAAGCCCTGGCCCGCCTGGCCCAAGGCAAAAAGTCGGCTAAGCGCTAACTCCGGACGGTCCCGGCATCTTGCACTGTATTTCGCCTGGCCTTCGCCCAATATGGCCCTTGGCTATCTCCTTCTATCGCTTATCTTTCCAAGCCAAATCACTCTCCCGTAACACTTTAGGCCCGACTCGCATCTAAGCAAATGCTAACAAAACGTTCACGCTTTATACGCATAGAAACCATTAAAATAATTCGTGCTGCAAACGACAGGCACGCAGTTAAGGTGTAAGAGTAGCTCAAGAATGGGGGAGTACTAGAACATGGTAAAGCATTACCTTCTGGCCAGCGATTTCGACCAGACACTCAGCTTCAACGACTCGGGAGTCGTTCTGAGCGAACTTATCGGCTTTCACGGCTTCCATGACAAGGTTGCCGGATTGTCGCAAATGAACTTGGTCCAGCAGGGCGC